>Ga0302326_10025479_pt1 | contig 11995 bp, 13 predicted proteins | sample Palsa_T0_3_FD_202264 | JGI IMG/M metagenome (GOLD analysis project Ga0302326, IMG submission 202264) | Peat permafrost microbial communities from Stordalen Mire near Abisko, Sweden - Palsa_T0_3 | ecosystem: Environmental > Terrestrial > Soil > Palsa > Peat permafrost | place: Sweden: Abisko... | reverse complement strand
TTCTTGAATTCATCGTCTTTTCCTTCGTTTGGACGGGCGCTAACCCGTTTTTCGCAGAGGCGTTTTGCGTTCGTCGGGTCGGTATTCGAGGATGTCGCCCGGCTGGCAGTCGAGGAATTTGCAGATCGCATCCAGGGTGGAGAAGCGGAAGCCGCGCACCTTGCCCGATTTTAGCAGCGACAGGTTGGAATCGGTGATGCCGATCGCGCGCGCCAGCACGTTGGAGCGCACTTGCCGCTTGGCGAGCATCACATCGAGGCGGACGACGATGGCCATCAGATGAACGAGTCCTTTTCCTGTTCGATTTCGTGGCCGAATTCCATCACCTGCGCGATGGCCACCACAATGAATCCGAGCACGAAGGCCTGGATGAGCATCATGTGGAACCAGGCGTGGTCGAGACCGCCGAAAGCCCGAAAGATCAGGTTGGCTGCGATCTTGGCGAAGGGATAGGCGATCAGCCAGATGCCGATGCGTTTGAGATGCATGCCATTCTCCCGCGCGAACACGGTTCCCGCCGCGTAAAGCGCGAAGAGCGCGCGCAAATGCCAGAAGACGAAGAAGAATGGCGCCGACGCAACGATCAAGTCAGCGACGCCTGCGAGATGCGTGCCGAGCGGTTGATCCGAGAACCGCACCATCCCGGCCATCGCATGCGGGATGATCCCGTGCGGACCAACCGAAATATTCACGCCGTCCGCATTCATCTGGATATAGGCGCCGAAGAACAGCGCGCCGACGATGTATACGAACAAGTTCAGCGCGGTCAGTGGGAGGATTACGGTGCACAGAATCGTCAGCGCGCGACTGAAGCGGCGCAAGCGACGATAGGTGGGTTTCTCGCTTTCCAAATGGACGGGATCGAGCGCAAGGACATTGGACATGGCTGCCTCCGCAATTGGATAGAATAGCCATATGACAGCAAAAAATTGCTGTCAAACAGAAAATTATACTTTGCAAATTTCGAATTGAACCAAATCACCAAATCTCACCATGGCCGCCTCAAGGGCGCCATGGTGAGTGAGAGGAGAGGCTTCAACTCAATTCGAAAATGATCTGAGAATTCCGATCACCGTTATTGCAACGCCTTTCCCAATTCTCCCGCCATATCCTGAATGAATTGCCACGCAACTCTGCCCGAGCGGGCGCCGCGACCTGCAGCCCAGGCAAGCGCGCGCGCTTTCATCTGCTCTTTCGGCAGCGCGATTCTGTAATGCGCGGCATAGGCGTCGATCATCTCCAGATATTCGTCCTGGCCGCAATTGTGGAAGCCGAGCCACAGGCCGAAGCGATCCGACAGCGAGACTTTTTCTTCCACCGCTTCTGATGGATTGATCGCGGTCGAGCGTTCGTTCTCCATCATGTCACGCGGCATCAGATGGCGGCGGTTCGACGTCGCATAGAACAACACATTGACGGGGCGTCCCTCGATGCCGCCTTCGAGCGCCGCCTTCAGCGATTTGTAGCTGGTGTCGTCCTTGTCGAACGAAAGATCGTCGCAATAGAGAAGAAATCGGCGCTCGGCGCTGCGCAGGATACGCAGCAACACGGGTAGGCTCGCGATTTCTTCGCGATGGATTTCCGTCAGCACGAGCCGGGCGCTGCCCTTGCGCGTGTGATTGACCGCCGCGTGGACGGCCTTGACCAGCGAGCTCTTGCCCATGCCGCGCGCGCCCCACAGGAGCGCATTGTTGGCAGGCAGGCCGTCGGCGAAGCGGCGCGTGTTTTCGAGCAGCGTGTCGCGCGCCGCATCGATGCCCTTGAGCAGATGAAGCGGCACATGGGCCACTGTGCTGATCGCGACCAATCCGCCATGGGCCGGCTCCCAGACAAACGCGTCGCCGCCATCGGGCGCTGCAGCCGGGATTGCGGGCGGCGCGAGCCGGTCCAGGCTGGCCGCGATCCGGGCCAGCAATTCGCCTTGATTATCCTGGGATTCCTTGCGCGCCGTCACCGCTTAACCCCTCGAAGCCTCATGGTTGCAATGGAAGGGCCCGCCGCTATAGTCCGCCGCCAAAACCCGCCGCCGAAAATCATCGAGAGCATTTCCGCCGATGTCCCTGTCCGATCCCCTGATGCAGACGCTTACGCTGGTCGTCCCGCTGATCCTCATCTTTTACCTGCTTATCTGGCGGCCACAACAGCAGCGCATGAAGCAGATGAAAGAGATGATGGAGAATGTGCGCCGCGGCGACACCGTGGTCACGGCTGGCGGCATCATCGGCCGGGTCACCAAGCCGCCGGTGAAGGACGACCCCGAGATCACCGTGGAGATCGCAGACAACGTCCAGGTGCGCGTGCTCAAGAGCACGCTGACGGAGGTGCGCCCGAAGAACGCGCCCGCCGATGCCAAGAACGATAAGAGCTAGTCCGGATGCTGCAAATCCCCACCTGGAGCCGGGTGATCACGGGGCTCATTCTGTTCTTCGGCATCGTCATCGCGTTGCCGAATGCGCTTCCGGATTCCTTGCTCGCCAAGTTTCCCCATTTCATGCCCTCAAGCACGGTGGCGCTGGGTCTCGACCTGCAGGGCGGTTCGCAACTGCTGCTCGAAGTCGAACTCGATGAGGTGCAGAAGGAGCGGATCGAAAACCTGACGGGCGATATTCGGTCTGCCCTGCGCAAGGCTCACATCGGCTATACGTGGCTGCCCGCCACGGCCGATTCCGTTTCGCTCCATATTCTCGATCAGGACCGTTACGCCGACGCGAAGGGGATGGTCTCCAATTTGAACGGCACCGTTGGCAGTGCGATGCTGTCTGTCGGCGGCGCCCGCGAATACGATCTGCTCGAACCGGGTAACAGCACGCTGGTCATGAAAATGACCGATGCCTACAAGACCACCACAAAGAACGACATTCTGGGCCAGGTCATCGAAGTCGTTCGCCGCCGCATCGACTCTCTCGGCACGCGCGAAGCTGCCATCGAGCGCCAGGGCGAAGACCGCATTCTGATCCAGGTCCCGGGCCTGCAGGATCCCACGCGACTCAAAAAGGTGCTCAGCACCACGGCGCGCATGACTTTCCAGATGGTCGATGAATCGGCGTCGATCGATGAAGCCAGGAAGGGCATCGCCCCGATCGGCTCGGAATTGCTGCCGATGGATCACAAGCCCGGCGAACCGGATTCCATCGTCGTCGAAAAGCATGTCGTGGTCGCGGGCGATCGGCTGGAAAAGGCGAGCCAGGGGTTCAATAACCAGACCCAGGCACCCGACATCATCTTCACATTCGATACTGTCGGCGCGAAGGAGTTCGGGGACGCGACCAAGGAGAATGTCGGACGGCGCTTCGCCATCGTTCTGGACAACAGGGTGATATCCGCCCCCGTCATCCAGAGCGTTATTCTTGGAGGCCAGGGCGAGATTACCGGCAATTTCACAGTCCAGAGCGCGAAGGATCTTGCCGATCTCCTCAATGCGGGCGCATTGCCGGCGTCATTGAAGGTGCTCGAGGAAAGCACCGTGGGTGCGGAACTCGGCGCAGACCAGGTCAAGGCGGGCGCGAAATCGGCGATCGCCGGCCTGTTGCTCGTGGTCATCTTCATGATCGCGCGCTACGGCCTGTTCGGCCTGTTCGCGAACGTGGCACTCACGCTCAATATCGTGTTGCTGTTCGCGGCTCTCACGCTGTTCGGCGCCACGCTGACCCTTCCCGGCATCGCCGGCATCGTGCTCACCATGGGCATGGCCGTCGACGCGAACGTCCTGATTTACGAGCGTATCCGCGAGGAAGCGCGCAATGGCCGTTCCATCATGGCCTCGATCGACACCGGGTTCCGCCGCGCCATGGCGACCATCTTCGACGCCAACATGACCCATTTGATCGCGTCGCTGATCCTGTTTCAGCTCGGCTCGGGGCCGGTGCGCGGCTTCGCCGTCACCCTCGGCGTCGGCATCATCACCTCCTTCTTCACGGCCGTGATGGTGACGCGGCTGATGATCGTGACCTGGCTCAAGGCGGCCCGGCCCAAGAAGCTCACCTTGTGAGCCCCTAGATTTTTCGGCTGAAACCGCGGAAAAATGGGGTAAACTGGAGACTCAACACGGGGAGGTCCGCTCAAATGGCTGCGTTTCTATCCAATCTGCGCAATGTGGTGATCGCCGGCTTCGTGCTGGCCCTGATCATTCTTGGGATTCGCTGGCAACAGTCCGGGCTCCATCTCGACACCACATTCTGGATGTTCTTCGTCCGCTGGCTGCACGTCATTTGCGGCGTGATGTGGATCGGGCTTCTCTGGTATTTCAACTTCGTCGCCACGCCGACGATGCCGAAAATTCCAGATGAGCTGAAACCGGCACTCGGCAAGTTCATCACGCCGGCTGCACTGTTCTGGTTCCGCTGGGCCGCCATGGGCACAATCGTGCTGGGCATCATTCTCGCGTCGCTGAACGGATATCTGCTGCAGGCCTACTCGCTGGATTCGGTCGATGCGGGCGGCGCGTTCTCCAATCCGACCTATCTGACGATCGGCATCGGCATGTGGTTCGGCACCATCATGTGGGCCAATGTCTGGTTTTTGATCTGGCCGAACCAGCAAAAGGCGTTGAACATCGCAAACAAATATCCCGATCTGTCCAAGGAGGCCAAAGCCGCCGCGGCCAAGATCGCCGGTCAGGCTTCGCGGATCAACACATTGCTGTCGATCCCGATGCTGTTCTGCATGGTCGCCGCGTCACACCTCTGACAATTCGCGCGGGAATTTGAACTCTGAAGAGCCGTCCGGGCAACCGGGCGGCTCTTTGCTGGTTAGTGTCGTGATGACGATCGAAGCCTCATTGGCGGCCTGCGAGGAAACGGTGCGCCGCGCCGATCCGGACCGCTATCTCGCGGCATTGTTCGCGCCGGGTGAACGCCGGCCGCTGCTGTTCGCGCTTTATGCTTTCAACCACGAACTGGCGCGCATCGGCGACACGGTGCGCGAACCGATGATGGGCGAAATTCGGCTGGAATGGTGGCGCGAGGCTGTCCTGGAGGCGCAAGACGGACGCCCGCGCGCGCACGATGTCGCGCGAGGTCTGGCCGAGCTGTTCGCGCGCGTCGGCCCGCCGCTTGCGCCTTTCGAGGCGATGATCGATGCGCGCGGCTTCGATCTCGGCGGGGAGCTGTTTGCCGATCTTAATTCGCTCGCCTCTTACGCCGACGCGACATCCGGGTCCCTGATGCAGCTTGCGTCCACTGTGCTGCTTGACGGCGGGAAGATCGACACGCATGACGCAGGTGTCGCTTATGGGCTCACGGGAATCCTGCGCGCGATTCCGTTCAGGGCGTCGCAACGCAAGCTCTATCTGCCGGCGGATTTGATGAAGTCCGAAGGCATTGCGCCGGATGAGATCTTTGCTGGTCAAGTCGACATGCGGAAACTCGCGCGTGTGATATCTGCGATCGCTGCGCATGCGCGGTCGCATTTCGAAGCTGCGCGCGGGAAGCCCGTCCCCGCCCACGCGCTTCCGGCGCTGATGCCGGCAAGCCTGGTGCCGCTTTATCTGAGGAAGCTGTCCCGTACCGGCTTCGATCCGTTGCGCGATCCGTCGGACATCGCGAATTATCGCAAGCAGGTATCAATTCTGCGTGCGGCACTGACGGGCAAAATATGATTTCCCTCTCTCCTTCGGGAGAGAGGGTTAGGGTGAGTGGGTGCTTATGCAGTGGGCTATTTCTGAAAGATTTGACTCTGCACGAACACCCACTCACCACTCGCGCGAAAAGCGCTCGTCGCCTCTCTCCCGAAGGAGAGAGGCTAAAATTATTACTCTGCTGCCACGCGCTGTCCGAGCCAGCCTTCAAGATCCGCAATCGCGCGAGCCGCCATCATCTTCTTCCGGTCGCGGCCGCGGGCGCGCAACGACGGCGCGAGGTCGGGAAAGAGCCCGAAATTCACATTCATGGGCTGGAATGTTTTCGCATCCGCGCCGCCCGTGATGTGTCCCAGCAGTGCGCCCAGCGCCGTGGTGGGCGGCGGCAGCTCGCGCATCTCGCCGCGAAGCTCGCTTGCAGCAAATCGTCCCGCCAGCAATCCAATGGCTGCGCTCTCGACATAACCTTCGACACCCGTGATCTGGCCCGCGAAACGCAAACGCGGCCGCGTCTTCAACCGCAATTCGCCGTCGAGCAGGCGCGGCGAGTTGATGAAGGTGTTGCGATGCAGCCCGCCCAGCCGCGCGAAGCTCGCGTCCTGCAGGCCCGGAATGCCGCGGAAGATGCGCGACTGCTCGCCATGCTTGAGCTTGGTCTGGAAGCCGACCATGTTCCACAGCGAGCCGAGAGCATTGTCCTGGCGCAATTGCACGACGGCAAACGGGCGATAGCCGGTGCGCGGATCGCTGAGCCCCACCGGCTTCATTGGACCGAAACGCAACGTCTCTTCGCCCCGCGCCGCCATCACTTCGATGGGCAGGCAGCCTTCGAAATAGGGCGTGGATTTTTCCCATTCCTTGAACTCGGTCTTCTCGCCCGCAATCAGCGCCGCGATGAACGCGCGATATTGCGGCTCGTCGAGCGGGCAGTTGATGTAGTCCGCGCCGTCGCCGGAAGGGCCTACCTTGTCGTAGCGGGATTGAAACCACGCGACGGAAAAATCGATCGACTCGCGATGGACGATGGGTGCGATGGCGTCGAAGAACGCGAGCGCATCTTCGCCGGTGAGCGCGCGGATCGACAGGGCCAAGGAAGGCGAGGTGAGGGGACCGGTGGCGACGATCGTCGAACGCCACTCTTCCGGCGGCAGCGTCGCAACCTCTTCGCGCGCGACTGCGATATTGGGATGTTCTTCGAGCGCGTGCGTGATCTCGGCCGAGAAGCCGTGACGGTCGACGGCGAGCGCGCCTCCGGCCGGGAGCTTGTGCGCATCAGCCGCCCGCAACACCAGCGAACCTGCCCGCCGCATTTCCTCATGCAGCAGGCCGACGGCATTGTTTTCCCAATCGTCCGAGCGAAGGGAATTCGAGCAGACGAGCTCGGCAAGACCGTCGGTCTGGTGCGCGTCGGTCCCGCGCACGGGACGCATCTCGTGCAGCACGACGCGCGTGCCGGCTTGTGCCGCCTGCCAGGCCGCTTCGCTGCCTGCGAGCCCTCCGCCAATGACGTGGATAGTGCTGTTCATGGCTTCCTGTAGGACCATTTCTCGCAGATTTACAGGGGTGCTTTCGGCGCTGCCGCATCTTGACATCAAGGCATCAGCAATAGTACATCATGATGTATGAGGACGACACTGACTTTGGAAGACGATGTGGCCATTGGGCTTGAGCGTGCGCGTAAAGAGCGCGACGCGAGCCTGAAGGATGTTGTCAACGAAGCATTGCGGCTTGGGCTGCACGAGATGCGGGCGAAGCCGAAAGCGCGCAAGCCGATTGAATTGAAGGTATTCGATGTCGGCGAGCCGCTGTTTCCGATCGACAATATCGCAGAGGCAATCGCCTTCGGCGAAGGCGAAGACTATAAGTGATATTGATCGACACCAATCTTCTTCTCTATGCGCATGTCAGCGTTTACGCGGAACATCGCAAAGCGAAAGGCTGGTTTCTGGAGCAGCTGGGTGGTGCGACGCCTGTTGGCTTACCGTGGCAGTGCCTGCTTGGATTCGTGCGCCTTCTCAGCAATCCGAAAATATATTCACACGCGACACCGATTCCTGAGGCATGGCGTCAAGTGCGCGAATGGCTCACCATCGATAATGTGTGGATTCCGCAGCCGACGGAACGCCATGTCGACATCCTTGGGGAATTGCTTCCGTTGGTAGGACGCAATTTCAATCTGGTTTCCGACGCGCATCTCGCGGCAATCGCCATCGAACATGGGCTCACGTTGTGCAGCGCGGATACGGATTTTGCGCGTTTTCCAAAGTTACGCTGGATCAATCCGCTGGCGCCGGGCGCATAGCGATCTGAATTCCAATTGCTGCCAGACGTTGCTTTACCCCCAGACCATCGGACGCCGATCGCGCCAGGGCTGCGCCTGTTCCAGTTGCGCCGCGAGCCGGAAGAGCGTCGCCTCGTCGCTGTAGCGGGCCGTGAACATCATGCCGATGGGCAACTTGTCGGACGACATGCCCAATGGCAGCGACAGCGACGGCTGCCCCGTCATGTTGAAGGGCGGCGTATAGCCGAACACGAAGGATTGGCGCTTGTTGAATTCGCGCGGCTCCACATTGACGGGATCGAGATGGCCGATGCGCGGGGGCGGCGCCAGAGTCACGGGCGACAGCAGCACATCGAATTCGCGCCATAGCGCGAGAATGTGCCGCGAGATCAAACGCAGATTCTGCAAGCCCGTGCCGATCTGCGAACTGGTGAGGCCCTTGCTGCCGCGATAGCTGGCCCAGGCCAGCGGCTCCATGTCCTCTTCGCGCGGCTCGCGCCCCAGAACATTCGTCCAGTCGTCGATGCTGGCCGCAAACATCGCGCCCGAGACGGCGGCTTGCGCGCGATAGAGTTTCTTCCAGTCGATATCGAAGTGTTTCTTCTCGATCATGGTGTGACCGAGTTCGCCCAGGAGTTTCACGGTCTCGTCGAACACGGCCTGCACATCGGGATGCGGCGCAATTCCGCGCGGTACTTCGGTGGAAAACGCGATGCGCAATTTTCCCGGCGGGGTCTCGATCTCTTCCAGATAGGGACGCGCTTTCGGAACCGGCGCGTAAGGCGCGTCGTCTTCCGGCGTGCCGGTCCAGTCGAGCATGGCGGCGCTATCGCGCACCGTGCGCGTCAGCACGTGATCGACGACGAAGCCGTGCGCGCGGTTGCGGTCGTCGGGTCCGCCCGGATTGCGGAACTGCGTCGGCTTCATCCCCACGAGGCCGCATTGCGCGGCGGGGATGCGGATACTGCCCAGCCCGTCGCTGCCATGCGCCATCGGCACCATGCCGGACGCCACGGCGGACGCGGCGCCGCCCGACGAACCGCCGGAGCTGTAATCCGGATTCCACGGATTGCGGCACACGCCCAGATGCCGGCCTTCGGTCGTGCCGGGAATGCCGAATTCCGGCGTGTTGGTCTTGCCCGTCAACACCACGCCCGACGCGCGATAGCGCTTCACCAGTTCGGCATCCTGGTTCGAGCGGTAGCCGGCCAGGAATTTCGAACCATTCGTCATCGGCCAGCCTGCCACGGGCAGGTTGATGTCCTTGATGAGGAACGGCACGCCCTTGAACGGCCCGTCGGCAAGCGGACCTTTGGCCGTCGAACGCGCTTCGTCATAGGCCTTGTAGACGACGGCATTCAGCTTCGGATTATGCTTTTCGATGCGGGAGATCGCTTCGTCGACAAGTTCGAGCGGCGAGACCTCTTTACGGCGGACGAGACGGGCGAGCCCCAGCGCGTCGTGGCGGTCATATTCGGCAAATCCCATGGTCGTCAGTCCTCGATTTGTGCGTAACGATGCGCCCAGGGCGCGGCTTTTTCCAGCTCCGCCGCAAGCCTGAGCAAGGTCAGTTCGTCGCCGTAGCGTCCCGTGAAGTGCACGCCGACGGGAAGGCCGGCCTTGTTCCAGTGCAGCGGAAGATTGATGGCCGGTTGTCCCGTGACGTTCTGCATGGCGGTGAACGGCACATAATCGATCAACGGCGCGAAGGATTTCGTGGGATCCTGTTCGTCCATGTCGAAGGTGCCGAGCTTGACGGGCGGCAGGCCGAGTGTGGCCGTCAGCCACACATCGTAAGTCTCGTGGAATTTTGCGGCTGTGCGCGTGGCCGCCTGCATCGCCATCTTGCCGAGCAGGTAGTCGCTCGCCATGACGCTCTTGCCCGCGAGATAGAGGCCCCAGGTGAGCCCTTCGAACATATCTTCCTTCGGCGCCTGCCCGGTCAGGCGCGCGATAAGATCGATTCCCGATGCGAGATTGGCCCCCCAGAACGCCATAAAGGCGGGGATGAGCGACGCCTGATCGAGTTCGGGCATCGCCTCTTCCACGTGGTGGCCGAGTTCGCTGCAGAGTTTCGCCGCCGCCTTCACCGCCGCGACGCAATCGGGATGCAATGCGGTACCGTCCAGCTTCTTCGTGGACACCGCGATCTTCAGGCGCTTCGGCTTGCGCTTGATCGCCTCGAGATAGGACGCAGGCGCAGGCGGCGCCCAATAGGGATCGCCGTCGACGCAGCCCGCCGTCGCATCGAGTGCTGCCGCGCTGTCGCGCACGCTGCGGGAGACGACGTGGTCGTTCGCGAGTCCGTCGATGATGTCGCCCGCATCCGGCGCATAGGTCATGCGGGCGCGCGTCGGCTTCAGTCCCACGAGGCCGCAGCAAGAAGCGGGAATCCGGATCGAACCTCCCCCATCATTGGCATGGGCAAGCGGCACGATTCCCGCCGCGACGGCCGCCGCCGATCCGCCGGAAGATCCGCCGGTCGAATGTGCGAGATTCCACGGATTGTGCGCCGGGCCGTAAAGCTTCGATTCCGTCGTGGGCACGAGTCCGAATTCCGGCACGTTAGTCTTGCCCAGCGGGATCAATCCCGCCGTGCGGTAGCGCGCGGTGAGAACGCTGTCGTGATCCGACGGAAAGGCCGGAATGAAACGCGTGGCCTGCCGCGTCGGCATGCCCGTCGCGAATGCGAAGATGTCCTTGAGGAAAAACGGAATGCCGGCGAAGACGCCTTTGGACGGCTTGCCTTTCGCAGCGTCGCGGGCGCGCTCGTAATCCTTGAAGACGAGAAAGTTGAGTTTCGGATTGAGCCGCTCGCTGCGCGCGATCGCTTCGTCGACCAATTCGATCGGCTTGACCTTCTTCTTGCGCACGAGTTCGGCGAGGCCGAGTCCGTCATATTTTGCGTAATCCTTGATCGTCATGTGTCCGTCCCCGGGATGTTTTTTTTGACCTTAACCATGGAGTGACGGGCTGTCATCAGCGCGGGCGCGCGGACCGGCGGCGACATAATTGCCGCAAAAGCGCCCGTTTCCGCGACCGCGGGGCAGACTGTCACGCGATTGTCGGCAATCGAAGACATGACTAGAGTGACGGGGCGACATTCCTGGGGGCAGGGCATGAACAAGATACCGGTCGGCGAAACCATTTCCGGCGCGTACCATTTCGCGTTCGCCGAAATCCTGTCGGTGGTCGGCGTTTTCTGGCTGCCATATCTTCTGCTCGCCGCGATCGTCGCCGCGGCCGTTCACTTCCTTGCGCCCGACCTTCCGAACCAGATGATGCACGGTCCATGGGATTTGTCGCTCGCGATGAGTTTGCAGCGCATATGGGGCATCGTTTTTCTCTTTGCACTCATCGCGTCCGCGATGGTGACCGTGGGCCTGCAGCGCAAGGCGCTGGGACTGCATTCCGGTCCGGTCTTTTTCTATTTTTCGCTGGGCGCGCGGGTTTGGCTGATGATCGGCGCATTCATCCTCGCGATTCTCGTCATCATTCTGGTTGTCGCGATCACGGGTGGAATCTGCGTGGCGATCTGGTTTGCAGCCGGCAATATCGGGTCGCCGATGGGCGCGGGCGCCGTGCGCGCGCTTGCGGTCCTCGCGGCGGTCTGCTGGATCATCTATCTTGAAGTCCGCCTCATGTTCCTTCTGCCCGCCGTCGTGGTCGCGGAAAACACCATCGGTCTCGGCCGCTCCTGGACATTGGGCGGCGGCAATTTCTGGCGGATCATTGCGGTGTTGATCGTCGTCTATCTGCCGGTCGCGATCGGATTTGGAATGATTTCCAACGCGCTGATCGGGCCGTTCATTCCTTTCGATTTCCTCGCGCACCATCCGTCCGATCCGCACATGATCGTCGACCTCATGATGCAGCAATTCCGTGTGATCGGCCCGCTCTATCTGGTTCTTGCGATCGTCGAGCGGATCGTCTTTTGGGGCCTCGGCAACGGCGCGATCGCCACGGCGTATCGCCATGTTGTTCCGGCGGTTGTGCCGGCGGAACACGGATGAACAGGATTCCGGTCTTTCGGACGATCGGCCGGGCTTACGGATTCACTTTTGGGAATCTCGCCACGATCATCGGCCTCGTGTGGCTGCCGCTTCTCATTCAAACAGCGGCCGGCTATTGGATTTCCG
>Ga0302326_10025477_pt1 | contig 11997 bp, 13 predicted proteins | sample Palsa_T0_3_FD_202264 | JGI IMG/M metagenome (GOLD analysis project Ga0302326, IMG submission 202264) | Peat permafrost microbial communities from Stordalen Mire near Abisko, Sweden - Palsa_T0_3 | ecosystem: Environmental > Terrestrial > Soil > Palsa > Peat permafrost | place: Sweden: Abisko... | reverse complement strand
CCAGTTCCTGGGGGACATGCCAGGGCGGAAGGGCGCGCGCCCCGTCAAGAAGGTGGCGCGCGGGTCCGTGATCATCGTGGACGAGGCCAGCATGATGTCGGCCGACCACCTCATGCGGATCATCGGGCACGCCGCCGAGAATGGGTGCCGCGTCGTGGTCGCTGGCGATCAGGAGCAGCTAACCGCCGTGGAGCAGGGCGGCGGCATGGGCCTGCTGGCCCGGCGCCTCGGGTTCGTGCAGCTAGCCGAGGCCCAGCGGTTCGAGGCGGCCTGGGAGCGGGAGGCCAGCCTGCGCCTGAGGGCGGGCGACGCGGGCGTGCTGGACGAGTACGCGGCCCATGGCCGCATCCACGGCGGCCACGCCGAGGCGGTAATGGACGAGGCGGCCCGCGCGGCGGTCGCACGGATGGCATCGGGGCGGAGCGTGCTGCTGATCGCGGCCGAGCTGGAGACGTGCCGCGAGCTGTCGCGGCGGGTCCAGGGCGAGTTGGTGCGCCTCGGCCAGGTCAATGGCGCGCGCGCCGCGGCGATCCGCGAGGGCGCGCGGGCGGCAACGGGCGACCTGGTCATCTGCCGCAAGAACGACCACGAGCAGGGCGTGGCCAACGGGGACATGTTCCGCGTGGCCGAGGTGGTCGGCGGGCAGATGGTACTGGAGGAGGGCGACGGCGAGCGGTTCACGCCCGCCGCGCCAGGGACCTACGACCTGGCCTACGGCGTGACGGCGCACACCAGCCAGGGCCGCACGGTGGATTACGGCATGGCCGTGGCCACGGGGAACGAGAACCGCCAGGCCCTCTACGTGATGGCGTCGCGCGGCGCGCTCAGCAACGACATGTACGTGTTCAGCGAGTCGGCCCGCCTGGCCGACCCTGCGGCGGGCACGCGGCCCGCGCCCGAGATCGAGCGCCACGACCGCGCGAGCGGCCTTGAGCCTGAACCTGCCGAGTCGGCGCCGCTTGAGTGGAGCCGTGAGCCCGCAGCGGTCCTGGCGGACATCCTCAGCCGCGACGGCACCGAGCTGTCGGCGCTGGAGGTCCGCGACCGCAACCTGAGCGAGGCCGACAACCTGGGCTGGCTGCACGGCATGTTCATGGACCAGGCCCAGCCGCTGCGGTACGCACGCTACGCGGGGGTGCTCGGCGCCGAGCTGCCCGCTGGGTACGCGGCCGACAGCTACCAGTCGCGGTGGCTCTACCGCACGCTGGAGACGTGCGAGCGCTCAGGCCTGGACTGCGCCGACGTCGTGCGCCAGGCCCTGGCCAGCTCCTCGCTGGAGGGCGCCCGCGACGTGGCCAGCGTCTTGGACGCCCGCATCCGCAAGGCGCACCCCTCGCCTGTGCCGCTCCCGCCTGGCCCGTTCGCGGACCAGGTCCCGGCCGCCCGCGACCCGCAGGCGCAGCGGTTCATGGATGAGCTGGCGGCGGCCATGGACGGGCGCAAGGAGCGCCTGGGCGGGCACGTGGCCGAGGTCCAGCCGCAGTGGGCGCTGGAGGCCCTGGGCGAGGTGCCCGCCGACCCGATCGGCCGCCTGGACTGGGAGCGGCGCGCGTCCGACGTCGCGGCGTACCGCGAGCTGTTCGGGTTCGACAGCCCGACCGAGGCCGCCGGCCCCGAGCCGACCGCCGACCTGCCCGTGAAGCGTGACTGGTGGCAGGCGGCCCGCGCGGCCATGGGCGAGGCGGGCGAGGACATGCGCGACCTGGCGGACGGCCTGCTGGTGGCGCGGCGGGCGATGTACGAAGCCGAGACGGGCTGGGCGCCTCGGTTCGTGCGGCCAGAGCTGGGCGCGGTGCGGGCCAGCGCGCAGGACCAGGAGCTGGCCGCCGTGCGGCACGAGGCCGAGGCGCAGCATGCGCGCGAGCTGGGCGACGCGGCGCGGGCGGCGCGGCACGAGGAGCTGTCCGCGAGCACGGCGGCGGCGGGCCGCTGGTACCGCCAGCACGAGGCGGCGCTGGACCAGGCCGACCAGGACTACTCGGCTTGGGCCGAGATGACCGAGGCGTCACGGGCCGCGGCCATCGCGGCCGACGCCGAGCTGCGCCGACGCGGCCACGTGGACCTGCCCGCGCTGGAGTCGGCCGAGCCGCTGCCGTTGTCGGAGGAAGAGCGCGCCGAGCTGGACGCCATGCCCGAGGGCCTGGCCGCGCCGTACCAGGCGCCCGCGTGGCTGAACGAGATGGCATCAGGGCGCGAGCGGTTCCGCGCCGAGGCCGAGGCGCGCCGCGCGATGGAACTGCCCGACGAGGACGCCGACCTGGCGGGCGAGCTGGCCTGGCCGACCACCGCACCCCGCGACCGCGACGCGGTGCTCCAGCCACCAGCGCCGCTCATCGCGCCCGAGGCCGAGGCCGAGGCCGAGCGCGAGGACGAGCACGAGGGCGTCTAGGCGCGCATACTGGGGCTCGGGAGAGGAGGGCGCGGTGAGCGGGTACACGTGGCGTGCTGGGGACGACCTGGCCGACGACCAGGGCCGCATCTGGCTGGCCGTGCCCTGGGACGACCGCCAGGCCGTGCGGCGGCTCGGGGCGCGCTGGGACGGCGGGCGACAGCAATGGTTCTCCCCGCCTGGGGCGAGCTCTCTGCTCATGCGCTGGTCGGTGCTGCCCGCCAAGCTGGAGGGCGAAGACCGTGAGTTTGGCGCAGGCCTGTTCGTGGACCTGATCCCGTCCACGTCGTGGTTCACCAACGTCCGCTCGGCCGTGGCGCCCGCTGACTGGTACCGCATCCGCACGATGGTCTACGGGCGCGCTGGGTACCGCTGCGAGGCCTGCGGGCGGGCGGCCGACGAGGCCTCGGGCCTGCGCCTGGAGGCGCACGAGCGGTTCAGCTACGAGACGACCAGGGCGGGCAACATCCAGGAGCTGCGGCGCCTGCTGTGCCTGTGCTCGGCCTGCCACGCCGTGACCCACCTCGGGCTGGCCGACCTGCGCGGCGAGCGTGACGCGGCCCTGGGGCACCTGCGGGCCGTGACGGGTATGAGCGCGGCGCGGGCCGCCGGGCACGCGGCCGAGGCGTTCGCGCTATGGGAGCGGCGCAGCCGCCTGCGGTGGGAGCTGGACCTGCGCATGATCGAGGCCGAGGGCATTGAGCTGGCCGCGCCCGCCGAGGCGGTCAGCGCCCGCTGATCATCGTGGCGCGGATCATGGCCTCGGCCGCCGCACCCGTGCGGGACACCTCGGCCAGCGCGCCGAAGGCGGCGCGGTAGAGGTTCACCGCGTCGCCCGTGATCCACGCCTCGGCGGCCAGCAGTTCCACGAGCACCTGAGGGTCGTCTGGCACGTCGTAGAGCGACCAGCCCGAGAGCAGCAGCAGCTCGGGCGCAGCGTCGTGCGGGAGCGCGGAGACGGTCACGTTCGGCAGGTCCATCACGCTGATGATGTGCTCGGCCTGGGCGCGCATGAGGGCGGCATTGCCCGCTGGGTAGCGCAGCGCGGCCTCGGTGATGATGAACCAGAACTCGCGCGACGGCTCGTAGAGCAGGTTCTGCTTAGCCATGCGCTGGGCCACGGCGGCGCTGACGTCGCCCGAGAAGCCGCTGCGGGCTGCCAGGGTTTGGAGCACGTGCAGGGCATAGGCGTGCGTCTGGAGGAGCCCTGGGATGCACGCCAGCGCCACTTCGCCGTAGGCGGCCATGGACTGCCGCAGCGCGTCCATGTCGCGCTGGCGCTCGGCCATGTCGCCCTGCAACTCCAGGTTCGGTGCCAGGAGCATGCCCACGGCCTCGGCGGCCAGCAGCGCTGCCTTCTCCTCATCCAGCCCTAGGGCTTCGGCCCATGCGCGGATCTCGTCGGCGCTGATGGCCGCGACGCCGCGCTCCACGCGGCTGACGCGACTCTGGGACCAGCCCAGCCGCTTGGCCAGCTCGATACCCTTCAACCCTGCGCCGCGGCGGGCGTCGCGGAGCGCAGTTCCGAGGCTGGTGCTATCTGGCAACGATTCCCCTAGTCGGCTGCTGTGCTTGTAGTCACCTTAGTGACCCGAGGGTGGCGTTCGCATCCGCGACTCCAAAGACGCCGCAGGCCCCGTCCTGGCGTTTGGGGACGGGGCCTGCGGCGGCATTCCTAGCCGAGGTGAAGCGCGGCGGTCACGCGCTCCGCTGAGCACCAAGGCGCGTTGCTGCGTGTCCGCAGTCGGCGGCGTCCTCGGCCATCTGCCGGACCGCTGCGGGCAGCAGGCGCGTCGTGAAGTCGGCCTGGCTGGCCAGCATGCCCGCCGAGCGCTTCTGGTTCAGGTACAGGACCGACCACAGCTCAGACAGGTAGTCGAGCGTGTAGAGGCAGAACGGGTGCTTCTCCCAGCAGGTCGGGAGGCGGTCGGCCAGCACGCCATAACCAGGGATGAACACCCTCAGCGACCAGGAGCGCAGGCGGGCCACGGCCTGTACCCGCTCCTCCCCTTCAATCTTGTGCCAGCTGACGTTGTCAGTCGGCTCGTAGGCCTCGCCCTCCTCGTCGTGGCGGCGGCCCGCCAGGATGCGGACCCGCGCGTCGAGGTCGGCTACCCGCTCGGGCATGCCCGCCAGCTCGGCCAGGGCCTCGCCGTGCAAGTGGCCCTCGGTCCTGATGCTGGACATGGCGCGGCCGAGCGCGGTCAGCCGCTCCGTCACCTGCGCCCAGTGCTCGGCCTCGCGCGTGTCGGCCGCGGCCAGCTTGCCCGCCAGCTCCGCGAGCTGTAGGAGGATGGCCGAGAGCGTGGCGGGCTCGGGCGCGTTCGTCGTCATCGGGGCTAGCTCCAGGGCATCTCGGTGTCGTCGTCGGCCTGGCCGTCGTCATCGCGCTCAGCGGCCCGCTCCGTGCCCTCTGCCAGGATGGCCTCCAGCTCCTCGGTCAGCTCGTCGGGCGGGCCGAACGGGCTCAGAGCCTCATCGTCGGCCTCCTCGCGCTCGGCCACGCGCTGGACCTGCACGGCACGGGCATCGGTCAGGCCCTGGCGCTTCGCCTTCTTGTAGAGCTTGTCGCGCCAGGCCACGGCCACCTTCACGAGCACGGGCGACAGGCCCGCGCGGATCGCCAGCCCGTAGCCGCTCGGGAGCTGGCGCACCATGTCGGGCGCCATGACGGCGACGCGGCTGTGGGTATCGTGGCCGCGCTCGCGGTATGCCGCCTGGCCGCACAGGTCCGAGGCCATGGCCAGCGTTGCGGGGTCGGTGATCCCAGGCAGGAACACCAGCACGCCCGAGGTGTCCAGGATGGCCTGCGCGCCGTCCGCTCCCCAGCGGGTGCGGAGCTGGGCGTGCCCGTGAGTCACGGTGACCACCTGAATGCCCTTGCCGCCCGAGTCGGCCAGGATCTGCGGCAGGGCGATCGGGGCCACCTGCACGATCTCGTCACCGAAGATGCCCATGGGCGGGTCGAGGCGCCCGCCCGGCTGCTGCGAGCCCATCAGGGCGGCCTGGTAGTGGAACTCGTTGACGATGCAGGCGAACAGCGGGGCCAGGGGCGACTCCTGGCCCTGGCTGGACGTGATCAGGTACAGCGACCCGCCCTCGCGGATGAACTGGCGGATGTCCAGGCCGTCGCCATCGGTGATTACTGACTGCGCCAGGCTCGGGTCCACCATGAACTGGAGCGCGGAGGCCAGCGTCATGCGGATGGTGTCGGCCGTCTTCTGCGCCTCGCCCCGGAGTTGCTTCAGCTCCTTAGCCCACATGTGGGCGCCCGCTTCCTCCAGCACCTTCTCGGCCTCCAGGGAGGCGCCGTTGTCGAGTGCCCATCCGGTGACCGTGCGCATGTCGGCGCCGACGATCGCGGCGGCGTACATCATCGCCCGCAGGCAGGCCGCCGCTCGGCTCTGCCAGAACGACCCGTCCTCGGTGCCTTTGACCGACACGGCCTGCGCCAGCGCGTCGGCGCGGCGGATGGCAGTGGCGGGGTCCAGGCAGCCGCTGACCAGGTTGAAGCGGAACGTGGACCACACGTTGCCGATGCCCTGCGGGTTCATGACCGCGACCGGCCCGCGCTGGGCGCGGACGCCGCTGGTCAGCCCGTAGACGTCGTGCTTGGTCGAGGTGCTGATCACCGCGCCTGGGTAGTGCAGGATCATGTCGGCCAGGAGCGCCGTCTTGAACGTGCGCGGCGGGGCCAGGATCAGCAGGTGCTCCTCGTGCGGCACGCGTAGGCAGTGGCGGTAGTGGCCGCGCCCGACGCCGACCGAGTGCGTGTCGGGCACGCGGGAGCGGTGCGGGCTCTGCGAGCGGCGGTAGGCGCTGCGGCGGCCCCAGTGACGGTGCAGCTCGAAGGCCGTTGCGAAGCCGCGCCCAGGGTGCAGTCGCAAGCGCAGGCGGAACCGCAGGTGACGCACGCGGTGGGCGGGCAGCCGCCGCGACGGGACGAGGGCCAGCACGGCCAGGCCCGCCAGCACGACGGGCGCGACCATCAGCCAGCGGTGCAGGTAGCCGAGCACCACGGCGGCTAGGACCAGCACCGTCACGGTGCGCATCTTGTACGTCATCGCGCACCAGATGCGGGCGGGCAGGCTCGGGCCTCGGGTCGTGGTCGTAGTGCTCATGACGCCAACTCCTCGGTGGGCTCAGGGGCGATGGCCAGGCCGTGCGCGGCGCGGGTCAGGGTCAGCAGGTTCTTGCGGGCGGTGGCGGGGTGCAGCTCCACCTCGGCCGCCAGGTCGGTGGCGATCTTCGAGCAGCGGGCCAGGTCCAGGTCGGCTAGCGGGCCGTGGCGAAGTTCCACCAGCTCGACTAGGCGGGCGGCCTTGCTCGGCCGCCGAGCGGCCACCTGGGCGCGCTTGCGCTGCGTCGGCTCGGGCTTGGCCGCGGGCTTGTCGGGGTCGGCCCCGCAGCGCGGGCACGTCGTGTTCGCGGCGAGCTGGCTGACTGCCCAGGCCTGGCCGTCGCCCGGGCAGGTCCGCCAGACCAGGAGCGGCGCGGGCAGCGCCTTGGGCGCGTGCGGTTCCTCCAGCTCGGGCAGTGGCGTAGCCTCCAGCACCCAGCGGCGGGCGCCCGAGGCGGTGCTACGCGGCGCCAGGACGAAGCGCAGCGAGTAGAGGGCCAGCACGCCCGAGGCGCGGGCGCAGCCCAGCAGGAAGCGGCCCAGGGATGCCCAGGCCGATTTCTCGGCGGCCTCCCCTAGGTAGTGGCGGCGCACCACCGAGATGACGCGGTCAGCGACCACGGCCAAAGCCACGGGCGGCATGATGTAGGCCAGGACTGACCGCCACGAGGACGGGTCGGCTGCGGCGTAGTTCATGAGCCCCGAGCCCGCCGCGCAGGCGAGGATCAGGCCGCGCTCCACCTTGGCGGGCAGGCCTGCGCGGGCCAGGCCCAGCGCCAGGAGGCTGAAAATCAGCATCAGGGCATCCAGGGCCAGGGCCTCGGCGTCGCTGGCCAGGTGCTGGTGCCGCTCGCGCATGACGTAGGCGAGCTGTGCGGCGAAACTGACGGCCAGCAGGCCGCCGCCGACCGCGAACAGCAGCGCAGTGGCCTCGTTGATGAGGAGCGAGCCAGGCCTGCGCTCTTTGCGCTCCTCGCGGCCCTGCCACGCCTCGCGCTCCAGGCCGATGTTGGTCAGGAACTCGGGGCTCAGCGCCCCGTCGTCGTCGTGCGCCCGCGTGACGCGCAGCTTGGTCATGACGACACCTCCGCTCGCTCGGGCTGACCAGCCCGCGCGGCCAGCTCGGCCAGCGGCGGCAGCCCCTTGTCGATGAGCTGGCTCAGCGCGGCGCCTGGCCGCTGGCCCGTGTTCAGGGCGTGCAGCCGCAGGCGGCGGGCTGCCTCGGGGTCGATGTAGACCGCTAGTCGCTTGCTCACTTGGCCTCCCGTGCCAGTTGGTCCGCAGTCATTCCGTATCAGTTGACATGACTGTAGTCATGACATTGACTACAAGCAAGACGAATGACTACGGAAGGGCCGAAGATGACGCAGAGGGCGGCGCGAGCAGCCGCTGACGTCCAGCCCGAGACGGTAAACGTGCTGGTCAGAGTCGGTGCGCGGGTGTTCGTGGTGGTAGTCACGGGCGACCCGCAGGCCGTGCTGTCGGCATACAGCCGTGTGGGCCTAGCCGCCGAGATCGAGGGGCGGCCCAGTGCAGCCGCGTGAGCGCGCCGCGCACCAGTACGTCGAGGTGGGCTGGCGTGTCTTTCCGTGCGCGCCGGGCACCAAGGTGCCCGCCATCTCCTCGGCCCACCCGAGGCCCGAGCGCGGCGCGCAGCGTTGCGTTGGGGAGTGCGGGCGTGAGGGCCATGGGCTCCACGACGCCGTGGCCGACCACCGCACGATCGCGCGCTGGTGGCGGGAGATGCCCAGGGCGAATGTCGGCATCGCGACGGGCGCGCCCGGTCCCGACGTCCTGGACGTCGACCACAAGCCCGAGGGCTCGGGCTTCGCCTCGCTGGGGAAGCTCGTCCGCGCCGACCTGGTGCCGCCGTCTCTCGCGAAGATCCGCACGCCCAGCGGGGGAGCGCACCTGTATTTCGAGGGCTCGGCACAGGGAAATGGCAGCCTGGCCAAATCCCGTATTGATTACCGAGGTCTTGGCGGATATGTGGTCGCCCCGCCCAGCGAGGTTAATGGCAGGGCATATGAGGTTGTCGAGCATGGCGGCCAAAACGAGAAGTGCGACTGGGCCGCTATCCGCGAGTGTCTGGAGCCCACGCCCGAAAGGCCAGCGAGCCAGGGCCGCCCCCGCGGCGCGGACGCGGACGGCCTTATCCGCTACGTCGCGGATTGCACGACGGGCGTAAACGCGAAGCTCTACTGGGCCGCGTGCCGCGCTCTCGAGCAGGGACGCGACGACCTATTGCCAGCGCTCATTGATGCCGCCTACGAGGCAGGCGAGGACCGACCAGGCCAGGCCGAGCGCACCGTGCATTCGGCCATGAGGGCACCCGCGCGCCCTTTTGCGCGGGAACCGAGTAGAGAGGCAGAGGCAGGATGACCGCCGATTTCGAGCTGGACGACCCCAGCTGCGACGAGGATCTGCCGCCGTACGAATGGCGCCAGCGATTCCTCCAGGGATACGCGCGGGCGATGATCCACGCCAATTCGCGCGAGTACGCGTCGCCCCAGGATGATGGCTGGCCCGTGGACCCCAGCGGATGGCAGGACAGCCACGACGAGACGTGGGCGCTTTCGGCCTTCACGGAGCCGTCGCGCCAGATGATCCAGGCCGACTGTGACGCCTTCATGGCTGGCCAGTGGGGTCTGCTGGAGGGTCTGGATGCCGACCAGGCGGGCGAGGATTTCGCGCTTACCCGCAACGGCCACGGCGGAGGCTTCTGGGATCGCGGTCTGGGCGATAAGGGCAGGGCGCTGACCGAGGCCGCGCACGTCTACGGCGAGTCGGCCGCGTGGATGAAGGCCGACGAGCACGAGCTGCGCCTGTTCGATGAGCCCGCGATTCTCGAACATGACGGACGCGTGCGCGAGCCTGAGATGGAAGCGGGCTAATCGCGGTGCAACTTTCAAGCGCCTTAGCGAGGTGTCGATGACGGTCTACGTGGACAACGCCGCTATTCCCGCCACCGTGCGGAATGGCGGCGTTAGCCATTCTTCGCGCTGGTCGCATTTGACGGCCGACACCGAGGAGGAGCTGCACGAGTTTGCCGTGCGCCTCGGGCTGAAGCGCTCCTACTTCCAGCCTGGCAAGGCGCTCGGCGGGCGGGCCTCGGTGGGCTGGCACTACGACGTGACTGAGGGCAAGCGCTGGCGAGCCCTGAGGCTGGGCGCTGTCGAGATCGGCGGCCAGGAGCTGGCCGAGATCCTTCAGGCCCGCAGGCGCGTGCAGGACTGCACCATGGGCAGCCCGTGCCACGAGCGCGCGTGCGGCGCCTGCTATCCCGACCTGCACATGGAGGCCGAGCCTGAGGCGGCCGAGCCGAGCGCCTGGCAGCCGCGCCGCCTGCTGATCACGGGCAGCCGCACCTGGACCGATGAGGCCACGATCAGGCGCGAGCTGGAGCGGCGGTTCACGCCCGAGACGGTGCTGGTATCGGGGCACGCGAACGGTGCCGACAAGATTTGCGAGGCCGTCTGGGAGACGCTGGGCGGGCGCGTCGAGCGGCACCCGCCGAATTACGGGCGCCACGGGCGGCGCGCGCCGACTGAGCGCGACAGGGAGATGGTCCGCTGTGGCGCGGATGAGTGCGTGGCATTCATCCAGGAAGGCTCACGGGGCGCCACCTACACGGCGCAGATGGCCGAGGCGTCGGGAATAGAGACCGACCGTCACCAGCCATCGGCCGCGAATTACGACTATCAGGCGGGTCTGGCATTCCAGGCGGACGACCTGGGCCTGGCCCGCACGCGTCTGAGGCGGGCAGCGATGCTCTACCCGCATTCGCCCGAGCGCGAATTGTGGACTAAGCGGCTGGCCCAGGTGAATGCGCAGGTCGACCAGCAGGCCGACCAGGGCTCGCTTTTCCCGAGGGAGGCGGCGTCGTGAGCTGGCGCCGCCGCGATAAGCGCCTGGAGGATCTGGAGGCACGGGGGATCAAGCCCGCTTTTCTCGACCCCGAGGGCGAGCGGTTCGGCATTCCAACGTATCCCTACCACCTGGCCCCTAAAGGGCTTCTCACGCGCCGCCAGCTCCGCGTCGAGGGCCTGGCACCTGAGGGCCATGACCCCGTCGCGCAGATCTACTGGAAGCACCACGGAGCCTTGCGCCTCGCCTATCTCTACGACGCCGGGCAGGCCGCGCCCAAGCGTGTGCCGACCGCCGCACAACTGGCCGCCGTCAGAAAAGCGCTTGAGGCGCGGATGACGTGCCAGAGCTGCGGCCAGCAGAAGGACTATTGCATTCCAACATCGCTGGGCGAGTGCCCCGACTGTCACGAGGGCGCACGGTCGGGAATGCAGAAGAATACCGGGAAGGAAATGGAGGCTGCGTAATGCAGGTGCGACTCCACGGCACTAAGGGAGAATGCGATCTGGCCGCCCAGCTCATGGCCGATTTGCTAACCGTCCTGTCCGTTTCCGAGCCGTACAAGGACAGGGGCCAGTCGGCCCTGGTCCGCGTTTATATCGAGGTCCGAATTACCAATCCGCCCCGAGAGGCAAAGGAGATCACGTCATGAGGTGGCATCCGTTCGGCCGAAAGCCGATCGAGCCCGAGTTGACCCCCGAGGAGGAGGCCGCCCGCGACAGGCAGCGCCAGGAGGACATGGCCGACTGGGCGGCCGATGACCCGATCACGGACGCCGAGCGCGAAGAAGCGCGCTGGGCTCGGTACGAGTATGACCGCGGGGCCGAGGAGGACCGTAGGCGGGCCGACGCGGAGGCGCGCTGGGCGCAGATGGACGAGGGCCAGCGCACGGACTACCTGGCGGACCGCGCGGCCGACATGGCCGACGCGAGCGAGGAGGCCGAGCCCTGGCCTGGCCACGATCGCGCCGTGGAGGCGGCGGCGCTGGCTCAGCACGAGACCGACCAGGCCGACTACTGGACGGGCGAGGCCGCCTGGGAGCGCGAGCAGGCCCGACTCGACATGCACTGGGAGCGGTACGCGCAGGCCGCGGGCGTGCCCATGCCGCAGCCCTTCGAGCCCGAGATGGAGGCCTAGGGATGGGCTGGGACGAGATCCGAGACGGGATGATTGAAGGCGTCAGGGGCCGTGTGCTGCCGTGGGGCCGCAGGGCGCGGCGGGCGGCTCGCAGGGCACGCTACCTGGCCCGCTACGGGGCGATCAGGGCGCAGCAGGCCATGGGGGAGCAGGCGGCCGAGCTGCGGAAGAAGGGCCGCGTGGCCGCGCTCCAGGTGCTGAAGCTCCAGCGCATGGCCAGGCTGCCCGCCAAGCTCATGGAGCGGTCGGCCAGCTCGGTCCTGCACCGTGAGAAGGGGCCGCAGCCCGACCCCGCCTGGACCGCTGGCTACGGCGACGTGATCCGCGCGGAGCTGCCTGGGTTCGGGCGCCGCGTGGCGCCGCAGCCGCTGGTGCCGCCGAGCCGCGCGCCCGAGGCTGCCGCGCCGTCACTGCCAGCTCCCGCTCCGCGCCCCTGGCGGCGGCCCGATGTCGAGCCGGGCCAGCAGGCCCCGAACGGACCCGG
>Ga0302326_10025475_pt1 | contig 11997 bp, 11 predicted proteins | sample Palsa_T0_3_FD_202264 | JGI IMG/M metagenome (GOLD analysis project Ga0302326, IMG submission 202264) | Peat permafrost microbial communities from Stordalen Mire near Abisko, Sweden - Palsa_T0_3 | ecosystem: Environmental > Terrestrial > Soil > Palsa > Peat permafrost | place: Sweden: Abisko... | reverse complement strand
CACTGAGAGATTTTGAGGGCGGAGATCATCAAAAACGGCTGTACCCTCGGCCCGAAGAATGTTCAGCCGTTCTAAACGCTTTGGATTTTTCCACCGAACCCGATTTCAGAGTTTTTCAACAGAATAGACCCGATCCGGCCGGTCACGAACGTCAGCTCACCTGCGGTCTCATTAGATCTTCTGCACCGCCGCTGCCTCTCGCGCTTCCTTGAGCTGCTTCCAGTTGGGCGAGTACTTAAGCGCCTGGTCATACTTCGCGAACGCCTGTTTGATGTTGCGCTGCTTCACAAATACATCTCCCCAACCTTAAGAGGATCGGCCCAAAGCGTAGTTTTGCTCCTCAGTCGGCGGGTGGCGGCTGATTGGACATGCCGATTTTCTTCAAGAGAGCGATATACCGCGGCTCGGATGCCAGGGATTTAAAAAAAGGATCAACACCTAAGTACACAACGCCCGATCTGCGGGAATCATAGTCCCGCTCCAACCAGTCCAGCGCTGCAGCTTTATTGCCAGTAAACGCGTAGACCTCCGCAATGTTTACCGGACCGTCGGTGGCGTCATTCGCCAGCAGTTCGTTGAGCATTGACTCTGCCTCCGCTCGCTTACCTAGCGCGAAATAGGCTAGTGCGAGTGCGTTTCTGCGGGCCAAGGGGTTTGTTTCAGCTTGCGCCGCCGTCAGCGCCTCTGCAAAACGGTGCTCCGCGATCAGATCACAGGCGATATTATAATTTAGCGACTCATAACCAGGGCTCAGCTCGAGGGCTCGATGGAGGTCGGCCAACGATGCCGAGAGATTGCCCGCCATCCAAAAGGCCCACCCACGGGTTTGAATAGCGTAGACATTCAACGGATCGAGTTCGATATCCCGCGATACCTCTCGAATGTATTGCTCGAAGCAGGGTCCTGATATGCAGCCGGTAACGAACACCAGCTCGAGCGGCGTGGTCAGATTTGGGTCGGAGTGCCGTGCCGCATCCATATCTGCCATTGCGCCCTTCGGGTCATGGTCGTACACAATCTTGATAATTGCCCGCAAATAGTGCGCGGATGCATTCTCAGGATCGAGCACGAGTGCTTTTTGAACTGCGGCGCGCGCCGACTTCATATCATTGTCTACATTCGGACCGGAATCGAGATAGGCCGAAAGATTGAAGAGAGAGTTAGAAAGCACAACCCACGCCGAAGCGTAGGTGGGGTCGAGCTCGACGGCTCGCTCGAGCACTTGCGCTCCCTTTCGCGTATCAGAAGCCGATCCCTGATTCGCGAGAGATCGCCCCTCCAGAAACAGTGTGTAAGCGTCCATGTTGGCTGTGCGATCCGCCTGACCGCCTTTGACCAGCAGCGTGGCCTTGAGCGCCTTGACTACGGCCCCGGCGATGTCGTCCTGCACCTGGAAGATGTCTTTGAGGTCCCGGTCGTACGTGTCAGACCACAGATGCTCTCCGGTGTCGGCGCGGATTAACTGTGTTGTAACGCGCAACCGATTACCGGACTTCCGAACACTACCCTCGAGGATAGTGGCAACGTTGAGCGTCTTGGCGATCTCGGTGAGAGAGGCTTGTTTGCCTTTGAAGTAGAAGGATGAAGTCCGGGCGATGACACGCAGTCCCGGCGTCTTGGCCAAGAGATCGAGCAACTCTTCTGCAAGCCCGTCTGAGAAGTACTCCTGGTCGTGCTTCTCGCTCATGTCGGCGAATGGCAGTACGGCGATGGACTTGTCCGGAATCGAGCTGGGCGCAGGCGAGACAGGCTGCGCTGCCGGTGCCGCTACGCGACCAGTCTCTGCGTAGTGTTTTGGCAATGCGAACTTATAGACAAGACCGAATGCAGCGGCCAATACGAGGCACGCCACGACAAGCACCATAGCCGGGTGCAAGCGCCGCGATGCCGCAGAAGTATTCCCCGATGCAGCAGAGGGGCCCCGGGCCGCAGTCAGCGTAGTGCGACCGTCCGGCGCCAGCAAATGCACGATGCGCTCGGTGAAGGCAGCCGGAGTGGCTCCCTCGGGCAAGCGCGTCCATTGCACTTCTCTGAACCTATCAGGCACACGTGCAATGGCATCGGGCGTGCTATCAATGATGACGGGTACCAGGAACGACGCATCGTCCGCCATGTCCTGCATGCGCTCGACCGCAAGTCTCCACTCCCGTCTAAAGTAGCCCTCCTTGCGGGCATCGGTGTGCGCGGAGACGACAGGAATGAACAGGGTGCAGTCCTGGATCTGCTTCCTGATCTGCCGATCCCATGCCTCGCCGCCCCGGAGCTCACTTCGGTCGAACCAGACGTCGATGCCGGCAGCGCCAAGCGCCCTGGCGATTCGCTCGGCAGCCGCGGCGTCCTGCGAGGCGTAACTAATAAATACGGCCCCGGAATGCGGGGCGATACTGGCCTGAGGCGCAGCGCTTCCCGCGCCGTGCACCGCGTCCGGTTCGCTGCCCTCGGTCAAGCCCCTGTCTCCCTGCTCTAGCGTCGGCTATGTTCCGGGAAGCCATCGGCCTTGGCAACAATAGGCTGGGAGGCCGGCGGAATGACCGCTATGGAGGAGGTATATCAATGAGCTGACCGTCCGCATTTGGCCGACAGTTGCCTCTCGCGCCTCCTCGCGACGGGCATTTTCCCGCATCACTCTAAAAGATAGAACCGAGCGCGTGATGACTGCCAACGGTCCTGTCCCAAGTTGCGTATGGAGGACCTCCCGGGATTGGCCGGGCAGCTCCGGGTGCGTTGTTAAAAACCGTGCAACATGAACAGAGCACCAAGCTTTACCGCCACTACACATTCGACCTCGGCGGCACTTGGCCCGTGCGGCACGCTCGGTCGCGGCGAACTGTTGTGCCAGGCGTACGAGAGCTATCGCTCCTTGGTGGGCACACCGCTGATTGGCTTCGAGCATGCGGTGTTCCTGCTCGGAGCCCTCTGGCGCGGAGAAGAACTGGTGCTGGCGAGTTGCCGCGACTGCGGTGCGATGTTGGTGGCGGATCGGTGGTCGATCAGCGCGCCGCGGTGCAGCGTGTGCGCGCCAGCGGTCCGACCGCCGGCGTTGCCGCCACAATCCTAGATACAACCGCCACCAGTACGGATCGATACCTTCGTCCAATGGGTTCGTCGCAGTGCCACCGGCAAGATCGCAGTCCTCGGGCTATGCGGTGGAACCTCGAAGGAGAATGGCAATGACCACAAAAGGCAAAATCCTGGTGCTGGTGTCGAGCGGCTATGGACTGCCCTTGAAAGATGGCAAGGTTTACGCCGGCGCTGGCTACTACCTCAACGAACTGACAGTCCCGGTTCGCGCCCTGATGGAGGAGGGCTACGAAATCACCTTCGCAAACCCCAAAGGCAACACGCCCCAACTGGATCTCCATTCCGCCGTACCCGACTTCTTCGGTGGTAGTGAGGGCAGGCTTCAGGACTACTTCAAATTTCGCGACAGCCTGACTGGGCTCAAGAATCCGACCCGAATCTCGGATGTCGTCGCGTCGGGCCTGGATCAGTATGATGCAGTCTTCGTCCCCGGCGGGCACGGTCCGATGATCGATCTTCTCGATGATCCCGACGCGGGCACCGTGATGAGACACTTTCATAAGACATCCAAACCCACGGCAATGCTCTGCCATGGCCCGATATCACTTCTCTCGGCGCTTCCGAATTCGAGGGAGGTAGTGGCCGCGCTGGCGGCGAACGACCCGGCCGGAGCACATGCAAAGGCTCAAGGCTGGATCTATGCCGGATATAAGATGACTATCTTTTCGACAGCGGAAGAGCAGCAGCGGGAACCACTCGAGATTGAGGGTAAGGTCCTCTTCTACCCGGACTTCGCTCTGAAAACAGCGGGCGGTGACGTAAGTGTGCTCGCCCCATGGTCGAGCTATGTCATTCAAGATCGCGAGTTGATCTCGGGTCAGAACCCCTTCTCCGATCAAGCGCTTTTGAAGCTTCTTCAACAGGCACTCGACGAGAAGAAAAAGTCGGTCCGAGCGGCCTGACGCGAGGATGTGACCATGCGTTCCGGTATCGCCTATCGAACTTTGGACATCGACGGTCTGTCGATCTTCTATCGCGAGGCAGGGGCGAAGGACGCACCGGTTCTTCTTTTGCTGCACGGACTTCCTTCGTCATCGCGAATGTTCGAACCGCTTCTTGCAAGGCTATCCGACTACTACCATCTGATAGCGCCCGATTATCCCGGTTTCGGACATAGTGACTGGCCGGACGCAAATCACTTCGCGTACACGTTCGACCATTACGCCGACATCATGAACCGCTTCACCGAGGCGCTTGGACTCCCTCGCTACACCCTCTATATGCAGGATTACGGTGGCCCCGTCGGCTTTCGGATGGCACTGGCCCATCCAGATCGGATTGAGGCTCTCATCGTTCAAGACGCCGTCGCCCACAACGAAGGCTTGGGAGCAAATTGGAAAACGCGCCGCGCTTTCTGGAGTGATCGCGCCGCCAACGAGAGTGCACTGCGCAGGGATCTCTTGTCGCTAGAGGCCGCCCGGGCGCGTCATGTGGGCAACGACCCTGATGTCGAACGACACGATCCAGACCTCTGGACCGACGAATTTTATTTCCTCAATCGGCCCGGTCAGGCCGAGATCCAAAGCGATCTCTTCTACGACTACAGGACCAACGTCGACTCATATCCGAAGTGGCAGAAGTGGATGCGCGAAAGACAGCCACGCCTGCTCGTGATCTGGGGAAGATACGAAATGTCCTTCGACCCCAGCGAGCCGGAAAGCTATCGCAACGATGTTGCAAAAGCCGAGATTCACATTGTTGACGGCGGCCATTTCGCCCTGGACACCGCTGCCGATGAGATTGCAGCGCTGGTGACAGGCTTCATGTCATCTTCACATACAGAGTTGAAGGCTCTGCGCGCCGGTTGAGTCCTCAGGTGTCGTAGACGCCGCACCTCGGCGACCGATCTGGCCCGAGTGGCCAGGGAATGTACTGCGACAAGCCGCGAGCTGCGCGGGGGCGATGCCTGGGACACATCAATCCGGCGCCAGATCAAAGCCTGCGCCCTGTTCATCCCGATCATCTCGCGGCATACGCACACGCGCGACGAGGGCTATTTTCGACTCGAATGGAAGCTCGCGGTCGACCGCAGTCACCTGATGGTGGTGGGCCGGCCGTTTCTGCTGCCGGTCGTCATCGACGACACCTCGGATCAGGACGAAAAAGTGCCGGACCGGTTCCGTGAGTTGCAGTGGACGCGCCTGCCGGGCGGCCAGAATGCCGAGCGTTCGTGAATCGGGTCCAGCGTCTGCTGTCATCCACCAGCCGATGCCCGCGGCAACCAATGTCGCGCCGGCAGTGCCGCCTGTGGCACCGATGGCCGCTGCCTCGACCCGATCGGTGGGCCGACGCGATGTGGTTTCTCGCGGCACAGGCTTCTGGTTGGATTTGGCATCGCCATCCGACCGGCCACGCGGTCTTAGCCAGAGCCCGCCAGCGGAGGCCTCCCAGCGACCAATGAGACAGCCCGGGATGGGTCGAGATTGTCCCGGGACTGCCCGGGCAGCTCCGGCTGCGCTTCCACAATCTGAACAGAATACCAAGCTCTACCGCTCCTATATGAAGGAGTCCCACGGCAATGCCCCCGTGCGCCATCGCGGTAAGTCGCAGCAGCATCCGCGCCCGGGAGGAAAGTGCCCTGCTCCCCAGCCTCTGCCGAACCATCGGGGCACTCCCACAGGCGCCGGTGCGCATGGAGCCGGGGCTCGGACGGGCCGAGCTGCTCTGCCACGCCTACGAGATCTACCGCACCCAGATCCCATCGCCCCTTATCAGCTTCGAGCACGCGGTATTTCTACTGGGAGCGCTGAGCCGCGGTGACGAGCTCACGCTGGGGGCTTGTCGCGACTGCGCGGCCGTCGTGGTTGCCGATCGCTGGTCGCTGCGCATCACCCGCTGCCTGGTGTGCGCGCCGCCGGTCCGAGCAGCGGGGTTGTCGCTGTGACCGCCAAGTACCACGTGACTTTGCGCCAACGCAGGAGAGATGACTCCCTATCGCTCGCCAGCTGGTTTGTCCTGGCTGCCGGGCACTGCCGCTTCCGCCGCCTTAAACCCTGTTCGCGAGTGAGTCCCGTCGCAGAACGGTTTGTTGGTTGAAGCGCCGCAACGGCATAGAGCAAACGGACGCTTGGCAATGACGTAGCTAGCCCCGTTCCAATCGACCGCCGTCACATCGTCACCTTGGACCAAATATGGTCCGTTTTGAATCACCTTAATTGTCGCCATAGAGTGTTCTCCAATTTTAACGAAGGTAATGGTGCATTAGGGCCGTGCCGAAGCGCTGGTGTCGCGAATCGCCTTGAACTCTGAACCGGGCCGCCACTCGGGCCATCGTCGCGAATTTCCCAGCTGCAGTCCGACCCGATAAAACAGGTCGACGTCCTCCGCCGCGCCACGCAGGTCCCAGCTTGAGCCCCAGCTGTCGCAGGTCTGGTGATAGCAATTCGCCGTGTAATCACTGACCCAGGCATCGCCAGCGGCGCGGCCGCCGCTGACCAGATCTACGCCACCGCCGATCGCCATCAACAGCAGCGTGGGAACGCCGCGTTTGGCGAGTGAGAAGTGGTCGGCGCGATAGAACAGGCCGCGCTCTGGCTTGGCATCGGGCGTGACTGTGCGACCTTGCGCAGCAGCGGCACGTGCAAGGTCGTCCTCGAGTTCATTCTGACCGGCTCCGACCAGAACGACGTCGCGCGACGGGCCAGCCGTCTGCAGGATGTCGAGTGTCATGTCCGCAACCGTCTTTTCGGGGCGGTAGAGCGGATGGACGCCGAAGCTTTCAGAACCGAGTGTCCCGCGTTCCTCCGCTGTCCAGGCTGCAAACACGAGGGTACGCTGAGTACGGGGTACCCGCGCGAAGGCGCGGGCAAGTTCAAGCACTCCGGCAATGCCCAGCGCATCATCGTTCGCCCCCGGTCTGATCGTTCGTCCCTGAGAATCAGGGTCGCCGATCCCAAACGCGTCCCAGTGTGCAGCGAACAGGATGGTCTCATCGGGATGTGTCGTACCGGGAAGCTTGGCGAGGACGTTGCGACTCTCCACGCGCTCGGTCTTGATCGCCATATCGATGCTGAAGCTTGCGTCGCCAAGCTGGACCGGCCGGAAGCCTGGGTCGCGCGCCCGCCGCTTGAGCACCTCAAAATCAAGTCCCGCCCTGGCGAACAACTCCACGGTGGCCTCGCGCGACATCCACGCCTGCAGAAGCACGGGTTGCGGTTGGTCGGCGGCCCGGACGATGTCATAAGTGCCCCCCACTGCGTGGGAGACGACGTTCCATCCGTAGCCTGCAGGGACGGTTTCATGCACAACGAATGCGGCGATCGCACCTCGCCGCGCCGCTTCTTCGAGTTTGTAGGTCCAACGCCCGTAATAGGTCATCGCGCGGCCGCCAAACTTACCCGCTACGGGCTCGTCCGGGCCGGCTTCGAAATCGGGATCATTGACGAGGAAGATTGCAACCTTGCCGCGCAGGTCGACGCCCTTGAAGTCGTCCCAATTTCGCTCCGGCGCCGCGACGCCATAACCGACGAACACCATCGGTGCATCGACGATTGTGACGCGAGAAACGGACCGGAGCGTCTCCGGGTTAAGGTCGCGCCCTGCAAGCAAAGGCAGAGTCGAGCTGCCGTTTCGCACCTCAAGCCGAGTGGGCGTGTCTGCGATGTTGTGTAGCAGGGGCACTTGCTGTAGCCAGCCGCCGTTCTCACCACCTGGCTGCAGGCCGAGTGCCCGGAACCGATCGACAAGGTAGGCCACCGTCTTCGCTTCGCCAGGTGTGCCGGGCGCGCGACCCTGGAACGCATCCGAGGCCAGCGTCTTGACCGTCGCCGACATCCGAGTCGGGTTGATCGGCGATAGCGATTCGCCCGTGACCGGTAATGATGCCAGTACAGCCGTGGCGACGATCGGGCCGAGGATCCACTTCAATTTATTCTCCAGCCGTTCCGCGGCCAAGTTGCGATTCGCGCAAGCTACGGCCGCCGGATTATCATTCATTCGCCGAACGACTGCTGTAGCGCGAATGAACATCACGTCAGACTGTCCGCTTGGCCCGACGGTTGCCTCTCGCACCCAGACAAAGGGTATTTCGCCGTGCCTTCCCCATCGGCTGTCTGAGCTGTGAGTAGAATGGCCACAAGGATCATTGCGGAGTACGTTGCATGCCTGTCAGCTCATACCGATTGTATGCAAGGCAGGGCGCTGGATCTCTGGCCCCACAAATGCTGCTCGAGGAGATCGGTGCGGCCTATGAGCTGGTATGGGTCAGCAAGGCGACCGCAGAAATTGAGGCATTTCGCCGTATCAGCCCCGCGGCCAGGATTCCGGTGCTGGTGCTGCCGGATGGCACCGTGGTGTCCGAGTCGGCCGCCATACTCATTCACCTGACCAACGCACATCCTGCCGCAGCGCTGGCACCCGCAGTGGGCAGTGCAGCGAACGCTAAGTTTCTGCAGTGGATGGTCTTTCTGTCTGCAAACGCGTACGAAGCGGCCCTGCGTTTCTATCACCCGGACCGCTATTCCGCTGCCGGCGAGGCTGCGGCAGCGCCGATCAAGAGGCAAGCCTTGGCAGATTGGACCAGCCACCTCGAAATCATCCACGCCGCGCTGTCACCCTATGTGCTCGGCGCGGAGCTATCCGCTGCTGACCATTACTTACACATGCTGGCCAGCTGGTACCCTCCGGACGATCCCGCGCTGGCGGCCCGACTGCCGAAACTCAGACAACACGCCGAGCTACTGCGGCGCCGTCCCGCAACCCGCAAGGCGGAAAAAGACCACAGCGACAGTTAGGTGGCCGATCTCAGTAGGATTCCTGTGACCCTGCCAGAAACGCCGCCTCATCGTCGCTGCACGTCCGACCCAGAATCGGATTGCGGTACGGAAATCGCCCGAAGCGAGTAATGGTCGCCTGGTGCAGTCGTGCATAGTGCGTCCAGCTCTCATCGCCAAGCGCCTCGATCAGGCGCACTGCAAGGGCCTGATGTTCCGGAGTCTCGCTGTGCTCAAACGGCAGATAGACGAAATATCGCTCCGCGCGCGCCATGGTTAGATCAAGCCCGTGTGCAATGACCTGCTCGGCCAGGCGGCGCGCGAGCGGATCAGTGGCGAAGGCGCGCGGTGTTCCTCGAAACATGTTGCGCGAAAACTGGTCTGTGATGACGATCGCCGCAAGCAGAGTGCGCGCGCCTGCGAACTCCTGAGCATCACTCCGTGCAATGCGCTCGTGCAGTTCGATAAAGCCTTTTCGTATCCGCTCGTCAAACTCCTCACTACTGGCAAACCAAAGCTCTGGATCGATCTCGCGGAACCAAAAATCAAGAACCCTTCCGACCCACGGAGGCTCGCTATGTGTGACCGGGACATTGGAGCACATGAGTGCTCTAAGACCTGCTCATTCCGGTAGACCTGCGAGGCGCAGCGCTTGTTCGAGGTTTTCAGCGTCGGAACTCAATCTATAGGGTTCGACCGACAGTAGGCGCCGGATCGAGAAATCCGGCCGTCTCGCCAGGCACTCCGCAGCGACGGTGCGGGCACTCTCGAGATGTCCCAGGCGCGCGTGGCATGCTGCCAGATAGGCAACATCAGTATAAGTGCGCAACGGGATACGCTCGAACATTGTCAGCGCTTCCTGAGATCGACCCAGGGCGAGGTAACTGCGACCCTGTTGCCGCCAGAACCAGGGGGGATCAAAGTACGGATCCACCTCCTTCGCGCGGGCGCTCCAGCTCAGCGCCTGTTCGGCTTCACCGGCATAGCCCAGCACGAATGCCATATCCGCCAGATTCCATTGGTTGTTCGGATTGAGCTCCACAGCGCGCCGTATGTGCTGGAGGGCAGGCTCGAATGCACGCCTATACAAGCACACCTGCGCTAACAGCGAGTGACAGGTACTCTCGCTGTCATCGAGTTCTACGGCACGCCGCGCCAGCTGGTAAGCCTCATCCAGGTAAGCGGTCGAATCCCCAGTCTGGTTCTCCCAGGCATCAACGCGCATGTTGGCGAGCAGGCCGTAGGCCAGGCCGTAGCCGGGATCGATCTGGATGGCTTTCTCGAACAGTCGTGTGGCCTCCGCCGCACTCGCAGGATCGTCCCACGGCAATGCATTGCCCCTGAGAACGCACTCGTAGGCCTCGAGACTTGAGGGACGCTTTCGGCGTGCACGGTCCGCATCGGTCACTTGAACGCGACCCACAAGGGTGCTCACGATCTTTTGAACGACCTCGTCCTGGACCGCAAAGATTGCGGCTGCGTCTCGATCATATCGATCGCCCCAGACCTGCTGCCCCGTCGTGGCATCGATCAGCTGGACGGCTATGCGGATGCGATCACCCAGCCGGCGCACACTGCCCTCGACGACGAATCGGACCTTGAGTTCTCGCGCAATGCGCGCGATTGGGATGACGGCGCCGCGGTACTTGAACGAGGCCAGGCGGGAACGAACCTCCAGCAACCGCCATCGCGCAAGCTCGGTGATGATGTCCTGACTGAAGCCATCGCAGAAGATCTCCTGCTCCGAATCGCCACTCATATTGCTGAAGGGCAACACGCACATGGTCACCCGGACGGGTCCGATGGGGCGCGCAGGAGTCCGCCGTGACCGATGGTCCGGGCGGGGCGGGCGCGCTGAGATGGGTTTACCCGCGAGATGCCGGCGCAGTTCCTCGGCCATCACGGCCGCATTGTCGTAGCGTCCGTCCGGCTCCTTTGCGAGCGCCTTGAGCGTGATGGTGTCCAGATCCCCGCGCAACGCGCGCTTCAGGGCTCGTATGCTCATCCCTCGCGCCTCGGCCGCCGCCTGTTCAATCCTCTCGCTCGGTCGGCACGGCTCCGCGGTGGCCGCAGCCCAGCTGAGCAGCCCCAGAGCGGCGGCCGACTTCAGCTGGTACGCTCGCGCACCGCAGAGCAACTCGTAGAGCAATATACCCAGCGAGTAGATATCGCTGCGTACATCGACCGCATCGCCCCGCAACAGCTCGGGGCTGGCGTAGTCAGGCGTGAGCGCCCGGCCGTAGAGACCGGTCAGCTGTCCTGCCGCCGGATCGGTCTGTTCGCCCCCCAGCAGTTTCGCTACTCCAAAGTCCAGCAGCCGCACCTGCCCCGAGTCGGTCACCAGAACATTGGAGGGCTTGAGGTCCCTATGAATGATGCGTTTGCCGTGTGCAAACTCGACCGCTTCGAGGATCTGCAGAATCAGCTCCAGTCGGGCGCTGATGCCCAAGCTCTGCCGGTCACACCATGTCGTAAGCATCTCTCCGCGGACGTACTCCATCGCCAGGTAGGGCCGCCCTCCCTCGGCGATGCCTGCGTCATAGAGTCGAGCGATCAGCCCGTGCTCGAGACTGGCCAGGATGTCGCACTCGAGTGCAAAGCGCTGCGCGAGCTGCTCGCGTTGTTGCATCTGTCGGGGAAGCTTGAGCGCGACCTCGCGCCTGAAGGCCCCATCCGCTCGCCGGGCCAGCCAGACCTCCGCCATGCCGCCTGCCCCAAGTGGGCGCAGCAACTCATATGGGCCGATCCGGGCACCCTCCTGCAGATCGCTACCGGAAGCCTCCGGCGCGTCGGTCCCCAACTGCGGCAGACTCAGTAGCTCCGCGCCCTGGCTACTTGCGACCTCGGGCAACAGCGCCCTACGTAGCGCCGCCGCCACGTGTTGGTGCTCGGCCGGGAGAGCCTGGAGCCAATCGCGCCGCGCAGCTGTCGCGAGCGGCAGAGCTTCATCGAGCAGCCGACTCATGAGTGCCATGTCCACAACAGAAAGCTTCATCGCTCTCACAGCCTCGATGGCGCCGCCGAGTTCCCTCCCGTGCCGCAGCCCAGCGCGGCGGCCAGGATCAAACGCGCCTTCTCCCAGTCACGTTGCACGGTGCGTTCTGAGCGTTGATCCATCCTCGCCAATGTTTAGCTATCATGGATGCTTCCCCGCTGGCGCCCTTTCAATGTTCGCATTGTTTTCCGTCGAATTGAATGGCTGATA
>Ga0302326_10025474_pt1 | contig 11997 bp, 7 predicted proteins | sample Palsa_T0_3_FD_202264 | JGI IMG/M metagenome (GOLD analysis project Ga0302326, IMG submission 202264) | Peat permafrost microbial communities from Stordalen Mire near Abisko, Sweden - Palsa_T0_3 | ecosystem: Environmental > Terrestrial > Soil > Palsa > Peat permafrost | place: Sweden: Abisko... | reverse complement strand
CGAAGCCGCCGGCGAACACCGACAGCCGGCCCAGCAGCACCTGCTCGGCGCCGGTCAGCAGCGAATACGACCAGCCGACCGTCGCCCGCAGCGTCTGCTGGCGTTCCAGCGCGGTGCGGCTGCCCCCCGTCAGCAGCCGGAACCGCTGATCCAGCCGGTCATGCAGCTCACCCAGCGACATCGACCGCAGCCGGGCCGCGGCCAGCTCGATCGCCAGCGGCATCCCGTCCAGCCGCCGGCACACCGACACCACCACCGGCCCGGCCTGCTCCTCCACGGACAGGGCGACCCCGTTGGCCCGGGCCCGGTCCGCGAACAGCGCCACCGCATCACAGGACCCGGCCGCCGCGGCACCGGCCTCCTCAGAGCCGGGCAGCGACAGCGACGGCACCCGATAGATGCTCTCCCCGCCGATGCCCAGCGGCTCCCGGCTGGTGGCCAGCAGATGCACCTTCGGGCAGCGCCGCACGATCGCCTCCGCGACCTTCGCGCACCCGCCGATCAGGTGCTCGCAGTTATCCATCACGATCAGCACATCCTGCAGCGCCAGCGCATCCAGCAGCGCCTCCAGCTCCGGCTGGCCCGGATTGACAGCCAGCCGCAGCGCCCGGGAGATGGCCGCCGGCACCGCGTCCTGGTCGGTGACCGCGGCCAGCTCCGTCAGCCACACCCCGTCCCCGGACCCATCCAGCAGTTCAGCCGCCACCTGCAGCCCCAGCCGGGTCTTCCCGCACCCGCCGGCCCCGGTCAAGGTCACCAGCCGCGCCGACTCCACCAGCGCCCGGACCTCGGCCACCTCCCGGTCCCGGCCGATAAACGCCGACAGCTGGACGGGCAGATTATTCGGCAGCGCCGGGTTGCCCAGCGACCGCAACGGCGGGAACCCCGCGGGCAGGCCCGCCGCGGTCAGCTGGAAGATCCGTTCCGGCCGGCCCAGGTCCTTCAGCCGGTGCACCCCCAGATCGGCCAGCGCCGCGCCCGGCGGCAACCCGTCGCGGACCAGCACCGCCGCCGCCTCCGACACCAGCACCTGCCCCCCGTGCGCGACCGCGGCCACCCGGGCGGCCCGGTGCACCTCCAGGCCCACCAGCCCGGCAGCAGTCCGCGCCGCCTCCCCGCAATGGATGCCCATCCGCACCCGCACCCCCTCCCCGCCCGGCCACGCATGATCCCCGATGGCCCGCTGCATCGCCAGCACCGCCGCCACGCACCCCCGCGGTGAGGAGAACACCGCGAAGAACGCATCCCCCTGCGTGTCCACCTCGCGGCCGCCGTGCGCGGCCAGCGCCGACCGGATCAGCGCGTGATGCCCGGCCAGCACCTGCGCGTAATCGTCGTCCCCCAGCCTCGCCAGCAGCGCCGTCGAGCCCTCAATGTCGGTGAACAAGAACGTGACGGTCTCCACCCCTACAGCGTAGAAGACCGACCCCGGCGGCGGCCTTGCCAGCGGGCATGCCATCACGTCCGATCCGCTCACGGATGGCCCGCGGCTGCTGACCGGACTTGCCGACCCACCCGAACAACGGGCGCCTATCGCTAACGCCGCGACGCCATAATGGGGCTCCGGAGCAGGCCTGCTGCCAAGCGCCCTAGATCGGATCGCCACGCCCGAGTCGAGGATCTATCCGTTAGCCACGGCCTGGCTGTCCGCTGCGTGAGTCATTTCGCGTATCGCGGAGGCAGGTGCGCTCCGCCTTCCCCGCCAGCTCCGCAGTGCGATCGAGGTGACCTGCAGAACCCGAGTCATCGCCGATGTCGACCGTCAACCTATTAAGTGGAATACCGCCCCTGATTCAGGTACTTTTCGGAGCAGGTGTGAGGAGTAACAATGGCGCGTACAAGCACTCGGCGGACCAAGGGATGCCCGATGTGCAAGCCTTGGAAGTTCGCCGGCCACGGAGATTCCTACCGACACCCACCACGGGTTCAGCGCCAGTTCGGCCGCACTCGCCGCTGGAATCGCCACGAAATCCCGGCCAACGACTAGGTCGCTCGTTCTGGACCGACGATGCGGTCCCTACACGCTCGCGGTGCCAGGCATCCGCCTCTAAGATCGCCTTGGCTCAGACATCTGAGATAGCGCGAACGACACCGCTGCGTACGCACGTATTCTTTACTCCACGGTTACGCTCTTGGCGAGGTTGCGGGGTTTGTCGATATCCCGGCCCAGCTTGATCGCGAGGTGGTAGGCGAAAAGCTGCAGCGGGATCGTCAGCAGGATCGGGTCAAGCTCCGGCTCGTTGCGCGGCACCCGGATCACAGCGTCGGCGAGATCGTCGGGCAGATCCGCGTTCGTGACCGCGATGACCGGGCCGCCGCGGGCCTTCACCTCCTTGATCGTGCCGACGTGCTTGGCGAGCAGCTCATCGGCGGGCACGACAGCCACCGTCGGCATGCTGGGGTCGATCAGCGCCAGCGGGCCGTGCTTCAGCTCAGAGGACTGGTACGCCTCGGCGTGCACATAGGAGATCTCCTTCAGCTTCTGTGCGCCCTCCCGCGCGACCGGCCAGCCGCGCACCCGGCCGACGAAGAACATGTGCTGCGCGTCCGCGTACCTGCTCGCCACCTCGGCTATCGCCTCCTCCTCGGCGAGCACCTGCGAGATCTGTTCCGGCAGGAGGCGCAGGCCGGCCAGGATCCGCCGCCCGTCGGCTTCGGATAGATCGCGCACCCGGCCGAACAGCAGCCCGAGCATCGCGAACGCGACGGCCATGTTGGTGAAGGCCTTGGTGGAGGCGACCGCCACCTCCGGCCCGGCGTGCAGGAAGATGCCATGACCGCACTCGCGCCCGATCGCACTGCCGACGACGTTCACCGTGCCAAGCACCGTGCCGCCCCTGCGCCTTATCTCCTGGACCGCGGCGAGCGTGTCAAGCGTCTCGCCCGACTGGCTGACCGCGATGAACAGCGTGTTCGGTTCCATCGCGGGATTGCGGTAGCGGAACTCCGAGGCCGGCTCGGCGTCGGCAGGGATCCGGGCGAGGTCCTCCATGATGGCGGCGCCCATCTGACCGGCGTAGTAGGCAGATCCGCAGCCGAGGAAGGTCACCCGCCGTATCGTGTGGACGTCACGCGCGCTGATCTCGATGCCGCCGAGGCGTGCGGTGGCGAACCGGTCGTCCAGCCGGCCGAGCAGCGCCCGCCGGACAGCCTCGGGCTGCTCGTGGATCTCCTTGCGCATGTAATCGAGGAACCCGCCGAGATCATAGTCATCGTCCGTCAGGTCGACCGTGGTAGGGACCTTGTCCGTGGGATGCGCCTCGAGGGTGCTCGTCTGAAATTCATGCGCCCGCACCGTGGCGAGCTCCCCGTCGTCGAGGTAGACGACGCGCTGCGTGTGGCGCACCAGCGCGGCCACGTCGGAGGCGACGAACATCTCGCCCGCGCCGACACCGAGCACGAGCGGGCTGCCGTTACGCGCCGCCACCAGCTCGCCCGGCCTGCGCGCGTCGAGGACCAGAAGGCCGTAAGTGCCTTCAACCTGGCGCAGCACCGCTCGCACCGCATCCTCAAGCGACTCGGCACCATCGGCGAGAGCGGCCGCGATCAGGTGCGGAAGGGCCTCGGTGTCGGTGTCCGAGGTCAGTCTCACCCCACTGGCGATGAGCTCGCCGCGCAGCCGTTCGGCATTCTCGATGATCCCGTTGTGCACCACCGCGATCCGGCCCGTCGCGTCGGTATGCGGGTGGGCATTCAGGTCGCTCGGCTCGCCATGCGTCGCCCATCTGGTGTGGCCGATACCGGCTACCGCGTCGGCGGGTGGCCCGGCCAGGTCACGCAAGCCCGCCACCCGCACCGCCGCCTTGGTCACCCGCAGCTGGCCGTGGTCCACCATAGCGATACCGGCCGAGTCGTAACCCCGGTACTCCAGCCGGTGCAGGCCCTCGAGCAGAATCGGGGTTGCCTTCCGATAACCGGTATAGCCCACAATGCCGCACATCGCGGGTACTCCCTTCTGTCTGTCGCCTCGCGCGTCGCGCCTGCGCGGCAGCGAGGGCCGCCCTGACCAGGACCAGCGCCATCGGCTCTGGCAACGTCCGGTCCATGACAGGCAGCTTTCACTGCGGATCCCCCGACGCGCTGAAAGCGGACTGATCACCCCATGACGGGGCATTCGAAACTACAGAGCGGCAAGGCGGGGCACAGATACGTCTCAGATGGCCCCTTCTTGCCTGCACCGCACGGATGTCTCCCCGGACGCGTTCAGTCAACTTCGTTCATGTCAGGCAGTAGATAATCCACATCACCCGATGCACAGGCGTCACACCTGCCGAGATGGATACGGCCGGCCAGCCGGATGTATCAACGCCCTGGTTTGTGGCTCTGTAACGGCGTATGCCCGTCAAGGGGCGATAAGCCCACTTTCAGCGCGTCGGGGGATCTGGCAATGAAAGCTGCTAGCTGTCGTGCGGACGCGGCCAGCGCCGGTGTCGCTGGCACTGGTCAGGAGGGGCGATAGGTGGTGCCGGGCTCACCATCACGTCGTCAAGGTTCGGTATCGGTATTACGAGGGGAACTCCCGGGATGATCGTCGACACAGCAACGCCTGATTCTGCGAAGTGGCGGGAATCCCCGTCTCCGCCGAGGACGGGTGGAGCCACTGCGGCTTCGTCGGGTGAGGCCAAGAGCACCCGGTGGGAACAACCGCCACCGGCATCTCCCGCGCAGGCGCCCGACCGCTCCCTCCCGCGGCATTCGACCCTCACGCTCTTGATCAAGGTGCAGGGGTCCACCCTGCGGCTGCAACCCGGGCAGTCATGTGTCCTCGGCCGCGATCCACGGTGTGACCTCGTGCTCACCGACCCGCGCGTGTCGTGGCGGCACGCGGTCGTGCGGTTGGCTCAGAACGGCTGGGTCTTCGAGGACGCGGGGAGCACCCACGGGACGTTCCTCGGCGGCCACCGGATAGATGGCCTCCAGATCAACTCCAGCTGCGTCTTCCGGCTCGCGGACTCAGAAGACGGGCCCCTCGTGCACTGCTCGGTCATACGACCCGAGCCCAGCCACATGGACGCTCCCGCGCCCTCTACCGCAGGCCTGAGCGCGGATCGCCGCGATCCCGGGCTCGCCGTCTCCCGCCGCCACGCCGAGCCGCGGGATCCGGGTGACGGACGGCAACAGATCCGCCTGGCCGGCCAGGAGAATGACACGCCGGCTAAGACGTCCGCGGAGCACAACGAGAGCGAGAGGGTCGAGGCGCTGCTTGACCAGACGCTCACGCCGGACGAGGACATCTTCACCGATAACCGCACCGATGATGGCGCCATGACAACCGCTCACCCGCGTCCGCGCCCGGGCGCGGACGGGCAACCGCCTGGCATGACGGCCGCCGAGGCCCCCACCCGGTTCATCGTGCGCCCGTCCCGCCAGCGGCCCGTGGTGGCCGCGCTGATCCCAGCATGGAACGAGGAGGAATTCATCGCCGCCACCATCGACGGGCTGCGCAGCCAGACCCGGCCGCCGGACCTGATCGTCGTGATCGCGAACAACTGCACCGACGACACCGCCGAGGCCGCCCGGGCAGCCGGCGCCGAGGTGATCGAGATGCCGCGCAATCCGCACCGCAAGGCCGGCGCGCTCAACTACGGCATCGAGACGCTGCTGGCATCCCTGGCCGACAAGGACCGGATCTTCGTGATGGACGCTGACACCGTCGTCGTCCCGCGCTGGTTCGAACTGGCTAACGCGGTCATGGATGTCAATCCCCGCGCCGTAGTGTCCGGCCGGTACGCCTGCCGGAACGCGAACGGCCTGATCGGCCTGCTCCAGCGGAACGAGTTCGCCCGCGAGTGCCGGATGACCGACCGCCGCGGCGACCGCACCCACATCCTGGTCGGCACGTCCACGCTGCTGCCGGTGGCGATGCTGCGCGAGGTGATCGCGGCCCGCGCCAGCGGCACGCTGCCGCCGGGCTACGTGTACCTGTACGGATCGCTGACCGAGGATTTCGAGCTGACCCTGGCGGTTAAGACGCTGGGCTGGCAGACGATCAGCCCGTTCGGCTGCGACGCGGCCACCGACACCATGCCGACCTGGCGCAAGCTCTGGTACCAGCGCATCCGGTGGATGCAGGGCGGCGTGGAAGACCTGCGCCGGTACGGCTGGACGAGAGTCACCGTGCCGTTCCACGTGCGCCGGGCCTGGATCTTGTTCGGCCTGGCGGCAATGTGGCTGTTCTACGCCACCGTGCTCGCGACCTGGGCCTCGGCCGGGACGGTGGCGACGTCGCTGCCGTGGGCGCTGCTCACCCTGGTGTTCATCGCCGACCGGGTGGGCGGGGTCCGCGCGCAGGGCACCCGGTCCATGCTGCTCGCCGCGCTGCTCGTGCCCGAGATCATCTACAACATGTTCGCCCAGGTCGTCTACGTCACCGCGCTATACAAGGCATTCCGCGGCGGCCCGTCGACCTGGCACGAGACCTGAGAAACAGGGGTATTTGACATGTCCGCACTGCAATGGTGCTGGGTCGCGGTGACTATCACCTCGATCATCTTCCTTATCGTCGCGGCGATCTCGGCGCTGCCGAAGATGAAAGCCGGCTATACCGCGTGCGTCGCGGTGATCTTCCTTGCTGCCAGCGGCATCACCGCGTTCGGGAGCTTCACCCCGATTGTGCCAGCCGCAGCGGGATCTGTGCCGGCTGTGCTGGCGCTGGCTCCGGCGCCGGGCGTGCCGCTGCACAATGACGCCAGTGCAGGCCGGGTGGTGCTCACCTTCGATGACGGCCCGGACTTCTATACCGCCGAGGTGATGGCCGAGCTGGACGAGCTGCACCTGCACGGGGTGTTCTTCGACATCGGCTGGAAGGCAGCCGCGCACCCGGAGCTGGTCCGCGCCGAGATCGATAACGGCGAGGTCGTCGGGAACCTCACCTGGGATAACAAGTCGTTCACCGGCAAGGGCGTCGGCGTCACAAATAAGCCGCTGACCCAGGCCCAGGTGCGCGCGGAGCTGTCCAAAGCCGACGCCGCGATCGTGAGCGCCGGGGCGCCGAAGCCCGCGCTGTGGCGCCCGCCGTACGGCGCGGTCAACGCGGCCGACGAGCGGATCGCGGCTTCGCTCGGCCTGCGCATCGTGCTGGACTCCGGGACGAACATCATCGACAGCAACGACTGGACCGGGCTAACCGCGGCGCAGATCGCCGCCCGGGTCGATCCCCGGCTGCGGGACGGCACGATCATCGCGTTCCACGACGGGCTGCGCACCGCGCCGCAGATGATCGCGGCGCTGCCGCTGATCGTCGCGTACATGAACGCGCATCACCTGGGCGCCACCACGACGATACGGCCGGACGCGACCGGCGGGGTCGTACCGGATAACAACACCGGCACGGGCGGGGACGCGTGAGCGCCCCCGCCGCGGCTGATGCGCGGCGCGGTCTGCGAGCGGATCGTGCTGGAGCGCGGCAGCATCCTGTCCGTCCGCTCCGGCGCGGGTCGATATTCGCCGTGACGCTGTTGGCGGGCGCGTGCGGAGCGCAACCCGCGAGTCCGCCGACTCACGACCAAGCGGCAGCGAGCAACGGATGGACACAGGTATGGCGCGACGACTTCACGGGACCGCCAGGAAGCCCTGTATCGTCCGCCCGTTGGCGCTACGACACGGGCACGCACTACCCCGGTGGAACGCCCGGCTGGGGAAACAATGAGGTGGAGACCTATACCACGAGTACCAGTAATGTCTACCTTGATGGCAGTGGCGACCTCGCGATCAGGCCGATCAGGGACAGTCGCGGCAAATGGACCTCGGGACGGCTTGAGACTCGCGCCGACTTCCAGCCGCCCACGGGGACGAGCCTCGCGTTCTCGGCGAGAATCAAGCTCCCCGTTGGCGGTCAGGGGTACTGGCCGGCGTTCTGGATGCTCGGGTCACCGTTTCGCTCCGACATCAATGACTGGCCGGGGGCGGGCGAACTCGACGCGATGGAGAACATCAACAACCAGCCTACGGTCCACGGCACGCTGCATTGCGGGACGGTCCAGCTCGGCGGACCATGCCATGAACCCACCGGCCTGACGGCCACTTACTACCTCAAGCAGCCGAACGCGGCCACCCAGTTCCACACCTACACCGTGGTATGGAACACCAATCCCGAGCAGATCAGATGGTACGTCGACGACAAGCCGTACTTGACCATCACTGCACGCATGATCGGCTCCAGCACGTGGCGCTCGACCTTCGACCACGGATTCTTCATCCTCCTCAACGTCGCGATCGGCGGCTCCTGGCCGGGGAATCCCGACGCCGCAACCCTCTCCGGCGCACCCATGCTCGTGAACAACGTCATCGTCGCAAGGAACCCCAGCGGAAGCGCCGGGCCGCCGCCGGACTAAGAGCGGCAGGACCGGCGACCGGAGCAGCGCCAAGAGCCGCAGGGTACCTAACCGGGTACGGGCAGTCGATGCGCCGCGTCCGGCCAGTGCTGTGGTCGCGCGGCGCTTTGCAGGTGCGGCGACCAGTCCGCGCGGCGCGCTCTGCGTGTCCTTGAAAAGAAATTACAGATAGCTCTCAGAGGAAGTTATGGAAGGAAACCTGATGCCTGGTAATACGACATCACCGACTTCTGTCTCTGGCATTCTCGGGTTCATGGTTCTGGCCGTCACCATTTTGTTCATGGTGCTGGCGCTCAATAACATCATTCCCCAGCCGGACTGGCTGTACAACCTGTTCCGTCGGCGGCACGCTGACCCTGTACCAAGGAAGCGGTATTAATGCGACGGCGCGATTTTATCCGCACGGTTCTGGCCGCCAGCGCGGTGCCGATCGTAGCGGGCTGCGCGTCATCGGCCACCTCGATCCGCAAGGTTCGCTACATCCCGGTGCTGGCCTGGCATCAGGTCGTCGGCGGGTTTGCGAGGACGGGCGCGCAGGACGTGCTCTGGGACTACAACAAGGACTGCGAGCCAACGGCCGCAGTGTGTGATGCGCCGCTCAACGATGAGACGGTCAGCTTGGCTCAGCTGGACGCCCAGCTGTCATGGCTCAAGGCGCAGGGCTATGCGTCCATCACCGCCGATCAGTATCACGGGTGGGTGAGCGGTGCGTCGGTTCCGCTGCCCGCCAAGCCGGTCCTGCTGACCATCGATGACGGGACACTGAACTCCTACGTGGGTGTCACCGCGCTGCTGGCCAAGTACGGCTTCAACATGGTGACGTTCATCGTCACCCAGTTCGCCGACGGCGCGACCGCTAACCTCGAACCGTACGTCGGGTGGAACGCGAGCTGGGATCAGCTGCTGGCGTTGCCGTCCGCGCAATGGTCGTTCGCGTTTCACGCCGGGGCGCGTGGTCACAACATCACGTTCCCCAACAACGCCGCCTGCCAGTATTACTACCCGTGCCAGTTGCCGACCGAGACGGTATCGGATTACCGAAGCCGGGTCGCGGAGGAGATCACCACCGGCCGTCAAACCGCCGCGAAGATGCTCGGCACCAGGATGAACGACAAGATGTGGGCGGTGCCTTGGGGTGACTTGGGTATCCAAGCCAATCTGCCAGCCGAAGGGGACGCTAAGACCTGGCTGGCACCATGGGCGGCCACCCAGTTCCCGGTTATCTTCATTCAGGACCCGCAGCATAACGGGTATCTTCACGAGCGCTACCGCCTGGTGGTTCAGGGCACCTGGTCGCAGGCGGTGTTTGAAAAGTACGTCGAGGGCAACATCGGACAAGGATTCTTTAACCTATAGCGCTGATGATTCAGGCGGGCGGGGGCTGGCCTGAGACAGCGGCCGAGCTGAGCCGCAGTGTCGCGGCTGCCGCTTCGTCGGTGACCATGCGTTCTGTGCCGCCGTGGCGCCCGTACTTTGCACGGTAGGCAGCGTCGATGTCCGCGCGCAGCTCAGGCGAGCCTTCACCCACGTCCTCAATGGCGACGTCGGCCTCCAGGCCCGGGACACGGATGCAGGCCCGGTGCGAGGCTAGGACCTGACCGAACCACCCGGTATCCCGTCGATACCAGGTCCGCACGTAGACCTGCCCATCGGCGCTCACCACCCAGATTGGCACCCACCGGCGAAGCGTCCCGTCGGTGCGCATGCTGGCGATCTGCAGTTCGTGTGCCGCACCGATCCGCTTCAACTCTTCGGCAATCCAGGCAGTAGTCATGGTGAGGGCCCTCCTCCGACGATGGCCTGCGACGCGGAAGCCGTCGACACCCTTCAGGTGGCTACTGACATGGTTGTCGATCGCAAAGATGCTATCTACTATCCGGTGACTGCCGAGAACTACGCATCACGGCATATTCCTGACAAGTAAGGCTGAATGTCATCATTAACCCTATTTTATGCCGCCGTTCGCCGCGTAGCCAAGGTGCTGTGGCACCGTGTGGCCGAGACCCCGACAAACGGCCATGGCAGTTTCAGGGATGGCTCCACGGGGCGCAGTACCACCGTCTCGTATCAATGGCTGCAAACCCGGCTCGGCTCTGTAAATGTCGCCGGGTCCGCATATCCTTTGCGATAGCCGCCGCCGACTCGCCGCCCATGCTGGACGGCAACCATCCTCGGCGAAAGGGGAACTCGACCCGATGGAACCTGGTACCACGCCCATGACCGTACCGGCGGAGGAGCCGGGAAACTCTGTCGGCAGGGTGCAGGGTCTGCGGGATTCGACCCCGCTGCTGTGGTATGTCGCCGTGCAGGACGGTGCCTATTTGCAGCTCGATGATGTTGTTGTCACGGTCCGCGAGGTGCCCGGCCGCGGGCTGGTCACGACCTCCGGGATTATTACTGAGGTCAGCGCCCGGCACGAGGGCGCCAGTTTCGGTAGCGACGTCTTCCTGATAGCCGATGGTGTCTTGCCGGCTGCGGTTCAGGAGGTCGCCGAGGTCACGACGACCCGGGTCGAGCCGGAGGTCTACGTTCCGCCGCGGCCTGGCGAGGCTGTGCGCCGGGCTACTGGCGACGAACGCGCCCAGGCGCTGTACTTCGACCGGATGGAGCGCAAGGTTCCGGTTGGCGCTGGCCGCGACGGCGAGACCATCTACGTCAACATGGATTTCGTGGACGGCACCCGCGGGGCGCACATTTCGATCTCCGGGATCTCGGGGGTCGCGACGAAGACGTCGTTCGCGCTGTTTCTGCTGCACGCCATGTTCTGCGGAGACGCGCTGCGCGATGCGCACAATGCGAAAGCGCTCATCTTCTCGGTCAAGGGCGAAGACCTGTTGTTTCTCGACCAGCCCAACCGGCGTTTGACCGGCCCGGACGGGGACGCGCTGCGTGGCGACTACGCCCGTCTCGGCCTTCCGGCTGAGCCCTTCAGGTCCACGGCGTTCTACGCCCCGGCGACCCCAGGAGACCGGACGGGACGGCCCCACGTGGCTGGCAGGACCAGCGGCGTCACCGCGTTCTGGTGGACCCTGCAGGAGTTCTGCGCCCGGCAGCTGCTGCCGTACGTGTTCGCCGACGCCGAAGATGACCGGCAGCAGTACACGATGGTCGTCAATAACGTCACCAGCCGCCTGGCCCGGGAAGCCCAGCCGGCCGGGGAGGATGGTGCGGTGCTCATCGACGGGGCCATCTGCCGCACCTACGGCGACTTTGTCGACAAGATCACCGAGCTGGTCACCGACGACGCCACGATGACCCAGTGGGCCGGCACCGCGATCGGCGCCGGCACGATCAACGCGTTCCTGCGGCGACTGCGGTCCAGCCAGCGGGCGCTGACCGCCCTGATCCGCGGCGACCTGCCGGACCGGTCAGGGACCAGCGGCCCGGCGGGCGCGGTCCGCGGCCGTGAGATCACCACCGATGGTCAGCAGGTCACCGTGATCGACCTGCACAACCTGCCCGAACGGGCTCAGCGGTTCGTCGTCGGCGTCGTCCTGGCCGCCGAGACCACCCGTAAGGAGGCTGCCGGACCCGGCAGCCTGCTGTTCACGATGATCGACGAATTGAACAAGTACGCCCCGCGCGAGGGGGCCAGCCCGATCAAGGACGTTCTGCTCGACATCGCCGAGCGCGGCCGCTCGCTCGGGATCATCCTCATCGGGGC
>Ga0302326_10025472_pt1 | contig 11997 bp, 8 predicted proteins | sample Palsa_T0_3_FD_202264 | JGI IMG/M metagenome (GOLD analysis project Ga0302326, IMG submission 202264) | Peat permafrost microbial communities from Stordalen Mire near Abisko, Sweden - Palsa_T0_3 | ecosystem: Environmental > Terrestrial > Soil > Palsa > Peat permafrost | place: Sweden: Abisko... | reverse complement strand
CCCGCCGCAGCGGATATAACACTTCCCTCTTTTTGGACGTAACTGACGGCGATCAATGCTTGGACGGAAAATGCTTTCAAGCCAAGATTTCCGGACATATCGACCGCGAGATCGCAGCCCGTCCCGACCTCATCCAGATCGAGAACGCATGGAGAAACGCCAAAGAGCAGAGGCCCGGAGCCGTTCAGCGCGGCCACTTCCGCGAGATCGAAACGGTCATCGAAAACCCCGACGCCGAGCCAGTCTCGCCTTGCGCCGCCGCGAGGACCGCAATCATCGTTTACGGCAAGCGCATCGGCACCACAACCACGGTATGCACGGACGACAACTGCCCGGTACACGACCCACAAGCAGCGGCAGAACAGGCCGCCAATCCCGCCCCCACCATCGCTCCCGCGCCCGAAGCTGAAACGGACTCATCACTTAATTTCAAAGTCACTCACAATCAATCGCGTATCCACTGTCACATGAGGTGAAATTGCGTGGTATGCCCATACATGCACCCACGCGTTCCCCGTCCGCCAGGTCAAAAACGACTTCATCAACCCAGCCGGAATGAACAATAAGTAGACGAAAGTCAGCGACATTGCAGTCGCGGTAACGGAGTCGTACTGCGTGCCCGACTCAAAGATATGGATGGTCGGGTAGCTCACCGCACCCAGCAGATAGGCCGTCATCGGCGAAAACAGCTTGAAGTATCTCGGCATCAAGATGGAATAGATAACAATCATGACCGGGAGATCCGTCCCGAACAGATGGAACCAAAAGGACATCAGCCCACCGACAAGCTGCTGATGCCGGGTGAGCTGAAAGATATTTGGTCCCATCATGTCCATGCCGACGCTGAAGGCAAGCACCACTACGATCACCAGCACATCGCTCTTCAGGTTCTCCGATTTCAAATTGAGTTGCTGGTTGGAATATCCTCGCATCCGAAACGCAATATACGGAATGAGCGCCAGCAGGATCCCGTTGTAAGCCGCCCATGTATACACCTCAATCGGTGACTGCACGCGCGTCGCTCCGACCAGCGACCCGTTGAGATGCAGGGCAATCCCTTCGCCAAAGAAGTGCTGCCCGATCAGGCGGCCGGCTACCATCACGAGCGCGACGTACGCCCACAACGCCAGCGTCTCGCGACGCGCGATGGAAGATTCGGGAGCACGCTGTGCCAGGTCAATGATGGGGCGCTTTCGCGTCAGCAGCGCGACCAGGCCGAACATCAGCACTACCAGCACCAGGTATTTCGATGATCCCACAACCAGGCCTCTATAGCTCGGCGTATGTCGAGAAATGAGGATTCCTGCTCCGCACAGAAGTAGCCAAAGAAGGATCGCGACGTACAAAGCTCTCTGTCGAACCAACCATCCGATTCCGCTGAAACGCTCGCTCATAGCGATACTCTACGCTTCGATGAGTGCCTCGGCCTGTTGTCAGCAGGTGAAAAGCAAAGGCGAGTAGCTCATTCTACGGCTGGAAGGCTGCTCCGAAGTGCCTTGGGCCGAGACGCGGAATCTAACTCCTTGCCAACCCGGACAACCAAAGGCAACAATGCTTCGAGATCCGCCAACTTGGTGTGGAAGTTTACGATGCATGCGCGCAACGCGAATTTCCCATGAATTACCGCGTTCGAGAGATATGCCTCTCCGCTGTTTTGCAGACGCGTGAGCAGCTCGCAATTTAATCGGTCAAGATAGCCTTCTGCGCCCTCATCGCGGGCATCGAGATCCCGAGGCACAAAACGGAATGTGGTGATGCTCAGCGATTGGGTGAACGCCTCGAGTTCAGGAGACCGCGAAATGCTCTCATAAAGCTGGCCGGCCAAGCGAACATTATCTGAGATCATCCGCACATAACCCTCGCGCCCAGCCTGCTGGATCGCAAGCCAGACCTTCAGAGCGCGAAAGCCGCGGGAATTCTGAGGACCGAAGTCGAAGTAATTGATGGCCTCGGTGCCGAAATGATAGTAGGGCGGATGATAGGCAAATGCGTTGCGCAATTCTTCCCGGTTGCGCACCAGCGCGCAGCCTGCCTCCAGCGGTGCATATAGCCATTTGTGCGGGTCGACCGCGACGGAGTCTGCCTCACGCAATCCATCAAGATCTGCAGGAGCATCAGGCAACATTGCGGCCAATGCACCATAGGCGCCATCCACGTGAAACCAGAGACTGAACTCGCGGCATACCGAAGCCAGTTCCAGCAACGGGTCAATTGCGCCTGTGCTGACGGTGCCAGCCGTGCCCACCACGAGGAACGGCTTGTCGCCTGCCTTGATATCGATGGCGATCTGTTGCCGCAGAGCCGAAACGTCGATGCGCATTCGATCGTCCGCCGGAATCCAGCGAATTGCGTCCGTACCCAGGCCGGAAATATCGGCGGCCTTCTGAATCCAGGTGTGTGTCTCCTTCGAACAGTAGACGCGCAAACGGGCGCCTGCCAAGCCCTCTTTGCGCACATCCCAGCCCGTTTTTGCCTGGCGCGCAGTCAGAAAACAAACGAGGTTGGCCATGTTTCCGCCACTGACAAAGAGACCTCCGCAATCCGGAGGGAAGCCAATCATCTCAGCGATCCAGCGTATCGTCTGTGCTTCGATTTCGCTGGCCATGGGTGAGAGCGGCCAGGCACCTACATTTGGATTTACCGCGGCGGCAAGCAGTTCCCCCAAGGCGCCGATGGGTGCGACGGATGATGTGATGTACCCCCAAAATCGAGGATGCCCATTGAAAAGCGAGTGTTCAAACAGAAGGTCAGCCGCGCGATTGAGCAACAGCGCCGGTTCGGCACCTTTCTGCGGCAAGGACTGCTCAGCTCTCAGCGCTTGACGAATATCGGAAGGCGACTCGCCGCGCGTCACCGGCCGCTCGGGAAGTGAATCCATAAAGCCGGAGATCCGGTCAATGAGTTGATAGCCCAAGGTTCGGAATTCCGGGGAGCCGATGGCAAGTGGCGAGCTTCGATTTTCAATGTGATTCGTTTCAGGCACAGCGACCTCTCGCATGCGGACCGGGCTCGCGCGGGTCGAGTTCGGTTATTTGGTCTCTCCGCGTGCATTGCGCGGATCATCTGCGGGATTCACATACTTGAATTCGACAGGCCCTTGCCCATACAGGACGATCGTCGTTTCTTTGGTCGTCGTGTATGCGAAGTGGTTCATGTTTGCCGGCATGAGGGCAAAACCGCCGATGCCAAGAGTTTTGTTTGTGGCTCCCCCCCGAATCAACTTGTCGCCCATTCCGAAAGTCAGCGCACCGGAAACTACTACAACGTGTTCGTCGGTCGGGTGCGAATGAGCCGGGATGGCGTAGTTGGCCGGAAACTTCAGCCGAATTGTATAGGGAACTGCCTTTGTGGGATCACCTGCTAACACCGCGATCTGTGCGCCGGCAGGAAGAATGGGCGGCGCCGAGCTCCACTGCGCCTCACCAAGCGTTTGGATCACGTGACTGTGACTCTGTGCATGAATGGCAGCGCACGATCCGCTACACAGAAGGGCGGCCGCCGTGAGGGCCGAAAAAAGTGTTCTCATCTTTGCCTCCCAGGGCGCAGCTCGAAACGGCGGCCTGTAAGAAGCACTATGAACCAGCAAGGGTCAGCCGCGCATCGCACCTGCGGGCCATTTTCAGGACGCGGCTCAAAATGGCCCGAATGGGCCATAGTGGCTGCTAAATGAGGAGGCCGCGGCGAGCGGCCTGCGCCACAGCGGCAGCACGCGTTGAAACGTCCAGTTTGTTCAGAATGTTGGCTAGATGGCGATGGACCGTGTGATCGCTCACGAAGAGTCGTTCGGCGATCGTTTGATTATTCAGGCCTTCGGCCACTAAACGCAGAACCTCGATTTCTCTTTTTGTCAATCCGCTGGCCCGGCTCGACGACGATGCAGCATTCAAATCGGCCTCCTGTATCTCCATAAACGCGTCGAGAAGGCTCTGGGCCCGCGCCGTTTCCAATTCTGCTCTCAGCTCTGACAGAAGTGTCTGAGCGCGACTGGCCTCTTCCATGGCAGATTTGATGCGCCCAAGCTTGCCGAGCGCGTGAGCCAACTGAATCCGAGCTCGCCCTGTTTCAAAAGGTGCGCCGCTGCGGACGTAAAGGTCGGCAGCATCTTCAAAGCATTCGCGTGCTTCTTCTGCTTTGCCCATCCCAAGAGCGAGATATCCGGAGGCGAAACTGGCCGCTGCCTTCAGAGGGATGGTAGAGAGCAGAGCAGCGATGCTCAATAGCTCGGCGAGCGCCTCTTTCGCGCCCTCCCATTCCTCCAGGTCCGTCAGGGTCCGCACCAGGAGTTCGAGCCCGGATGTGCGGTCGGTCCGGTTTGCTATGGGCACATGACGTAGATATTGTTGTGCCCGCTCGGCTGCGGCGCGCTTCTCGCCGCAATCGAGTAAAAGCTCGGCACGGAGCAGCAAGCCCGCGCCATGTGCAGGGGTCTGGTCGACGAGAGCTTTGGCTTCGTCAAGGCGTCCTTGCCGCCGGCGTAACTCCGCCAACCGGACGAGCGCGTCGCCCGTCATCGCTGGTCGGCTCGCCGCTAGTTCGTCTCTCGCCGCACATAATTCCTGCTCTGCCTCGAGCCACGTTCCACGCCACAAGCAAATCGATGCATATTGCGTGCGGCACACTGCGAACAAGGGCCGCAAGCCGCATTTGGCGCAAAACTCTTTGAGTCTGCCGCACCACTGCGCGGCGCGGTCGTAGTCTCGGACCCGTTCGCAAGCCGCAATCAGATAGCACCCGGACAGTCCGATCGCCACCCGGTCAGACAATTCGCCGGCAATCACCGCAGTGTTCACCTCATCGAGGTTGCGCATCCCTTCTGACACAGCGCCTGACGCAACAAGGGCTAATCCTTGAACGGCTCGGCCGAGCATCTCAAGGTCGATGTTTCCTGCTTCCTGTGCAATGCGGATTCCCTCCGTGGCGAGGGCAAGAGCTCGCACCGGGTCGCCCTCCTCAAGCAGGCAAAGGGCGCCCTCCCGCACTTCAAGCCATGCGCGTTCCGAGCAGGGAGGCAGCCCGTCAAGCAGCCGGCGGGCGCGTTGCAGCCATCCATTGGCAACGGCGCTCTCGCCGCGAAAGGCCCAGTAATCCCACGCCAGCCAAACAGCCACTCTGGCTGCATCGGCGCGATCGCCGCGGGCTAGGTACAAACGATAAGCGTGTTCCCGGGAATTGAATACAAGGTCAGCGAGGTCGAGCCACCAAGCGGCGTTTCCCAGCCCCTCAAGGGCTTCGGGAAACGCGCGCACGCCAAGTGCCTCTTCGAAGGCCTCACGTGCCTCTGCCCAAGCGCCACGCGCAAGCGCATCGTCGCCGGCAAGACACCCAGCTGGTCTCGTCGAAGGCATAGGACCGAGTTTCATTATAGGGAATCAGGGAGCCCGGCCTACATGCGAACGGGCATGCGCAAGATCAGTTCCCAGCCGCATGGGAAAGAGGAAGGCGCCCATTGAGTGCCCGGCACAGCTTGCGTTCGCGCTAAATCTCTAGTGCCGTATCCACAATGGGCAAAGAAGGGCCATCACTATTTGTAGTTGCCGAAAACCCCTTTTCCGGGAAGGTCGTTTCAGATTCACACGGTAGCCATGCCTTGGGCATCTTCGCCATCTCGGCGGCGACCAATGCAATCGCTTGATTGCCGTACCCATAATCGACAAGACTCCCGCTTGGCGAGCCCTTCTAGTTGCCTTTTGTCCTTCTACGCTGTCACCGTGTCCTCGAAGGAAGGGCCGCCCTAAGTCCAAGCCGAGCCATAAAACTCACCAACCTCGCGGGCGATCCCCAACACGCCGCCACTCGCGTCGCCGAACTCACCAAACTAGTCAACGCCTACAGTTACCCGATCTGAGGAGTCAGTTCGCGAGGATGTCGAGCGCCTTGTTCGCGATGCCGTCCGGGTCCGCCGCGCCATTGGAGAACACGATCACTCCGATCCCTCTGGCGCGGTTCATCAATAGCGCCGACGTGTAGCCTGCAACCGCTCCACTGTGTCCGAAGGCGACGTAGCCATCGTGCCGGTCCACCTGGAAGCCGATGCCATAGCCGGAGGTGAGCCCAATATCGGCCGGGACAATTATCTGCCTCTGAAACAGATCCAGACTGGCCTTCTTCAACGCCGCATCCGGCCCCTGGCCCATCTCGAACGACGCAAACCGCGCCAGGTCACTTAGTGTCGTGTAGATGGTTCCGTTCGGTACCTTGTAGCCTCGCCCGTTCTTGTTCTCCCGTTCTGGCGTATCGGAGTCCACATTGCCGGGACCCATCACCAGATACCCCTTCGCGAGGTGCGGCGCCATCTGCGCGTTCCACTCCATCGCCGAATGCGTCATCCCCAGTGGCGCGAAGATATGCCTGGGCACGTATTCTACGTACGGTTCGCCGGCAGCGCGCGACAGTGCAGCGCCGAGAATGGCGTAACCGATATTCGAGTACGAAAACCGAGTGCCCGGCTCGAAATCGTACTTTACGTGTGGAAGCGCGGTGATCAGCGTGTTCTCCCAATCTGCAACCGGTCCCGCCGTTGCAGTCTCAACGTCGTCCGGTTCTCTTCCCAGCCCCGAAGTGTGCGTAGCAAGCTGGATCAAAGTGATCGGCGGAGCGTCCGGAAACGCTCCCTTCACCTGCTTGATCTCCGGAAAATACTTCTCAACCGGATCGGAGAGATGCACCTTTCCTGTCTCAACCAGTTGCTCCAGCATTAGGGCGGTGAACATCTTGGTGATCGATCCGATGCGGTACACCGTATCGGCGTCCGCCGGAATCTTCTTCTCCATATCGGCGTCGCCGTAGCTCTTCGTCCAGATCAATTGTTTGCCGCTCACAAGGCCTACTGTCACACTCCCAATCGGGTTTCGCGCAACATCGGCGGCGATCATCGCATTGATCTTCTCAATCTGTGGCTTCACGCTCTCAGCGGTCACCGCAACGATCGGCGCGGCAGATTCGCTGGGGCCCATATTCACGCTGTCGACCTTCCCATCCGCGGTCAGCCACACTCTGTAATCGATCGAAGCCTTCTCGAAGTTGATTTGATAAATGTCTGCGCCGCCCGGCCCCACTCCCATAAAGATCACCGACTGCAGCGGACCCATTCCGTTCAACATGGATTGAAGTCGCGTAAGTTGCTGCCGAGTCGCCTCCGCGTGGTCAGGAGTCATGAGGTCGTAATTCGGCACGCCGGCCCGCAACTCCTCGATCATCCGGCGCACCGCCGCCTCGCTGCTGCCTGGCGCGGGGGTCTGATCCTTGTAGCGCTTATCGAACGCAGCCGCAGCATCGGCTACCTTCTTGGCCGCAGCGTCATTCAGGCGCTTCATCGTTACGTCGCGGCCATTCTGGTGCAGAATGAACTGGCTTGCCGGGCCCTTTCCATCCTTGGGAAATTCCATCTCGGCATTTGTCCCCTGCCGCGTAAACATCGTGTCCGATTCCGGCGACATTACGACCTTGCCCTGACGGGAAATCTGCGATACCAACTGACCGTCGACGAGCGTTATCGTCATATTCGCCGTCGGCGACACCGCATAGATGCCGACGTATCTGGAGAGGATCTCGGGAGCGACCTTGACCTCTTTGGTACCCGGAGTCTGTCCTAGGCAGGCACCTGCCAACAAGAGAGTAGACACAAAACGTCGGATCATAGTTCCTCTCATTCCTGGCGTGAAAGCTCGCCGTCAACCCTCATTCGCGTCCAGCAAGGCGGTCGGCAAAGTACCGATCATTCTAATTCAGGATGCTCACGAATGCCGATAGGTCCCTGGTCTAAAATGTCGCTCATAACAATAAGCTAGGTAATTTATCGAGACTCTCCGGTTTTCGCGGTTCCATTTGTTGATAATCCAGAAAGACACTGCCAAGTCACACTATCCGATGCGCCGAGAGCGGTGGAGCAAAGCGACCCATCCAGAAGTCTAGCGCCGACATGCCTGCGAAGTCGCATTGTCGGTAAGTTCGATTCTCAGCTGTCGATAACAGGCGTGGGTGTTGAAAAACTGATCCTCGGAGAACTCACAGAAAACTCATCGCGCCAGGAAGCCCTACAAGCGATTTTCTCGGCCCGGGTAGACATTTACTATCACCGAATTTGACGCCGTTTGTGCAGAAAGCGAGTTTTTCAACACCCACAGGCCAATGCACTCATTGAGATCAGCTTAGGTTCCAGTAGGTGGATTAGTACCGGAAAACGCTCCAGTGTCCGATTATCCTGCCCTCCTCGATGAGATTCCAGGACACTGGCCGACATTCCATTACTAATCAGAGGTCGTTTCTCTTCAACAGACTGGGGCCTATATATCCGAAGAGAATCGTCGTTGAAATCTCTCAGTGAAGTGTATTCAGAAATGCATTCATTTCCCCGACAACCTGAGCTTCGTTGCTGAGGTACACATAGTGATCAGCATTCGGGATCATGACGATGCGGGCACTTGGCACGCCGCGGCGGAAATTATCAGCCCATGCGTTACAGCGTGCTTTGTCGTCCGCGATCAGAGCGGTTTTGCGAGGGCTATCGGGCATGCGATCCCAGTTGTGCGGACAAGCATAGATGGCGAGAACTGGAACGGGAATGCTGGTGTACTTTTGCATGCCAAAGTTGAGCGCAGCACCGATCGGCGAACGAGGCGGCAGTGGCGGCATATTGGCTACTTCCGCGCTGTCATGGTGAAGAACGGTTTCGAACCTCGCAACAGCAGCCTCGAGTTCCAACAGCTTCTTCTTTTCATCCACCCCACCGGCTTCGATCTCGTCGATGCGCCTTTTGATGTCGTTCATCTCGACTGCAAGGAGCGGATGCTCAGGATCATCGAGAGCGAAGTCGGTCGCGGCATCGAGATAAATAAGCCCGGATACCTTGTCCGGGAAGCGACTGCCGACCGAACTAAGCTCCTCTCCTGCCATCGAATGCCCGACCAGCACAGGACGTTCTATGTGAAGCGCCTTCATCACCGCAAGCACGTCGTCGCCTAGGTGGTCCGCTGAATAGTTGCCATTGGCCGGCGCAGGGCTGCTGGATGCGCCAAATCCTCTCCGCGTGATGCCGTAGACGTGATGCTGCTTGGTGAACTGTGGAGCGAAGCCGTCGAAGCGATGCGCCGTATCCCCGGCCCCAGCCAAAAAGATGAGGGGGCTGCCGGAGCCGCCCCAGTCCAGCACTTCAAGCCGAACACCGGGCTCGACGGTCACCATTTGGACTTTATGTGGCGTTGAGTCAGTCTGGGCGGATGCATAAGCCGAAGGCCAGAATGAAGCGATCACTACTAATGCGATCTTCCATTGCTGACTCACATGGGCCTCCTCGAAATTAATCCAGACCACCATTTTACAGACGAATTGAATTAGTCCTCATAAACGTTAGTACCCTATCAGGGCTGCCCCGCGCACGAAGCTGGACCTGCTGCGGAGACTGTCGGGGCAGTTTTGATAGGGTCGTTTGAAGGAAGCCGCTGTCGTGGCGGATGCGGTAAGTGGCTATGGGATTTGAATGAGCGATCCTGGCCGTGACGGCTTCTTTTCCTGAGCTCTGCGAAGTCTTGAAGGCATGGGATGTTGCGACGGAACCACAGCAAGGATCTGCTCGCTAGCTGAAGCGGGAGGGTTCCGAGGCTGTTTGGATAGGAGTGAGCGCGAGGATGCGTCGCGTGCGTGAGCACAGCGTGGGCAGACCGGGTTGAGAGCGGGCTTGGTCATGATGGTTCAGGAACTATCAAGCCGGGTCTTGATCGGTGCGGCACTCAGCGGCGCAGACAGAAGCTGGAGACCGGTGAAGCGTTCGATCACAAGCATGAGCTCAGAGCAGAGCGGGCACTTGATCGGAGCTGTAGGCGCGGGCTGTGGTGGTGGAGCGATGGCGTTTAGCAGTACTCGGCAACGCAGCAGCGAAGCGGACCGCTTGCGGTTGGCGAAGAGCCCGAAGTGGCGGATGCGGACCAGGCCTTTCGGCAGAACGTGGATAAGGAAGCGCCGCAGGAACTCGTCGGCTGAGACCGTCATAACCTTCTGCTTGCTGCCGGCTGCGTAGTCCTTCCAACGGAAGGAGACTTGATCGTCCTTGAAGCTGACGAGGCGATGGTTGGAGATGGCGACGCGGTGGGTGTAGCGGGCAAGATAGTTGAGAACGTGTTCGGCTCCGCCGAAGGGCGGCTTGGCATAGACGACCCAGTCCTTGGTGAAGAGCTGTCTGAGGAAGCGCTGGAAGCGTTCCGGCGATGCGAGCTCCTGGAGCGAGCCGTGGAACTGGAGCTTGCCCTGGAGCAGAAGCTGCTTGAGCTCGGCGGTGAACTTGCCGCGGAAGACGCGGCTGAGAACCCGAACAGGGAGGAAGAAGTGTGAGGAGGCCGCGACCCATCTGGAGCCATCGAGGGCGAGGCCACCGCCAGGCACGACGCAGTGGACGTGCGGATGGTGCTGGAGGTTCTGGCCCCAGGTATGGAGCACGCTGAGCAGACCGATATCGGCTCCAAGGTGCTTCGGGTCGCGAGCCACTTCGAGCAGCGCGGCGGCACTGGTTCGGAAGAGCAGATCGTATAGGAGCTTCTTGTTCTGCAACACGAGTGGGGACAGCTCATGCGGCAAGGTGAAGACGAGGTGGAAGTAGGGCACGGGTAAGAGCTCGGCCGAGCGAGCGGCCAGCCATCGGTCGCGTGCGTTCGACTGGCACTTGGGACAGTGCCGGTTACGGCAGGAGTTATAGGAGATGGCCTGGTGTCCGCAGCCGGAGCATCGGTCGCGATGACCGCCAAGAGCCGCCGTGCGGCAACGGACGATAGCGTCCATCACCTTGCGGTGCTGCGGGGCGAGATACGATCCATGCCGCTTGACGAAGCTGTTGCCGGATATGCGGAGGATGTCGGCCACCTCAAGGGTGGGCCGGCTCATCGCTTCGCACGCCTCCTTGAAAGCCTGGCCTCAGCCGAAGTCGAGACCGTGAGCGACTCGATCGGGTTGGGAACAGCCTGCAGATGTCGACGCGACAGGTGCAGATAGACCGTCGTGTCGGCCAGCTTGGCGTGTCCGAGCAGCACCTGAATGGTGCGGAGATCGGCGCCCGCTTCAAGCAGGTGCGTCGCATAGCTGTGCCGGAGCGTGTGCGGCGAGACTCGCCTGGTGACGCCGGCGGCCTTCGCCGCTTCGGTCACCGCAATCCACGCAACCTTCGTGGTGACAGGCACGTCGGCCCGCCAGTTGTTCTCCATGCCGGGAAAGAGATAGGTCTTCGGCTTCATCCAGCGCCAGTACTCGCGCAGTGTCGCGAGCAGCTTCGGGCTCAACGGAATATCGCGGTCGCGTCCACCCTTGCCTTCGTGAATATGAAGCACCATGCGTTTGCTGTCGATGTCGGCGACCTTGAGCCGGCACAGCTCGGCCCTGCGAACGCCGGTCGCATAGAGTGTCATCACCATCGCACGATGCATCAGGTTGCCGCTTGCGTCAATCAGCCGTGCGACCTCTTCCTGGCTGAGCACCGTCGGCAGACGCCTGGAATGCTTGGGAAACGGCAGTGCATCGGGCAGGTAAGGCCGCCGCAGTGTCTTGACGAACAGGAACCGCAGCGCCGCCGTCTGCCCCGCGATCGTCCGCGCCGAAAGCTTGCGGTCGCGAAACAGATGAACCTGGTACTCGCGGACGTGATCGGGTCCAAGCTGCTCGGGAGAACGACCGAAGTGCCTGGCGAACTCTTCGACCGCATGCAGGTAAGACCGTACAGTGTTCGGAGAATAATTACGACGCTCGAGCTCGTCGAGCATCAACTGGCGAAGATGGGTCACAGGAAATCCTCCTTGTGACCCGAACCCTAAATCCAGCCGCCGCCAGCGCCGCCACCAATGCAGCATCCGCCGCGCCAGCGGCTTAGTTCAAACGGGTTTCGGAAACTTCACCCGAGCCTCACCAAGAAGCGATCAGTCCCGGTAAGTCTTAGTGCTGTATCTGGACCGCCCGTTATAGATGGCTGGGCATGGCAGGGCTCGGGTGGGGCGGTTCGGATACAGCGACTTGAAGGAAGCC
>Ga0302326_10025471_pt1 | contig 11998 bp, 8 predicted proteins | sample Palsa_T0_3_FD_202264 | JGI IMG/M metagenome (GOLD analysis project Ga0302326, IMG submission 202264) | Peat permafrost microbial communities from Stordalen Mire near Abisko, Sweden - Palsa_T0_3 | ecosystem: Environmental > Terrestrial > Soil > Palsa > Peat permafrost | place: Sweden: Abisko... | reverse complement strand
GCTCAGCTCGACCTGCGCCGAGCTGGAGCGGCGTAACGGCGACGTGCTGGACATCGAGTTCACGGTGGAACGCTCGGTGCTGTATTTCCTGCAGATGCGCAGCGCCAAGCGCACCGCCGAGGCGGCGGCACGGATCGCCGCCGACTTCGTCCGCGAGGGGACCATCGCCCCGCTCCAGGCGGTCGCCATGCTCACCGCCGACCAGGTCAGGCACGTGCAGCGGCCCGGCTTCGACCCGGCCGAGGTCGCCGCGGCCCGCACCGCCGGACGCCTGCTCACCACCGGGGCGGGCGCCTGCCCCGGCCAGGCCAGCGGCATCGTCGTGCTCGACCCCGACCGGGCCAGGGAGCTGGCGGCCGCCGGACGGCCCGTCATCCTGGCCCGGCCCATCACCAGCCCCGCCGACCTGCACGGGATGATCGCCGCCCAGGGCATCATGACCGCGACCGGCGGCACCACCAGCCACGCCGCCGTCATCGCGCGGGCCCTCGGCAAGCCGTGCGTCGTCGGCTGCGGCGAGGTGCGGATCGACGCCGGCGCACGGACGCTGACGGCGGGTGACCGGACGCTGGCCGAAGGCGACGAGGTCAGCCTGGACGGCGCCACCGGCGAGATCTTCACCGGCGCGTTGACGCAGGCGACCGGAGCGGACGCCAACGCCGACCTGGATACCCTGCTCCGGGCCGCGACGGACGCGGCCGAGGCCGCGGTCTTCGCCCGGGTCACCCTGCCCGGCGACATCGAACCCGCCCGCCGGGCCGGCGTCGCCGGCCTGGTCACGGCGGTCGACGACGTCCTCGCGGCGACCGGCCAGCTGGACGCCGTCATCGCCGCGCTGGCCGGCCAGCCTGACATCAGCGCCGCGACCGTGGCCGCCTTGGAGAAGGCCGTCGCGGCCGGCTTCGCGCCGCTGCTGGCCGCGGCCGGCGACCTGGAGCTCGGCGTCCGCGCCATCGACTTCATCGCCGACGAGGCCAGCGAGCTCCTGCAACAGGGCGAGGTCATCGGCAGGCATCCCGAACTGTCCGTCCCGTTCGGCTCCCCCGCCCTTATAGAAGCCCAGCTCGCCGGGCTCGCCCAGGCCGAGCTTGAGGCAGGGACGGCCGGCCGGGTTCACTTCACCGTGCGGCACCTGTCGGACCCCGGCGAGGCCGCGGAGCTGCGCGTGATCGGGGACCGGGTGGCGCAGCGGCTGGGCCATGGGGTCCGGCTCGGCGCGTACCTGTCCAGCCCGCGCGGCGTGTTCAACTTCGCGGCCGTAGCCGACGCGAGCGACGTGATCTGGATCGAGGTCCGCGCTCTGCAGGCGGCGGCGTTCGGCCTCCCGGCCCGGCTGCTGCTCGACCAGCAGCCGCTGGATGATTACGTGCGCCGCGGACTGCTGTCGGTCGACCCCAGGGCCAGCGTGGACCCCTGCGTCGACCAGCTGCTCACCCTGGTCACCGCCCGGGCCGCGGCCCGTCTCGGCTGTCAGGTTGGGGCCCGGTTGTCCGGCCGGGTCAGCGAGCCGATGGTCGCGCGGCTGCACGCGCTCGGCTTCCGGCGATTCGCCGTGGAGTCGCATGAGGCCCGCCCCGCCGCCCTCATCCTCGGCCAGGCTGCGCTCGGCGCCATAAGCAAGGCATGATCAAGTTCCGGTCAGGTAATGCCCAGGAGTCAATGACCGCTACTTGCACTTGCGCTGGCTATGGCTCCGAAAGCAGGTGCGCGACTATCTGGTCCAGCCAGCCGATGACGGCATCGGTCCCTTGAACGGGGATCTCCAGGGCGAGGGGAACGTCCGGCAAGCGGGCAGTCAGGTCGCGCATGGGGCTGCTCGCACCGCGGCGCGCCTGCCCTTTGCCTCTTGCTGCCGTCCTGACGCCTCCGCTGGCCAGGAGGGACTTAGCGCTGGAGAGGTATTCACGATGTTGCAGCCCTTTTGCCAGCTCTAGGGCGTCGCTGGCGTAACTGCTGGCTTGGCGCGTGCTTCCCGATTCGTAGCTGAGCTCCGATAGCGCCATGAGCGTACGGCAGAGCCAGTAGGGGGCGTTCAGATTGCGGGACAGGGTCATGGCCTGGTGCAGCACATGCTCTGCGTGCTCGGAGTTCCCGGAGAGAAGGAGCGCATACCCGACTCGGTACACCATGGCGTCCAATCCCCATGCGTAACCGAAAGTGTTCACCAAGTGCAGCGCTGTGACATAGCAGTCGATGGCGCGGGGCCAGTCCTGCTGTCTGAGGTAGGCACCGCCCAGCCCGTCCGCGGCGCGCGCGAGACCGGTCCTGTGACCGGCCGACGCGCAGATCTCAACTGCCCTCTCGCCCGCCGCCCAGGCCTGTTCGGGCGTCCCGAGTCGTCCGTCGGCTCCGTAGACGGCACTGAGGTACCGCAGCGCCTCGGCCTGGGCGAGGTCATCACCGGTACTTTGGGCAACGTCGCGAGCGCGCTCGAAGGACTCAAGGGCGCGAGCATATTCCCCGCCGTACAAGTGAGCGACCCCGAGGCTTAGCGTCGCCCGGCCAAGGTTGGGCAGCCGGCCTGTCTCGCGAGCGATCTCGGCCGCCTTCCTCGCTGATGACTTGGCTGCGGCCAGGTCGCCCCGCTGGATATACGCATAGGTCATCGCTTCGAGGGACTTCTCGACGCCCTCAAGGTCGCCGTAGACCTCGAAACGGCGCAAGGCCTCGGACAGGGCATGCTTACTGCGGGACAGGTCCGCCCGGCGCCGCGACAGTACTCCGAGAGCGAAGAAGCACTGGGCCTGAGCACGACCATCGCCCTGCAGCATGGCCACCTGGAGGGCCTCACGGTAGATCTCCTCAGCCCCGGCTGTCGTGCCGTATGACTGCAGCTCCCCGAGGCGCAGCAGCAGCGGGACCTGCTGCTCTTGCGGCAGCAGGGTCCGCAGCCGCTGATAGTGGTAGATGGCCGTTTGATGGGCGTGTGTCCGGCGAGCCGCTTCGGCGGCCCGTTCGTGGTAGGGGATCGCCTCCTGCTCTTTAGCGGCCGCTTCGAAGTGTGCCGCGATCTGCCCGCTTACTCCATCGAGGTTCAGCGCGTACGCGCCAGTCAGCGCCCTGGCCGCCCGCTCGTGCAACAGCTGGCGCTTGGCCGGTGGCAGTGACTCGTAGACAACTTCGGCGAGGAGGTCATGGGCGAAGCGGACGACACCTCGGTGGGAAACAAGTATCCGCCGTGCCGCCAGGTCGTCCAGGCGGTCGGCGAGTTCCCACGGGCCGATGTCCAGCATGCGCGTGAGCACGTCGGAATCGATGGGCTCACCGATGGTGGCGGCCGCGTCGGTGAGCTGTCGCAGCTGCTGCGGCAGACCTGCCAGCCTGGCGCGCACGACATCCGGTACCCCGAATCTCGCCGCTGACAGCGGATCCATCGTCAGCTCGCCCATGCCATCCAGCGTGAGACGCGTGCACTCGATCGCGTAGAACGGGTTGCCGCCAAGAACCTCGTACACCAGGTGGGCAAACTCCCTTGGCCACTCGCTTGTGTCACGAGAGCTGGCGCCGCCGAGGCACCCTTGAATGAGAGCTGTCAGCTCCGTTTCTGACAGGTCGCCAATCGTCATGTCGGTCAGGCGCTCGTATCGCGCCGCGGTGGCGACAATGTCACTGACTTCGCCGCTGACATGCTCCAGCTCGTTGCGCGCGATCACCACAACCATGAGAGGCAGCCGCGGAAGGTCTTGGACCAGACCGCCAAGGACCGCCACGGTATCGGCGTCGGCCCACTCGACGTTATCGAAGATAAGCAGACCACCCCGGCCAGCGGCACCGGTCAATGTCGCGGCGAGACCGTCTACCAGGCGAACCTTGTCCTCGGGCGCACCGAGGCTGGTGTTCTGGGTGGCCCGGCTGAGTTCCGGGCATACCCGGGCAGCTTCTTTGAGCCAGACCTCACTCACCGCGGGGACGCCCCAGAGCGACAGGTATTCCCGCAGCCCAGCGGCGAGCGGATAGTAAGCCACCTTCGAGACGGGCCGTTGCGCCCGGCACCAGACGACGCGCTGACCCGCGGCGAACTCCTGGACGAGCCGGGTCTTCCCGACACCTGCGGGGCCGTGGATGAATACCAGGGAGCCAGCCCCGCTGCTGGCCCGTCGCTGGCACTCCGACAGGATGGCACTCTCCCTCGCGTGCCCGATAAATCCGTGGTCTGCGCCCGCGGCCGCAGCGGGCTGCCGGCGCCCAGGTTGCTGCTGCGCGGCCCGCCGGGCCACGGCGCGTGCCTCCGCTCCGGGGCCGATCCCGAGCTCGTTGTTCAGCACGGTCTTGAGCTCGCGATAGATGCCGAGCACGCCGGCGCGGTCATCCAGGTCCTGCGCCGCCGCCATGGCCAGCGCGTAGAAATCCTCATTAAGAGGCTGGCTGCGGATGGCCCGCCGGGACCAATCCAGCGCCACGCCGGCGTTGCCGCGAGCTCGTTCCGCCACGATGAGCCTGCGTAGCGACTGCAGATAGGTAATCTCCAAGGCGTCCCGTTCGGTGCGCAGCCATTCCTCGAAGGGCCCGGCATCACGCACGTTGAGCCCCTCACAGAGAGGTCCCCGGTACAGCTTGACGGCTTCGGTGTCGCGTCCCTGGGTGACTAGGGCCCGGAAAAGCTGGACGTCGACGCGGACGACGGACAGGTCCAGCCATATGTGCAGCCGGGAACCATCGAAGGCACTGGGCGACAAGGCCGCTCGCAACCTGGCCAGTTCCCCTCGCAGGCTCCTGCGCGCACGGCCGGGGTCGCTGTCGGGCCAGAACAGGGCCGCGAGCTGTTCCCGGCTAACTGCCTCGCCGACGGCACCGAGATAGCAGGCTAGGGCCAGCGCCTTCTGGGTCCCTGGCGCCCGGGACTCGCCCTGGTGCGACAGCGCCGGCCGGCCGAGGGCGGTCAGCTCGAAGACCGGTTCCTGGAGCACCATCCCGGTGAGACCTCCGGGTTTCGACGGTGTTTCGACGGTGCTGCGACACCACCGTCGCAATATGACTCTATATCGGGCGGATGGACTCCTGGAAGGACTGCTCAATGGCGCAGCAGCTAGTTGGAACCGGCCTCAACGTCGGCCGGCACGAGGGCACGGTACGTGGCCGGGTTCGCTACGTCGGAAAACCCGCGGATGTCGTCAAGCTGATGCGAGACCCTGAGGTGACCTCAACTGTGATCCTGACGCAAGGTGGCGCGGTCACCTTCGCCGGGGCGATCCTGCCCAAGCGTCCCGTCGGCCTGATCACCATCGAAGGCGCCCCCGAGTCTCACCTGGGCATCGTTTCCCGCGAGTTCAGCATTCCCGCCGTGATGTCAGTCCAGCTCACCAGCGACGACGGCATCGCGCGCACCGGCGCGAACGGCCTCACCACCGCCGAGTACGTGCAGCATGTCGTGTCTGCCCTCGACGGCAAGCTGGTCGAACTCGACTGCGAGGACCCCGACACGGGGCGCGTCTTTCTCATCTGATTGCCGCTGCGCTGCCGTCTGACCGGCGGCTTCGCGGCCGCCTTGAGGGTCTCTTGCGCCACCTGCCCAGATATGACGTCACGAAGGAGTGAAATGTCGAACGAAACAAGCCGATCGCAGCAGCAGTATCTCGACCGATATCAGCCAGCGGATGAGGGCATCCGGTTCATGCCGGGAGCCGCCTTCAGCTACGGGCAGCTTCCACCGCTTCCCGATGGCATTCTCGGCGACCGCATCCTCCGCGAGAACCTCAAGACGGAACTGCTCAAGGGTCCGCTGTCGCTCGACGACGTCCGCAGGCCGAGATTTACGATCGACGAACTCAACGACCTGACGGCCTACTGGTCCTGGGATCTGTGGGATCAGCTGTCACTTCGCGCGAGTGAAGGCAGCAGCGGGCTGGTGCCGCGCCAGGAGTACGAAGCTCTGTCCTTCGCCAACGCCTTCTATCGCTGGCCAGAATTCATGATCGACATGACTGAGCGGCTGGGCATCGACGGCGTCGTGGAACTGGGTCGGAGCGGCCGCGAGCCGGCCAGCAAGATCAATATGCTGCACGCCTGGTGCCTGGGGGCTGTCACCCAGCTCGGCCGGGCGCTGTACATCATCATGGACCGTCACAAGCCCGATGAGTTCCTGCCTGAACTCAACGCCGCCATGAAGTTCTGGCAGGCGCTGGCCTACGGGTACCGCGGCGACGGGTATCTGTGGTCATCACAGGACCGGTACCGGACATGCGCCCTGGATAAGGCCTGGTCCAAGCGGCTGGAAGACAGCATGGAGCCGCTGAAGGGCGACACCCGGGCCGAATTCACCTCACTCATGGCGTCAGCCGAGCTGCTTTCGTTCTACCTTCACCTCGACAACCGGCTAGGCATGTATGACCTCGGACCGTTTGTCCTCGGCAACGGCAATCCCATGATCGTGCGCAGCACTTTCACTCGCGAGGACATCTACAGCTGGTCGATGTTCGCGCGGGACCTGCCGTACGCGATGACGTTCGCCTTCGAAATCGATGCCGCGCAGATGAGCCTCGAAGAGGCTCGCGTGATCAGCATCGGCACGCTGATGACCCGCCCGCGTAACTATGTGAATGCCATCGTCAAGGGCAGCGTCTGGGTTCGCGACGAATGGGATTCCGAACTCCGGCAGGTGTCTTTGGAAGAGGCCACGACGAAGTATCTCGGTCCCGTGGGAGACGCCACAGGTGACGTGTTTGAGTGGATGACGCGTACGCCGTCCCGCCACCTGATCGAGTCCGGTGCGTTCACCTACTACGTCGGAATGATCATGCCTTTCATGCGCAAGGCCGGGCTGTACGACCATTACTGCGAACACGAAAACCTCTGGGAGTTCGACGAGCGCGCCGCTCAGGTCTACTACCAGCTCGGCCGGAACGACTTCGCCCGGATCGTCGTGCCCACCCGCCTCTTCACCTCGTCCGAGACATCCTTTGCGCCGATCCCGCCCGACGCGCGGCTGTGGCGATCGAAGTACGCCTATGTCTAACCCTCAGGAGCAGGGCCATTTCGCGCAGTCTGCCCCATGGCTCGCCCGGGCCACTGTCCTGGTGACGGGCGCTGGTGGCGGCATCGGGTCAGCAGTGTGCGCGGCGCTGCTCTCACTCGGAGCGACTGTGGTGGGGCTTGACCTCGATGATTCATGGCTGGACCGGCTGGACAGCTCCGCTGCGGGACGGGCGCATGCGGTCAAGGGTGACGTGACCGTGGAGGAAGACGTGGCCGCGGCGGTCGGCGCAGCGGTCGCCGAGACCGGGCGGCTCGACGTAGTCATCACCGCGGCCGGCATCCAGGCGGTGGGCAGTGTCGAGGACACCCCGGATCCCGTGTGGCGGCAGGTTCTCGACATCAACCTCACAGGTACGTGGCTGACCTGCAAGCACGCCGTTCCCGCGTTGCGGGACAGTGGCGGCGGGACGATCCTGTGCATTGCCTCGACCACCGCGCTGCACCCCCGGGTCAACCTGGGCGCCTACTGCGTGTCCAAGGCGGGAGTGGGCATGCTGGTCCGGGTCCTGGCCCGTGAGGTCGCTAAGGACTCGATCCGGGTGGTCGGCGTGTGCCCGACGGGCGTCGAGACACCGCTGCTGGCCGGGATGATCGAAGGGCTCCGCGGCGGCGACCAGGCCGCGGACCCGAACGCTGGCCTGATGGCATCGAAACCAGTGCAGCGGTGGCTCTCCGCGGCCGAGGTCGCCGACGCCATTGTCTGGCTCACATCGCCGGCAGCTGCCGCCGTGACGGGAAGCAACATTCCCATCGACTTCGCGTCAGCCTAGGCACGATCTCGCAGGATAGGACGCTGACCATGACGGGAACGTCGCAGTTCGACCACAACTCCCCGGAGTTCATCGCCAATCCCTATCCGGCCTACTCGCAGTTGCGCGAGAAGGACCCGGTCCACTTCAGCGAGGCCTACGGCGGCTACTACGTCCTGACACGTTACGAGGACGTACGTAATGCGCTGCTTGACTGGGAGCTTTTCTCCTCCGCCCGGCCCGGCGTGACATCGATCCCGGCGAGCGTCAAGCGGGACTTCCAGGAGATCCCCCTTGAGTTCGACCCGCCGGACCATACGCCCTACCGGAAGCTCATCAGCGGGCTCTTCACCAGGAACGCGATTTCCGAACTCGAGCCCGGATTCCACGACATCGCCGTCGACCTGCTCAGTCCTATGGTCGAGGCCGGCGGCGGTGATTTCGTCCAGGACTTCGCCCTACCTTATGTATCCCGTGTCCTGGCGTATTTCCTGCAGGTACCCGGCGCTGACTCTGAGCGCTGGATCCGATGGGCGAAGGCCATCTTCCACGGCCGGCTGACCGACCGGGCCGGGGCAGACCGCGCGAGCGACGAAATGATTGCCTACGTGGATTCCCTGGCGGAGCAACGCAGGCAGGCACCCGGCAATGACCTGTTCAGCGTCCTCGTCACGGCTCAGTTCCACGGCCGGGCGCTGACCGCCGAGGAACTGCACGGCTACGGCGTGCTGATGCTCAACGCGGGCCAGGAGACGTCGGTCAACGGGGTCGGGAACAGCCTGTGGTACCTGGCCGAGCACCCAGACGACAGGGAACGGCTGATGCGCGAGCCGGAGTTGCTCGACGACGCGATCGAGGAGTTCCTCCGGTTCATGTCACCGATCCAGCTGCTCGGGCGCACGACCACGGCGCCGACGACTCTGCACGGCCGCCAGGTGCCGGCGCAGTCGACGGTAGCGATGTGCTACGCGGCCGCTAACCGCGACCCGGCACGGTTCGCCGATGCCGATCAGTGCGTTATTGACCGGCGGCCCAATCCCCACCTGGCGTTCGGTTCGGGGCCGCACACCTGCATCGGCGCGCACCTGGCGCGCGCTGAGATACGGGTCGCGCTCCAGGAAGTATTCCGGCTGATGCCCGGATACCGGCTCGATCCGGACGGCAGCATCGAGTTCACGCCGCACGGGGATCTCAGGGGCTTCTGGAAGCTGCCCATGAGGGTTTCATGACCGCGCCGGATTCAGGTACCGGGCCCTGCGCGCTGGTCTTCCTGGTCAGGCACGGGCAGGCGGCGGTGCCTGACGCCGAAGGCCGGTATTTCAGCAAGACCCCGGTCCCGCTCACGCCGGCCGGCGAACAACATGCAGCCCTGGCGGGCGAGCTGCTCCGGGAGGCCGGGGTCGAGACCATCTGGGCCAGTGACCTGCTGCGTGCCCGGCAGACAGCCGAGATCATCTCGGCTGCCACCGCGGTACCCGTGGCGTATGACCGCAGACTGCGGGAGGTGGACTGCGGTCATCTCGACGGCTCCCGGGTGGAAGACCTCGAGCGTGAGCATCCGGCCTTCCTGCCCTGGATCGCGTCTGGCTACCGCCAGGGCTTCGCGGCCAGCGATCACCTGGACGCGGGCCTGGTCTTCCCCGGCGGGGAAAGTGTGGTCACCGCGGCAGAGCGCACCATCCCGGCTTTCCAGCAGATCAGCACAGCCAGCGCCGGCCGGTGCGTCGCCATTGTCTCGCACGCGTGGGTCACCGCCGCGATCATCTGTCATGTGCTGCGGATTCCGGTGGACCATTACTACCGCTTCGGCATGGCCAACGCGGGCGTGTCGCTGGTCCGGGCAGGGGCCGACGGCCGCGGCATGCTCGATGCCCTGAACCTCTCCGTCCCGCTGCAAGCTCTCGCTGGCGGAGCCCTGCCGCTACGGGAGCGCGCGGCTCACCGTAAAGGCGGCCTAAGTGGCCGATAGTGACGACTTCATCATCAATGCGGACGCCAAGACCGGCGCGGACAAGCTCCTGATCGGCGGTAAAGGCACCAGCCTGTTCTGGATGTCCTCCCAGGGACTGCCGGTGCCGCCCTTCTTCATACTCACCACCCGCGCGTGGCGGCAGTGGCGAGAGGCCGGGAAGCTCCCCCAACCGCACGTCACCAAGGTCATCGAGATGGTCCGGTGGCTCGAAACGCGGACCGGCCGCACGTTCGGAGGCGGCCCAACGCCCCTTCTGGTGTCGGTCCGGTCGACGGGCCCGGTATCGATGCCCGGCATGATGGACACGATTCTCAACCTCGGCCTCACTCACGATGCGCTCGGGCCGCTGGCGAAGGAGTTCGGCAGCCTGCAGATGGTCGCGGATGTCATCGTCAACTTTCTCGGGACCGCGGCACCGGTCTTCGCCGGCGGTCAGGAGACCGACGGCACCACGGCCCTGCCCGACTCGGCTACGGACCAGTTGCTCGGCGCGATCGAGGGGGTTTTCGCGTCGTGGAATAACCAGCGGGCCCGCCTGTACCGCCGGATTAACCGCATCCCGGATGACTACGGAACCGCGGTGATCGTGCAGGCCATGGTGTTCGGCAACGCCGGTGACTCCTCCGGTACCGGGGTGTTGTTCACCCGGGACCCGGTCAGTGGCGACGCACAGCCATGCGGGGAATGGGTGCCCGCGGCCCAGGGCGAGGCCATCGTCTCGGGCCGCACGACGCCGGTGCCGGTGGAGGAGCTGCGCACCGCCCAGCCCGCGGTCTACCAGCGGCTGCACGAGATAGCGAGCCAGCTGGAGCGCCGGGCGCGCGAGCCTCAGGACATCGAGTTCACGGTGCAGCAGGGCAGCCTCTACCTGCTGCAAACCCGGACGCTCAAGTCAGCCCCGCTGGCCAGCTGCAGGACCGCACTTGACCTACTCGACGAGGGTCTGATCAGCGAGGAAGAGGCAGTAAGGCGGCTGTCATCGCTGGAACTGCCAGAGCTGGCGACCGACGCCTTCACCGAGCCGCCCGCCGCCGACGCGGTCCTCGCCACGGGCCTCGCCGCCTCTCCGGGCATCATGCCGGGCATCATAGTCCGCGAGATCGACACCAGGAACGAGGCCGCGCTCCGGCGGGAAAACCTGGTGCTTCTCCGCCCGGAGACCTCCCCTCATGACCTACCCGCGATGCGGAAGGCCGCCGCGCTCGTCACCGAGCACGGGGGGCTGACATCGCATGCCGCCATCATCGCGCGAGAGCTGAAGATCCCGTGCGTCGTAGGGTGCGGCGAGCTCGACGCTGTACCCGAGGGCGAGGAGGTTACCGTGGACGGGTCGGCCGGGGTGGTGTACCGGGGACGGCTGGCGGTGGACCGGATTGTGCCGGAGGTCGTACGGCGTGCGCAGTCCCTGATGAGCCGCTACGAGAGCGGGGTTGCCTGATGGCGCCCGGCGCGGCTGACAGCGTGGAGGGACTGCGCACCACCGAGCTCCTGCTCAAGATCCTCATGCGCGGCGTCATCGAGGCAGGCTCGGCCCGTACCCTGGCGGCGGAAGCGGGCCTGGGCGCGGAAGCGCTGGACAACCTGATCGCGGCAGGTGCCGTGGCCGACGACGAGGGCTTGCTTTACGTGACGGAGCCAGGTGATCGCCGCCTGACCGAGGAACTGCACGCGCAGCTCGCGCCCGGCGAGGAATCGTCAATGGCGGCCTTCGCCGAGGAGTTCGGCGTGCTCGACACAGAGCTCAAGAGCGCGGTCACGGCATGGCAGTGGGCTATCCGCGAGGAAGACCAGGATGGCCAGGTCAACGCCGTGGAGCGATGGCTGGATGTCGATTCCCGGCTGCGTGCGGCGGCCGCGCGGGCGCAGGTTCCCACCCGGCTGTTCAGGACGTGCCTCGCCCGCCTGGAGTGCGCGCGCCAGCGCGTCCTGGACGGTGACCCCGATCAGCTGTCAGGTGCGCAGGACACGTCGTACCACAGTGTCTGGTTCCTCCTGCACGAGATGCTGCTCCGGACGCTGAAGCGGGAACGCGAAGGATGAGCGCCGTGACGGTTACCGCGCAGGGAAAACTCGGCACGCTCCTCGCCCCAGCATCCATCGCGATCGTCGGAGCCTCCGCCAACCCGGACCGGATCGGCAGCCGTGTCCTGTCCAACCTGCGCCGCCACGGATATCCCACACGGAACGCCGTGCTTCTGGCGAGCGGCTTTGAGTCAGGCGCCGACGGGCAACGCCGGGCGGAAAGGCTAGTCTCCCTGGCCAGAACCTATGACCTCAACGTAGTCGGCCCGAACGCGCAAGGCGT
>Ga0302326_10025469_pt1 | contig 11998 bp, 9 predicted proteins | sample Palsa_T0_3_FD_202264 | JGI IMG/M metagenome (GOLD analysis project Ga0302326, IMG submission 202264) | Peat permafrost microbial communities from Stordalen Mire near Abisko, Sweden - Palsa_T0_3 | ecosystem: Environmental > Terrestrial > Soil > Palsa > Peat permafrost | place: Sweden: Abisko... | reverse complement strand
TGACTTCAATCTGTCGCAGCGTCGTCACGATCTGCTCTGGTTTGTACCTCTTGATCGGCATGGCCAGCTTTTCCTCCAAGTGGATTCTCTCTCATTCCACCTGGTACAAATTTCGCCGGTCACGTCATGCCGAACTCCCGTTCTGACGTAAAGACAATACAAACCGCGCTGGGGAAGCACCTCTCCGATATCGGTTACGTGAGCATAAAACTGGACGGAATATTTGGTAAGGAGACGCTTGGGGCAATTCGGCTCTATCAGGCGCGTGTGGTATCGCTCGCAGATCCTGACGGTATTGTTGATCCGGATGGACCCACGATATGCGCCCTAAATGGAGTGGTTCCGAAACGCTCTTCGCCTCCAAATTTAGACTCCATGCCAGTACTGCCCGTTAATCCGGGAGCGAAACCGCCCAGCCAGCCGAATTACGTACAGCAATTCCTAACAATTGCGGTGCCTGTGGCAAAGGAGCTTAGCCGAAAATACGGGATACCCGCCTCAGTGATTCTTGCGCAAAGCTCTCTTGAATCGAGGTGGGGGCGAGCAAGTTCATCTTATTTTGGCGAAAAGGCAACCGACCCTCGCGACAAGTCGATTACTCTTTTGACGACTGAGTTTGAGAAAGGCAAGCAAGTACGCGTGGTAGCAAACTTTAAGGCCTATGAAGGGTATGCCGAAGCGGCAAAGGGATTTTGTGAGTTTTTAAAAAGGAATCCTAGATACAGTAAAGCGTTCGCACACTCGAAAGACGGTCTGGCTTTTGTTCGCGAGATCTCTCGCGCTGGGTATGCGTCCGATCCAGTTTACGAAAAGAAACTTATCAACCTGATTATCGCTAACAAGCTTCAGGAGTATGACGACAAATGAAAAATGTGAAGCGCATCATTGTCATCGTTTTTGCACTTGCAGCCATCGTGGTGATTATCCATTTTATATATGAACCGCGCAATCATCCTGTGATCAACCCACCAGCATCTCAAGACCAGAATCGCCCCAGTCGGGAGGACTTGGAACATTCGATTTTGGCTGCCGCACAGAAATCGGTTCAAGAACACCGGCTCGTCGCCCTCCCCGAAGAGTGTTTGCTCTACAGCTTGGAAAAAGACTCTTCTGCCGTCTATACAGTCGATGTGTATGAAAATCACAATGATCCCAAGTGTGCAGGAGATCCTCTGACAACTCCCCGTCTCTTTTCCATCGAAGTCTCGAAAGACCTTGTGGCGGTTGGAACAGACATAGACTCTACAGACGGCCAATTCAAGCCCTTTCGCTAAATGAACTCGCCACTCTTCACACGTCCACACAATCCCTGGACTAAAGTCGGGGAGTAGGTCAAAGACCCTGGCCTGGGGTACTTTGATTTTGTTGTTTGGATTTCGTAAATCGGCAACAAAAACTGATGGCGACCACTTCTTATACAGACTCTAAGAAATACCGCAAATTTTAAGGCTTGTCCGGAATGTGTAACGCAAGTCTGAAACATTTAGAGATTTCGCAGCGTCACTTAAAATCCTGTGTCTTTAATAGGGTCAACTCCTCCCCCAGGTGCTCAAGCATTCCGCGAAAGTGTTGTACGGGTTCATAGGCAAGGGTTTCACACATCCCTAGGTCAATTTAGAAGAGGTAAATCGAAGATGAGTTTATTACATCCGACACGGAACAGGTGGAGCTGGCTTTGTCTTCCTCTCGTAACAGTAGTTGCGTCCCAAGCAGCGTGGGCCGCAACCCAATCAATAACGATTTCCCCCCAGCCTTCCGCCTCAGTGGGAGTGGCAAATACACTGACATTTACGGCTGTTGACGGTAGTGGAAAGACCGATGCCACATATAACGGCACTGGCACCGTGGGCATTACCCCAGGTCCCACATTGCCAGCAGCCCTGCCAAACCCGATCTCCTTTACTAAGGGAATCGCCACAATGGTAGTGCAGTTTATGGCCGCTGGCGCGCAAACCATAACCTTGTCGAGCCTTACCCCGGCGCTTCCGTCGACCAGCTTTTCCGCTACTGTGAACGTTTCGACTGCCACGAGCTCTGCTAATGCTCTCTCCGGATGCGCCACGTGCTTTGCTAGCGTCGGAGCTGGCACTCTTCTGATCGGAAAATACCCCGACTATAACGTCTCGAGCAACATCATACAGGCGACCCATGTGGGCATTAGCACCCCTTCGTTTGTAGGAGGGATCGCATACAAGCTTCCGTTCCACGATTTCTATGGATATCATAAACTGGGCTGCGGACCAGCGGATTTAACTACCAAGACATCAGATGCGAGGATTGCGTTCTGCTATCCCTATAAAGCATTTGTTAGCCTTAAAGTCACACCAGATGCGAGCCAAACTCTGAACGGCTTCACTTTCGGTATTTCTCACGCGCTTCATCAGTATCTGGATCTTATGGTGGGCGTCGCGTACTCGGCACACAATGAGATATCACCTGGATTTCAGCAGGCTGCGGTCAACGTTGTGAAACTGCAACAAGCTGCAGGAAATCCGAACTATGCTGCGTTCAATTTGGCTGCGCTTCAGACCAACAGTTCGCAAACGGCGTTCGATGGTTTCCCGACTCAATTATTAAATGCAAACGGAACCACTGGGCCTTTAATCTACAATGGCAGCATAACCATAAGTCACTTCCGTCCTGGGTTGTTTTTGGGTGTGTCTTTTCCCTTAGGTTTCAAGAGTGCAGCGTCCGGTGGCCAGTAACTAGTCCGATGTCGTGATTGAACTTCGAACGCAGGAAAAAGAGGCCTCCAACTCCTTCACGGTGCCCGGAAACTCGTCACCAATTCGTCACCAAAACTAAGTTGTTTTCGGGTGTTTTGGCCCTCTGAAAAAACGGAAAAGCAAGGGAGCTAAGGGTTTTAGGGGTAATACCTCAAAATTGACACGGTAGAGGTCAGGAGTTCGAGTCTCCTCGTGCCTACCATTCTTTTCAACGGTTTGGAGCCGTTGCTCATCTATCCAGTCCTGGTTTTTATCCGTTCTTCAATCCGTTCTACTGCACAGTCCCTTCGGCGTGTCTGAAGATCGCATCCAGCGTCAATTTCTGAGCTGCGATCAGTTCATCCGTATCCGTCTGGGCGTAATGATCGAGCGTGGTCGCGCGCTTCGCGTGCCGCATGGTGGTAAGTGCGAGACTTACGCCGGTTCGGGAATCGTTTCGATCCGGCCAAGCAAGAATCCGTAACCCGCGATGCCGACCACCAGAAACGCGGCCCCTGCCCCAAAGGCCCAGAAGAAGGAGTGCGTCGCCTGGGCGATATAACCGGTTGCAATCGGCGCGGCAATCGCCGAGAGTTGATTGCCGAAATTCAAGATTCCGCCCAGCGTTCCTACGCTCTCCCGAGGGGCAATGAAGGACGGGATCGACCAACCCACCGGTGCGGCCGCGGACAATCCCCCAATTGCAAGACTGATCCACACCAGGGCGATGGTGATGCTCTGCGCGTACGCTGCTCCTAGCACTCCCAGGCCGAGCGTAGTACCTCCGATGAGGATAGCCTGGCGGACGAACGATGCATCACGGCCCCGCTGGACCAATTTGTCTACCAGCCAGCCCCCCATGAGAATGTCCGTTAACGTTGCAAAGAGCCAAGGCACGCTGGTGTACAAAGCGGAATGCAGCAAATCGATGTGATGCGTCGACGAGAGATACGAAGGCAGCCACGTCAACAAGAGATAGAAAGTGTAGTTGTACGACGCAGAGCCCAGCACCAGCCCCCAAACCTTTCGCTGGCGTAACAAATATCCGAGTGGTGCGCCCTTCGCAGCCCTGACTCGGTCCTCGGGCTGCGCTCCGCCGTGCCGGATGAAATCGCGCTCCGTCGCGGAGAGTGATTTGTCTTCGCTGGGGTTCCGGTAAAACACGTAAAAAAGAACAAAATAAATTAGACTGAGGAAGCCCGTCGCTGCGAAACTCCATCGCCATCCGAACCGCAACAACAGCAGCCCGAGCGCAGGGACGCCAATGGCGGAGGCGAACTTTGCGGCGGAATCAAAGATCGCCGTCGCCAGGCTCCGCTCTTCCGCCGGGAACCAATACCCGATCGCTTTCGCATTCCCCGGAAACGTGGGAGCCTCGCCCACTCCGAGCAGAAGCCGCGCCCCCACGAAGCTCGCCAGTCCCGTCGAAATCGCCAGCGCAAATGAGGCCGCGCTCCACAAGAACGTTCCGATCCGGCCTACCAGCTTCACTCCGAACCGATCCAGGATAAGGCCTGAGGGAAGTTGAAACGCCGCGTAGGTCCAGCTATAGGCACTCAGCAAATATCCAAACGTCACGGTGGAGATGCCGAATGCACTGTGAAGCGCATCTTGTGAGACCGAGAGATTCACCCGGTCGAAGTAGTTCACCAACACACCGAATCCCAGCAAGAAAGCGATACCCCAACGCCGCCGCGGGACGGAGCGCGCTTCCGTTATCGCCAACGGCGTCACGCTTTGACCCCCATTCCATTCGCTTTGGTGTCATTCACTCTACCTTGATATATAGGAAAATCAAAAAACCATTTCCGAAGCGCGGTCGGACAGAATCTAACGTCATGGGATTTGGAGAAGGCGGGTCTCTCGTTGTTCGGACGGAAAATCTCCGGAAACAGCCTTGTGGTTAAAAGAAAGGTTGAGGAAATCCTACACTGAGCATCTACCCGGCCACTGGCCTGGTCCAGTACGTGGGTCTACGGCGTCTGTCAACGAGGGATTTGTGCCGAAGTCCCTGCGCAGGGAGTCCGCTGGTGGGCGTCTCTTCGCTCGAAATGCTATTTCTTGGCCGCTGCAACGGAAGTCAGGTTGGCTGGTTGAAGAGAGTCCCAGAAATGTTGCGCACCTAATTTGCTCAGGCAATTCGCCGCGCACTTCTCTTGGGATCCTCGCACAGAATTCTTTCGATCTGCGCTTGTAATTCGGCTGCCATGTTTTTCTTGGCATCTTCGAAACTACTGCCACGAACCGCGACCGACGGACTCTTGCAGAGCCCCTTCCAGCCATCATCTTCCGACCAGAAATCGCAGTTAATCGGTATGCTGGCGGTCACCGGTAGGTTCACTATTTGAGAAGTCATAATTCCTCCACTCTTTGCCGCGCAATGCGAGCGTTCCGGGTCCCCCTCGTTCGATCTGACTTCCAAGCAGACCCCTACGCTTCTCAATTAACGACGCCAGCAGTTCATCCAAAGAACGCGTTAAATTTCCAAGAGATCGCCGGCAGCAGTTGCCGCCGGCGACCAAAGTTTGAGAATCGTTACTCCGCACTCACCTAGGCAGCTTTGCGTGGTCGTTGCTCATCACTCTTGCTTTGGTGGTCGGACTTGCTGTGGTCGGAGCTCGGTTCCCGGGTGAAGGAAAGATTTGGGGCGCCCGTCTGCTCCAAACTCTTCTGCTTTCTCCACCTATTGACAAATGGGAACATTGTGCCCCCGACGAGTACCAGCACGCCAAACGCAATCAAGAGCCATAGGGACCAGCCCTTGGAAGTGGGGGCGGGCGTAGTGGCGACTGGAGCAGGTGTGCTGACAGGTTCCGGGGACGAGCTGTCAGTCGCGACGGGTATAACTGCGGTTGCAGCAGGTGTGCTGGCAGTCTCCGCGGGCGAGCTGGCCGTCACAGCTGATTTGGCGGTGGCAGCAGGAGTTTCTGACCGTCTCCGGGGACGCGCAGCAGGTGTGCTGGCAGTTTCCGAAGGAGTGCTGACAGTTGCGACGGGTGCAGCGGTGGACGCAGTGGGTGTGACAGCGGTTTCCGCAGGTGTGGTGACAGTCGCAACGGGTGGAGTAGCGTCGGCAGCCGGTGTGCTGGCAGTTACAACGGGTGGAGTGGCGTCGGCAGCCGGTGTGCTGGCAGTTACAACGGGTGGAGTAGCGTCGGCAGCGGGTGTGCTGGCAGTTACAACGGGTGGAGTAGCGTCGGCAGCGGGTGTGCTGGCAGTCGCGGCGGGTGGAGTAGCAGCCGCAGCGGGTGTGGTGGCAGTCGCGGCGGGCGGAGTAGCAGCCGCAGCCGGTGTGGCGGCAGTTTCCGAAGGCGTGATGACAGGCGCAGCAGATGCAGCGGCGGCCGCAGCGCAGTGTTCGGAGATCATATTCACTTCAGTGACGGCAAAGCTGTTACCAGCAGGGGTGGAACTCGCCCCGCTCGCTTTGTGGCCGACGAGGGTCACGTCATGGCTCAGATGTGGCTTGAGGTCAACACTGCTGGTAGCGATCTTGAAAATGTGGCCGGTGTTGTCTTCCACCACCGTGTAGTTACCATCAGAGCCACCCAGGCAACCCTTAATGGTGGTCTGGTCTGTATTGATGCTCGTCGCGGGGGTCTGTGCAAACCCCAGCGCCACCAGCAGGGCCGGCACAACGATTAGCAGGAATACTTTCTTCATGGAATCCTCCGAGAAGTCTCGCCTTGCGGCGGTCTGAAATTTTGCTTGGGACTTGATTGTGCTTCCGGATTCTCATGTCGAACTCTTGCAGCGTTGCGGGCTCCGGCCTGAGAACTTGGAGCATCCAGGTGAAACAACGCAATCCTATTCGCTAAAATTTTGACTGTCTGTTCCAAACCGCTCACATTTAGAGAAAGGCGACCACAAATCGATCAGATTCCTCTTGATCCGCTGCAGTTTAAGTCCGCTGTCGAAGTATTGGAGACTTTTTGGTACTGATGCCGCCTGCGCACGTCGCGTCCCACCAGTGGATCCCGAAAGCCTCCTGCCAGCATTGGCTCCCGGAGACCAGTGTGGCGAGCCAGCGGCGGCGCACGAATGGCTCCAAGGCAAGGTAGAGGACCCAGATGAAACAGGAGTAGAGAAGCACCGGGGGCAAAAACTCGAAGAAGAGCGTGGTTCGAGTCCACGCGCCGCCACCAAATCCTTCAGCAACTTCACGACGAACGTCATCTTTCGTTTGTAAACCGGCCTCAGTGGAGACCATCTCGCGGCTTGGGACAGGGTTACCCTCTTAAGAGTTGTCTCGAATCAGCGATTCGAGGTATTACCGAAGTTTCCGGCACGGCTTACAAATCATTGTTATTAAACCTGTTAGCTCCTTATCCTTGATTTGGGATACTCTCGCGCAGATCGCAGGAGTCGCGCGGGGTGATTCCCAATCGAATGTCCACCAGCACACACTCATGGAAAGGCCTGTCTCTCGGCGCCAAGGTTTTCATCGGCCTGGTGATCGCTGCGGGAATGGCGTCTCTGCTGCAGGCTTCGATCCACCAAAGCAGCAAGAACATCGCGGAGTTCATCTGCTACCTGGGCATCGCGATTCTGGCGTCGCGGCTGCGGGTTACTCTGCCCGGCATTACGGGCACGCTTTCGGTGAACTTCCTATTCATCCTGGTGGGGATTGCGGAGCTGAGCTACTCTGAGGCGATTACTCTGGGCGCGATCTCCATGCTGGCCCAGTGTTTTTACCCAAACCGGCCCACCGCCATCCAATTGACGTTCAATGTTTGTGCGGGCTCGCTTTCGACCGCTCTGGGCTATATCGTCTATCACGACGCTCTGGTTAACGAACTCATTATCAGCCGCCCTCTGGTTCTGTGTCTGGCAGCTACGACCTACTTCATCGTCAACGCCGGATGCATTGCGGTTGTGATTTCGTTCAGCGAAGGGAAACCTCTTCGTCAGATTCTGGTGGATTGCTATTTCTGGTCTTTCCCTTATTACCTGCTTGGAGCCGGTATCGCGGGTGTGATCGGCTGGTTTAATCACGCGTTTAACTGGGAGACTTCGCTGCTATTCGTCCCCGCCATTTACCTTATCTACCGTTCTTACCGCTTGTATCTGGCCAAGTTGGAGGACGAGAAGCGGCATGTGGAAGAGATTGCGAACCTGCATCTGCGAACCATTGAGGCCCTGGCGCTGGCCATTGAAGCCAAAGACCAAACCACTCACGATCACCTGCAGCGGGTTCGCGTCTACGCCATCGAGATAGCCAAGGAGCTGGGCGTGAAGGGCGGCGAATTGGAAGCCCTGCATGCCGCCGCGCTGCTGCACGACATTGGCAAGCTGGCAGTGCCCGAACATATCATTGCGAAACCCGGCCGGCTGACGCCGGAAGAGTTCGAGAAGATGAAGATTCACACCGTCGTGGGAGCGGAAATTCTGGAACGAGTTCGCTTCCCCTATCCCGTGGTGCCGATCGTACGCGCTCACCATGAGAAATGGGACGGGTCCGGTTATCCCTTCGGATTAAAAGGCGAAGAGATTCCAATCGGCGCGCGCATTCTTTCCGCGGTCGACTATATGGACGCGCTGGCTTCTGACCGGCAATACCGGCGCGCCATGCCGTTGGATGACGTGATGCAGCGGCTGGCGGCGGAATCGGGGAAGGCGTTTGATCCGAGCGTGGTGTATGTCCTCAAGCGGCGTTACCGGTCTCTGGAGAACCTGGCGCTGGCGCAATCGGGGGGAGACGGCAACGCGACGCCTTCGGCGGGGAAGAACATCATGCGCGGGGAGGCGCCGGATGCCGGATTTGAAGATGCGGCAGTCTCCAATGCGCCGGAGCGGGAAGCAACCTTTCTATCCTCGATTGCGGCCGCGCGCCAGGAGGCTCAGTCTTTGTTTGAGTTGAGCCAGGATCTGGGAGCGTCGCTCAGCCTGGGTGAAACGCTCTCCGTCTTCTCCGTAAAACTCAAACCGATGGTACCCTACGACGCGATCGCCATCTACATCCTGCGCGACGACATCTTGATCCCGGAATATGTGAATGGCGATAACTACCGCCTGTTTGCCTCGTTGCGGATTCCGGTGGGGGACGGACTCTCGGGCTGGGTGGCGCAGAACAAGAAACCGATTGTGAACGGAAACCCTTCGGTGGAGCCGGGTTACCTGAACGATCCCGACAAATTCAGCACGTTGCGTTCAGCCCTGGCTCTGCCTCTTGAGGGAGTGGCCGGCGTAATCGGGGTTCTCGCCCTCTATCGCGCCGAGCGCGATTCTTTCACTACCGACCACTTGCGCATCCTTCTCGCGGTGAGCGGCAAGATGGCTCTGGCCATCGAGAATGCTCTTAAATACCAGCAGGCGGAAAGCTCCGCCACTACCGATTACCTTACCGGCCTGCCCAATGCCCGGTCGTTGTTTCTGCAACTGGACCGCGAATTGGCCCGCTGCAAGCGTGACAACGCCTCGCTCATGCTCATGGTCTGCGACATGAACGGTTTCAAGAAGATCAACGACCGCTTCGGGCACCTGGAAGGAAATCGTGTCCTGCGTCTGTTTGCCCAGGCGCTGAAAGACAGTTGCCGCGAGTACGACTACGTGGCCCGCATGGGCGGAGACGAATTTGTGGTGATTGCTCCGGGCCTCGCTGCCGACGACGCAGCCAAGAGAGTCGAGCAGATTCGACCTCTCGCGCGCCAAGCCGGGTTTGATGTTTGCGGAGAGGATATTCTCTCCCTGAGCGTGGGACTGGCCGTGTCTCCGGACGATGGCAATGACGCCGAGCAACTTCTTACCCATGCCGACCGCCGCATGTATGTGGAGAAGAAAAAACAGCCTTCGCGGAAAGATCAGCGGCTGCATACGCGGATGAACTGCCGGCTCACCATCGAGTTGCACCCTCAGTCGGGCGACGGACCGGTCTTCGGCAATCTGATCGACATCAGCCTGGGAGGCTGCTATGTGGAGACCAGCGTCATTCTGCCCCCCGGTTCCAACGTTAAGCTGGTGTTTTCCATAGACGGTGATGACGGCACTTTGAGCGCGGAAGGCACCGTCGCCAGAGTCCATCCCGGCTCGGGAGTGGCGGTGCAGTTCAAGGAGATGAGCCGCGAGTCGCGCGAAAAAATGCAGCGCATTCTCATGTTCGTCCAGAGCACTACCACCTTCTACAACGACCGCTATTTGCAGAATCGTTTCCAGCGCTGATCGTTTTGGCGCCCCGGCCGCCGCTTGAAGCCCGCTCCCGCCGCCCGTACACTTAGAGAATGCACGTTCACGTTCATGGCGGGGGTGGTCCCAAGCGAGTGCTCAAGATCTCGCTGGGCGTGACCCTGGCCTATATCGTGCTGCTGGTGGTGGCGGGCATCCGCGCTCATTCGCTGGCCCTGCTCTCCGAGGCTGGACACAATCTCTCCGACTTTCTGGCTCTGCTGCTGTCGCTGGTTGCGGTATATTTGCAGTCGCGTCCGGCCAGTTCCACCAAGACCTATGGCTATCATCGCGCCGGAGTGCTGGCCGCGCTGGTGAATGCCGTATCGCTGGTCGCGGTTTCGTTCTTCATCTTTTACGAGGCATTTCGCCGCCTGCAGCATCCCGAACACGTGCAGGCCTCGGTGATGATGTGGGTCGCCGGTGCGGGCGTGGTAATGAACGGCGTAATCGCCCTGCTGCTGTATCGCTCGGCCCAGCGTTCCGGCGGCGACGTCAACATTCGCAGCGCCCTGCTGCATGAAGTAGGCGATACGCTTTCGACCGCCGCCGTCATTGCCGGAGGCTGGGCCATTCTGCTCACCGGCGATTACTGGATCGACTCTGCGCTTTCGTTCGGAATCGGAGCGCTGATCCTGTGGTCAGGCTTCGGCATCGTGCGCGAGACGCTGAATATCCTGCTCGAAGGCACGCCCCGCGGCCTGCAGCTCGAACTGGTCGAGAGCGCCATTCGCTCCATCGAAGGCGTCAACGATGTGCACGACCTTCACTGCTGGAGCATCGGCTCGGAAACTCGCGCGCTCTCGTGCCACATCGCAATTGCCGACATTCCGCCGTCAGTCAGCGAGCGCATCCTGCGCGACGTGAAAGACTGCCTGCACCACAACTTCCGCATCGACCACACGACGATTCAGTTCGAGCACGTGGAATGCGAAGTGGCGCATGGGTGCGTGATTCCGGTGGGCGAGAGCGAAGAACACCACCATAGCCACTGAGTTATCACTGGTGTCCGTTCCGAAGAGCGCTCACGATTCGCCAAAACAGCGGCCGACCGGCCTCGTCCACCGGTGTGTTGCCGATACTAACGGTTGGATTCCGTGGGTTCTTAAGATAAGGAATCTCGCCTAAGCGCTTGTCGACGTTTTGCCATCGCGTTTGGCCCCGCATTCCGACGACAAGTTGGGCTGTCGCTAGCGCCCGCCTAGCAAGGTCGAAAGAATACATCTGTGACGGGCATATAAATGTCTCGGGCAGGCCATCGGTTCCCAAAGAATGATAGGGAAACCACTCAATCACGCAGAGATGTCGCGCCACAGTTCTCCGATCCAACCCGCCTTTATCTTTGTCGATCAGTTCGTGGAGGTGCCTTATCCACCAGTTGGCACAAGGAGTGGTCGCAAAATCCGGATCTGGATTCAGAGAATAGAAGGGATATTCCTCCCCTGCGTTGTGGCAAAGGTTCCTTAACATTGAGTTTCTGACTGGGACTCGTTTATGCGCTTCTGCATCGCCCGGCGAGTCGCCCGGATTGAGACTCAGCAAAACAACGGCGGCAGAATGAGGGTTTCCGATGAAAGGCTCAGGAATTGCTCTGTCGTTGATCCTCACAGCAGCCAGATTAACCAAGCTTCTCTGGTCACGAGGAAGTATGTATGGAGGTGCAGAAGGAAGCTCATTCCAAGGATTGTTCATGCAGTTCATCCTCTAGATTTTCCTGTGGATTGTAAGCTGAAGATCTCCCGAACACGCTCAATCGTATCCGCCTCAGCCGCCGTCTTGTCCGGCCGCAACCGCACGATTCTCGGGAAGCGTAGCGCGTAGCCACTATCGTGACGGTCCGACCGCATCATGTTATTGAACGCCACTTCCACAACAATCTTCGGCTCGACGGTGCGCCGGAAGCCTTGATCTTCGATCGTGTGTTCGAGAAACCACTGCGTCATCTCGGCGATCTCGGCGTCGGTCAATCCTGAATACGCCTTGCCGATATTCACCAGCCGATCTTTATCCCTATCCCACACGCCAAACGTGTAGTCGCTGAGCACGCCCACGCGCTTGCCGTGACCGTACTCAACCGCGGTGACCACCACGTCGAGCGTGGCCAGTTCGCGCTTCATCTTCAGCCACGACTT
>Ga0302326_10025466_pt1 | contig 11999 bp, 8 predicted proteins | sample Palsa_T0_3_FD_202264 | JGI IMG/M metagenome (GOLD analysis project Ga0302326, IMG submission 202264) | Peat permafrost microbial communities from Stordalen Mire near Abisko, Sweden - Palsa_T0_3 | ecosystem: Environmental > Terrestrial > Soil > Palsa > Peat permafrost | place: Sweden: Abisko... | reverse complement strand
TGAGGCATTGCCCGAGCCGTCGTAGGTGAAGAAGATGTATTTCCAATAGCCATCGAGCGGCAGCGGTTGGGATGCTGAGACCCTGATGGCCACGAGCGGAGTGGTGTCTTCCGGCGGCTTGTCGGACGCAGGTTTGGGCTTGGCTTCGGGTTTGGGCGGCTCTTTCTTTTTCGGGAGTTCTTTCTTTTCTTTCGGTTTGTTGGCGGCGAGATCTTTGGCCGTCAAATCTGGCGGCGTGGGAAACTGGAATGCTTCCTTGATGGGTTTCGGCTTGGGCTGTTTTTGGTTTGCGGCTTTGTGGGGCAACAGATCCTTGGGGCCTTCATTCACAAGTTCGACGCTGACGATTCCCTTGGAGACGGAAATGTCCCAGCCACGGTTGTGCTCGGTGGTGTCCATCTTGGAGAGAAGGGCTCCCGCGGCATTGTCAAGCGTGTAGTTGGGCGCGGAACGAAGCATGAACCAGCCGCCCGAGGAGAAGGCCTGATTGGCTTCGTAGTCGCCGGTCTGGCCCAGCAGGATACGGGTGCTGGTATCCATCCGGAAGTCGGGCCAAGCCCAGGTGGTCTCACCCCATTGCGGTTTGGATTTGCCGATGGGGAAGCTTGCGGTCTGCGGATACGGTGCGCTGTTCCTGAGGTCATCGCCGCCGTTTTCATCCAGACGCAGGCGCAGGGCGAGCTTGTCAGTGGATACGGAATGCGGGAGATTCTGGCGCGACGCGAGCCATTGCTCGATGAGGGTGCGCTGATGGAGGCGCAGTTGGCGGAGGCGCTCGGCAAGCTCGGTTCGTTTAGCCCACACGCGATTGTAGGCTTCCTGACTTTGCGGCCTGGGAATGCGCGCGACGGGCGTCCAGACGGGGCGATCGTCGTTGAAGGGCTTTTCTTCAATGTTGTTGAAGAAGGCGCTGAGCGCGTAGAAGTCTTTCTGGGTGGTGGGGTCGTACTTGTGATCGTGGCAAACGGCGCAGCCAACGGTGAGACCCATGAACGCGGCGCCGTAGGCTTCGGTTCGCTCGCGGGCAATGTTGACGCGCAGTTCCTCGGGAATGGTTCCTCCTTCATTGCTGCTGACGCCCAGGCGCACGTAGCCGCTGGCGATGAGCGGGTCAAGATTCTTTGCCGGCATCAGGTCGCCGGCGATCTGCTCCATGGCGAATTGGTCGAAGGGCTTGTTGCTGTTGAAGGAGCGAATCAGGTAGTCGCGCCAAGGCCAGATGTCGCGGCTGTTGTCGTAGTGCAGGCCGTAGGTGTCGGCGTAGCGCGCGTAGTCCAGCCAGTAGCGGGCGCGCTCTTCGCCGAAGGCCGGCCGCGCCAGAAGCGAATCGACCAGGCGCTCGTAGGCTTGCGGCGATTTTTCGTTCACGAATGCGCGAACTTCGGCGGGGGTGGGCAGCAGACCGGTCAGGTCCAGCGTGACGCGGCGGATGAGGGCCTCCTTGTCCGCTTCAGGGGAAGGGTGCAGGCCCTCTTTCTTGAGACGCGCAAGGATGAAGGCGTCGATGGGGTAACTGGCCCATGCTTCGTTCTGCGCGGACACGGGCACGGGCGGGCGGACGGGCTTGTCAAAGGCCCAATGTGGGCGATACACCGCGCCTTCCTTGATCCATTCCTTCAGTATCGCGATATCCGCGGGCTTCATCGGCTTGGATTCGCCCTGGGCATTTTGTGGCATCAGGTGGTGCGGGTCTCTCGATTCGATACGCTTGATGAGTTCGCTTTGGTCGGGATGGCCGGGCACGATGGCATCAGGATGGCCGGGGCGTTTCTTGAACGCCGACTCTTCGAGATCTAGCCGCAGGCCGGCTTTCCGCATTTCGGGGTCTGGGCCGTGACAACTGAAACAGTTACTGGCCAGGATTGGCTGCACATCCTGGTTGAAGTCAAGATGCTGCACGCGCTGGGCTGTGGATTGGTTGGCCTGCCGGTTGTGGCATCCCGCAGCAGTTCCCATAAGGGCTGCGGCGAGGCACAACGACGGGGCCCAGGGGCGGCTCGCGCGATTACGGCGAAACCTGGTTGCGGAGCCGGGGTGATTGACAGCCAAATGAAACCACTCCTGGTGAAAGCACCGGCGGGGTTAACCATACTTTGGTTGAACCACGCCTGGGTTGAACCACGCTTGGATTGACCGTTCTGGAGTTGACCGCTCTGGCGGCCGGGAAAAAAGGAGAAATCCGGGCCGCGTCCCATCCAATAGCGAGTCCGGAGACGTGGTTCATCATAGTCGACGCAAAATGGAAGACGCAAAGGAATACGGTGCGCTTTCGGGCCAGGAAGGGGAAAATGTGGCCAACAATCCCGGCATGACCGCAGACCGGGAAGCCTGGCACACGGCTCTGCGTCTCGCGATCTCGCTAATTATAACAAATCAATACACTTGCAGGCAGGCGCAGAGCACCATTCGGTGACGGAGACTGGCTCGTTCAGGCGAACCAATGACAGCCCCATACGGGTCAGTCAATCCCCCTTTCGAGCCGACCGATCCCCCGAAAAGGGAAAATCCTTGGGAAGTCGATGTGCAAGGAATTGCGCACCTTTCGTAACATGATTTGTAAACCACTGAAAACAAAGCATGTTGATTTGGCACGTTGCTTGCATAATAAGGGGCAAACGTCGGGAGAGTGGCTGGGGCCCTCATTCGCACCTCCTATGCGTTGCTGATTGCATTTTCCCTGATTTTTTCAAACAACGAACGGCGCACGTGCGCCGAGAGCAATTTGGACAGATTCTCGGTGCGACGTCTACCGCAGACTTCGTAAGTTGTGCGAGATTCGAAAAGCAAACCTTTGAACCCCAGCAGTATCCTTTGACCGGCGCTCTGCAAAGGGTATAGGCAGGACAAAAGCCCGCAAGGGTCACTCTAGGAGGAAAGATGAAGAAATTTGTATTTGCTCTACTCGCAGCGGCAACAGCCCTTGCGATCGCCCCGAGTGCTTGGGCAAATCCGATCACCGGGACAATTACCGTATTCGGATTCGACACGTTCACCTCGTCGGGCGTGAAGTTCAAGGCGCCTGACTTTGTCGTTGGCGCAACCGGCACGTTGGCAGCAATTCCCAACGGTACGAGCACGACGTTGAAGAATATTACCTGGACAGGTCTCGGCGCACAAAGCGCCTCTGACGGGGTCGTTTTGTTCAATGTCGATTCTGGATTTTCCACACTCACCATCGACAGCTATGACATCGTAGGTGATACGCCAGGTGCGTTCCTGAACGTCACTGGCACGGGCTGGCTCACAGAAACCGGTTTTACTGGGCAAATGGTGACCTGGGCTTTGACCAGCACGGACAACGGCCAAACATCGTTCACGGTGGACGCCTCAACCGCTCCTGAGCCCAGCAGCCTGATTCTGCTTGGCACCGGGCTCTTCGGTCTGGCGTTCGTTGCGTTTCGCAAATCCAAGTCGTCTGGCCTGGTTTTGCACTCGTAAGTCCCTTTGCTCCTCCGCGAAGTGGCTTGCTGGGGATCTTTGGTTCCGTTGAAACACTCCGATAGCACGGCGGGTTGAAGGTAATTTGCCCGCCGCAGCCGGGGTCGTGGAAGACTGGGAAGCGTATTACTTTCCCGTTCTTCCATGACCCCGTTTTTCTTTTGCCACGCATTTGGGAGACGCAGCAAAGCGCCGGCACAGGGAAGGCCAGGCTGAATGCCGCGAAGGCTCCTTGCACATGGGCCAGCAGACAAGGGGAGGCACTCCAGTTGATCTGGTCCAAATCCAGGAAGAGCGCCAAAGGCTCATTTCAAGCCGAGTTCGCGAAAGCCATCCGCTCAGCGGCATAAGCCCATGTTGATATTGGGGCACTTACGGCGCGATCCGCCGCAGCGAATCGTGCCCTGACACTTCTCGGCTTAACTTGAAGTTTTTCCAAGGACTCTTCGAGCCCATACGGCCGAACTGGTCTCATCCATCGCCGGAACGGGTTTCTGCGATTGCGGCGCGCAGGACGGCGAGGACGCAAAACGATCGAAGTGAACAACTTCTACCCACCTTGTGTGCATAGAATTGCACTCTCTTCATCTCGAAATCGCGTATTCTCAATATTTTCTGTGAAAATCGTTCGGCCCTTCGATTGCAATGACATTTACGGAATGAATCGAAAGAGCTGTATCGCAGACGTATGCGGCATTTTCGCGCTGCGATCCCAAGATCGATCATAGTTCGCAGATTTGGCCAGTGCCACGAATCGCAAATCATCGCAGAGATGGCGTTTTGAACTGGCGGTCATGAGGTCAAATTGGAAGACGACCGGCGAATCAGGCAGCGATTCAGCATCAACGCACCCCTCACTCTGCTCGTTGGAGATCGGCAGATTCCTGCCTATACTCGCAACTTGAGCAACCGGGGCGTCTATTTTTATCTGGCTCTGTGCGACAGCGAACTAGTGGACATCGATTTCGAGTTCGTCGTCGAATTGCCTCCCGAGATCACGCTTTCGACCTGTTGTCGGATTCGCTGTCGGGGGCGGGTGGTCCGCAAAGAGAAGACTTCAAACAGCTTGACCGGGGTGGCAGCGGAGATTCTGGACTATTCCATTGTGCGGGGAGACTTGGCGGCGACCGCCTAAAGTTTGCGCAGACCCAAGACGCGGTGATCGACCAGCCAGCTTTTCAGCACGTATACCAGCCTATTGTTGCTGCCGGGGTCGGTCGGAAGCAGGAAGAATCCGGGATCGACAAGATAACGAATAGAGTTGTAGACGATTCCCTCCATCACTTCGCCGTCTAGAAACTGGCAACGCATCCAAATGCCATGAACGATGGGCGCCCGCGTATGAAAGTTCAGATGGCTGTGGTCTGAATTTCCGTCGAAGCTTTCCACGTAGAAGACGGCTTTAACATCCTTGACGGAGATTTCTTCCACAATTCCGGTTTCGAGACTTCGAACGCGGAAGGTATCCGGCGAACTCTGGGGAGCGTTGCCGAGCAGCTCTTCAATGGTGTTCCAGACCGGGGATTCCAAATAGCCCTTGAATGTGCGGGTTCCGAACTGGATAACAACCTTCTCCGATTTGGCTGCGTTTGTCTCGATCATAGATGGGTGACCTTGTACTGACTCCAAGCCGGCCGGTCGCTTGGGGAGCGGCAATGTTTCCTAATGATCGTGATTTGCCCGGTCGGAAGCCATGCCTGTTTCGTGCTAACGGCATGGCGAGTTGGTAACTAGCCGATGGATGACCTTTCCTCAACACGGAGTTGCGGGACAGACCGCACGGGAGCCCCAACATGCTGGACCAAAAGTCTCAGCACTTTTTCGAGGCCCAACGCGATCTAACCGCGAGACGCTCACGAATCAGTTGAATACGATGCAATTGAGCATAAAGGAGATGCGTGACATTCTCCGGGGTAGAATCACCTGCTTCAAGGTTGAGCCCAAACCTGCCAATCCCGGAACCGGATCGAGTCTAATTGGGCACGGCAAACGCAGAGCCGCGCGGGATCAAAGTCAAACCTTTTGCTCCTGTTCGAGACCTTGCCGCTTGTATGGCGGACTGAGACTATACTGTTTGATTTTGTACAACAATGCCTTGTAGCTAATTTGCAGATCGCTTGCCGCGGCCTTTCTGTTCCACCCGGTCTCCTCCAAGGTTTGCGCAATTGCCGCTGATTCTGCACCACCCTTCAAATTCCGCACCAGAAACTTGAGCCCGCCGCTGCCGACAGAGTCTTCGCCGGTGGCCGGAATCGATGTGGTACTTTGCCAGGGAATCAACTCGTTGATGATCGCCTGCTCGTCCGCCAGGACCAGGTAGCGCTTTATTGTGTTCTCCAGCTCGCGGAGATTGCCAGGCCAGACATGGCCGGTAAGCGCCTGCATGAGAGCGGGAGAAATGGTCAACGGGGTGCATCCGTACTTGGTGGATACCTTGCGCATGAAGTGCTGAGAGAGGATCGGAATCTCTTCGATGCGGTCGCGCAGCGGAGGCATCTTGACGGTAAATCCGTTCAGGCGATAGTAGAGGTCTTCGCGGAACAACTTCTGCGCCATGGCCGCCTTGATATCGATGTTGGTGGCCGCGATCACGCGCACATCCACTTTGACACTGGCACGGCTTCCCAGGCGTGAGAAGCTTCCATCCTGAAGAACCTGCAAAAGCTTCGCCTGCAAAGCATTCGGCATTTCGCCGATTTCGTCCAGGAAGATGGTGCCGTTATTGCAAAGCTCGAACTTTCCCGGCTTGGACTTGACCGCGCCGGTGAAGGCTCCCTGCTCATAACCGAAGAGCTCGCTTTCCAGCAAATCGGCGGGCATGGCGGCGCAATTGACCTTGAGGAAGGTGCGCTTGCTTCTGGCCGACATCTTGTGGATCAGCATCGCCGCAACTTCTTTGCCGGTGCCGCTTTCCCCAAGCACCAGCACAGGAAGATCCGCACGCGCAACCAGCACGCACTGCGACTCGATCTCACGCATGCGCTTGCTCGACCTGACGAAGGAGGTGTTCTCATCAAGGGGGATTTCAATGACGTCGTCAGAGATCGGTTTCTCCGGCTGCTTGAGGCACTGTTCGACGGCGAGGTCGATATCGCTTTTCTTGAAGGGCTTCAGGATGACGTCTGCAGCGCCCATTCGAGTGGCTGCCACGACTTCTTTCAGCTCGGCCGTGCACGCCAGCATGATGATGGGAAGCGCGGGCTTGGAGGTGTGGATCTTGGCCAGCAGACCGAGCGCGTTCTCCTCAGATTCACCCTCGGCAACATGCCAGTCCATCAAAATCAGGTCCGGAACCGGCGACTCAGCCAGACTCCTGGTCAACTCTTCCGCCACGGTAAAGAGGGTCACACGAAAGCGATCTGCGAGAATGCGATGAAGGTAATCCAAAACCCCACGATCGGCATCCAGGACAATAATGTGGCGTTTGCCCAGAAACTTGTCTTCAATGATCCGTTGCGCGCTTGCCATTGCAGGTTCCTCCGAAAACGATCTAACGCCGCATTCAATCTTCGGGGGACGACGACGGGAAAGCTCTGTACAAAAGGCTTGTTAACTTCCGCTGTCTGTCCACCATAGCTCTGCTGAAGAGGGATTTATCCCATCTGGGTGAGGAAGAGGGATAGCCGTCATATTTGCTACGAGAGGCAATCTTACCACTAGAAGTGGAAAAAGATTCGCTAGTTGTGCAACAATTTACACACTCTGAAGTAATCCAACCCGCATGACCAGAACTAAAGAGAGAATGGTTACCTGTAATCCACAGATAATTACCTAAGATCGCACAGAAGTTACTGATATTCAAGGGTTTTCGCCGTCCGATTTTCGAGTATGGCACGAAAGTTGCAGTCACCCATTCCATCTCTTTGGTCCGAATTGGATAACAGTGACATGGCTCTGACACGCGCTACTGAGTTTGTCGATATTCACAAATTGCCTCCGATGGAGGTGATTTTTGGGCAATCGGCCATGATGGCAAGCGCTCGCGACAAAGTGAACCGGGCCGCCGAAACGAGTGTGCCGATTCTTCTGCAGGGGGAGAGCGGGACGGGCAAGGATATCTTTGCCCGGTTGCTGCATGCACGTTCAAACCGGTCGAATGGCTCGTGGGTCAAGGTGACGTGCCCGGCGATCCCGCATTCGCTCATCGAGTCCGAACTGTTTGGCTTTGAAAAGGGTTCCTTCACCGGAGCGTACACGACCAAGCGCGGCCGTGTGGAGCTGGCTCATCTTGGGACTCTGTTTCTCGATGAAGTGGGCAGCCTGGATATGTCGGTTCAGGCCAAGCTTCTTCAGGTGCTGCAGGATGGCAGCTTTATGCGGATTGGGGCGCAGGAGCCGAGGAAAGTGGATACACGGCTGGTTTGCGCATCGAATGGGGATCTCCGCCAGCAAACCGAGGACGGAAGCTTCCGCCTGGACTTCTTCTTCCGCATCAACGCCGTGACCATCGATCTGCCTCCGCTGCGTCATCGGACCGCGGATTTGCCTGTTCTGACCGACTATTTTCTCGAATTGCATTCGAGGGCATTCCACCGCAACACCAAGCCCTTGTCGCGCGAAATAATGAACTTGATGCACCGCCATCATTGGCCTGGCAACATCCGTCAACTGGAAAACATGATCCGGAGCTACGTCTTGATAGGCAATGAAGAGGACCTTGCCGCGGAGTTGGTCCCGAGCACTCCGGCGGGAATCATTCCCGATATCGATTTGGCGAACCCGGTTTCGTTGAAAGAGATTACCAAGGCCGCCACGCACGAGCTGGAGCGGGAGATCATTATGAAGGTACTGCGGGCGAACGATTGGAGCCGGCGGAGGACGGCCAAATGGCTCAATATCAGTTACAGATCGCTGCTTTATAAATTGCAGGAGTCGAATGTGAGCGCCATTTCGGAGCGCCGGGTAAAGAACAGGGCTTAACGGGGACTTATAGATTGGAATTGCCAACGGCAAGCCGGAGTGCGGACCGGCAGTTCCAGCTGGCATCTCCGGCAATCAGCACCTCAGGATGTTCGCGGCTTCAATTCCCTTGGTGGCATTGCGGGTGTCGACAACCAGCTTGGCCTGTTTCACGATGCTGGCGAAATCGTACTGCGAGTGGTCGGTGACAATGACCACGCAATCGAACTCCGGGATTTGTTCCAGCGGCGTGCAGGTCATGTTGAGCGCATATTTGCGTCCATGGCCGACGGAGGGGAAGAACGGATCGTTATATTCAACTTTGGCGCCCCGTTTGCGCAATAATTCGATAATCGTGAGCGACGGCGACTCACGCAGGTCGTCAATGTCGCGCTTGTAGGCCATGCCCAGGATCAGTACCCGCGAACCGCTGAGGGCCTTGCCTTGCTGGCTCATCGCCTCAATGATGTTCTCGACCACGAAATAGGGCATGGCGAGATTCACCTGCCCGGCAAGCTCGATAAACCGGGTATTGAAGTCGAACTCCTTCGCTTTCCATGAAAGGTAGAAAGGATCGATGGGGATGCAGTGACCGCCGAGGCCAGGCCCAGGATAGAATGCCTGGAAGCCGAACGGCTTGGTCTTTGCGGCGTCGATCACTTCAAAAAGATCGATGTTCATGCGCATGCACAATTGCTTCAGTTCGTTGACCAGGGCAATGTTGACGCAGCGATAGATGTTCTCGAGCAGCTTGGTCATCTCCGCGACAGCCGGCGATGAGACCGGCACGGTGCGGTTGAAGATGGTGGCGTAGACGGCGGAAGCCAGTTCAAGCGCGGTCGGCCCGCAGCCGCCCACGACCTTAGGAATATCCCGCCGGGCTACCGTGTCGTTTCCGGGATCTTCGCGCTCCGGGGAAAAGGCTACGTAGAATCCGGGGCTGAAGGCGTCTCGGGCCACGCGCAGGCCATGGCGATTGCCGTTCTCGAGCAGCGGCGCCACGACTTCTTCAGTAGTGCCCGGATACGTGGTGCTCTCCAGGATCACGAGCTGACCATCGCGAAGATGGGGCGCAATCCCGTTCACCGTGCCGGTGACATAACTCAGGTCGGGCTCGTGATACTCGTTCAGGGGAGTGGGCACACAGATAATGACGATGTCCATGTCCGCAATCCGGTTGTAGTCGGCAGTGGCGCTGAAGCCGCTTTTGCGGGCTGACTCGATCTCTTCGGTGGCGATGCGGACGATGTACGATCCGCCCCGGTTCAGAGTTTCAACCTTGCTCGAATCGATGTCGAAGCCGGTAATTGCGAATCTCTCCTCGCTGAAAAGAAGAGCCAGCGGAAGGCCGACATACCCCATGCCGACAATGCCGATGCGTGCCTGGCGAGTCTCGATTTTACGTTTAGTCTCTGTATATCTGTCCAAAGATGAAATTGTCACAGGTTACTCCCAGCGTGTGAATTGGCAAATTTTGCAAATGTCTTGTACCAGGCAACGGTGCGCTCGATGCCTTCGCGAAACCCGACCTGCGGCTCGTAATCGAAACATTCCCTGGCGCGGCTGATATCGGCGAGCGAGTGCTTCACATCTCCCCCGCGCTCCACGGCATACCGCACCTCCCCACTATAACCGGTGGCATCGCGCAGCATTGCAACAGCCTGGTTAAGCGTAATCCGCTTTCCTGTCGCCACGTTGAAGACCTTGCCCGCCACGTTTTCCGCGGGCGCCTCGGAGGTCAGCAGATTGGCATGGACAACATTCTGGATGAAGGTAAAGTCGCGACTTTGTTCCCCATCCCCATAGATAGTCGGGATTTCACCGGCCAGCATCTTCAGCGTGAAAAGGGCCAGGACGCCGGAGTATTGCGAGGTAGGATCCTGGCAGGGCCCAAAGACGTTGAAATAGCGAATGGTCACGGTTTCCAGGCCATAGACCCTGGTGAATGACTGCATATAGAGTTCGCCGGCCAGCTTGGCCACCGCATAAGGGGAAATGGGACAGGGCTGCATCTGTTCGGACTTGGGCAGCGTAGGCGTATTTCCATAGACCGACGATGAGCCCGCATAAATCACGCGTTTCACTTTTGCGTTTTTGGCCGCGAGCAGCAACTGCACTGTGCCTGACACGCTGGCGAGGTTTGTCGCGACAGGATCCTCGATGGAACGCGGAACCGATGGGATAGCCGCCTCATGAAAGATGCACTCGACGCCGCGACAGGCCTCGGTTACGGCTTGTGCATCGTTGATATCGGCCTCAATGAAGCCCATTGCCTCCAGCCCGCGGAGGTTTTCGCGCTTTCCGGTGACAAAGTTATCGATGCCGCGGACTCGCTTGCCGCGCGCCAGCAATTCGGCGGCAATCGATCTGCCAATAAAACCGGCTGCTCCAGTAACTAAGTACGTTTCCATCTCAGCCTTTCGGAAAGTTGGCGGTCGTCATTTTGTATTTGCGGCAATCGTAGCCCCGGGCCTCTTCGCCGGGACACGTTGCAACCTTGAGTCATCGGTGCGATGGTCGTCACTGGGCGCCCCTTCGCAGGATGATCGTTTTGATGGTCTCGAACATGATGAGCAGGTCAAGACCGACTGACAGGTGCTTCACGTAATAGAGGTCGTATTCCAGTTTCTGCTTTGTTTCCTCCAGGCTCGCACCGTATTGATAGCGCACCTGGGCCCACCCGGTGATGCCGGGGCGAATCATGTGGCGAAGCTCATAGAAAGGGATTTCGCTGGTCAGCCACTGGACAAACTCAGGCCGCTCGGGGCGAGGCCCGACAAATCCCATTTCTCCGCGGAGGACGTTCCAGAGTTGCGGAATCTCGTCGAGGCGCGTCTTGCGCATGAATTTGCCCAGCGTGGTTACACGAGGGTCGTTCTTGGTGGCCCACACGGCGCCATGTGCTTCCGCGTCCTGCCGCATGGTGCGGAACTTGATCACCGAGAAATGGCGTCCGCGCAACCCGACACGCGTCTGGCGAAAAAAGATGGGGCCCGGCGAAGAGAGGCGGACAGCCAGAATGATGAATGGAATGAACGGCAGGCAGATGGCCAATGCAACAAATGAGACGGCGATGGAGATGAGGCGGCGAACAATCTGCTGCGATGCCTTGACGTTGAAGCCGTGGGTAAAGATAAGCGTGCTCGGATTGAGCCCCGCGAGCGGGAGCTTGCCCAGGAGCCGCTCCATGAGGGAAGCGGCGTCTTCAACGATCACGCCATTCAGGCGCAGATCGAGAAGCTCGCGAACTGGCATTGCTCCGCGACGGTCCTCCATGGCAACGATGACGCGGTCGACTTTAGGCTTCGGATGGCGGAGAGCGCGAAGGTCGGTGGAAAATCGCTCCAGGCCCGATTTGCCTTCTCCATTGCCTTTTCCCTCGACGACTTCTATGCCGGCATCCCGACGATTGCGAAGAGTATTCACGATCGTGCGCGCTCGCTCTCCGCTGCCCAAAACGTAGACACGTTCACGGAATGCGGAGAGAGAAATAAGCCATTCATAGGACCGCCGCCAGAGAACGAGGACAATGGCAAGGATGGCAATACCGACTGTCAGAACGTGGGGGCCGATGTAGAGATCGGGAAAGAAATAGACAACGCCGGCAAGAACAAAAGACAGAACGCTTAGAACCAGCAACAGCCGAAAGTAAATCTCCCATC
>Ga0302326_10025462_pt1 | contig 12000 bp, 9 predicted proteins | sample Palsa_T0_3_FD_202264 | JGI IMG/M metagenome (GOLD analysis project Ga0302326, IMG submission 202264) | Peat permafrost microbial communities from Stordalen Mire near Abisko, Sweden - Palsa_T0_3 | ecosystem: Environmental > Terrestrial > Soil > Palsa > Peat permafrost | place: Sweden: Abisko... | reverse complement strand
GCCCGCTTCGGCGCCCCCGTAGCGGGCACGCAATAACGGCCGCGGAGTTCGAGTCCCAGGCGCGGGAGCGCCTGACGACCTGGTACTGACTACTGACTTCGATCTTAAGGGAACCAGCCACGACGGCCTGGACCGAGACCCAGGTCACCACCAAGGTAAGCCCGCGACGGTCGCCGCCACGATCTCCCGGCTGACGGGGAATCTTGGCCGCGAAGGGCATGAAGGTCTTCGCAGTGATTGACCAGAGCCAGCAGGCTCGCGAGGCCGGGCTGCGGTTGCGCGAGACCACGCTGGTGATCTTCGGCAATCCGGCCGCCGACACTCCGGTCATGGACGCCGCGCCGCTCGCGGCCCTCGACCTGCCGCTCAAGTTACTGATCTGGGCGGACGGCAGCCGGACGAACGTCACCTACTACTCGCCCGCGGCGATCGCCGCGCGTTACGGCCTGAGCGCCGAACTGGCGGCGAACCTGGCCGGAATGGATCCCCTTACCGACGCACTGGTCGCGCAGTAGCGTGCCGACGCCATGACATGGCTTACTGCGCGGACCGGGGGTCGGTGAGGGCGTCTAGTTCGGCGAGCACGTCCGGGGCCTCGGGCGCCCCGATCCGCTGGAGTATCTCCAGTGCCTGCCGCAGGAAGCGCTCGGCCTGCGTGGCGTGGTCGGCGGCCAGGGCCAGGGCGTGCTCACGAATCAGGTCGTACAGCCGGTAGCGACCTTCGGCAGGCTCGGTGAGCGGATGCGCGAAGATAACCCGGCCGGCGGCCTCGTCCACGTGCACGAGACGCGCCTGCTCGGCAGGAGCGAGGTCGTCGTGCCCGGCTCACCGGAAAGCAGCAGGGCGTCGCACTGAGCAGCAAGCTCAGCGACGAACGCCCTGATGGCAGCCAGGTCGCGGTCGCGACCCACAAGCTCAGACGCCTGGTGAGCCCGACCGCGACGCGGGAGCGACCTCGATTGTGGTCATCGGCCGGCGCCAGCACCGACAGTGACGCAGTCGCGGATGATCCGGCACCGGGGCTCCCCTCAGGGAGCGACGATGAGCGCGGGCCGGGGTTTACCGGGCTGGGGTTTACAAGGCCATTCATGAGCGTTGCCGATGCGGCCGGGCCTCCGGCCAAGGCCGGTGCGGGAATCGATAATCGCGGGGTCAGGCGGCCTGTGTTCACCCTAGTCGTCGCCGCCTTTCTGCAATGACCGCTGAGTGGCCTTCCCTGCCGCGCGGGTCATTGTGTGCTGGCGGAGTAGGCCGCTCTCGTTCGGGATGATTCAGATTTTGATCTTCGACCTGGTGGGCCGAGTGCCGAAGTCATTCGACTGATGCTCGGTCCTCTCCCCTGCCGCAGACTCCAAGTGCGGTCGACTGGCCGCGCTGGCCGGGAACGTAAGGAGAGTGCGATGAATGTCCCAGGGAGCTCGATCGCCGGCGGCAGAGCCAAGGGCCTGATTCTGACGGCGATGATCTTCGCGGTCGCGATGACCTTCATCGACCAGACGATCGTCGCGATCGCCGCGCCGAAGATCCAGGCTGATCTTGGCTTGTCAAGCAGCGGCCTGCAGTGGGGCATCAACGCCTACCTGCTGACGCTCGCTGCCCTGTTCGCGTTCGGCGGGCGGCTGGCGGATACCGCCGGGCACCGCCGGATGGCCGTGCTCGGAGTGGTGATCTTCGCGGGCGCGTCCGCACTGTGCGGCCTGACGCCCGCCGGCCCCGCCGCCGAGGCGTGGCTGATCGCGTTCCGGGCGTTGCAGGGGGCGGGCGGGGCGATCATGTTCCCCGCCGCGCTCGCGATCGTGGTGGAGACGTTCGAGCTGCGTTCTCGTGGCCGGGCGCTCGCCTTGTTCTTCGGCATCGCGGGCGGCCTGACGGCGGTCGGCCCGATCGCCGGCGGGTATCTGCTGGAATGGACCTGGCGGGCCATCTTCTGGATCAACATTCCCATCGCCCTCATCGCTCTCGTGCTGATCGCGATCTCCCGGCCGGCCAACGAATGCCGGCCCGCGCCGATGGACTACCGGGGACTCGCGCTCATCGTGGGCGGCGTCGGGCTGAGCGTGTTCGGCCTGCAGCAGGCGTCGCTCTGGGGCTGGGGCTCTCCTGCCACCATCGGGTGCATCATCGCGGGCGCGGTGCTGCTTGCCGCGTTCCTCAGGGCCGAGCGCGGGGCGCGGTCGCCGCTGATCAACGTGCATATCTTCGCCAACCGGGCCTTCGCGGTGGAGAACCTCATCCTCGGCATCGCGATGATGGCGTTCATCCCGGTCTTCTTCTTCATGAGCGTCTACGGGCAGATCGCCCTCGGCGAGTCGGCGACCACGGCCAGCCTGCTCATCTTGTACTTCTTCCTCGGCTACGTCGTGTGCGCGCAGCTCGGCGGGCGGATGCTCGACCGGGGCGGGGCGAAACGGCCGGTGGTACTCGGCTGCGTGCTCGCGGCGGTCGGCTTCTTCCTGTGGGCGGGCAAGTCGACCTCGCTGCACGCCGGACCGCAGGTCGTTTTCATCATCATGGCCGGGGCCGGCCTTGGCTTCATGCTCGGCCAGGCGAACACTGACGCGGTCAACCGAGCCTCCAGGTACACCTACGGTGCGGCCACGGGCATCACACAGACCGTGCGCAACTACGGGGCCAGCCTCGGGTTCGCCGTTCTCGGCACGATCCTGCTGTCGGAGTTCCGGTCCGCGGTCACCGCCTCGCTCACCGCCCGCGGCCTGCCCGGTCCTGCCGCCTCGGCGGAAGCGGGTAAGATCGCCCAGCTGCAGGGGAGCGGCGGGGATGTCTCGTCGATACCGCTGTTCATCCGTGCCGACTTCGCCTCGGCGACGCAGGACGTCCTGTACGCGATGGCCGCGATCATGGCGCTCGCCGCGCTGGTGGCGCTGCGCGGGCTGCGGCGGGGCGTCCAGGGTGACGACGGGGAAGCGGATTCTGCTCCAAACCGGGCTGACGCCGGGGCTACGGGCCTGTCCGGGACGCCGGTCAACGGCCGTTACTAGCGCGGGGCTCGGCATGGGCTACCGCTTCGGGTTCGGGACAACTCCCTAGGCTGGCGGCATGAGCGACGAAAAGATGCAGGCGGTCGTCCTTGACGAGTTCGGCGCCAAGCCGACGCTACGTAGCGTCGAACGCCCGGCGCCAGCCACTGGCGAGGTCCTGGTGCGGGTCGAAGCAAGCGGCGTGAACCCGCTCGACGTCAAGATCATAATGGGCGCCGCGGCGCACGCCATGGTCACCCCGACGGCCGTCCTCGGCATGGATCTGGCGGGCATAGTTACCGAGGTCGGACCCGGCGTGACCCGCTTCGGCATCGGCGACGAGGTGTACGGCATGACCGGAGGTATCGGTGATCGCCAGGGCAGTCTCGCCGAATACTCAGCCGTCGACGCGGACCTGCTCGCGCGCAAGCCTGCCCGGCTGTCGATGGCCGAGGCGGCGGCGCTGCCGCTTGCGGTGATCACCGCGTGGGAGGGCCTCGTGGACCGGGCGAACGTGCGCGCGGGGCAGCTGGTCCTGATCCATGGTGGGGCCGGCGGGGTCGGGCATGTGGCAGTGCAGATCGCGCTGGCCAGAGGCGCGACGGTGTTCGCGACGGGCACCGGTGAGGGCCTGAAGACCATCCGCCAGCTTGGCGCCTCGCCGATCGACTACCTGGCCACACCGATGGAGGAGTACCTCGCCTCGGCGACCGGCGGCGACGGATTCGACGTCATCTTCGACACCGTCGGCGGGACAACCCTTGACCTGTCGTTCGCGGCGGTGCGCACCTATACCGGGCACGTGGTCAGCATCCTGGGCTGGAGCACGCACAGCCTCGCGCCGCTGAGCTTCCGTGGCGCGACTTACTCGGGCGTCTTCACTCTGCTGCCGATCCTCACCGGCAAGGGCCGTGCGCACCACGGCGAGATCCTCGCCGAGGCAGCCCGGCTAGCGGACGCCGGGCTGCTGACCCCGATCGTGGACCCGGAACTGTACAGCCTGGAGACGGTCACGGACGCGCACGATGCCGTGGCGGCCGGGACCTCCCGGGGCAAGCTCGTGGTCCGCATTACCACCTGAGTTGGCCGTCCCGACCCCTCCTAGACGGTACGCGGGGACGTAAGCGGGAGCTCGATCGACAGCGTCGTGCCCTGGCCGGCGGGGCTGTCCAGCGACAGTTTGCCGCCGAGGGCCTCGATCCGGTCAGCCAGCCCTATCAGCCCGGAGCCGCTGCCGGGGGCGGCGCCGCCTACGCCATCGTCGGACACCGAAGCCCGGACGGCGCTCGCGTCGGAGCCCACCCGGATCAGGACCTCGCTGGCCGCCGCGTGCTTGGCGGCGTTCGCGAGGGCCTCGGAGACGGCGTAGTAGACGGCGACTTCAAGCGGCTCGGGGAGCCGGGGCACGTGCAGGTCCAGGCTGACCGGAACCGGAGAGTGCCGGGCGAGCTCGCGCAGCGCGGGGGCTAGGCCGGACCGGGACAGCAGCGCCGGGTGCAGTCCCTGGGAGAAAATCCGGATCTCCTCCAGCACCTCGTCCAGGTCGGCGGCCACCTCGTCGAGTCCGGCCTGGGCCGCCGGCGGCAGTTCATGCCTGACCCGGACCGCGCGCAGGCTGAGGGCGACCGCGACCATCCGCTGCTGGATGCCGTCGTGCAGGTTGCGCTCAATCCGGCGTCGGGTCTCGTCGCTCGAGGCGACGATCCGGGCGCGGGAGGCGATCAGGTTGTCGCGGGCGTGCACGTTGGAGATGGAGTTCGCAACAAGGTGGGTGAAGTCGGTCAGCCGGGTGGGGATGTCCAACGGCAGCGGATCCGGCGCCAGCACCGCGATCACGCCCCAGATCTCCCCGTCCACCAGGATCGGCGCGCTTACCGCGGAACGGAACGCGGCACCCGCGTCGTCAACCCGGGCCGCCTTGCCGGTACGCAGCACCATCGCGGCGGCGCGGCGGGCGCCGTCCGGGAAGTCGCCCGCGCCGCCCACCGTGGACAGGCCAGGCCCGGTCGTGCCGAGCAGGGTGAGCGCGCCGCCGGGGTCGCAGCGGCCGACGTCGACCCGCGCGACACCGAGCGCGTGGCTCGCCTCGACGGCGACGGCGTCGAAGATGGTGCCCAGCGGCGCCTGCTGCGCGACCAGGGTCGCTACCCGGCGCAGCGCGGCTCCTTGCCGTTCGGCCAGGCTGCGCAGCTCGTCGCGGACCTGCCCGTTGGCGATGGCGGCGGCCATCAGCTGGGTGAACTCGGCCAGCCGGGTCTGCGCGCTCGTCGGCAGGACCTCATCGGCCTCGCCGAACGCGGCGATGTGCCCCCAGATCCGGCCCTCGATGAGGATCGGCGCGGCGACGCACTGGCCGAACCCCCGCTCGCGGTGCCCGGCCGCGACCGGGCCGGGGATCGACGTCCAGTCGTCGATGCGGACCGGACTGCCGGTCTCCAGGATGAGAGCGCCTTCCGGGCAGTCGGGCAGTCCCCAGCTGTCGCCGTCCTGCACGGGGGACCGGTCGCCGTGCGTGCCGAAGATCTTGGTGAACAGCCGGGTGCCCGGGTTGAAGCGGACCAGGCTGACGGCGCCCACCCGGAGCATCTTCGAGGCCTCGAAGGCGACCGACTGGAATACGGCCTGCGGCTCCGCTCCCTGCGCGACCAGCGTGGCGACGCGGCGCAGCGCGCCCTGAACGTCGGCCAGTGCGCGCAGTTCGTCGCGGGCCGCGATGTTCGCGATGGCGATCGCCATCAGCTCGGTGAACTCCGCCAGCCGCGGCGCGCAGTCCGGCAGCGTATCCCCGTCCGCCACGTAGGCTGTGAGATATCCCCACAGCACGTCGCCGACGAGGATGGGCACGCCGAGGACCGGGCCGAGGCCCAGCGCCCGGTGCCTGGCCGCGGCCTCACCGGGTATGTCCGTCCAGTCGTCGGTTCGGGGCGGCGGGGCATCCCTGGACAGGGGAACGGGGGAATCCGCAGCAGAAGAGGTGGTCCCGTCTGGCGTCACCGTGTAGCCGGCGTCTGCGCCGCAGATCTTGGTCAGGATCCCGGCGTGCTCGTCGAACCTGAAGACGCCGACACCGGGGCCGTTCAGGACCTTCGCGGCCTCGCGGGCGATCGTCCTGAAGACCACGATCGGCTCCGCTCCCGCCGCGATCAGCGTGGCGACGCGGCGCAGTGCCCAGGCCTCTGCCGGGTCGGCGGGCTTGGGGCGGGCGTCCAGGATTTCCGCGACTGACTGCGCGCTGAGCCGGTCCTTGCGCAGGAACCCGGCGGCCCCGCAGTCCGCGATCTGCCCGGCGAGCTCGCCCCTGTCCCGCAGCGAGATCAGGATGACTTCCTGGCAGGACCCGGCCGCGGTCAGCCTTCCGGCCAGTTCAAGCCCGTCCTCGGCGCCTAGCTCAATGTCCACCAGGGCGATGTCGGGCAGGCATTCGGCGGCGAGCCGCATGGCATCGGCGGCGCAGGTGGCACGGCCCATGACGCGCATGCCCTGAGCTGACAGGAGCCTGGCGGCCGAGGCGAGGAACGCCTCGCTGTCATCGACAAGCAGGCAGTTCAGTGGCATTTTAACAGCTTCGCGATTCGGGGCGGCGGTTCAATCCGGCTAGCACTACTTCTGCCTCGCCTGCCAGCAGGCTAACTGATCGGCCGCTGGCGGTACAGACACGGCGGCAGCGGCCTGAGATGCTTTGCCATCCGGGAATCGAGGGACTGGAGAGAAATCCGATACTTCATGCCACGGGTGCCACGGCAGGCTGACCGCCTCGCCCAGATAGAGGTCCGCTCGATCGACCACGTCCCGGCCGCCGAGCGGCACGGCAAGGTCCGGGACCAGTTCACCCTGTGGTTCGGGATGAACGCGAACATCTTCCCCGTCGTGCTCGGCGGCGTGCTGATCTTTATGGGCCTTGACTTCGCCTGGGCGTGCCTCGCGATCGCCGGTGGCATCGTGCTCGGGATGCTGCTCGTCGGCTTCCACGCGATCCAGGGGCCGCGGCTCGGCGTGCCGCAGATGATCCAGAGCCGCGGGCAGTTCGGCTTCTACGGGGCGGTGCTGGTGTTCGCCGCGTCCATCGTGCTCGACTTCGGCTTCCTCGCCGCGCAGCTGGTGATCCAGGCGGACGCGATGAATCTCCTGGTCGGCTCGGTCACCGTGCCCGAGTGGATCGCGATCCTCACCGTGCCGGTGATCGTCCTCACGATCTACGGCTACGACTGGATTCACCGCTGGCAGCGGTGGATGACCGGCCTGCTCGGGGTCACGTTCGTCGTGATCTTCATTCAGGCGCTGCTGCGCGGCGCACCCGGCGGGGCGATGGCCGCGGCCCATCCGCCGACCTTCGCGCTGTTCATGGGCGGGACCGGGATCTTCGTCATCGCGATGGTGAGCTGGGCACCGTACGTCTCCGACTACTCGCGGTACCTGCCGGAGAAGGTGAGCCGGCCGGCCACGTTCTGGGCCGTCTTCCTCGGCTGCGCCATCCCGCAGACGTTCTGCGCCATCCTCGGCGCGTACCTGACCGTGCAGCTGCCGCACGCGGACTCCACGGTGGCCGCCGTCCGCGACGTGGCGGGCAGCTGGGCGCTGCCGGTGATGGCGGTCAGCCTGATCGGCTCCGACGTGGCCAACGCCTACACAGGGATGCTCGCCGTCGTGTCCATCGTGAGCTGCTTCCGCGAGGTACGGAACTCGGTCCGGGTACGGGTGCTCGGCTCGCTGCTGGTGATCGCGGCGGGCACCTTGTCGGCGCTGCTCGGCTACCAGCAGTTCGTCAACAACCTGTCGAACTTCCTCAACGTGCTGCTGTTCGTGTTCATCCCGTGGTCGGCGGTCAACCTCACCGACTACTACCTGGTGCGGCACGGCGACTATGACGTCGCGTCGTTCTTCACCCCGCGGGGTCTGTACGGCGGGTACCTGTGGCGCGGGCTGGCCGCCTACCTGGTCGCGGTCGCCGTCCAGATACCGTTCATCGACCAGGCCTTCTACGTCGGCCCGCTGGTCGGCCCGCTCGGCGGCGTCGACATCTCCTGGGTGGTCGGCGGAGTCGCCGGCGTCCTCTGCTACCTGGCGGCGCTGCGGGTGCCGCCGCTCTCCCGGTCGGCGCCGGCGAGCGGATGACCGGACGTGCTGCCCGGCGACCCCGGTCCGGTGACCCGCGGTGCGGCCTGCGCGGCGACCCGGCGACTGAGCGCGTCGCGCAGTGCGGCGCGCGATCTGATGCCGAGCTTGGGGAAGATCCGGTACAGGTGGCAGCCGACGGTGCGGTGCGACATGTACAGGCGGTCGCCGATCTCCCTGTTACTAAGGCCGGCCGCGGCCAGTTCCGCAACCTGGATCTCCTGAGCGGTCAGCGGCTCCTCCCGGCTCACTTCCTGGCGCTGCCTGGTGGGTGCCGTGGCGGCGAGCTCAGCGGCGGCGCGGTCCGCCCAGGCGGACGCGCCAAGCCGCTCGAAGGCGGCGAGCGCCGCCTGAAGATGCTGCCGCGACCGGGTGATCTCCTGTGACCGGCGCAGCCGCTCCCCGTACAGCAGGTAGACCCGGGCGAGGTCGAACGGCCACAGCCGCGCGCCCGGGTCCGCGAGTGCGGCCTCGCACAGCTCGGCTGCGTGGGAGTCCGGGGCCGTAAGCGCGGCAACGGCGCCGGCCAGCAGCGCCTTGCGCGCCTCCAGGGCCAGTACCGCCGCAGCGAGGTCGGCGCTGTCCCCGCTCGGGCCGGAGAGCGGTCCACCGCTGCCGCGAGGGGCCCCGAGCGCCGTTCCACCATGTCCGATCATGGCCCTAACGATGCCGCTGGCCCGGCTGGCTGTCATTGCCGGCAGCGCGCTTGTCACGCTGCCGGTAGCGGCCTTTCCCGCGCTGCTGGCAGCCAGCCGCCCAGGGTGAAGCTGGCAGCAGAATCACCCACCCGCTGGCACTACAAACCGGGTCCCGGCCTGCCTGCCGACCACACGGGCCTGGGACGGGGTACACGTCCAGAGATAAGGTCCAGGCATGTCTTCCGCTCCACCGCCGCCGGCCGGCCCCGCCCCTTCGGCCGACGCTGGCTCTTCGGCTGCCACTGACTCTTCGGACGGCGCCACCGCTTCGGCGCCGTACCGGGTAGTGCTGGCCGATGACGACGTGCTGCTGCGCGAGGGGATCGCCAGCCTCCTCATCGACGCCGGCTACACGGTAGTCGGCCAGGCCAGCGACGCGAGGACGCTACTTGACGCCGTGCGCTCCGCACAGCCGGACCTAGTGATCGCGGACATCCGGATGCCTCCGACGCAGACCGCGGAGGGCATCGAGGTCGCCCATGTGATCCGCAGCGAGTTCCCTGAGATCGGCATCCTGCTGCTGTCCGCGCACGTAGAGCTGGAGACCACGATCGAACTGCTGAACAGTGGTGACCGGATCGGCTACCTGCTGAAAACCCGGATACTCAAGGTGGCCGACCTGACCGAAGCACTGGACCGGATCGCGGCCGGCGGCTCGGTGATCGATCCGGTCCTGGTCAGGGAGCTGTTCGCCAGGCAGCGCCGGACCGACCCGCTGGCGGTGCTCACCGCCCGGGAACGGGAGGTACTCGCCCTGGTCGCCGAGGGCCGCTCCAACAGCGGCATCGCGCACCGGTTGTGGATCAGCGAGGGCGCGGTGGAGAAGCACATCAGGTCGATCCTGTCCAAGCTCCAGCTCCCCGCCACCGACGAGGATCACCGCCGTGTCCTCGCCGTCCTCACCTTCCTCGATGCCCGCTAGGAGCTGTGCGCTCCTCGCGCGAACACGGCGCCGGGGACCAGTGTGAGCCGCGAGTGCCGGCCGCTCTCGTGCGGTCCCCCTGGCCTTGATTCCGGACAGGCACGGTCGGCTACCGCAGTCGGATGACAGATCCAAAGGGGTGCGCGCGTTTCGACACTGAGGAGCATGTCGAAACGAGCAACGCGCCGGTCCTGGCGGATCAAGGTGGCCTTCTTCTTCCTCGTCGCCGCGGTGATCGCGCTAATCTCCGCGGCTGACATCAAGTCCTCCGGTGCCCCGGCCGAGGCTGGCGGGGTACGCCCGGTGATACGCACCGCCGCCGGCCTGGTGCAGGGCGGGAACACGGGGACCCAGGACGAGTACCTTGGCATCCCCTACGCTGCGCCGCCGGTCGGCGCGCTGCGCTGGCGGCCGCCGCAGCCGGCCGCGCCCTGGCACGGCGTGCGGCAGGCAGCCGCGTACGCGCCACACTGCCCGCAGCCCGCGTCAGCGTTCGGCAAGGCGAGCACGTCGGAGAACTGCCTGTACCTGAACGTCTTCACGCCGCCCGGCGCGGCGGGCCGTGATCTCCCGGTCGTGGTGTGGCTGCACGGCGGGTCGCTGCTCGTCGGCGAAAGCGACGACTACGATCCCGCGCCGCTCGTCAGGAACGGCGTCATCGTGGTCACCGTCAACTACCGCCTCGGCGCGCTCGGCTTCCTTGCCGACACGGCGCTGACCAGCCGTCCCGGCGGGTCCTCGGGCAACTACGGGCTGATGGACCAGCAGGCAGCGCTGCGCTGGGTCCAGCGCGACATCCGCGCATTCGGCGGCGACCCGCGCAACGTGACGCTGGCTGGCGAGTCGTCCGGCGGGCTGTCCGTGCTCGCGCAACTAGTCTCCCCGGGCGCTCGCGGACTGTTCCAGCGGGCCATCTCGGAAAGCGGCACCTACAACCTGGCCCAGCGGTCGCTAGCGGCCGCGGAAACCGCCGGCGCGGCGTTCGCCGCCAGGGCAGGCTGCCTCGGCAACACCGCCGCCTGCCTGCGCCGGTTGCCGGTGTCTGCAATCGTCGACCACGAGGACTTCTCCGGCTACACCCCCGACGCCGACGGCACGGTGCTGCCCCAGACGGTCAAGGCCGCGCTGGCCAGCGGCCAGTTCACCCATGTGCCGGTCATCATCGGCACGAACCACGACGAGTGGCGGCTCTTCATCGCCATGCTCCGGCTACGCGGCGGCCCGCCGGTCACCGCGGCCAACTACCAGGCCATGATCGCCACGACGCTGGGCATCCCGGCGGCGGCGGCCGCCGGGATCGCGGCCGAGTACTCGCTGAGCGGCTATGCCAGCCCGTCGGTCGCCCTCGGAGTGGTCGGCACCGACGCGATCTTCGCCTGCCCCGCCCTGGCAGCCGAGGATTTGCTGTCCCGCTACGCGCCGACCTACGCCTACGAGTTCAGCGACGAGAACGCACCGCAACGCTACCTGTCCCCGGCCGGGTTCCCCTACGGGGCGGCGCACGAGTCAGAGGTCCAGTACCTGTTCACGCTGCGCGGCACACCCTACCCTGGCCCGCTGTCGGCGTCTCAGCAGCGGCTCGCGCAGACCATGCAGCGGCACTGGACGGACTTCGCAGCGACTGGGGTCCCCATCACCGAATGGCCCAGGTTTACGCCTGCGAGCACGCAGACGGTGACCCTCAGCGCGCAGGGCGCTGTGATCAGGACGGACTATGCGACGGAGCACCACTGTGGCTTCTGGGCGGCGGCGGCCTGACGTCACCCAGACGTGCGCAGTCATTGGACTGATGACCGGGAACTGTCCCGGCCAAAAGCTGAAGTGCGGCCCGCCGACAGCCGGACCTAGGAGAGCACGTCACTTCCAGCGGGCCAGAGCCTCCGCCACCCGTTCAGAAAACCATGGTTGAGGGCAGCGGCGCGGTTTGCGAGCCAGCCGTTGTTCCTGGCGATGCCGCGGTAGGGGACGCGGCGGTTGCCGAGGGGTGATCAGGATGTCCGGAAGACGGGGGAAGCTCATGGGACGTGGTACCCACGTTGTGTTTGGTGGCTCGGCATCATCTCGGGTCGTGCCTGCCCACGGGCATTGTTGGTTGCCTGGCTCCGGTGAATAGCCTGAGGGCTCCCGCGCCCAGATGCATCAGTTATGAGCGGCCTCCGGTTCGTCCGTCCTCTCATTCCGAAGCGCCATAAGGCGGATATCGCACCCCTCCTGGTTCGAGTCTGATCACGGTTCGTGAGTTACGTGCCGTCGGGTGGCGTGGCTTCCTGGAGCAGCCGGGCCGCCCGGG
>Ga0302326_10025460_pt1 | contig 12000 bp, 13 predicted proteins | sample Palsa_T0_3_FD_202264 | JGI IMG/M metagenome (GOLD analysis project Ga0302326, IMG submission 202264) | Peat permafrost microbial communities from Stordalen Mire near Abisko, Sweden - Palsa_T0_3 | ecosystem: Environmental > Terrestrial > Soil > Palsa > Peat permafrost | place: Sweden: Abisko... | reverse complement strand
CCCCCGGCCGGCTCTACATCTCAACCGAACAGCAGATCCTGCGACCTACGCCCGGCGGCAAGCTCGATACCGTGCGTGCCGTCGTCGCATCCGGACTTGGCAACGGACCCGCCAGCAGCTCCTCTCAGTCAGCAACGGCGACACCCGCTTGCTCTGGCAGGAGACCAACACGGGTCCGAAGTAGATCCTCACGTCACCGCCGCGTTCGCCGCGCCGGCCTCTCGGTCACACTGCCGGAGATGGCCGTCACTCTGCGTGCTCAGGAACCCGGCGATCTTCCCTTCCTGACGGGCGGGGAGAGCCCCTTCGACGACTTCGGACCGAGGGCGATCCGAACGACCCCGAGCCCGCCGCAACTCGATGCGTCCGGCGCGCTGTCCGTGATCGCCGACGATGGGCAGGTGGCCGGCGACGTCAGCTGGCACTGGGGGCAGTGGGGACCCGGTCCGGGTTCGCGCTGCCCGATGATCGGGATCTGGCTTCGGCCTGAGTACCGAGGTCGAGGCATCGGCGCTGCCGCCCAGACCCTGCTGGTGGACGTTCTCTTCAGCCACACGACCACCAATCGTGTTGAGGCTCACACCGATGTGGAGAACGTTCCGGAACAGCGGGCGCTCGAAGCGGCGGGCTTCCAGCGCGAAGGGCTCGTCCGCGGGGCGCAGTGGCGCGACGGGGCGTACCGGGACGGTTACCTCTACGCCGTGCTTCGCGGCGATCCTCGGTCAGCCGGGTCTCTCGGCTGAGGTCCCGCCGACGCTCGAGGCGGCCCGGGGTGCCCGCTGCGCTGCGCGCCGACACGAGAGTTGCCGGGGTTCGACGCTCGTGCGACGCTGGTCAACATGCTGGAGATCCCTTGCTGAGCGCTGTTGGCCCCAGCGAGTCGGCGGGCCTGACGCGGCGGTGGCTGCTGTCGCGCGCCGCCGGCGCGATCGTCAGCGGTCGCGGCGGCGTCGCCGGTGACCGGCTGCGGGGCCGGCGGGCGCGGACGCGCTGGCGGCGGTGAACAGTTCGGCGAGCTCGGGGTTCATGTAGTAGTCGGTGCCGCCGTCGGGGCGGCCCTCGGTAGCGATCGGGAGGGTGCGATCGAGGTGCCGGCTGTAGCGACCGGGCCATGCGAGGATGCCGGCGACCCCGTGGGCGCCCTTCTCGAGCTTCAGGCGTTTGGCGATGTCCTCGCCCCCGAACCGTGCTCCGGGGCTACCGGAGAGCAGGTCGAACAGGTCGCGGGCCTGGGGGGCGAGCTTGGTATACAGCCAGGCGGCCTGGTCGGCGTCTTGCGCCGACCAGGCTTGAGCCTCGCTGTGGTGTCGGTGACCGCGCGAGCCGCGGCGCCCGCCTCCGGCGAACGGGGGCGGAGCTCCTGGCTCGGCGGCCAGGAAGGACGCGAACCAGGCATAGAACTCCGGGACGCGTTCTTCAGGGACTGCCACTGTGACTTGCTTGTCGGCCATCAGACCTCAGTCGGCACCGATGTCGGCTCGCTCCGCTCTGAGTCCTGCCGGCGCCCGCCACAGCGATGCTCGTGCCGATGCTGGCCGCCGCGCGGCCTGCCGTGGCGTCCGCCCCGGCCGCGGCCCCGAGGGCCGGCCAGGAATCGGGCGAAGAACGCATGGAACTCGGCCAGGCGATCCTCGGGTACATCGACGGTGACCGGCTTGTACTGCGTGTTGGAAGAGGTTTCCCTGTCCATGTTTTACTCCTATCGTTTGCTTACGCGAGCTAGCATACCAGAAGTAAATACTTAAGTAAAGGGGACACTGGGGGAACGGCATTCCGCGCCTCGAATAGCACGTGCGCCAACCTCGAACCGGGCGCCGGAAGCCCGCGGCCGAGTATCTCGGCGGCGCCCCTCGCCCGCCGGGACATCACCAAGCACTACAAGGACCCCCCCTCAGCCCGCCAGCACCGGCAGCATAGCCTCGAGCTTGATCTCGCTCTCGGCGAGCTCGGCGCCCGGGTCGGAGTCGCGGACGATCCCGCAGCCGGCGTAGCAATGGGCGACGCGGCCGCTCAGTAGCGCGCACCGGAGCGCCACGCACATCTCTCCGTCACCGGCCGCGTCGATCCACCCGATCGCGCCGGCGTACCAGCCTCGGTCAAACCCTTCGAGCGCCGGGATCGCCTCGAGCGCCCGCTCCGCCGGTTCGCCGCCGACCGCCGGCGTCGGGTGCATCAGGCCGACCAGCTCGACCACTCCCACGGGCGCGGCGAGCTGAGCGCGGATCGGCATCGCGAGGTGCTGGATATTCGCCACTCGGACGATGACCGGCTCCGGGGCGGCCGTGACCCAGACCGAGTGGGGCGTGAGCGTCTTGACGATCCGTCTCGCGACGATCGCGTTCTCGTGACGATCCTTTTCGCTCGAAAGCAGCTGCTCGCCGAGGTGACGGTCGACCGCGGGGTCGGCGCTCCGGCGCGTCGATCCGGCGAGCGCGACCGTGCTCGCGCGCTGGCCCTCCCGGCGCAGCAGCAGCTCGGGGCTCGCGCCGAGGAAGGTTGACTCGCCGCGACCGACGGCGTAGACGTAGCAGGTCGGAAACGCTTCCCGCAGCACGCCGAGCACCGCCGCGGGGTCGTGCTCCACGGGGGCGTGCACCTGGACCTCACGGGCAAGGACGATCTTCTCGAGCTCGCCGGCGCGAATCCGCTCGACGGCACGGGCGACGGCGTGCTCGAAGTGTGACGGCGGCATCGCGCTGACCACCTGGTAGGCCCCGGCCGGAGACGGATCGAGCAGCGGGAGCGGGTCCGTGCGCAGCTCTCGCAGCCGCCGGTTCACCTGGGCCAGCAGATCATCGACGGTGTCGTCCGGGGCGGCCTGCAGATTCAGCGTAAGCCGCACCTCCACCCCGCGCCTGGCCAGCGAGAGCTCGGGAACGATCAGCGAGGCAGGCTCGAAGCGAGCCCACGGCGGCGAGCCGCCACCCGCCGGAGAGAAAGAAAAGCCACCGAGCGCGGCGAGCCCGGAGCCGGCCGGGCCGTCCGCCGGGTCGGCGATCGCCGAGGCGGTCACCGACCGCCACTGCGCCGCCACCTCCCGGAAGCGCCCCGCTCCCCGAGCCTCGATCGCCCGCGCACACCCGACCGCGGCCAGCGCAGCACCGTCGCGGTCCGGCTGCTCGAGGCAGACCCACGGCTCGCCGGCGCGGCGCGAGGCAAGAATCACCGCCGTCGGGTCAACCTCGCTGCCGACGCGGGCGGTAAAGCTCGCGATCGTCGCCGCTCCACTGGCCCGCGCGCGGCGCAGCGCAGCCTCGAGCCGCCGCTCGAGGCGGGCCCGCGCCTCGGCGTCAAGCCAGACGGGCGCCGGCAAACCGGTCCGAACCTCCGTCATCCTCTCGAAGGCTACCTGTAGCCACCGACCGGCTCGGACTGCTCAGGACCGCGTGTCAGCCGTCTGGCTTTCTCGATCCGATCACGACGGCTGGGTTGCCGCCTACGATCGCGAACGGAGGTACGTCACGCGCGACGACGGCTGCCGCCCCGACGACCGCGCCCGCGCCGACCACGCGCCCCGGGAGGATGACCGCCTGCAAGCCGATCCAAGCCCCGTCTTCGATCAGCGGCGGCCGGCTCGGCGGGTAGCCCTGCCGGCCGATCGGAATATCGAGCTTGTCGAAGCGATGATTGACGGCCAGGATCGCCACGCCGGGACCGAACATGACGTCTTCTCCGACCGTCACTCCGCCGTAGACCCGACACCCCCTACCGAGCCCTGAGCGGTCTCCGATCCGCACGTTCGCCCCAGTTCCGAGATACACGCGGGGTCCGACGTTCATCCACTCGCCGGCGCCGTCCAGAAACCACTTGCAGAGCTCCTGACGGAGCCACCTGGACCACTCGGCGATCGGCCCACGCTCGGGCAGGTACGAGGCGAACCCGTAGTAGAGAGCGAGGGCGATAGAACGGCGAATCCTGCCCGTCCAAGCCGTCATCTACGTCTCGCTACGTCCCCGCGAGATCGCGATCTCGCCCGTGCGCGCCATCTCGATCAGACCGAACGGCCTGACCAAGCGCTCGAACGCCTCGACCTTCTCGAACGTGCCTGTCACCTCGACTACGACCGAGCGCTTGGTCACGTCGACGATCTTGGCGCGGAAGATCTCGCAGATCTGCATCACCTCGGCGCGGGCCGTCCCGTCGGCGCTGACCTTGAACAGCGCGAGCTCGCGAGCGAGCGTCTCGTCGGGCTCGAGATCGCGGATCTTCAGCACGTTGACGAGCTTGTGCAGCTGCTTGGTCACCTGGTCGATCGGGTGCTTGGCGCCGTCCAGCGTCAGCGTGACCCGGGAGACCGAAGGGTCGTCGGTCGGCCCGACCGCGAGGGTGGAGATATTGAATCCGCGCCGCGCGAACAGGCCGGCGATCCTGGTCAGGACACCGGGCTTGTTCTCGACCAGGATCGAGAGGATGTGCTTGCGTCCGGTCCGCAGCCCCGATGTCGCCTCGAGCTCATCGAGCGAGAGGACCTCTTTCGTCCCTGGCTCACCCATGATCAACCCACCATGTCCCGCGCGGCCTTGCCCGCCGGGATCATCGGGTATGTGTTCTCCTCGCGGGTCACGCGGACGTCGACGAGCACCGGCCCTTCGGTGGCGATCGCCTGTTTCATGTCCTCCACCAGCGTGCTCTTGTCCTCGAAGCGCAGGCCGGTCGCGCCGTATGCCTCCGCGACCTTGACGAAGTCCGGCCACTGGCCCATGTCGACCTGGCTGTAGCGCTTGTCCCAGAACAGCTCCTGCCACTGGCGGACCATCCCGAGGTAGCCGTTGTTCATGATGAACACCTTGATCGCGATGCCTTCCTGGGAGCACGTCGCGAGCTCCTGCATGTTCATCTGAACCGATCCGTCGCCGGCCACGCAGACGACGGTCTGATCGGGGCACCCGATCTTGGCCCCCATCGCCGCCGGCAGGCCGAAGCCCATCGTCCCGAGGCCGCCCGAGTTGATCCACCGGCGTGGCTTGGCGAAGTCGTAGTACTGCGCCGTCCACATCTGGTGCTGCCCGACATCGCTGGTGACGATCGCGTCGCCGCCGGTCGCCTCGTAGAGGGCCTGGATCATGTGCTGGGGCTTGATCTCGGCGTCAGTCGACGGCTCGTAGCCGAGTGGGTGGCGTTCGCGCCACGCGTGGATCCGCGACCACCACTCGTCGAGCCGCGCCGGATCTGGCGCCAGGGCCCGGTACTCGGCGGTCAGCCGCGGCAGGATGTTCTTCGCGTCGCCGACGATCGGAATGTGCGCGGGAACGTTCTTCGAGATCTCTGCCGGGTCGACGTCGATGTGGATGAACTTCGCACGCGGCGCGAACTCCGACAGCTTTCCCGTGATCCGGTCGTCGAAGCGGGCGCCGATCGCGCAGATCAGGTCGGCCTCGTCCATCGCGTAGTTGGCCGACCGGGTTCCGTGCATCCCGAGCATCCCGAGCCACTGCTCGTGCGGGGCCGGGAAGCCGCCCAGCCCCATCACCGTACAGGTGACCGGGAACCGGTCGGACAGCACGAGCTCGGTCAGGTCGGCCGCCGCGTTCGCGTTGATGACGCCGCCGCCGGCGTAGATCACCGGGCGCCGCGAGTTGGCCAGCGCCTTCGCCGCGAGGCGGATCTGCTTCTGGTTGCCGTCGATGGTCGGCTGGTATCCGGGCAGGTGGACGTCGGTCACCGGCTCGTAGGGGATGTCGCCACGGCTCAGGTCCTGGGGAATGTCGACCACGACCGGGCCAGGGCGTCCGGTGCGCGCGACGTGGAACGCCTCGTGAATGAAGCGCGGGATCTCGAGCGGGTTCTGGACCATGAAGCTGTGCTTGACGATCGGCATCGTGATCCCGATCGTGTCGGCCTCCTGGAAGCCGTCGGTACCGAGCAGGTCGGTCCGCACCTGGCCGGTGATGAAGACCACCGGGACCGAGTCCATCATCGCGTCGCAGATCGGCGTCACCAGGTTGGTCGCCCCCGGCCCGCTGGTCCCGAGCGACACGCCGACCTTGCCTGTCGCCTTGGCGTAACCCTCGGCGGCGTGACCGCCGCCAGCCTCGTGGCGCACGAGGATGTGCCGGATGCCGGCGTCGTAGAAAGCGTCGTAGGTCGGAAGGTTGGCGCCGCCGGGTAAACCGAATACGACGTCGACACCCTCTGCCTTCAAACATTCCATCAGCGCGTCAACTGCACGCATATAGCGCTCGCCTCCTTCCCTCAAATATGAGCGCACGCAGCCAGTCCGCGCGCGGCGGGCAGAAAAGTTTACGCGATTACACTCGCTGGCGGACGGCCGCCTCGGACAGGATCGCGACGTCGGGAAAGTCGAGCTCAGTGCCGCAGCGCGTGCACAGCGCATCGTGAAGCATCACGACCTTTCCGCAGCCAGGGCACTGGCGGCGAAGCTCGCGGTTCTCAGGTCGCGAGCAGATCGCCGTCAGCAGGCCGATCAGCGGCACGCAGAACGAGACCAGAAACCAGAGCCAGTACGAGCCGCCCTTGCGCCTGCCGACATACCCTCCGGCTAAGCCGAACCAGAACAGGATGACGATGAACTGCCAACCCGCCACAGGGTCTTGCTACCAGGCGATGGTTTTCACGGCCCAGAGAACCGCCGCGACGACCGCGATCACAAGCGCGAACACGAAGATCGTCTCGATCACGTGAATCAGCAGGTAGAGCCCGATCCCGACCACTCCAGCGAGGACCAGGCCCGCTGCAGCGCGACGCATGAGCGGCGGGCGGGCGGGTACGTCAGATTTAGAACGTTCGAGCGATGCCATGCCGTATAGCGTAGCGCTGCGGCGGCCCCGGCTCGAAAGATCGGTGTTTCGGCGCCGGTGGATGCCGGACCGCAGCCTGCAGCGGCGTCAGTCGCTCGCGTGCTTGACGAGCGTTTCGCGAGCCGGGACGTCCCGACCATCGAGACGCAGGCGTGCGAGGCGGTAACGCCGCAAGGGCGCGGATCTCGCGCCGGAGGGCTCGCGCCGATCGGCTACGAGGAGCACCCGGGACGCAGTAAGTGGACGGACCATGGTGGCAATGATGGCCGCCTGTGCCCGGTTGCGCATTGGCCGCGCGTACAAACTTCGGCTCTGCGAGATGCGCCGCCAGGCGCGCGAACGCACGTTCTCACCACAGCGAGTCCTCACCTCATCGCCCGCGCGGCGGCGGTCGCGACTTCGAGGCCGGGCCGGTTGCGCTTGGGCAGCCGCCGCCGCAGGCGCCAGCGCGCGCCGGAGAACGCGAGATTGGCCACGGTCGCAAACCCGCTTTCGTCAGCCCTGAGGGCGAGCAGCAGGTGAGCGATCCGGTCGCTCGAAGGCAGCTCAGGATCGGTCGCCTTGACGCAATAGCAGTGCACACGCCGGCCGCCGGGGCGAACGAGCACGGCGCCCGCTTCCGCTACGAGCCAGACGCCCAGCTCTCCTCGTTCGAGCACAAGCCCGGTACGCGCATGCAGGTCACGCGCGTCGTGCGCGACCAGGTCGCCGAGGAGACCGAGCGCGACGAGCTCGGCGTCGGGCCGCTCTGCCGGAGCTCGGGGGCGGACGACGTTCGCGCCGCGAGCGGCGTAGAGCTCGGGGATCAGCCACGCTTGCGCAAGCGCGATCAGCGCCACCGGGAGCGTCACCGGATTCAGCAGCGGCAGCACTACCGTCGCGCCTACGAAGGGGACCGTATGCCCCACCGTCGACAGCGTCCACACGCGACCAGCTCGAGTGAGCGTCAGCTCGGTCGCTCGCGGGCGCCAGTAGACGCTCGCCAGCTCCGGAAGCTCCCCCGAGCCCGCCGCATCGGTCGTGGTCGCCGTGGCTATCCCCCGGCGATCGGGCGGCGGAGGATCACCAGCGACGCGTCGGGCGGCAGCTCGCGCACCTGCGCGGCGTGGCCCTCGCCCTCGGAGACGACCGCGTAGTAGCCACGATCGAGCTCGGCGCGGAAGGCCTCGACCGCCGCCTGCACGGACGCCTGGTCCTCGGCGCTCCACTCCGCCAGCGTCGTGTGGCCGGTCTGATCCATCCTGATAAGTCGCGACACTGCGTGGCCTCCTGACGGCGGGAAGAAGGTTCAATGGTACGCCCGCGCCGCCACGCGCGCGAGCTCCAAGCCACGCAGGACCAGGGGCGCCGGGTCGGAATAGCGCAGGTACGCGTGGGTGACGTCGGCCTGCGGCGCGAGCACGCCGGCGGCTCGCTTGACGGCGCCGCGGCGGAGCTGCCATGCGGCGTGGCGCAGATCTGCGTCCTCCCAGCGGTACCGAAGACCGACGCGGGCCATTGCAGGGATGACCGGCTGCTCGCCCAGGAGCCGGCGGCACCAGATCGAGGGAAGGGGAACACCCGCGGCGCAGGCCAGGCTCAACGAGCCGTACGCGCGCGGATTGAAGTCGATCGCGGCCATGCTGCCGTCTGAGCGCTCGATCAACTCGAGCTCGAAGATCCCTCTCCAACCGATTGCGCCGATCAGCGCCTCGACGCGCTCGGCGAGGTGGGCCGGAGCGGGGATCGTCTCTGAGAAGCACGCGTTGCCTCCCTCCGGTGGCCACGTACGGCGGTACCTCGAGACGACCGAACCGAGCATCCCGGAATCCGTCGCCACGCCGGCAAAGGAAACGACCTGGCCCGTCTCCCGGCGCTGCACGATGCACCTACCGAGCTGCCGATGCAGATCTCGTACCACCTGCTCGTCCGGCGCGAGCCGGCTCGAGTTCCGGACCAGCTTGCCGCCGTCCTCCGAAACGGTTCGCACGGGCTTCACGAGCACGGGAAACCCAAAAGCGCTCGCCGCTGCGAGCGCATCCTCAACGCGCTCGCAGACGCGACAGTCGGGCGGGGTCAGGCCCGCGGCGGCGGAGTAGCGGCCCAGGCATTCCCGGTCGAGCGCCTGCATCACGCTGTCGTGATCGGGCAACCCGATCTTGACGTACCGGCTCAGGCGGTCGCGATAACGCGAGACGGCGTAGAGCGCGGCATCGGTGCCGGGGATCAGTACCTGGCTGCGCCCGATGCGCAGGAGCGTTTCGAGCCGGGCGACGAAGCCCTCGATGTCTGCGCCCGCAGCGGGAAGGATCCTTCGCTCCGTGCTCGCGCGCGACCACAGTCCGGGAGCGAGCCGCGTGCTCGCGGTCGCGGCGACCTCGAATCCGGAGTCGTCGAGGCAGCGGATCACCGCGAGCACGGACCGTTCCTGGGCATCTGTGACGATGATCCGTCGATCGCTACGTGTCATATTGTTGCCAGGATGGCATCGTCCCCGGCATCGGCGAGCGGCGAATCGGGTTTGTCGCTCGGGCATGCGGCGCGCCTTCGCGACGCTCCGCGCCGGACGTGAGCGCACTTCTCGAACGGACGCGCCTTGTGCCGACGGTGTGGCTGGCGGGCATCGCGGCTCTCTGCGCGGCCGTCGGAGTCACGGCCGGGGTCAGCCCGAAGTACGGGATCGCGTTAGCCCTGGCGCTGGCGTTCACCGTGTCGGTGTTCGCCGACCTGACCGTCGGCGTAACGCTGTTCGCCGTCCTCTCATTCCTCGACGTGCTCCAGGTCGGCGGGGCCGCCGTGAGCTTCACCAAGGTTGCCGGCCTGTTGCTGTTCCTGTCGTGGTTCGCACGCGCCTCGACCGAGCGACGCGCGACCACCGGCCGGCTCGTCTCCTCGCATCCGGCGCTGATCTCGTGCATGGTCGGCTACATCGGTTGGTCGGCCCTGAGCGCGGCGTGGGCGTTCAGCCCGGGCGATGCGCTGGCAACGACCTACCGTTACGCGCTCGATTTCCTCCTCGTTCCGATCGTGTTCAGCGCGGTGCGGAACCGCGAGCAGGCGAAGGCCGTGATTGCGGGATTCATCATCGGCGCCGTCGGCTCGGGCGCCTACGGAATCATTCATGCGACCCCGTCCAGCGCTCTCCAGGTGGGCCGTCTGACGGGAGCGCTCGGGGAGGCGAACCAGCAGGCCACCGTCCTCGTTGCGGCGATCGCGCTGTCGGTCGGTATGTTCGGCGTGGTCCGGCGCTCGCCCGCGCTGAAGCTGGCGGCGTTGGTCGCCGGCGCTGTCGCCTTCGCGAGCCTGGTCCAAACCGAGTCGCGCGCGGGGCTGTTGTCCTTCGGCTGCGTGCTGCTGGCCGGCTTGGTGTTCGGGGGACGCTGGCGACGCCAAGCCGCATTCCTCGTGGTCCTCGGCGCGCTGGCAGTCGGGGGGTACTTCTTCGTGATCGCGTCCAACTCGGCGTTGAATCGAGTGACGTCCTCGGACACCAGCGGGCGAAGCAGCCTGTGGACCGTCGCGTGGCGGGCTGTCGAGGCACATCCCTTGCTCGGCGTCGGGGCCGGCAACTTCCAGGACGTGTCGGCGCATTACCTGCAGACGCCTGGGTTGATCACCGCCGCGATCTACATCGTCGACATCCCCAAGGTCGTACACAACATCTATCTTGAAGCCCTCGCCGACACCGGGATCCCAGGGCTCGTGTTCGTGCTCGGCATCTTCACCGCGACGATCGCCGCCGCGCTCAAGGCGGCACACATCTTCGAGCGCCTCGGCGACCGTGACATGGAGCTGCTGTCTCGATGCCTGATCCTGGCGATGGTCGCGTTCATGAGCGCCGATTTCTTCGCTTCGGAGCTGGTCGAGAAGTACCTCTGGATCGTCATCGGTCTCTGTCCTGCGATGCTGAGCGTTGCCCGTAGCCAGGCGCAAGAGCTCGCCGGGTGACCATGGCGGAGCCACTGCGAGTCCTGTTTCTGATCAACAACGCGGTCGACTACGGCGGTGCGGAGCGGTTCGCCGTCGGACTCGCGACGCATCTTCCGAGCTCGCGCTTCAAGGTCTGGATGTGCACAACCCGCGACACGGACCCGGTCGCGCTCCGCGCCCTCACGGCAGCGGGCGTAACCCACGTCCATCTCGGGCGCCGAACGAAGTGGGACATTCACCGTTTCGCCCCGCTCGTCTCACTGTTGCGCCGCGAGCGAATCGAGATCCTCCACGCCCATATGTTCGGGTCGAACTTGTGGGGCTGTCTGCTTGGGCGCCCGTGTCGGGTTCCCGTCATCATCGCCCACGAGCAGACCTGGTCCTATCAGGGCCAGCCCCTGCGGCGCTGGATCGACGGACATGTGATCGGGCGGTTGGCTACCCGCTTCGTCGCCGTGTCGACGGCGGACGCCGCGCGCATGGTCTCGGTCGAGGGCGTGCCTGCCGAGAAGGTGGTGATGATCCCGAACGCGTATGTGCCACGGCCTGAGGCCCCAAGTGGCAACCTCCGTGACGAGCTCGGGATCGGCGCGGGAATCCCGCTGACCACGGTGGTCTCGGTGCTGCGGCCTCAGAAAGCTCTCGGCGTCATGTTGGAGGCGCACGCGCGGGTGCTCGATACCCTCCCGGACGCCCATCTGGCGATCGCGGGCGACGGACCGAGCCGGGACTTCCTCGAGCACCGAGCGCGCGAGCTCGGCCTCGACGGGAGCGTCCACTTCCTGGGCCACCGGCGCGACATCGACTCGATCCTCCGCGCCGGCGACGTCGCGGCGATGTCCTCCGATTACGAAGGCACGCCACTGGTGGCGTTCGAGTGCATGGCCAACCTCACGCCCCTGGTGGCCACCGCGGTCGGAGGACTCCCCGACATCGTCGACAACGGGCGCACAGGATTGCTCGTATCACCTCGTCAGCCCGGAGCGCTGGCCGATGCACTGCTCAGCGTGCTCGAGGACCGCAAACTTGGTGAGCAGCTCGCTGCCGCGGCGGCGGCCCGCGCAAGCGAGTTCACGATCCAGGCGATCACGGCCCGATTCGCGGCGCTCTACGAGCAGCTCGCCACTGAGTCGAACCTGCCTCGGGGCACGTGATCCAGGCGCCCGATGGACGACATCCTCGTGCTCTGCTACCACGCCCTGAGCCCTAACTGGGAGGCGTCGCTGTCGGTGACGCCAGACGCCTTCGAGCGTCAGCTCACCCACTTGCTCGGACGCGGATGGCAGGCGACTACGTTCACTGACGCGATCCTGAACCCAGGCGCGGGCCGGAG
>Ga0302326_10025459_pt1 | contig 12000 bp, 11 predicted proteins | sample Palsa_T0_3_FD_202264 | JGI IMG/M metagenome (GOLD analysis project Ga0302326, IMG submission 202264) | Peat permafrost microbial communities from Stordalen Mire near Abisko, Sweden - Palsa_T0_3 | ecosystem: Environmental > Terrestrial > Soil > Palsa > Peat permafrost | place: Sweden: Abisko... | reverse complement strand
CTCCGGGTTGCCGAAGAGGACCCGGCGCGGGATGAGTTCGGCCATGAGCCATGCCTACCATGGGCCGGACCCCGGGCAGTACGCTCGGCGGCGTGTTGCGATCTCGCCGGGACCGGCTAACGTGACCGGGCTGACGACCGGGCCGGCATGACCGGGCCGGCATGACCGGGGGAGCGCCGCGCCGCGCCCTCGTCATCCGGCACGGCCATGTGCTGACGATGGACCGCGAGCTGGGCGACATGCCCGGTGCGGACGTGCACATCGACGGCGGCCGTATCGTCGCCGTGCGCCCCGGCCTGCGGGTGCCAGGGGCGCGGGTGCTCGATGCGAGCGGGATGATCGTGGCCCCGGGCCTGGTGGACACGCACTGGCATATGTGGAACACGCTGCTGCGCAGCATGTCGGGAGCAGGGCCGCAACCGGGCTACTTCCGCGTTTCCGTCGATCTCGGGTGCGCGTTCGGCCCTGACGACATGTACCAGGGCACCCGGCTGGCGTGTGCCGAAGCCATCCACTCCGGCATCACCACGGTTCACGACTGGTGCCACAACGTCCGCGGGCAGGCCTACGCCGAAGCCGGCCTGCGGGCGCTCGCCGAGTCGGGACTGCGCGGGCGATTCTCCTACGGTTACCTGGCCGGGCACCCCAATGACCGGCCGATGGACGCCGCCGGCCTGGCCCGGCTGCACCGCGACTGGGATTCCTGCGGCGGGCGGCTGTCTCTGGGCATGGCCTGGCGTGGCCCAGGCGGCAGCAACCCGGCGATGAGGGTGCCACCCGCCGTCTACCGGCAGGAGATCGAGGCGGCCCGGTCCCTGGGCCTCCCGGTCACCGTGCACGCCTGTGGCCCGCGGTCGTCGGCCGGTCAGATCGCCGCGCTGGCCCAGGCCGGCCTGCTGGGGCCTGACCTGCAGGTCGTGCACGCCAACTGCGCGACCCCGGCTGAGATCGCGCAGCTCGCGGAAGCAGGCGCCGTGGTCAGCGTCTCACCGTTCACTGAGCTCCTGATTGGTTACGGCCTGCCGCGCACCGCGGAATTCCTGGCCGCCGGGATTCCGGTCGGCCTGTCGGTCGATACGACGGTGCTCAGCGGGAACGCTGACATGTTCGCGATCATGAAGGTGGCGCAGGGGATCGCGAACGCGGCGGCCCAGCACGAATTCGCGCTGACCGCCCGCCAGGTGCTGGAGCTGGCCACCATCGAGGGGGCCCGGTCGCTGGGCATGGCGGCCGAGACCGGCTCGCTGACACCGGGGAAGCGTGCCGATCTGATCCTGGTGGAAACCCGGAGCCCGAACCTCGGCGTATTCACCGACCCGGCGCACATGCTGGTCACCGCGGCGCAGCCCGCCAACGTGGACACGGTCATCGCGGACGGGCAGATCCTGAAGCGCGGCGGCATCCTGACCAGGCTGGACCCGGTGCAGGTCAGTATCGCGGCCCGGGCGGCGCTCGACGCCGTCCGGGCCCGGGCCGGCCTCACTCAGTAGGCCGGTGTCGGTGTCGGCGTGGCCGGCTGCGTGGCGGTCGGCGCCGGGGTGACCGGGTTGGCCGGTGCCGTCGTCGGTGCCGGTGTGACCCGGGTTGGCGTCGGCGCAGCGGGTGCCGGCACCGGGCTGGCCGGCGGCGCCGGGGTAGCCGGGAACGTCGCCGCCGGCGTGACCGGGCGACTGCTGGCCACCGTCGCCGCCCGGCGCGGCGCGCCCGTCGGCGTAATCCGGAGCTGCGCGGTAGGCACCGCGGCTCCGGGATGCGGCTTGGCCCCCGATGAGAAACCCGCGGGCCCGCGGCCAGGGGTGCTCAGGAGGACGACCGCGGCCGTTATGCCCGCCAGGACCAGGACGCTGATCCCGGAGAGGGTGGCGAGGGCGCCGCGGCGACGGTGCGTCCGCCGGGCCGGCTGAGCCCCGCCACGGGCGCCCGGGCCGGAGCGCCCCGGGCCGGCGGCGGGGCCCGGGGCGGCGGGAAAATCCACTTCCGTGGCCGGCCGCTCCGCGGCCGCGGGCCAGGCACCCACCTGGGCCGGGGATTGCCCCGCTGCTGGGATGACCCAGGCACCAGAGTCGTACGGCGCGATGCCGAGCGCGGCGCGCAGAGCTTCGGCGAATTCCCGGCAGCTGGCGTACCGGTCTTCCGGCGCCTTGGCCAGCGCCCGGGCGAAGACCTGGTCCGCCGCCGGCGGCAGGCCTGGCCGCCGTGATGTCAGCAGCGGCGGCGGCTCCGACAGCTGCGCGTACATCACCGCCATGGCTTCGCCACGGCGGAACGGCGGCGCGCCAGCCAGCAGTTCGAAGGCCGTGCACGCGAGCGCGTACTCGTCGGTCCGCCCGTCCACCGGCCGGTCCTCGATCTGCTCTGGGGAGATGTAGTCCGCCGTCCCCAGGAACTGCCCCGCCCCGGTCAGCCCCGACGTGGCGAACGCCGCCTTACTCAGCCCGAAATCGGCCAGGTACACGTGATCAGGGCGGCCGAACTGGACATCGACCAGGATGTTGGCCGGCTTCACGTCGCGGTGCACCAGCCCGGCAGCGTGCGCGGCGTCCAGCGCCGACCCGACCGGCGAGATGATCGCCGCGGCCCGCGCCGGCGACAGCCGGCCCTCGCGGCGCATCAGGGCCCGCACGTCGCCGCCGGCCACGTAGCGCATCGCGATGAACAGCACGCCCTGGTGCTCACCGGTCCGGTGCTGGCCGGTCCCGTGCTGGCTAGTCCTGTGCTGCCTCACACTGACCTCGCCCGCCGCGAACACCGGGACGATGTGCGGATCGTCGACCGCCGCCGCGGCCCGCGACTCGCGGACGAACCGCTGCCGGAACGCGTCATCATCCGCCAGGGCGGGCGCGAGGATCTTCAGCGCCACCAGGCGGCCCAGCCGCTCATCACGGGCCCGGTACACGACCGCCATCCCGCCCGCGCCGACCTGCTCCTCCAGCCGGTACCCCGCGATCTGTGAGCCGGCCGCGAAACCCGCCGCAGCTAAGGATCCGCCAGCAGCATTCCCGGGCATCATCATCACTCGTCTCGCCCCGTTCCCACGGCTGCTCCCCTGTGGTTACGGCTGTTGAACGGCGGTCGGCGGCATTCGGTTCACCAGGGTTCGGTGCTTCATGCCGCACACTGGAAGCGATGCTAAAAGTGGCTCGTCACAACGCTGCAGACGGCAGGAGACACCATGCAGTTGCTCATGCCGGTGCCGGACTCTGACTTCGACACGACCGAGGTGGCCGTTCCGTGGCGGCTGCTGACCGACCTGGGTCACACGATCGTCTTCGCCACGGAAAACGGCGGCGCGGCACCCCGGTGCGACCCCCGGCTGCTCACCGGCGTCATCTTCGGCCAGCTCGGTGCCGCCCCGGAGCCGCGCGCCTTCTACGCCCAGCTCACCGCCGCGGCCGGGTTCCGGTCGCCGGTCAGCTGGCGGGCACTGGACCCGGCCGCCTACGACGGGCTGCTGCTTCCCGGCGGGCACGCTCCTGGCATGCGCCAGTACCTGGGGTCGGCCGAGCTACGCGAGCAGGTCGGCCAGTTCTGGGCCCTCGGGCGCCCGGTCGGGGCGATCTGCCACGGGGTCCTCGTGCTGGCCAGGACCCTCGATCCGGCCACCGGGCGCAGCGTCCTGCTCGACATGCAGACGACATGCCTGCCCAGGTACATGGAGCGGGGCGGCTACTACGCGACGGCCTGGCGGCGGGGCCGCTACTACCGGACCTACCCGGCCTACGTGCAGGACGAGGTGACGGCCGCGCTGCGCACGCGCTGGCAGTTCCGGCGCGGCCCGCTGGCGGCCGCCCGCGGCACCGCGGCCGATGACCGGCCTGCTTTCACCGTCCAGGACGGCCGGTACCTGTCAGCGCGCTGGCCGGGCGACGCCTACCTGTTTGCCCGTCGCTTCCACGCCATGCTGGCCCCGGCGCCCGGGTCATGACACGGGGGCGGACAGCACCAGCCGGATCCCGTGACCGCGGTAGCCGGCCCGCTCGAACGCGGCCGCCATCGCCGCGTTGGTGACGTCAGTGGTGGCACCGATCCGCCGCGCACCCGCGGCCGCATGGAACCTGGTGATCTCGGCCAGGATGTCATCGACGTACCTGCGGCCCCGCAGCTCGGGCACGACACCGAGATAACCGACCGTTGACACGCGCGCGTTCCGGCACGGGATGGCGAGGCCGGCCAGCGCGCCGTCCCGGGTGTACGCGAGCCGCCACCAGGCACGGTCGCCGGGCATGTCCAGGTAGAGCTGCATGTCGTCGCGGGCCTGGCGCTCGGCCCCCCGCGCGGCGATCGCCCGGCGGGTCGTCACGTCCAGGCTGCCCGCCGCGACCCGGCGCAGCGCGTCCAGGAACACGTCGTCATCGGGCTCGGCCCGCAGCGTGAGCCGGCCCGGCCGGCCGGGAACGCCCGCCGCGGGAGTCCATGCGTAGCGCAGGCGCTCCAGCTCATCGGTCAGCCCGGCGAGGGATGCGGCCCGGCGGCGCCACCCCAGTGACCGTACGACGGCAGGATCGGTGCGCCAATCGTTCGGTAGGCTGAGGTCGAATTCGGGGAGCCGCTGAGTGCCGGCCGCGCGGAACGCGTCATGCGCGGCGGCCAGCAGGCGGGCGGCGAACCCGGCCCGGCCGGCCACGGATCCGCGGACGTCAATGCCGTCCAGCGCCATCGGGTGCTCCGCGTCGCTCCACCCCCACCAGATGGCCCGGGCGAGGATCTGGCCGTCCTCCTCGGCCACCCAGGTCCATTCGGGACGGTATTCGCGGTAGGCGAGCCCGGCGCGGTAGGTGCCAGCCGCCACCGAGCCGGCCAGCCCGGGGGAGCAGCAGCCCAGGACGCGGTCAAGATCGGCGTCAGTGGTGGGGCGCAGCAGCATGGTGCCTCCGGAAAGCGTGAGAGGCGCGACCGGGGTGCGGCCGACAGTAGGCGCGGGCGGTGGGGGAGTCAACGCATTTCCCTCGCCCGCCGGTCAGCCTCCTGACGTGCCCGTGGTGGCCGGCGCCGTCGCGCTCGCCGTCGCTGTCGGCGAGCTGCTCGCGCTCGCCGTCGGTGTCGGTGAGCTACTGGTGGTCGGCGTGGGTGTCGGCGAGCTGGTCGCGGTCGGCTTGGCGGTCACCGAGGGCACGGTGACCGGGGTCGCCACGACCGGCGCCACCACCGTCGCTGTGGCTGTGGCCGTGGGCGCCTTGGATGGCACCACAGTCGGGCGGGTGGCGGCCGGTGTCGGCGACGAGGTGTGCTTCGAGAAACTCGTGGCCCCGTGACTGGGCAGGGTGGCCAGGGCCGCGGCGGCTATGCCCGCCACGGCCAGGGCACCTATCCCGGTGAGGGCGAGCGGGCTGAGGCGGTGGCGGCGCCGGGCGGGGCCCGTCCCGTCGCCATCACCCGCGCCCGTGCCGTCACCGTCGCCGTCACCGTCGCCCGGGCCGGGGTGCTCAAGGCTGGTGGCGGTGGCCAGCGAGGCGGGGAAATCCACCGCGGTCGTCGGCGTCCCGCCGCCTGGTGCTGCGGCGGCCGCCGCGATCGCGGCCCCGGCCAGCGGTCCGCTGATCTGGGTCGGCGAGTGGGCCACCGCTGGTATGGCCCCGGAGCCGGAGTCGTAGGCCACGAGGCCGAACGCCATGCGGAGCGCGTCGGCGAATTCCCGGCAGCTGGCGTACCGGTCGGCGGGCGCCTTGGCCATGGCCCGGGCGAGGACCTGGTTGGCCTCCGGCGGCAGGTCCGGCCGGAAGGATGTCACCAGCGGCGGTGGTTCCGACAGCTGCGCGTACATCACCGCCATGGCCTCCTCGCGGCGGAACGGCGGCGCGCCGGTCAGCATCTCGAAGGCCGCGCAGGCCAGCGCGTACTCATCGGCCCGCCCGTCCACCGGCTTGCCCTCGATCTGCTCCGGGGAGATGTAATCCACGGTCCCCAGGAACTGCCCCGCCCCGGTCAGCCCGACCGACGTTGACAGCGTTCCCTTGCTCAGCCCGAAATCCGCCAGGTACACGTGATCCGGCCGGCCCGGCTGCGAATCCACCAGCATGTTCCCGGGCTTGACATCGCGGTGCACCAGCCCGGCGCGGTGCGCGGCGTCCAGCGCCGACGCCACCTGAGAGATGATCGATGCCGCCCGCGCAGGCGCCAGCGGCCCCTCATGGCGCATCACGTTCCGCACGTCCCCGCCTGGCACGTACCGCATGGCGATGAACAGCAGGCCGCTCGCCTCGGCGGCCTCGCCGGCGTCGAACACCGGGACGATGTGCGGATCGTCGACCGCCGCCGCCGCCCGCGACTCCCGGATGAAGCGCTGCCGGAACGCTTCGTCAGCGGCCAGCGCCGGGGCCAGGATCTTCAGCGCCACCAGGCGGCCCAGCCGCTCATCCTGCGCCCGGAACACAACGGCCATCCCGCCCCGGCCTACCTGCTCCTCGAGCCGGTACCCGGCGATCCGCGAACCCGCCCCGAAGCCGAACACGACCTCGGCCAGCCCGCCGGTGTCCCCTGGCTCCTCGTCGCTCACCACGTCCCCCGTTTCCCCTGAGGTTCACGGCTGTTATACGGCGATTACGGATATGTGCGCCTGTTGTGGGACGCGATGCTGAATAGTCCACGCTTGCTGAGAGATCGATAAGAACGGCCCGGCCGGGCGGTGCCGCTGCAGCCTAAAACCAGGACAGCCGTAACCCGCGCCTGCCGGTCCCCGGGCGGTGCCCAAAGGCAGCGTGCATGCTGCCCAGAACCCGCCGTCCAGCAGACCACCGGTACCTTCGGCGTCACCCGACCCACCCTCTGCCGCCACCTCGGCACAGCCCACTAGCTAATGCAGGTACCACGTTAGCGGAGGATCCCTCACGCTGCACCTAGGAGTCCCGGCTGTGGCATTTCGCCCCTCTTACGTCCCGCCGCCCCTGGTGTGCCCCGTCAGCGGGCCGCAGCCAGCCCCGTCTGGGGCCCGGGGGCGATAACGGCCCGGCGGTCACCGCCATCCCATTCCTGTGCGAGTTGAAGACCACAATGCCCGCCTCAGGCCGGACCGCAATATTGAGGGAATGCGTCACGGTGTCAGGCCCGGCGGTAGGTGAGGGCGAAGTCGTGCTCCCAGCCGGCGCCGTTGCGGCATATCTCCCAGGCGCCGCTGATGATGTTCCCGTCGTCGCTGAAGGTGCCGGTGAAACGCTGCCGGAAATCCAGGGGCGAGAAGTCGGGCGTGTCCCGCGTGAGCGTCCACACGCCATCGGCGAGGCCCATCGCATAGAGGCGCACGACACCGCGGGAGTCGTAGTAATGCTGCGTGTACGCGCCGGTCTTCAGGTCGACGCTGACGATCGTCAGGCTGTCGGGTGCTTCGGGGATCGAGGTCTCGGTGCGCTGCAGCAGGAACTGCCTATCCAAAGCCCATTCGAACCGGCTGCGCGCCGGTGGGCCTTCTCCGGACGGTGTCGGCTGGCCGCCCGGGAAGCGGGCCTCCACGAGCCACTCACCGGCGAAGGCGTCGAGGCGCGCCAGCGCCTCCGGTCTGTTCTCGGTCACGATGATCACTTCCGTTCTCGTGTAGGGCCACGGGTATCTCTACCTTCCCGGTACAGACCACGAGGAGGGGGCGAACTCACCGGATCTATCGGGTTGATAACAGCAAGAGGCGAGCGATCGGCCCCGGCTTGCCTGCCCAGGTGCTTGTGAGGGGTCCGGCCGGATCGTGTAGGTCCGGTACGGGCCGGTCCGGTCCGTACCGGACCTGTAGGGCAAGCCGCATCTGGCCGAGCCGAGAATGTGCGGTTCATCCGATGCCAGTCACGTCGTCATGACCGCACGGTAGGGGAGTAGCAGGCCACGGTTCTAGACTGATCACGGGTCCGGCCGGTGGAGGGCGATGACGTGGTGAGTGATCCAGTGCGGTGGGGAATCCTGGGAACAGGGGGGATCGCGAGCACGTTCGTGGCCGATCTCCGGCTGACCGATTCCGGCGTTGCCGCCGCGGTCGGGTCGCGTAGCCAGGGATCCGCGGACCGTTTCGCGGACGAGTTCGGCATCGCGAACCGGCACGCCAGCTACGAGTCGCTCGCGGCCGATCCGGACGTCGACGTGATCTACGTGGCCACGCCACATCCGATGCACCACGGCAGCGCGATTCTCGCGCTGCGGGCCGGCAAGCACGTCCTGGTCGAGAAGCCGTTCACGATGAACGCCGCCGAGGCCCGCGAGATCGTCCGGGTGTCGAGGGAGCACGGGCGGTTCGCCATGGAGGCGATGTGGACCAGGTTCCTGCCGCACGTGGCCGTCATCCGGGACTGGCTCGCGCAGGGCGTGCTCGGCGACATCGTCACCGTGACCGCGGACCACGGCCAGTGGTTCGCCGAGGACGCCGGGTTCCGGCTGTTTGCGCCAGAACTGGGCGGCGGCGCGCTGCTGGACCTCGGCGTGTACCCGGTGTCGTTCGCGTCGATGGTTCTCGGCACGCCGAGCCGGATCGTGTCCATGAGCGACCCGGCCTTTACCGGCGTGGACGCGCAGACGTCCATGCTGTTCGGCTACGACAGCGGCGCCCAGGCCGTGCTGACCTGCACCTTGCGGGCGAAGAGCCCGACGAGGGCAGCGATCGTCGGCAGCGACGCGAGGATCGAGGTCGAGGGCGACTTCTACGCTCCCGCGGCCGTGACGCTCGTACCGAGGATGGGCGACCCGGTCCGCGTCGAGTCGGTGCACGAGGGCCGGGGCCTGCGCCACCAGGCCGACGAGGTCGCGCGCCGGCTCGCCGCCGGTGACGTGGAGAGCCCGCTGATGCCACTCGATGAGACCATCTCAATCATGGAGACGATGGACACGGTGCTGGCGCAGGCCCGGCAGAACGCATGAGCGACGACCAGCATTCGCTGATCGCCTCGCTCGAGGCCCAGGAAGAACAGCTGGTGTTCACCCGGTTCGACAACGGGGACGCGTGGCGGCTTGGCAGTGCGATGGTGGCGGCCGCGATCGAGCGGGCGCTGCCGGTCACGATCGACATCCGGCGCCACGGCCATCAGCTGTTTCACGTCGCCCTGCCGGGCACCACGGCCGAGAACGACTCGTGGATCGAGCGCAAGGTCAACGTCGTCAACCGTTTCGCCGCCGCGTCCTACCTCGTAGGCCGGCGGCTCGCGGCGAGCGGGACCGCGCTGGATGAGGCACTGGGTGTCGAGCCACGGCTGTTCGCGGCGCACGGCGGCGCCTTCCCGGTCCGCATCAGGGATGTCGGCGTGGTTGGCACGGTCACCGTGTCCGGGCTGCCGCAAGCGGACGACCATGCCTTCGTCACTGAGATGATCAGCTCCTTCCTCAGCGTGTGAGTGCTGTCGGCTGGAGGAGCAGCTGTGCTGACCTAGAACAGGTCGAGAACGTAAGCCGAGACGCAGGCGGAGCAGGGCGGGCCACAGCGGATGCGGAGCAGGGCGGGCACTATCCAGCAGCGAGCTGGAACAGGCCAGCAAACCCCGTAAGACGAGTGGGCGGACGCCAGCGGCGCTAGGCAATTCCGGCGCGACGTGGCACGATTTCGCAAGTGACCAGCAGACCTACCGGGACGCAGCGCCTGAGCGACCTCGCGCGCCTGCGCCGGGTCCGCGACCGGATCGACCGGGAGTACGCCCAGCCGCTGGACGTCGAGGCGCTGGCCCGTGGCGCGCACATGTCGGCCGGGCACCTCAGCCGCGAGTTCAAGCTGGCCTACGGCGAATCGCCGTACAGCTACCTGATGACGCGGCGGATCGAGCGCGCGATGGCGCTGCTGCGCCGGGGCGACCTCAGCGTCACCGAGGTCTGCTTCGCGGTCGGCTGCGCGTCGCTGGGCACCTTCAGCACCCGCTTCACCGAACTGGCCGGCATGCCGCCCAGCACCTACCGGAGCCAGGCCGCTCGCGCGACGGCGGGGATGCCGCCGTGCGTGGCGAAACAGGTGACCAGACCGGTCAGGAATCGAGAAGCGCCGGTCACCGAGCCGCAGCTAGCCTGACCGCCATGGACATCACCATTCACGCGACCTTCCTCCCGCATGACGACCCGGACGCCTCCCTGGCTTTCTATCGCGACACCCTCGGCTTCGAGGTCCGCAACGACGTCGGGCGGGGCAAGATGCGCTGGATCACGGTCGGCCCCGCCGGCCAGCCCGGCACGTCCATCCTCCTGGCGCCACCGGCCACCGACCCTGGGGTCACCGACGACGAGCGCCGCACGATCGCCGAGATGATGGCCAAGGGCACCTACGGCTGGATCCTCCTGGCCACCAAGGACCTCGACGGCACCTTCGAGCGGCTGCAGGCCGGCGACGCCGAGGTCGTCCAGGAACCGACCGAGCAGCCGTACGGCGTCCGCGACTGCGCCTTCCGCGATCCCGCGGGCAACCTGGTCCGCATCCAGGAGCTGCGCTGAGCCGCCCGGCGATCGCTGCTATGTGCACAGAAGCGTACCGTGCGGCGCTGACACGAGATCTCTCATCCACGGCGTCATCGGCTCCGGCGCCGGCGTCGGCGCCGAGCCAGCGCCACGCCACCGAAGCCGGCCGCGGGGGAGTCGACGGGCAGAAGCGATCGCCGGCTGGTGTGGTGGCTGACGAGGGCTCAGACGACCGGTGGTCAGCACTGGCGGGTCCCAGAGGTTCGCAGCCGCGCTGACCATCGCTGGCCACGCACGGTTATGGCGGAGTGCCGTTAGATCGCGCCGGAATTGTCATGACCGCATATGACCCAGGCGCAGGCCGGTGCTATCGCCAGGAGCGAGCCCGCGGCGCGATGCGCGGGTCTGAGCACGTAACCGTCCGGGGGCGCGTCCAGAGTGTCACGGGTCGAGAGCTGTCATCCCCACCCTCAACTGATAACAGCAAGAGGCGAGGAAGAATCTGGGCCGGGGCCCGTCCAGCCCAGACTGGCCGGTACCCGGACCTCGGCCAGGGGCGGCTGACGGCCCGCCTACGATGAGGGGATGGGTTGCTTCGCTGTCATGATTACCCGGACCGCCGCTTAGCGGCGGTACCGCGGTTGCCGTAACCGCGGCCTCGTTGCCTGCCCCGGCCGGGGTCAGTGCCAGGGCGTACCGCCGGATCAGTGTCCTGCCGGGCAGCCTCGCAGGTTTTTCTGCGCTGCCGGGTGTCCTGCCTGATCAGGGGAGCCATGTCTCAGTCGCAGCGTTTCGATTCACAGTACGAAGAACCTTTCCCGTGCCCGTCCGCGACCGTACCCGCTGTCACGCACGACCAGCGTCACCAGTCACCGCCGGCACCCGAGTGCGGTCTGGCTCCATCGTGACGCAGGACCCGTGCGCCGCCACGATGCTCCTGATAGTCGGGCTCCCCGGGGCCGGGAAAACCACCCGGGCCAAAGAGCTCGCCGCAGCGAACCGAGCGCTGCGGCTGACCCCGGACGAGTGGATGATCCCGCTGTTCGGCGAGCCGATGGCCGGCGGCAAGCGCTTCGTGCTGGAAGGGCGGCTCATCTCGATCGCCCTGCAGGTGCTGCGGCTGGGGACCAGCGTCGTGCTCGACTATGGGCTCTCGGGCCGCGATGAGCGGTCGGCGCTGCGGTGGCTGGCCCGATCAGCCGGGGCATCCTGCCAGGTGATCTACCTGCCCGTCGACAAGGACGTCCAGCTCGCCCGGATCGCCGCCCGCGAGGCAACGGCACCGCACCAGACGTTCCCGATGAGCGAGGCCGACGTAGACCAATGGCGGGAGCAGTTCCAGGCACCTGATGCCGCTGAGCTCGGTGGCGGTGAAATTCCCAGCCCGCCAGCAGGGTGGCCGGGCTGGGCGGAGTGGGCCGCAGGCCACTGGCCCTCATGCACCGGCAGCTAACCCGGGAGGGGAGCCTGCCTTGGTGGCGTGACTTCGAGCCGGGCGTTAGGGGGCGAGTCACTGGGCGTCCGATCAACCTTCGTCGGCTTCCACGTGGTCGGCGTCCAGACCGTCGAGGAATTCCCTGACCGCGCGCTTGGATCTGAGCACGTGAAGGGCCACATGCTGACCGTGCTGCGAAATGATTTCGTGTTCGCGCTCTGGCTCTG
>Ga0302326_10025456_pt1 | contig 12001 bp, 9 predicted proteins | sample Palsa_T0_3_FD_202264 | JGI IMG/M metagenome (GOLD analysis project Ga0302326, IMG submission 202264) | Peat permafrost microbial communities from Stordalen Mire near Abisko, Sweden - Palsa_T0_3 | ecosystem: Environmental > Terrestrial > Soil > Palsa > Peat permafrost | place: Sweden: Abisko... | reverse complement strand
TGCATGGGCAAAGAGGGCAGAAGTATGAGGCCTTATCGGACACATCGCGGCCTGCGGACCGTCACCACAGCGCTCGCCGCGCTGGCGATCTCGGCTGCGGTGACGGTTGGGTTCTGCATGCCCTTGAGCGCCCAGACCCACAAAGTCGCCAAGCGGGAGAATGTGGTCCGCGCCATCGGCGTCTACGAGTGGACTGGGGATATGGCGAAGCCGGCCGCGAGCCGGCTGATCCCGGTCTCGCTCTTCATCGACGGCAAACTGGAGGACGCGGCCGTTTATCTGGCGAGACCGATGCCGTTTTCGCTCCTTACCGGCAACGTTTATGAGCTGCAAAGGAACGGCATACCGCTTGGTATGTTCGACCTCGCCTTCGCCCGTCACCTGATTGCCCCTGCGACCGCGACCACGACCTACGATGACGGCTGGTTCGGCTACGGCAAGTTCGTCCCACCGGGTGAGGTGAAGAAGTCGACGCTGAAGCCTGTCACCACGCTGGCCAAGATCAACGGCCTGGACGAAGACGACTCCCAGCCGCACTTCTCGGCACGGTCGGCGACGCCTGGCTCCGGCGGTGCGGCCACTCCAGCCCCGGGTACCGCTTCCGCCTCGACCAGCACGCCGGCGGACGATCCTGACCGGCCCAAACTGCACCGGACTTCGAATTCAAGTTCCGATTCTTCCAGCCAGACTGCGGACGCAGGCAGCACGCCGGCGGACGATCCCGACCGGCCCAGTCTGCGGCGGCGCACGCCGGAGCAGGCGCAGAGCGCAAAGGACGACCGGGGAGGGGTGACGGCGGCCGGCAACTCGCTGGACGACCCGAACCGGCCACTGCTGCACCGGGGAAAGCCGACGGGCGCGCTGAACGACGATGACCTTCCCAAACTGATGGGCCTGCCCGGGGATCAGGACCTGCATCAGCTGGTCGCGGTCTCGGACGCGGTGGACCATCCGCTGCATGATTTTTCGCGGCCTTGGGAAGATGAGGCCGAGCACCTGGCCATTCTGGGAAAGATGGAGGCCGCTGCGCGCGCGCAGCTTTCCGCCTACGAAGCAGCCAACACGGTCGCTGCGGCCGCTCCGGCGCCTGCCAAGCAGACACCGGCCAGCAAGACGCGCCGTCCGGCGGCCAAGCAGACGCCGCCGCCTCCTCCTCCGCCGGAGCCGCTGCTCGAAGAGAAGCTGGCCGGCTACATGCTGAGCTACGGTGGCGCGCCAACCTTTGTCTATTCCGCACACACCGATGGCCTTGGCCCAACGCTCCGATTCGTGACGCTGGTGGCCCAGATCAACATGCAGGGCGAACCGGAGGTTGCCATGAAGAGCGTTACCGACGCGGCCCATCTCGACCGCGCGCCCAGGATGCGGCTGGTGGATGTGGTGGACGCCGATGCGTCGAATCGCGCCAGTGTGCTGTTTGAGCTGCGCGCGCAGACTTCGCGGCAGTTTGCGCTTTATCGCGTGATCGGCGCGCGGGCGGAACAGACCTTTGCCACCGGATCAACCCAGTAGCGGCGCTATTTCGGCGCAGCAGACGTGGTTGCTGCAGGGGGCGCTGCGGGCGGGGGTGCCCCTGGCTGTGGCGCTCCGGGCGGGCGGTTGCCTTCCGGCCGTGGCGGCGCGACGAAGACCGACGGATGCTTCTCTCCACGGTGGCAGGTGCCGCAGGTGATGGGGTCGGCGTACTGGCGGCTGGGCAATTCCGCCAGGTATTTCGTGTTGAGATCGTCGGTCATCTGGATCATGAACCGGGCTTTGTCCTTCAGCGGATTGGCGTCGGAGGCGCGGTCGGAGCGGTGGGTGACCGGGTCTGCCGCGGCGTGACAAAACTCGCACTCGACGCCGAGGTCGCCGGCGAACTGACGCATCACCTTGCGCAGGTCGGTGTTGTCGGGAAGCACCTTGAGGTTCTTCGGGACATAAGGGGCCCCGCGCGCACCGCCAGGTCCCGCAGCGCCGGGAGGCGCGGATGCGGGGGCGCTTTGCGGAGGAGCCTGCGCGGACGCGGAGAGGATCAGGATCAGACCCGCGCAGAGCACGGGTACACAGCCACGAAGAATTCGATTCATATTGTCCGGCGCCTCGCAGGAAGTGGGAAAGTCGTCTCCTTCAAGGTCTACGGAGGTCTCGGGCTGCTGTCAAGTGGGCAGGCGCGCACGGGCCGAACCGACCGACGCCTGGGCCGACTAATCGGCGATGCCTACGTCGGGGACATCGACGCCCAGTGCGGTGGCCAGCGCGATCTGGTGGTCCTGCTCCTGCATCAGAATCTCGCGGATGTGTTCCGCGGTAGCGTACTCGCCCAGCTCGTCGCACTGCTTTATCCGGCGGCGATAGTTGCGAATCGTCTCGTTCTCGTTGTCGAGGTCGAAGCGCAGCATCTCCTCAGCCTTTTCCGACGTCTTGACCAGTTTGGGGACTGTGGTGGGCATGCCGCCGAGGTAATCGATCTGGTTGGAAAGGACGATGGCGTGGGCCAGCTCTTCGGTGGCGTGGACGGCCAGTTCGGCGGCGATGTTCATATAGGCGGCACCCTTGAGCACCTGCGAATAGTTGACGTAGGCGATGATCGCCTGGAACTCGCGCGCCAGGTCCTGGTTGAGGAGGTCGATCAGTTTCTTGCGGGTGATGGACGCGGCGGGTTGGCTAACAGTCTTGCTGGGCATGTCATCTCCAGAGAATCTTGGGAATATGCTGCTGCTTTGAGATGCAGCGAATCCGGATAGCGTTTCTCCATTTTCCAGCAAAAGCGATGTTTCCTTCCTTGAATCTGCCTGCAACGTGGATTCAACTGAAAAACCTGGGCTTCGCTCCGGATGCTCGGCGTCTTATCGCGTCAACTCCAGGACGGCCAGTTGGTTGGGAAGTCAATTTATGATTAGCCTTCCCGCCAGTTACCTTTTACTATTAGGTTTCCATGTCTTTTACAGATTCTTTATTTGGCCGACCCCTGGCCTCGAGTGAAGAGCGCGCGGAACATATTGGCGTAGCCGCTGGAATTCCAATCTTCGGCCTGGACGCACTGACCTCCGCCGCATACGGACCCGAAACAGCGCTGTCCCTGCTGATTCCGCTCGGCCTGATGGGCATCCAGTACATCGTCCCCATCATTTCGGCCATCCTGGTCCTGCTGGTAATCGTGTTCTTCAGTTATCGCCAGACCATCGCAGCATATCCAGGCGGCGGCGGATCGTACACCGTCGCAACCGAAAACCTGGGCACCGGCCCTGGTCTGCTGGCGGCCGCGGCGCTGATGATCGACTACATCCTTACCGCCGCGGTCGGCATTTCGGCGGGCATCGAAAATGTCGTCTCCGACCAGCAATGGCTGCTGCCGCACACGCTGATGCTTTGCCTGATCGTGCTTGGGGTCCTGGCCCTGGTCAACATGCGCGGAGTCAAGGACACCGGGGCTGCCTTCATCGTGCCCACCTTCCTTTTTGTCAGCACTCTGCTGATCAGCATCGGCGTCGGCACCTTTCATGTCTTTCAGACGCACGGCCACCCAATCGCGCACGAGGCTGCGCTGGGTCCGCCAACCTTCAAGCTGATCGGAATCTGGCTTCTGCTCAAGGCCTTCTCCAATGGGTGCGCCGCGATGACCGGGGTGGAAGCCGTCTCCAACGGCGTCATGGCGTTCAAGGAGCCAAGATCGAAGCAGGCCCAGCGTACGCTCACGGTCATCATCGGCATCCTCATCATCCTGCTGTTCGGCACGGCCTGGCTGGCCAAGAAGTATCAGATCATGGCCATGGATCCAAACGACGCCCACTACCAGAGCCTGCTCAGCCTGATCGTCACGGCAGTCTTTGGGCGCGGCTGGTTCTATCACTTCACCATGTGGTCGGTCTTCCTGGCCCTGTGCCTCAGCGCCAACACCGCCTTCGCCGACTTTCCCCGCCTCACCCGCGCGATTGCGATGCATGACTACCTGCCCCACGTCTTCACCCTGCGCGGCCGCCGCCTGCTGTTCTCGCACGGCATCTATGCGCTCACCGCGCTGACCGCGATTATCCTGATCATGTTCGACGGCGTCACCGACCGGCTGATCTCGCTCTACGCCATCGGGGCCTTCCTCGCCTTCACCCTGTCGCAGGCCGGGATGGTGATGCACTGGAAGAAGCAGGAGGGCGAGCACAAGGGCCGCTATTGGCACATGTTCGTCAACGGCACAGGCGCCATCGCAACCGGCATTACGACCGTTATTGTGCTGATCGCCAAGTTCACCTCGGGCGCCTGGGTGACGGCGCTGCTGGTGCCGACGCTGATCCTGCTGATGGTCGCCATCAAGCAGCACTACACCCGGGTGAAGACCATCGTTCGGTCGGGGCCGCTCAATCTCAGCAATCTGCTTCCGCCCATTGTGGTGCTCCCGATGGCGCGTTGGGACCGGATGACCGAGAAGGCCATGCGCTTCGCCGTGCTGCTTTCGGCGGAGATCAAGGTGATCAACGTCGACTGCGACGACGGCGAAGACGCGCTGTGCAACTCATGGGATATCAACGTCCTCAATCCCATCAAGGAAAAAGGCCTGCCCGAGCCGGAGCTGATCCAGCTCCATTCCACCTACCGCCTGGTGATCTCGCCGCTGATGGACTATATCCTGGAGCTGGAACGTCAGAATCCCGATCGCAAGATCACCGTTCTGCTGCCGGAACTGGTGGTCAACCACTGGTGGGAGAACCTGCTGCACAACCAGCGCGTGCAACTGCTGAAGCTGCTGCTGCTGCTGCGCGGCAAACAGCGCATTATCGTGGTGGACATTCCGTGGTACCTGTAAAGCTGTTGCAGGTTGCAGGTTGCTAGTTGCTAGTTGCTAGTTGGTTCAGCGCCTGACTTGATCGCGGAGAGAGTTCGCGAAGGCGGGCTACGGCGGCGGGAACCAGCTTCAGCGCGGCGTCAACCTCGTCTACGGTTGTCAGCCGGCTCAAAGAGAAGCGCACACTGGCCCGTGCGCGCGGCTCGCTCAACCCCATGGCTGTAAGCACATGCGAAGGCTCGGTCGCGCCCGACTGGCACGCCGAACCGCCCGACACCGCCAACCCTTTCAGGTCGAGTGCGATTACCAGCGCCTCCGCCTCGACATGGTCGAAGTAGAGGTTGCTGGTGTTGGCCACGCGCGGTGCCGGATCTCCGTTAATGCCGGCTTCCTCGACCGCCGCAAGAATTCCCTGCTCCAGGCGATCGCGCAATGCGGCCAGGCTGTGCGGGCTGTCTGAGGTCGAAGCCTCAGACCGAGTCGAATCCTCAGCCAGCCACATGCGCGCCAGCTCGGCGGCCTTGCCGAGGCCGACGATCCCGGCGACGTTTTCGGTTCCCGGGCGGCGACCGCGCTCATGCAGTCCGCCGAAGAACATTGACTTCAGCCGCACGTTGCGCCGGACGAACAGCGCGCCCGTTCCCTGCGGCGCATACATCTTGTGGCCGGAGATGCTGAGCAGGTCGCAGCCCAGCGTCTTCACATCGAGCGGCAGCTTGCCGGCTGCCTGGATCGCGTCGGTGTGGAAGAGCGCGCCGGCCGCGTGGGCCGCGTCCGCCAGGTCGCGGACCGGTTGAATGACGCCGGTCTCGTTGTTGGCGAGCATGACGCTGACCAGGCGGGTATTGGGCCGGAGAGCGGACCGGAGTGCGGCGAGCTCGATCAATCCTTCGCACGTACACGGCAGAAATGTGACGTCAACGCCGCGGGTTTCCAGCTCCTGCGCGGCATGAAGCACGGCATGGTGCTCGATGCCGGTCGTAATCAGGTGATCGCCCGGAGCAAGAGTCCCGAACAGCGCCATGTTGTCGCTCTCCGTGCCTCCTGAGGTGAAGACAATCTCGGCGGCGCGGCAGTTCAGCAGCGCGGCGACGGACTCGCGCGCCCGATCGACGGCGGCGCGAGCGTGCTGGCCGCGCTGGTGGATGGAGCTGGCGTTGCCGAACTCCTGCGACCAGAATGGGCGCATTGCGTCCAGCACCGGCGGAAGCAAAGGCGTGGTGGCGTTGGCGTCCATGTAGATGCGCCGCATGGGTCAAGTTTACGCCGTTTGCGCAGGAGCGGCGCCGCGGGCGGGAGCAGTGCGGCGGTCGCGGGTTTTCGATTAGGATACTGACATGTCGAAGACGGAATCGAGCATGGTGGAGTTGGGGACGGTGGCGCCGGCGTTTGAGCTGACCGACGTGGTGAGCGGCCGGGCATTTGGGCGCGACGATGTTGCCTTGCTGGCGGACGGACGCGGGCTGCTGGTGATGTTTATCTGCGTTCATTGCCCTTACGTGAAGCATGTGGAGCAGGAACTGGCGCGGATCGGCGTGGATTACGCGGGCAAGATCGCGATTGCGGCGATCTCGTCCAACGATGTAGCCGGGTTTCCGGAGGACAGTCCGGAGAAGATGAAGGCGCAGGCGGAGCGGCTTGGCTTCAAGTTTCCGTATCTGTACGACGAGACGCAGGAGGTAGCGCGGTCGTATAACGCGGCGTGCACGCCTGACTTTTTCCTGTTCGATGGGGAGCTGAAGCTGGTGTATCGCGGCCAGCTCGACGACTCGCGCCCGCAGCGCCCAAGCGGCGGCGGCAACGACGTCCCGGTGACGGGCAAGGACCTGCGCGCGGCGATGGATGCGGTGGTCGCGGGCAAGCGGCCGGAATCGAACCAGCGGTCGAGCATTGGGTGCAACATCAAATGGCGGGAGTAGGGGCACCCCACCCCCCCCCGGCGTCGTTTTGGCATGATCTAGACAGCAAAGGGGTTGCGCGTTGGGATATATTAATCGATAAACAAAACAAGCGGGTTGCAGGCTGGAAGGTGTGCCCTTCCAGATTTCGGGCCTTTGGCGGAGGCGGGGAGGGGCGGCGGGGCGGGGGTTCGTGGTAGCCTTGTTGCGAATTCCCGGGAGAGTGGCGATGCGTTTGGGCCTGGCGGTTGCGGCGTGCTTTGGGGTGGTCCTGGCGGGGTGCGGAGGCAGTTCCCCGGGCGGCGGAAGCACGACGGCGCCGGTGCTGGCCCCGACGGCGAACCCGGGCGGGCCGTACACGGGTTCGGTGGGGACGCCGGTGAGTTTCAATGGGTCGGCTTCGAGCGATCCGCAGTCGGAGCCGCTGACCTATGCGTGGAACTTTGGCGATGGGGGCACGGGAACGGGGGTGAACCCGACCCATACCTACGCGCAGGTCGCGGGAGTTGCGTCGTCGACGTATACGGTGACGCTGAATGTGATGGACACCTATGGGCTGACCGGTCAGAAGAGCACCACGGCGACGATCCAGGGACTTGCGCCGTTGACCGACGCGGCGTTGACGGGGACGGTTGCGACCGGGCAGAACGCGATTGTGGGCGCGCATGTTTATTTGTTTGCGGCGAACACGACGGGCTATGGCGGCAGTGGAATTGCGGCATCGAGCGGGAATGCGTCGGTGTCGCTGTTGAGCGCGGCGCAGACGGGGACTTCGGATTCGGTGGGTGCGTATGTGCTGACGGGCTCGTCCGGCACATACACGATGAGCGGCGACTACACCTGCACCACGGGGCAGCAGCTTTATATCTATGCGCTGGGCGGCTATTCGGGCACGGCGGCGAACGCGTCATCGGGGCTGATGGCGGCGATTGGGAGTTGCCCGAGCAGTTCGAGCAGCGTGGTGGCGTGGGTGAATGAGGTGTCGACGGTGGCGGCGGCGTATTCGTTTGCGGGGTTTGCGACGGATTCGCTGCATGTGTCGAGCCCGAATACGGCGCTGGCGCTGACGGGGATTGCGAATGCATTTGCGAATGCGGCGAACCTGGTGAAGCTGTCGACGGGTGCGGCGCTGGCGACGACTCCGGCGGGCAATGGCGCGGCGCCGCAGGCGGAGATCAATACGCTGGCGAACATTCTGTCGACCTGCGTGAATCCGAGCAATTCGGTGACGGGTATCTGCAACATGCTGTTTGTGGCAGCGCCCGCGGGCGGCAATTCAGGGGCGAACCCGGCGGATACGGCGACAGCGGCGATCAACATTGCACACTTCCCCGCGGCGGACGTCTCCGACCTGTACGACCTTCCGATTACGACCCCGCCGTATTCGCCGGCGCTGAGCCGGGAGCCGAATGATTTCACGGTGGCCCTGACGTTTACCGGGGGAGGATTGTCGGGGTCGGGGCTGGACAGCATTGCGATCGACGGGGCGGGCAACGCGTGGGTGACGAGCTACTACGGCAACAGCGTGATGAAGCTATCGAGCCTGGGGGCTCCGCTGTCGGGGACAGCCGGCTACACCGGGGGCGGACTGAATGCTCCCACGGGGCTTGCGATCGACCTTTCCGGCGACGCGTGGGTTGCGAACTTCAGTGGGGCGAGCGTCACCGAGTTTTCCAATGGCGGCAGCGTGCTTTCCGGGACGAGCGGCTATACGGGTGGCGGGCTGAATCGTCCGTACGGCGTTGCGGTGGATGGTACGGGGAACGTGTGGGTGGCGAACGAAGTTGGGACCAGCGTCACCAAGTTATCGAGTTCGGGCGGCATCCTTTCCGGCACGAATGGATACTCGGTGGGCGGCGCCGGGGTGCCGTGGGGCATCGCCATCGACAGTTCGGGCAATGCCTGGGTCAGCAACGATACGGGGACTTCGGTGACGAAGCTTTCGAGCACAGGCACGGCGAGCAGCTTCAGCGGCGGGGGGCTGGCGGATACGGCCGGCGTGGCCATCGACAGCTCCGGCAACGCGTGGTTCGCCAACAGCCTGGGGATGACGGTGACGGAGCTCTCGACTGCTGGTGCTGTGCTTTCCGGGGCATCCGGGTTCAGCGCGGTGGGCTTGTCCACTCCGCTGGGCATCGCGTTCGATGGCTCGGATAACGCGTGGATTACGGATTCTGCAAGCAATACGATTACTGAGTTGAACGGCACGGGTTCCAATCTTTCGACACCCGATGGGTATGTGGCGAGCAGCCTGGGGGGGCCGGGAGGCGTTGCCATCGACGGCTCCGGCAACGTATGGATCGCGAACCGGTCGACCCTTTCGGGCAATAGTGTGACCGAGCTGGTTGGAGCGGGCACGCCGACGGTGACTCCACTGGCGGTGGCGGTGAAGAACAATGCGCTGGGGGCGCGGCCGTAGGGTCGCTATTTGCGGGTGGGGTGGTGGGGCGGGGGTAGGGTGGTCTCGCGCCAGGTTTGCGGGCCTCCCCAGGCGCGGGTTGCGGTGAGGTCGATGTGGATGGGGGCGGGGTCTGGCGCGGGGGCATCGGGCGCGGGTGATGCGGCGGGCGCGGGTGTGGATGAGTCTATTGGGCGGTGAGGGGTCTGGGTGGGTTCAGTGGGGGGAGCGGGTTCGAGGATCTGGGCGAGGCCGTCGCCGAGCTGGGGGATGGCTGCGCCGAGGGCGAGCAGGCGGGCGGGGATTGCGGCGCCGGTGAGGTGGAGGGTGTAGCCGGCGGCGTCGAAGTGTCCTTCGAGGACTGCGGGCTGCTTGCCGCCAAGGGGAAGTGAGATGGGTTCGAGGTCGAAGCTGCCGGGGGTTGCCGGGGCGGCGGGTTTTTCTCTGCTGGAGCGGGGAGACGGCGGCTCGGATTGCGGGGTTGAGCGGAGCAGGAGATCGCCGAGCGGGATGGGTTGGGGGCCGAGGGCGGGGAGATCGAGCGATTCGCTGGAGTACTCGATTGCGCCGGAGAGGACGGGGTTGGCGGGCTGGGCGGGAGCGAGCGGATGAGGCCGAGCGGGGAGGCGGCGGGTTGGGGTGGCGCTGGCGGGGGTGGCCCATTTGAGGGTCCCGGCGAGGGTCCCGGCGCCGGCCAGGCCGGTGGGCGGGTGAGGTGTGGCGACGCTGAGCCAATCGAGGAAGGTGGCGGCGGGAAGGGCGGGAAGGGTGACGCTGGCGGTTGCGGCGCGGAGTTGGCGGATGTCGGGCAGATCGGCGGTGAGGATGAGGAGGCTGGGGTCGGAGGAGCCGGCTGGGGGCCAGTGGCACTCGATCGAGGCGAAGGTGTGGAAGGAGTTGAGGGCGACGGCGTTGCAGCGGGCGTCGAGCGCGAGCATGCTGGCGGGGACGAAGTCTGCGCGGCGGGCCTTGGCGAGCTTGATCTCGGTGACGAGTGCGTTATGTCCGACGGTGCCGAGGATGGCGAAGGAAAGGGAGACGTCTCCGCGCAGGCCGGAGTCGCGGCCGAGCAGGAGTTGGCCGAGGCCGCCGAGCTGACCGCCCTGCCAGTCGCCGTGGAGGTCGATGGGAGTCTGGGCGAGCGAGCCGGCGCGGACGCCGGCTGCTCCGAGGGTGCCTTCGACGCGGAGGATGCCGTTATCGCCAGGGGTGGTGTCGGTGCGGATGGGGTGGGCCTCGACGCGGAGGCGCCACTGGTGCGGCTCGGGGAGCCATAGGGCGAAGTCGGCGTCGGTGAGGGAGAAGGGGGTTTTCTCCTGATCGCGCTTGAAGTTGAGGCGGCCGCCGGTGGCTTCGATGTAGGGGAAGCGGCGAGCGGGGCCGGCGAAGCGCTGGGCTGTGGGCGCGGCGTCGATGCGGGTGGCCTGGAAGAGCAGGCCCTCGATGTTCCACTTGCCGTTGGCGGCGTGGACGAGGTTGACGCTGGGTTCGGTGAGGGCGATGGTTGCGAACTCGACTCGCTTGCGCCAGAGCGAGCTGAAGCGGAGGGTTACGCGGACCTGGCCGGCGCGGAGGATGGGCTCGGCGCCGAAGGCGGGGTCTTCTTCGACGGTGAAGTTATCGAGGGTAAAGCCAGGGAGTGGAAGTAGCACGAGCGAGACGTGGTCGAAGTGGACGGGGCGGCCGATGGCGGCGCCGATGTTGCGGGCGATGCGGAGTTGGAAGCGGCTGACGTTGATCAGCGGCGGGAGGACGGTGAGCAGAAGCAGAGCGAGGAAGAGGATGAGCAGGCCGACGATTCCGCGGCGGCGGCTGGATGGTGGAGGCACGGCCTGGTCGGTGGTGGGGAGATCGTGGATGGAATCGGCTTCTTGCATGGACTCTTGCATGATAGGCCAGAGAGCGAAGGCGGTCACGGCATCTTGCGAGAGGCGGCGACTAACTGCTCGAAGCTCTGCGGCGGGTCTCCGGACTTCAGCATGGATTGAAAGAGCGTGTAGGGGTCGGTCTTCGCGCCGCGCTTGCGCAGGGTAGACTCGTCGTTGACCCACACGTAGACGATGATCTTCTGTTTGGTGGAGAAGCGGAAGAAGAGGCGGTACCGCTCGTGGAACTTGGCGCGGAACCACTGCCGGTTGTCTTTGCCGAGGGTGTTCCCCTGGCGGAATTGCGCGCCGGATGGGTCTGCGGGAATTGTTTCCTCGGTGTATTTGTCGATCGTTGCGAGCAGCTTGGGTGCAGGCTGGCTCCTGAAGTTCGCGGGGTCGGCCCTTTTCGCGATCTTGACCCGGTCAACTAACTGATCGTACTGCCGGTCAAACAGAGGGTGGGCGTATAGGGTCCAGCCGTTGCGAAGCATCAGATCAGGGTTTCTTCGCCGAGGTCTTCGTCTTCATCCACGACGACCCCTTCGATGAGGGCTTTGATCTCGCGGGAACGATTTTCGTCGAGGGGCTTGATGTTTTCCGGGTGGGCGAGCATATCGCGATTGAGGAAGGCCAGGAACGCGGCGATCACCGGGTCGTCCTCGTCGTCGGGTTCTTCTGCTGTTTCGACGGTGACCAGCAAACGGCCCGGAGCGATTACATGGGCGCGAACCTCTCCGCTGAACTCGGGATGGCTCTTGAAGAGCGCCTGTTCGAAGCGGAAGCCGGTTGAGTTTCCGGTCCGGGTGAGCTTGCCTGAATATCCCACGGCCTGAGCGCCGGCGCGCTTGCGGACAGCGGATTTAGTTTGCGAGGCGGGCATAGGCGATCTCCGAGGGTTATGTTAGCACAATCGTGCTTACGTCAGGCGAGAGTGGGCCTCTGGAGGGGTTACCGGATGATGTGGAGGGTTCGGTTCCAGCGGGTCTGGTCGAAGAGGTGGAGGAGGATGTGGCCGATGAAGGCGATGCGGTTGCCGATGCCGGATTTGTCGATCTGGTCAGGTGGAGTCTGAAAGGAC
>Ga0302326_10025455_pt1 | contig 12001 bp, 5 predicted proteins | sample Palsa_T0_3_FD_202264 | JGI IMG/M metagenome (GOLD analysis project Ga0302326, IMG submission 202264) | Peat permafrost microbial communities from Stordalen Mire near Abisko, Sweden - Palsa_T0_3 | ecosystem: Environmental > Terrestrial > Soil > Palsa > Peat permafrost | place: Sweden: Abisko... | reverse complement strand
ACGGCCACGGAGCGGGGCGACCCTTCCGCCTCGGCCAACGCGCCGGCCAGCCGCAGCCGCTCATATTGAACATCATTCGGCGCCGCCGGCGATCCCTGGAGCTTCCATTGGGCGAAGGCGTTGCTGTGGTTCTCGTCGATCCGGTATTCCGTGAGCCGGGCGGCGCCTCCCTGGGGAAGATTTTCCAGCTCCAGCGCGACGCTTGCAGCCGGGCCCGCGACGTCGTCGTCGTGGTAGTGCCAAAGCAGGACGCAGATTCTTTTCTGGTCGTGGCTCGCCAAGGCCGCGACGTCCGGCGCCTTTCGCACGCCGTCGCGGACGATGGCGTCGAGCGGCACCTCGCCGGAGCTCGTCGTTTCGACCCTTTGCCCTCCCATCCGGCTCAGCATCCTGAAGACGTTGAGCACCGGCAGGTCGATGCCATTGCTCGCGAGGACCCGCTGGCCGGCAAAGTAGGGCTGGTCCTCAAACTCGAAGGCCCACGTGAGGGCTCCCTCGAGGTTGACCCCGTACTTGTCCGCAAGCGCATATTCGCGCGCCAGGCTCGCCGCCGTGTAGCTGGAATACATCGTGCCGGTCCGGTAGCCGAGCTGCGGGCCGAGGCAGGCGGCGCAGCCGTCGGGATCGGACTCCCCGATCACGATGGGCTTTCCCCTGAGCTCGGGCACGGCCGCGATCATCGCGAAGCCCCTGCTGATCTCGGCGAGCTGCGCGGAAATGCCGAGCCGAACGTGGCCGTCGGCGAATGCGGGTGCGCCCTTTGCGTGGAACGATAGGAAATCGGTGGGCGTGCCGGTGAGTCCCGTGGCGTAGTTCCTGCCGCGCGCGCAGTGGTCCAGGAAGTCCTGCATGAACTTGCCCCCGTATCCGGCCACGTCGGCCCCGCCCACGCGCGCAGTCGGCAGGGCGCGGCGCACCGCGTCCACCGCGTAGTCGTGGAGCTTGTAGAATTCCTGCGGCGTGCCGTGCCAGTAGGCCGCGCCGTTGGCCTCGTTCCAGACCTCCCAGTACCACTTCTCGACCTCCGCGCGGCCATACCGCTCCACGCAGTGAGCGACCCATTGGCGGACGAGCTCCGCCCACTTGCCATAGTCGGTCGGCGGATAGGACCAACCCGTGCTGATGGCGTCGTATTTCAGGCCCGGCCTCCATTCGTGCTGGTAGGGTTCGGGTCTTGTGGAAAGCGCCTCGGGCATGAACCCGATCTCCGCGTAAGGGCGCACGCCGCGCGCGCGATAGGTGTCAAAGATGTTGTCCAGAACCGCCCAGTTGTAGACCGGACGCCCGCGGGAGTCCTCCGTGTAGGCGTTCGTGCTGCCCCATTTGAGGGCCGGCGTGCCGTCGCCGGTGCAGAGCAGGTTGTGGGCCCTGAAGAACACGCCCTGGGGGCGAAGGCCGCCCAACTCCGAGAGCAGCCGTTTCCCGTCCTTCATCGTCGCGTAATTGGGCTCGTCGGCCCCGAAGAAGCGCCAGATCGGCTTCATCTCCCCGACGGCCTTCGTGGCGTCGACCCGGATGGAGACGGGGAACGGCCCGTCCTGGGCCGGCGCGCAGGGCGCCGGGACCGCGAGGGCCGTGAGGAGGCCGAGCGAAGCCGCTCGGGAAAGGGGGGTGTTTTTCATCGTGACGACGCGGGGGTGGCGGATCCCTTTCTGGCCCAGGCGGCGGCGGGAGCCAAGCTTCCGGTACTTGACCGTTAGGCGGAACTCCTGAATCTGGGTGCGCACGCCCGCATTCCCATGCCCCGTCCCACGCTCAACGACATCGCCCGGGCGCTTGGCTACTCCAAGAACACCATCTCGCTTGGCCTTCGCGGCAATCCGCAGATCCCAGAGTCGACAAGGGCGCGCATCAGGACGACGGCGGACCGGCTTGGATACAGGCCGAACGCGATTGTCTCGCAGCTGATGGCGCAGCTGCGGTCGGCGCGGACGAGCAGGCTGCAGGCCAAGCTGGCGCTTGTTAACGCCAACCTGGATCCGGCTGCCTTCGGGAATCATCCGACCATCCCGATCTATGTGGAGGGATGCGAGAGCCGCGCCGCCAGCCTGGGGTACGACTTTGACAAGTTCTGGCTGCACGACCCGGAGCTGACCTCCGACAGGTGGCTGAGGATACTCAACGCGAGGGGCATCAAGGGCCTGGTGCTCGTCGGCCTGATGGACACGAACCACCTGCCCGATGCGCTCGAGCCGGTGTGGAGGACGCTGCCCTGTGTCGTCACGGGCGTGAGGACCCGGGAGCCCGCGCTGTCCTACTGCTGCGTGGACCATTACAACCTCGCTCTCATCGCGTTCGAGCGCGCGATGGCGCTCGGTTATCGGCGGCCGGCCCTCGTGCTTGACGACGTGATCGACGCACTTGTTGAGCGGAGGTTCTCCGCCGGGTACATTACCGGTCAGCGCCTGCTGCGGCGCTCGCAGCAGATCCCGGTATTCGGCGACGTCACCGGGCCCGGTCGGGCCGAGATGTTCAAGGCGTGGCTTCGCCGGTACGAGCCGGACGTCATATTCACGCTCTATAACAGCGTCATCGGCTGGCTCAGGGCGGCGGGCCTGCGCATCCCCGAGGACGTTGGCGTCATCCAGCTGGAATGGCGCTCATCGCGGCCGGACATCGCGGGAATGAACCAGCACAACCTCGTGACCGGCGAGGCCGCCGTGGACATGGTCGTGAGCCAGATCCACAACAACGAGGCGGGCGTCCGCGACTACCCGCGCGCGACGATGATCGGCGCGAGCTGGGTTGACGGCGCGACGGTGCGCAGCCAGGCGGCGCGCCAGGCCGCGCGGCCCGGGATCAGAGCTCGAGAACGACCACGGACAGGGGTGGGAGCGTGACGCTCACCTGGTTGCCGGACGCTGTTGCTCCGGCGAAGGGCGCGGGCTCGACGGCATGGGGAGCGTCAAATGTGTTGTGCGACGTCATCGACGGGGCCGTCAGAATCCGCCCCGTCACGGAACCGACGCTATCTCCGGCGATCGTGCAAGACACCGTGGCGGCGCTGTCGGGGTTCGTGTTCACCAGGGAGACATGAATCTTGCCCGTGGAATCGCGCGAGGCCGAGGCGCTCACCGTCGGTATCTTCACCGGGGACTCGGCAAGGTCCGGAGTCTTGAGTTCGATGGGAAGCGACGTGGCGCCCTGGTGGATGCGGAACATCTCAAAGACGTGGTACGTTGGCGTGAGGACGATCTTCTCGTGATCCGTGAGGATCATCGCCTGGAGGACATTCACCATCTGGGCGATGTTGGCCCCGGCGACCCGGTCGGCATGCGCCTGGAAGATGTGGAGGTTCAGGGCCGCAATGATCGCGTCGCGCATTGAATTCTGCTGCAGCAGGAATCCCGGGTTGGTCCCGGGCTCCACGTCGGTCCATATGCCCCACTCGTCAACGATCAGGCCGACCCTCTTCTGTGGATCGTACTTGTCCATGATGGCGGAGTGCCTCGTGACGAGCTCCTCCATTTTCAGGGTGTTGCCGAGTGCGCTGAAGTATTGCGGCTTTCCAAACTCGGTGGCCGAGCCCTTCTTCTTCCAGTCGCCGGTGGCAATCGTGTAGTGATGCAGCGCGAGTCCATCCATCTGGCTTCCCGCCATCTTCATGAGGGTGTCCGTCCACTCGTAGTCGTCGCCGCTCGGTCCGCAAGCGACGCGGTAGATCTGGCTCTCCGGCCCCGAACCATAGTTCTTAACAAAGGTATTATAGCGCCTGAAATTGTCGGCGTAGAACTCGGGCCGCATCGAGCCGCCGCATCCCCAGCTTTCGTTGCCGACGGCGATGAAATGCACCTTCCACGGCTTGTCGCGGCCATTGGCTCGGCGCAGGTTCGCCATCGGGGAACTCGCGTCAGAGGTCATGTACTCGACCCATTCCATGGCCTCCTGGACGCTTCCGCTGCCGACATTGACGCAGACGTAGGGCTCAATTCCGAGCATCTCGCACATGTCGAGGAACTCGTGTGTGCCAAAATGGTTGTTCTCAACGACGCCGCCCCAGTGGGAATTGTACATGGACGGCCGTTTCTCCATCGGGCCGATCCCGTTCTTCCAGTGATACTCGTCGGCGAAGCAGCCGCCCGGCCAGCGCAGGATGGGGACATGCAGGTCCTTCAGCGCCGCGAGCACGGCGTTGTTGTAGCCGCGCGTGTTCGGGATATCCGAATCCGCGCCGACCCAGATGCCGTCGTAGATGCAGTGCCCCAGGTGCTCGGAAAACTGCCCGTAGATGTTTCGGTTGATCACTGCGCCCGCCTGGTCGGCGCGGACCGTGAGTTGGGAATCGGATTCGGCCGACGCGAGAAGGGGGGAGGCGAGCAGCGCGAGCATCGCAACTCCGCGAAGTGGGGGTGGGGTCATGGCTTTTGTGCTATGTGGGCTGGGCTGGGAAACGAATCTATCGTTACTTTACAGTAATCCCGCGGGCGCCTTCCGGCAATGCGTCCGTTCGCAGTTCCACCATGGCCTTGATCACCCCGGTTTCCGGCCGGATCCACGAGGGGAAGGCGTCGATCATCTCGAGCAGCGACGCCCGATGCGTGATCCAGGGCGTCGTGTCGATGCGCCCGGCTTCAATCAGCCGGATGATCCGGGTGAAGTCGGTGGGCAAAGCATTGCGGCTGGCGAGGAGCGTCAGCTCGCGCTTGTGAAAATTGGGATCGCTGAACGTGACGTCACCCTGGAAAAGTCCGACGAAGACGAGCCGGCCGCCTTGCGCCGGGAAGCTGAAGGCGGCCGCCATGGACTTGGGGTTTCCGGTCGCGTCAAATACCGCTGTGGGAAGATCGCCTCGCGTGATTCTCAGCAGCGCCTCCCCGGGTTCCTCATCCGCAGCGTTGACGACATGGGTGACTCCAAGGTGCCTCTGGCAGAAGTCCAGGCGGGCGGCGTTGACGTCGAGCGCGATCACCCGGGCTCCCTGCTCGGCGGCGAACTGCATGACCGAGAGCCCGATCGGCCCGGCCCCAATGACGAGCGCGAATTCGTCGCGCTCGACTTGTGCCCGGTCGACGGCATGGCAGCCAATGGCGAGTGTCTCGACGAGCGCGAGTTGGTCGTACGTCAGGGCGGCGGACGGGTGAAGCTTCCTCGCGGGAAGGACAAGCTCCTCGCGCATGCCGCCGTCCACATGGACCCCGAGAACGCTGAGAGCCGAGCAGCAGTTCGGCTTCCCGCGCCGACAAGCCACGCATTTCTGGCAGTTGATGTAGGGCTCCGCCGAGCAGCGGTCGCCCGGTTTCACACGCGTGACGCCGGAACCCACGGACACGACCTCAACTCCGAGCTCATGCCCCAGGATCCGGGGATAGGTGAAGAAAGGCTGCTTACCGCCGAATGCGTGCAGGTCGGTGCCGCAGATGCCCACCCGCAGGACGCGCACGAGCGCCTCGCCCGCGAGCGGCGTGGCCGCGTCCGGAGTTTCCATCAGGGCGAGGCGTCCCGGCTCCTCGAGGCGGACAGTTCTCATCTGATAGATCGCCCGTGCATGATCACAGCCGCTCGCGGAGCTCCGACGGCAACAGTTTCATCGCGAGCGCGCGCAATTTCGGATCGGGTATCTCGACACCAAAGTGCTTGCAGAGGACAAGAAGGTGGTAGAGCGAACCCGTCGTGAGAAGCCGGATCCTCGCGTCATCTATCTCGTCCACGCACCGTTTCACCTGAACGACGGAGAGATCGGTGCGTCCGCCGAGCGCGAGCACGACGGCGAGGCTCACCCGGCGATCCCAGGCCAGCGCACGGTCCGAGCCGCCCGCGAGATTGGACTGCAGCGAGTCGAAGGCCTTCGCAAACGCATCGTCGTCGCCCCGAGCCTTTGCCACCTGTGCCAGGGCCACCAGCGCGCCGAGGTCCGCGGGATACCTGAGGAGCGCCCGGCTCGCGAAGGCCGCCTGGTCAATGCTGTGCATCTCGACCAGGTATTCCACGAGGCGGCTGCGCAGCGTTGCCGGATCCGTATCGTCGGTCACCTCGAGCACCAGGACCGACGGCTCCTTGAAACCGGGGATCTCGGGAAGATTATAGGGCAACGCCCGCAGCCACGGGAAGATCCCGCCGTCCGTCTGGTGGAGCGCGTAGATGAACGAATCCATCGGCTGTTTCAGGCCCATGCGCGCAAAATCATCGAGATCGGTGTCCCAGGAGGGAACGACGATGTGCGTCACGCCGCGCTGGTTGATGAGGGCGAGGGTCTCGTCCGGCCTCGTAGAGTTGACGATCCGGAATGTGGCCGACAGGCCGTCACGGTTCTCCCAGTTCTGGGTCCCGAGCCCGCGCAGTCCGCCGTAGAAGCAGAAGCTCGATGTCCTAAAGGGCGGAACCAGGACGGTCGCGCCGCCCGGATCCGCGCGGTCGGCGATCCACTGCGCCAATGCGCGCTCATAGAGGCCCTCGATATCGGCGGCCGTGAACTTGAAGTCATTTGGGCTTGCCGGATCGACCGTGGGCACGACCAGGAAAAGGCCAAGGGCCATCGCGGGTGCCGCGAAACCGCCGACCACCCACCCGAAAAGGCCGGGATTATCCGCCGTCCGGGCGGCGGAGGCCGTCGCCACCAGAAGGACAAGCGCCATGCAGTCGAACGTGTTCCAGAGGCGGAGCTGGTGTGTCGCGAGCGCGGCGATCGCGAGCACGGGACCGACGGCGATCGCGATCGATGTGCGATGTGCGGAGCCCATCCGGCCCTTGGCGAGGAGCCACGCCGCCGGTCCAAGCAGGAGGAGGGGCAGTAACGTCGCCGCAAGCGCGCCCGACGGGCCATCGCGGGACGCCCAGTTAGAAAGGCTGCTCGCGACGACCCCGTTGGGAAGATTCGAAAGGCGCGTCGCGAGGAGGTCGCCCGCGAGGAACCCGCTGTCTCCGCTCTTTGCGAGCGCCAGGGGAAGCGAGGCGACGGCAGCGGACGAGAGCACCCACACGGTCGCTCCGCGGATTCCGCCCAATGATGTCCTCAGGCGTGTCCAAGAGGCAAAGCGCCAGAGGAGCTCGCCAAGACCGAGCCATGCCAGCCCGTACAGGGGGTAATTCACCCGGAACAGGGGCTCCATGTGCGACGGGAAATACTCGATGAGATAGGCCAGCAGACTCGATATCGCCCCGCCGAAGGCCCAGGCCCGCCAAGAGGGCACATCCGAGGTCGCCGCCGGCGCACCGACTGGTGCGCGGCCGGTCACCAGGGCGGCCAGGACGGCGCCGAGGGCAATCCCGGCCACGACCGGCGTCTGGCCCTCCGCATTGAGCCAGAGGCCGCAGCCGCCGGCGCAGCCGGCCGCAAAAAACCAGGCGGTCGTGCGCTGCGGGGCGACGGCTCCCGCGACGACCAGCAACACGCTCCACAGGGCGCAGATCTGGGCGAGGCCGAAGTCGTTCGCTATGCCCGGCAGCAGGGCAGCCGCGAACGGGAAAATGCTGGCCAGCCCGAGGGACATCAGGGCCGCCGCAAAGGCCCCGAACCTTCGCGCCGCGAATACAGTGGCCCCGATGAGCAGGAACAGCTGCAGGAGCGGGTCCGCAAAGAGCGCCGAATGCTCCACCGAGAGGCCGATCGGCCTGGCGGAGATGCCTCGGTCGAGCCACGCCAGGAAGACGAGCCACCACCGGTACGGCGAGGCCGAGTGCACCTCGCGCCCAAACGGCGCGTTCTCGTAGTCGACGCTCCGGACGCGCCAGTCCCCCTTGGCCAGCATCAGCTGGGTCTCCTCGATCCACTGGTAGGTCGGATTGTTGTGTTCGGGGACGATCAGCCAACGCTTCCCGTCCGCGTAGCCGGTCGGCGACGACGCGTCGACCCGCGCCTCCTCCTTGGCGACGTTCGACACAAATTTCACGTGGTGCAGCCTGACATGGTCGCTCCACGCCATGAATACCGCGCTGCAGACCGGGATGAGCAGCCATGCGCGCTTGGGGAGCCGAAAGGGGGAACTCATTCAGGATTTTGCGTTGGCCGCACGTGGGGTGGCGGCGGAGCCAATCGCATGAAGAAATTCTCGGCAAGCAAAGTCACGGCCTTCCCACGGGACAGAGCGACCTTGACTCCGCCAAGCGGCGATTGTCCTTCTATCGTCTTCGATGTTTGCCGCCGAGACGCCTTGCTGCTCATAAGCCACCGTGCACCGCAAGAAGTTCATAAAGATCATGGCGGCAGGAGGGACGGTCCTTGCCGCGGGGCCGATGTCCGTGCTCGCCGGCCTGGGGGCGCCGGCGCAGGCGCCGCAGGCGGCGGGGCCGGGCGACGGGGGCGCGATCGCGGAGCAGCCTCTCGCCCCGCGCGCGGCCAGGAGGGGAGCCACCTTGTTCAAGGCGCTTTCACCCGAGGAAACAGGCGTCGTCACCCAGAACCCCTATGACGATCCCCGCATGTGGGGTTCCCTCTACAGCGAGAACGAGACGGGAGCGATCGGCACCGGGGTGGCGATCGGCGACTACGACGGAGACGGACGGCCGGACATATTTGTCGTCGCGAAGACGGGAAGCTGCCGGTTGTTTCGAAACCTCGGAGGCTGGAAGTTCGAGGACGTGACGGAAAAGGCCGGGGTCGGCGACAAGGGCGACGCGGCGCGGGTCTGGAAGCAGGGCGCGACGTTCGTCGACGTGAACAACGACGGGCTTCTCGACATCTACGTGTGCCGGTTCGGCGCCCCGAACCTCCTCTACATGAACCAGGGGGACGGGACATTCCGCGAGGAGGCCGCCCAGCGGGGCCTTGCGGTCAGCGACGCCTCGGTGATGGCGGCCTTCTGCGACTACGATCGCGACGGATGGCTCGATGTCTTCATCCAGACGAATCTACTGGACGCCGATGGCCACCCGAACGGCCAGAGGGACTACCTTTTTCACAATAACGGGGACGGGACGTTTACCGACGTGACCGACCTCGCGGGGATAGCGGGCGAGGCGCAGGGGCATTCCGCCATCTGGTGGGACTACGACGGGGACGGCTGGCCCGACCTCTACGTGGCGAATGACTTCGCGGCCCCCGACAAGCTCTACCACAACAACAGGGACGGGACGTTCACGGACACGATTGATTCCGTCGTGCCCCACATGCCCTATTCGTCGATGGGTTCGGACCTCGGCGACGTCAACAACGACGGGCTCATGGACCTTTTTGTCGCCGACATGGCGGCGACCACCCACCAGAAGGACCAGCGCACGCTCGCGGTGATGCGCAGCTTCCTGAAGGATCCCGCGGACGACTCGGCGACGGCCCCGCAGTACATGAGGAACGCGCTCTACATCAACACCGGCACCGGCCGCTTCCAGGAGGCCGCGTGCCTCGCGGGCCTCGCCGCGACCGACTGGACATGGTCGGTCCGCCTCGAGGATCTCGACAACGACGGCCGCCTCGACCTCTTCGTCACCAATGGCATGAACCGAGAGTCGCACAACGCCGACCTCACAGCCCGCAAGGAGCTGGCGGAAACCCCGGACGAAAAGGTTCGCCTCGAGAAGACGGGCCCCGTGCTTGCGGAGCAGCATCTCGCCTTTCGCAACATGGGGGATCTGCGATTCGAGGACGTGAGCGCGGCCTGGGGGCTGAACCAGAGGGGCGTCAGCTTTGGGGCCGCCTTCGGCGACTTGGACGGGGACGGGAACATGGACCTGGTCTATTCAAACCTTGAGGGCGGCGTGACGCTCATGCGAAACGACGCGGACTCGGGGCACAGCATCATTGTCGCGCTCCGGGGAACCCGCTCGAACCGCTTCGGCGTGGGCTCGACCGTGCGCATCGAGACCGATTCCGGCGTGCAGGTCCGCACGCTTGTGCTGGCTCGCGGCGTGCTCTCGAATTCCGAACCGATCCTTCATTTCGGCCTCGGGGAGGACACGCGGATACGGCGCCTCAGCGTATCGTGGCCGAGCGGTCACTCCCAGGCCTTCGCGGACCTGGGTGCGGACAGGCGCTTCACGATCACCGAGCCGTCGTCTGCGGCCGCGCCCTCGGCGCAGGCACAGCCCCCGTCCTGCCAGTTTTCCGAGGCGAGCCGCGCCACCGGCTTCTCGCTCCCTTTCAGGGAAATGGCCGTGGACGAGACGATCCAGCAGCCCCTCCTGCCGATGCGACAGAACAGGCGCGGCCCCTCCCTCGCCGTTGGCGACGTGGACGGCGACGGCATCGACGACGTCGTCCTCGGGGGGACGCCTTCGGATGCCGCGCGCGTCCTCATTGCGGACGGTGCGGGGCGGTTCTCAGCCGGGGACTCCTCGCCGCTCGCGGCCGAGGGTCCCCTCGATGACGGCCCCATGCTTGTCTTCGACGCCGACGGCGACGGCCGCAACGACCTCCTCATGACCAAAGGCGGCGCAAGCCTGCCTGCGGGTGCGCTGGCGTATCAGCCGAGGCTTTTCCTGAATGACGGCCACGGCGGCTTCAGGGCCGCACCCGAGGGCGCTCTTCCGCCGCTGGCGGTGAGCGCGGGCGCCGTCGCGGCCGCGGACTTCGACCGGAGCGGGCGCCTAGGCGTCTTCATAGGGGGGCGGGTCCTGCCGGGTCAGTACCCGCTCGCGCCCCGCAGCGCGCTGTGGGCGAACAGGGGCGGCCGGTTCGAGGACATCACCGACAAGCTGGCGCCCGGCCTGCGCGAGGTTGGAATGGTCACCTCGGCGCTCTGGAGCGACGTGGATGGCGACGGATGGCCCGACCTGCTGCTCACGCTCGAGTGGGGCCAGGTGAGGTGTTTTCACAACAATCAGGGAACGGGATTCGAGGACTGGACGCAGAAGGCGGGCTTTGCCTCGGCCGGCACGTGCTGGTGGAACTCCATCGCCGCCGCCGATTTCAACGGCGACGGGCGTCCCGACTACGTCGTCGGAAATCTGGGGCTCAACACGCCGTACCAAGCGACACCGGCGCGTCCGGCCCTCCTCTTCTGCGGCGACTTTACCGGCGCCGGGGGACGGCAGCTCATCGAGGCCTATTACGAGGGCGACCGCCTCTATCCCCGGCGCACCCGCCGCGACCTCGGCGCGGTTATCCCGTCAATCTTGAAGCGCTATCCGAGGAACGACTATTATGCCCGCGCGACGCTGGGCGAGATACTGGGGGAGCAGAATCTTGCGGCGGCGCGGCGTTTCGCCGCCACGGAATTTCGAAGCGGCGTGTTTCTGAGCCAGAGCGACGGCACGTACCGTTTCGAGCCTCTGCCCCGAATCGCCCAGATCTCGCCGCTGCAGGGACTGGTCGCCGGCGACCTCGACGGCGATGGCCACGCCGACATCTATGCCGTGCAGAATACCTACTCGCCGATACCGTCCGTCGGCCGCTTTGACGGCGGCCTGAGCCAGATGCTGCGCGGCGACGGCCGCGGCGGATTCGCGCCCGTGCCGCTGGCCGAGAGCGGCCTGGTCGTGCCGGGCGACGCCAAGGCGCTCGCGATGATCGACCTCGACCGGGACGGGTGGCCCGACTTCCTGGTGACGCGCAACAACAGCACGACGCTCGCGTACCGGAACAACCGCGTGAGCGGCCGAAACTCTCTTCGCATCGCGCTTCGGGGAAGCCCGGGCAACCCGTCGGCGGTCGGGGCGCGAATCTCCCTGGAATTGGCCGGCGGGGCGGAGCAGGCTGCCGAGGTTCACGCGGGCTCGGGATACCTTTCCCAGTCGACATCGGCCTGTTTTTTTGGCTACCCGGATTCAAACCCGCCCCTTCGCGTGCGGGTGCGCTGGCCTTCCGGGGCCGCCACGGTGCACGGGGTGTCCGGCCGGCCGGCCAACCTCGTGCTCCCAGCCCCAGCGTGAACCGAAAGCGATTCATCGAGATCGTGGCGACGGGGGGGGCGGTCCTCATAGGCCGGCCCCTGGCGCTCCTCGGCGACACGCCGGGCGGTCCTGCGCAGTCGCAGCCCCATCCGGCGGCGGATCCGGCGGGCGCCATCGCCGAGCAGGCGTTGGCTCCGCGCTCGGGCCGGCGCGGCGCCACGATGTTCAAGCTGCTGTCCCCGCAGGAGACGGGGGTCGTGACCGAGAACAACTACGCGGATCCTGCGATGTGGGGCGAGCG
>Ga0302326_10025451_pt1 | contig 12002 bp, 12 predicted proteins | sample Palsa_T0_3_FD_202264 | JGI IMG/M metagenome (GOLD analysis project Ga0302326, IMG submission 202264) | Peat permafrost microbial communities from Stordalen Mire near Abisko, Sweden - Palsa_T0_3 | ecosystem: Environmental > Terrestrial > Soil > Palsa > Peat permafrost | place: Sweden: Abisko... | reverse complement strand
GGATTCGGCGACGAATGGACGGAAGTTTCCGACGGGGCGCGGGTGGAGGATTTGTTTCAGCGCTACGGGCGGAAATTTCCAAAACTCGGCGAGTTTCGTACTTCCGTCGCGGCTTCCATCAATCAGGAATACGCGGGTTGGCGGGAGGCCCTGTCCAATGGAGACGAAATCGCGTTCCTGCCTCCGGTGAGCGGAGGCGAGGCCACGCCCGCGGCTTTGCCGGGCCTGTTTCAATTCGTGCGCGATCCGATTCGTGCCGCGCCGTTCATCCAAAGCATCACTGCTCCGGAAGACGGCGCGCTGGTGGTTTTCGAAGGGACCGTGCGCAACAACTGGCGCGGCCGGCGGACGCTGTTTTTGGAGTACGAAGCCTACGAGCCCATGGCCCTCGCGAAAATCCGCCAGATCGGCGCGGATGCGCGGGAGAAATTCCTGGTTCACGCGATTTGCATCGTGCACCGCTTGGGACGAATCCAAGTGGGCGAAATCAGCGTGCTGATCGCGGTGAGTTCGCCCCATCGCGCCGCGGCGTTTGATGCTTGCCGCTTCGCTATCGATACGCTGAAGGGCACCGTGCCGATTTGGAAGAAGGAGTTTTTCACCGACGGCTCGGTTTGGGCCGACGGAGAGACTCCTGGCACGGAGCCGCGCCCCGCTTCGAATGCGCCGGCCCACTAGATGATTGAGCCCCGGAAAAAATTCCAGGCAGGCGGTGCAGCAGCCGTCGCGTTGTTGTTCGGCGCCGGTGCGTCACTCGGCGCATTCCCCACGTCCGCGCCGCTTCCGCAGAAGAAGCCGAATATCCACGTGGAGACTACGCTGGTTACCGTGATCGCCAGCGTGCAGACCCACGAGGGCCGACCGGTGCTGGATTTGCCGCGCGAAGACTTCGGAATTTCCGAGGAAGGCGTTACCCAGCAGATCGAGCGTTTCGAAGCGGAGACCAATCAGCCGCTGGATTTAGCGCTGATGATCGATACCAGCTTGAGCACCCTCAAAGATCTGAAATTCGTGGGTGAAACCGCGGCGCATTTTATCCGTCAAGTGGTGCGGCCCGGCGACCGGCTGGCGGTGTTTGAGTTTTCCGATGAGGTCACCCAGCTTTCCGAGTTTTCCTCCAACGTCCCTGCGCTGCAAGCGGCGGTGAGGCGCATCAACAGCGGCGCGGGAACGGTGATGTATGACGCGGTGATGCTCGGATCGCGCGCCCTCGCGCGGGGAGACGCCTCGCGGCGCCGGGTGATCGTGCTGGTGACCGATGCAGGAGAAACCACCAGCCACGCGAAATTCGAAGATGCGCGGCAGGCCGCAGTCGCTTCGGGCGCGCTGCTGTATTCCATCGTGATACGCACCATCAAATCGGAAAGCGGACGCAATACGGCCGGCGAACATGCGCTGGAAACGATTACCGACACCACCGGCGGCGCGATGTATTATCCGGACGGGGTCGAGGAGCTGGACGCGATGTTCGATCGCATCGATCGCGAGCTGCGCACCCAATATTTGCTCGGTTACTATCCCCGGCCAGCGCCGCCGCCCGGCGCGTTTCGAAAGATCGAGGTGACGGTGAAGGGCGATTACATGGTGCGAGCCCGCAAGGGATATCTCACACCCGGAGCATCGCGATGAGCGTCACGGAAACCACTCCTACGCAATTTCTGGAAGTCGCGATGGAAGCCGCGCGCGAAGCCGGCGACATCGTGATGGCGGGTTTCGATAACCCCAAGAAAATTTCCTACAAGAGCGAAGTGGATATCGTCACCGAAACGGACAAGCGCTCCGAAGCGGCGATCATCACCCGGCTGCGCAATCATTTTCCGCAGCACGCCATCGTGGCGGAGGAGGGCGGGGGAGGGTCGACGCCGGCGTCGCGATACGTTTGGCACGTTGACCCGCTCGACGGCACTACCAATTTTGCGCACGGGTTTCCGGTGTTTGCGGTGTCCATCGGGTTGGTCGAGGATGGCGAGCCGATCGCCGGCGTGGTGCTGAATCCATGGACGCGGGAATGCTTTTCCGCGGCGCGGGGCGCGGGAGCTTATTTGGGCCAGAAGCCCATTCACGTTTCGCGCGTGGCCAAGCTCGCCGAGAGCCTGCTCGGCACTGGCTTCCCGGTGCGCAAACGATCGGCGAACCCCAACATTCATTATTACGGCGAGTTCACGCTGCGTTCGCACGGCATCCGCCGCGCGGGGGCCGCGGCCCTCGATCTGTGCTCGGTAGCCTGCGGGCGCTTTGACGGCTTCTGGGAATTCGGATTGCATTCCTGGGACGTGGCGGCAGGAATGATCATCATCACCGAGGCCGGCGGCAAGATCTCCGATTTTGCCGGGGGACCGTATCACCCGGGAGACCATGTGATCCTCGCGTCCAACGGCCTGATCCATAAGGAAATGGAAGCGCTCGCGGCGGACATCGCCGAGCGCACCGCCAAGACGTAGCCTCGTCGTCCAGGTTCGATTATCCAAGCCAATTCGTTTCAATAACTTAGAGCGACTGAGGCCCCGCTCTCGAGCGCTTGCGTCTTTTCTACCTCTACCCGCGTATGTATCAGTAGTATGAACACGACTGCCTGTTACTTCGAGAACTCGATGACGCAAGAAAGCACCGAGATCGCTCGTGGACTGCGACGCCGTGATCCAGATTTGCTCGACCGGCTGATCGAGCAATATCAGCATCGCCTTTTCCGCTACCTCCTGCACTTGACTGGACGCCGCGAATTGGCGGAAGACCTTTTTCAGGAAACGTGGATCCGCGTGCTTGAGCGCGGGCACCAATTCAACGACAAGTACGCGTTCAGCACATGGCTCTTCACCGTCGCGCGCAACCTGACGATCGATCATATGCGCCGGAAACAGCCCGCCAGCCTCGACGGCTTGTTGAATGACGGCGAAACGCCCTTCGATGTGCCCGCCACCGGGCGAGCTTCGGCGTTCGATATGACCCTGCAGCGTGAGCAAACCGAGCAAATCGCGGCCGGCATGCAACATCTCCCTGCGGAATACCGTGAAGCGCTCACGCTTCGATTTCAGGAAGGCATGTCTCTGGTAGAGATCGCCAGCGTGGCGCGCGTACCTTTGGGAACTGTGAAATCGAGGATATACCGCGGTCTGAGCGCGCTGGAACCGTGGTTGAAAGGAGCGCCGTTGTGAACACCGATGCACATGAACGAGCACGGAGACTGATTGCTTTAGGCGGTGCCGAGGAGGGTTCCGGCGCCGATGAAGTGGCGTCGAATGCTTGGTTGGCAGAGCACCTGGAGGCGTGTGCGGGATGCCGCGGGTTCGCCGACAACGCTGCGGAAACGATTCGTGGGTTACGCGCGGTCCCGATGGTCGCGGGTCTGGGACTGGTCTCGATGACGCAGATGAGGGTGCGCCGCCGCGCTCTGGAATTGCAGCGCCAGCGAGAACGCCTGTGGCTGGTGGCGGTTAGTTGTACAACGGTGACCCTATGCGCGTTAGTCAGCACAGTGGCTTTGTGGCGCGGCTTTGAATGGTTAGGCGCGCGAGCACAGTTGGCTTCAGCCGTCTGGCAAGTAGGTTTCCTGGTCTTCTGCGTGTTGCCGGCCGTGGTGGCGGGAATGCTGCTGTTAGCTAAGGATACGCACTTGGCGGATCATGCTGGTTCTTACCAAGGCTAGTGGAGAACCAGATTTCTGCGGGAACGAAGTACGGAATGAGGAGAATTTGAGATGACCATCAGAAATCAAACTTCCACGCGATTCAAGGACGAGATCCGCATCATCTCGCCTTGGGCCTTTTTCATAGCTGCCCTGGTGCTGGTGGCGATGGTAGTGCTGTTTGTGGCCGTGATGGGCAGGGATCACGATGCCCCTTCGGTTGCGGTTCGATTGCTGCTGGGAATCGTCGGCGGAACGCTGCTCGGCTGCTACGTGGTGCTGATTGGCTACGTAAACCGGGATGCCGGGCGGCGCAGCATGAGCCGCCTGCTGTGGACGCTCATTGCAATCTTTGTCCCCAACGGGCTGGGGATCGTCCTCTATTTTATTCTGCGCAAGCCGCGCGCCACCAACTGTTCGCAATGCGGCGCGGAAGTCGAGCCGGGTTTCAGCTTCTGCCCCCGGTGCCGCAACCGGCTGCAGCCTGTATGCCCACACTGTCAACGCAGCGTAGGCTCCGGCGACAAGTTCTGCCCATACTGCGGTGGGGCCCTGGAGTCGGATGCCAGCGCGCCTTCCGCTGCGGCGACGAGCCAGGCGTGATGGCAATTTCCGCTACGATGTCAGGTTGGCAGACCAGGTGACGGTGGTCCAGCGCTCGGCGATTTTGTTTCCTTCCAAGCGCCACAGCATAAAATCACGAAACCTCATTTTCTTGCGCGAGGCCGTGCCCGTCCAGCGCCAGACCTCACACTTAACTCTTCAAGCCGGACGGCGTGGGATTCTTCCGCATCAAACGTCAAGGAGGCTGACGCATTGCGCCCTGAGGCGATCGGGACATAACTTATAGGCCGGTGAGAACAATGCAGAAGGGGAGACAGCCAAACGTGAAAGTTGGAATTCTTGGCTCGGGTGATGTTGGAAAAACACTGGCCACCGGTTTCCGGCTTCCTGCATAACGACTGGGTTCATGCTTTCAAGCTGCTCACATAGACGATTCCGATGGTACCAGGGCGCCCTGGTAAGAAATGGGCGGACGCCGGGCGTTGCGTCGGCGACGGCGCGAGATATGGCCCACCGCTCGGCTGAATAGTCCGCAGGAAGGACGGTAGATGACCACTGCACTTTTGCTGCCTAGCATCGAAGAACGTTCTGCTCTCTGGTCGGAACTCGTTGCCGAAGCCGAGGCTTATATCGAAAATGTGGAGTCGCTGCCCGTCGCACCCACGCTCAACCAAGCCGACCTGCACAAGTTACTCGATACATTTTCATTCGATGAACCAGGGTCGCGGATCGACGTGCTCCGCCGCTTCACGACCGAGTTGAAGAGGCAGCAGGTTCATACGCCTCATCCTTGTTATTTCGGTCTGTTTAATCCGGCCCCCGCCTTTATGGGAATTCTTGGCGATTGTATTACCGCGACGCTTAATCCCCAGCTCGCCGCGTGGCGTCACAGCCCACTCGCCGTCGAAACGGAGCGGCGGTTGATCCACGCATTCGCGGGAAAGTTCGGGCTCGCCCAAGAACCCGCCGATGGGTGCCTCACCAGCGGCGGCGCGGAAGCCAATCTGACGGCCCTGCTGTGTGCGCTGACGGAACGATGGCCGGGGGTTCTTGATAACGGCGTGCAAAGTATTGCCGCGAAGCCCGCCTTCTACGCCTCAGCCGAGAGCCATCACTCGTTTCTGAAAGCGGCCCGAACCGTAGGTCTGGGGCGGGCGGCCCTCCGGACGGTTCCGGTTACCGGCGAGTTGCAGATGGACAGTGCTAGGTTGCGAGGGATGATCGAGCAGGATCGCGGACTTGGATACGAACCCTTTCTGGTGGTTGGCACCGCAGGGACGACAAGTGCGGGAGTGGTTGACCCGCTGGTCGCCATTGGTGACGTGGCACGCGCGAACCGTCTCTGGTTCCACGTCGATGCGGCCTGGGGTGGAGCGGCTGTTCTTGTGCCGGAGCTTCGGCCGGCGCTGGAGGGAATCGAGACCGCGGACTCGATTACGTTCGATCCGCATAAGTGGTTGTCGATGCCGATGGGGGCTGGGATGTTTCTGACGCGGCATCGCGACGCGTTGGGCCGAATTTTCTCGGTAAGCACTGCGTACATGCCCAAGGAAACCGAACGCCTCGCCGTGGTGGATCCTTAGGTACACACCCTGCAGTGGTCCAGACGATTCATCGGCCTGAAGTTATTCATGACCCTCGCTACGACCGGATGGGAGGGCTACGAGCGTATCCTCCGGCAACAATCTGAAATGGGAGATCTATTGCGTGATCGGCTCACAGCGAGCGGCTGGTCAACGCGCTAGCGATGCCGTGGTGAAATCCGGCCGCGCGTGGATTTCAACGATCTTGCTCGGTGACAAGAAACCGGCCCTGCGAGCGTGCATTACGAATTACCGCACCGGGCCGGAACACATCGAGACCCTGGTCAAGGTTCTCTCAGATGTTCGTGAGAATGTTTCTGCCCCAACTCGGTCCTAACTCCTGATGAGGCTTATCACACGATGACGCCGCCACCGCCCGTCGTCGGCAAACGGTTTTATTGGGGATGATGGAGCGGTAAGTACACCCACTGCCCGCACCCTTCAATCCTCCCATTCCATGGAGTTCCCCTGCTACAATCCCCGGAATGCGTGCCGTCGATCTGATCCGCAAGAAGCGCAATGCCGAAGAGCTTACCGCCGAAGAGATCGCCTTCCTGATTGCGGGGGCGACTGACGATACGATTCCTGATTACCAGATGGCCGCCTGGTTGATGGCCGTTCTGTGGCGTGGCATGACCCGCGCCGAACTCACTGCGCTCACCGAATCGATGTTGCGATCCGGAGAACGGCTCGATTTTTCGCACCTGCCCGCCGCCAAGGTGGATAAGCATTCTACCGGCGGCGTGGGCGACAAGACTTCGCTGGTGATTGCGCCCATCGTTGCGGCTGCGGGGCTGTACGTCCCGATGATCAGCGGCCGCGGCTTGGGGCACACCGGCGGCACGCTGGACAAACTCGAATCCATCCCTGGGTTTAATGTGAACCTGTCGCTCGCCGAGTTCGAGCGCGTTTTGCAGGAATGCCGGTGCGGCTTGATCGGACAAACACCGCAGATTGCTCCGGCCGATAAGAAACTCTACGCCCTGCGCGACGTGACCGCGACGGTGGAGAGCCCGTACCTGATTTGCGCGTCGATCATGAGCAAGAAAATGGCGGAAGGCATCGACGCGCTGGTGCTAGACGTAAAGACCGGCGACGGCGCGTTCATGAAAGAGCAAAAGGACGCGGTGTACCTGGCTGAATTGATGGTCGAGACCGGCACGCGGATGGGCAAGAAAGTGGTCGCGCTGATCACCGACATGAGCCAGCCTCTGGGGCGAAAAATCGGCAATGCCCTGGAAGTGGAAGAGTGCATCGAAGTTCTTCATGGCGGTGGTCCCCAGGACTTAATCGAACTGTGCATTGAGCTTTCCGCTTGGATGCTGCTGCTGGGCTCGCGCTCCGCCACTCTGGCCGAGGGCCGCACTCTCGCCGCAGAAATGATTTCCTCGGGCCGCGCTCGTGATACATTTCGCCAGATCGTCCGGCTGCAGGGCGGTGATTCCGGGGTGATCGACGACGTGGGACGGCTGCCGCGCGCCGCGCACACGCGTCAGATCCACACGCCGCGCGATGGTTTCATTTCCGCGATTCGCTGCGAAAATGTGGGCGTGGCGGGAATGATCTTGGGCGGCGGCCGGGAAAAGAAAGAAGACGGAGTGGATCCAGCGGTGGGAATTGTGCTCGAGAAAAAGGTAGGAGAAGCCGTTCGCGCCGGCGAGGCGCTGTGTACCATCCACTACAATTCGGAGTTGCGTCTGGAAGAAGCCTGCGAACTGCTGGAAGAGAGCTTTCGCATCGCTCCCAAAACACCGCCGCGCGTGTTGTTGGTGCACCGGGTGATCGGCGCGGATTGAAATTCGGCCGCTCGAAAACCGTTTCGCGTCATTTGCATAGAACATAGTTGCTAAGCGCGTTCGCAGGGAAAAAGGAGGCCGATCACCGTGCATCGACTCATTGGGCTGCTTGGCATGGCAACGATGATGGCCCTGGCTTTCGCCTTCTCCACCAATCGGCGCGCGATTCGTCCGAGAACGGTTGCGTGGGGCGTGGGCCTGCAGATCGGATTCGCGTTCCTGGTGCTGCGATGGGAATACGGCCGGCTGATTTTCCAAAAGGCCGGCAACGCGGTGAATTGGTTGCTGGACTTTGCGTTCTACGGCTCGGAATTTGTTTTCGGCGCGCTAGGGAAAAAAGGCTCGCCGATGGGCTTTAACGTGGCCTTCCAGGTGCTGCCAACGATTATCTTTATTGCCGCACTTTTTGCGCTGCTCTATCACTGGGGTGTGATGCAATTCATCATCAAGCAGGCCGCGCGCATGATGACTTACACCATGGGCACCAGCGGCGCCGAATCGCTCAACGTGGCCGCCAGCATTTTCATGGGGCAGACCGAAGCGCCCCTGACCATTCGGCCTTTTCTGCCCAACGTCACCCGCTCGGAATTGATGACCATCATGACCAGCGGCATGGCCCACGTTTCCGGCGGGATCATGGCCGCGTACATTCTTTATGGGATCGAGGCGAAGCATTTACTTGCGGCGGTGATCATGACTGCGCCGGGTACCATCCTGTTATCGAAGATGCTGGTCCCCGAAACCGAAACCCCACTGACCAGCGGTAAGGTGGTGATTGCGCACACCGAGCGAGAAGCGAACTCGCTGGGCGCGATTTCCCGCGGCACGTCGGATGGACTGAATCTGGCGCTGAACGTGGGAGCGATGTTAATTTCGTTTATCGCGCTGATTTATTTGGTCGACGGCCTTTTCGGCGCCGCGCACAATTGGCTGGGCTACCACCACATCTGGTTTCCCACCAGCCTGGAACAGGTGCTGGGATGGATCTTTGCGCCGGTAGCTTGGCTGATTGGCATCCCGTGGCACGACTGCTTGCAGATCGGCAACCTGCTGGGATTGCGCATGGTCACCAACGAATTAATCGCTTTCCAGCGGTTGGGTCCGATGAAAGAGACGCTCGACCCGCGTTCGTTCACCATCGCCACGTTCGCGCTGTGCGGCTTTGCGAACTTGAGTTCGATCGGCATTCAGATCGGCGGCATCGGCGCGCTGGCGCCGAACCGTAAGGCCGACCTGGCGCGGCTGGGCATTCGGGCCATGTTGTGCGGGACCATGGCCAATCTCATGTCTGCATCCATCGTGGGTGTGTTTTTGCGATGAGCGCGCGCGGGAAAAATTCGCCGGCCGGCACAGGTGCTTTCGCGCAGGCAGAACGCGCCGCCAAATTCATCCTCGCGAAAACGAAGTTGCGCCCGCGCGTCGCCGTCGTTCTGGGCTCGGGCTTGGGCGCGTTTGCCGACGGGCTGTCGAAAGCTACCGTTATACCGTATGCAAAAATTCCGCACTTCCCCCGCTCCACGGCGATTGGGCACGCGGGACAGATGGTGATTGGATTTTCGGGCGACATACCTTTGGTCGCGATGCAGGGGCGGGTCCATTTCTACGAAGGCTATCCGCTATCTCAGGTTGTTTTTCCCATGCGGGTACTGGGACGGATGGGAATCCGCTCGGCCATTCTCACTAACGCTGCTGGCGGCATCAACACCAAGTATTCTCAGGGCGCGCTGGTGGCGATGAGCGATCACATCAATCTGCAGGGCTCGAATCCCCTCATCGGTCCGAACGACGATCGATTCGGTCCGCGTTTTTCGGATATGAGCCACGCGTACTACAAACCTTATCGGGAGATTGCCATCACCGCAGCGCGGCGCCTGGGTTTTGAATTGCCGGAAGGCGTATACGCTGCTCTCACCGGCCCAAGTTTTGAGACTCCCGCGGAAATTCGGTATCTGCGGGTCATTGGCGCCGATCTGGTTGGCATGTCCACCGCGCCGGAAGTGATCGTCGCCCGGCATATGGGGATTCGCGTGTTGGGAATATCGTGTGTTACCAACATGGCGGCGGGCATCCTGGATCAAGAGCTCAACCACCAAGAGGTTTTGGAAACAGGAGAACGCGTCAAAGGGCAGTTCATTTCATTGTTGCAGGCGGTGCTGCCCGGAATTGCGGAAGATGCCGGACGTCCGAAAGGGAAGTAGGTCGCCAGGATGAGCGAAGAATCGAAGTGGATTGAAGCGGCCAAAACGGCGCGGGAGTTTGCCCACGCCCCGTTTTCGAATTTCAAGGTTGGCGCGGCGCTGCACGCCCGGTCCGGGCGGATTTTCACCGGGTGCAACGTGGAAAACGCCAGCTACGGGCTCACCATTTGCGCCGAGCGCACCGCCATCGTCAAGGCCATCTCTGAGGGCGAAAAGGAATTCGATGCGATCGTGGTGGTGACGGATACCGACAAGCTGACGCCGCCTTGTGGAGCCTGCCGCCAGTTCATCTGGGAGTTTTGCGGAGACGTTCCGGTGATTATGGCGAACCTGAAAGGCGAAGTGAGGCGTGATCGCAGCGGCGCGCTCTTGCCTTACGCCTTCGACGCGTCATTTCTTTAAAGCTTCAGCCGTTTGCGCCTTCGCCCGTGATGAGCCCGCAGCAATTCTGGATACTGGAGGAAACGCCTCGTGAAACGCCTCATTCCTATTTTCGCGCTCTTATTTCTTGGAGTGGCTTGGCCATCGTCCGCTCATCCCGGCGCCGGCAACGTCGACCTGATCGTCTCCGGCGGGACGGTGGTCACCATGGACGCCGGCGGGCGGGTGATCGAAGACGGCGCCGTCGCGGTGAAGGGCGACATCATCGTTGCCGCCGGCCCGCGCATGGAAATCGAAGCCCGCCACCACGCCGCCAAGACGATCGACGCTCGCGGAACTATCGTGATGCCCGGGCTGATTGACGCGCACGCTCACGCGGCGATGAGCCTGTTTCGCGGACTGGCGGATGACCTGTCCCTCGACGACTGGCTGCACAAATATATTTTCCCCGCTGAAGCCAAAAACGTCACCGAGGACTTCGTGGTCTGGGGCACGCGCCTCAACATGCTGGAAATGCTGCAGGGCGGGATCACCACTTACGCCGACATGTACTACTTTGAAGACGCGGTAGCGCGGGTAACCAAGGAAGCCGGTATGCGCGGCGTTCTGGGCGAGACGATTATCGATTTTCCCGCGCCCGATAATAAAACCCGCGAGCAGGCATTCCGCTACACTCAGGATTTTCTCGGCCACTGGAAAAACGATCCGCTGATCGTGCCTGCCGTGGCTCCGCACTCGATCTACACTTGCTCGGAGAAAACTCTCCAGGATTTCGCGGCGCTGGCCCGCCGCAATGGCGCGCCGATTCTGATCCACATCGCCGAAGCGCCGTTTGAAATGGAACAGAGCCGTGCGAAACACGGACTCACTCCGGTCGCCTATCTCGGAAGCATCGGAGTGCTAGGCCCTGATGTAGTTGGCGCGCATTGTATCTGGGTGAACGAGGCGGACATCGCCACGCTCGCCCACTACGGCGTGGGCTGCTCGCACAACCCTTCCAGCAACATGAAAACCGCCGCGGGAGTTTCCCCGGTCATGGACATGCTCGCCGCCGGAGTCCACGTAGGCTTGGCCACCGACGGCGCCGCCAGCAACAACAATCAGGACCTGTTCGAAGAAATGGACCTGGCGCCAAAAATGCAGAAGCTCGCACACATGGATTCGCGCGTGCTGCCGGCGAAGGCGGTAGTGGAAATGGCCACCATCGAAGGGGCGCGGGCGATCCACCTGGAAAAGAAAATCGGATCGCTCGAAGCAGGCAAACAGGCCGATCTGATCGTGGTCGAGACTGAGAATGCGCACTCTACGCCGATGTACGACGCGTATTCGGCGATCGTCTACGCGCTAAAAGCCTCCGATGTGCGCACCGTGCTCATCGCCGGAAAGCCGGTGATGCAAGATCGTAAAATGCTGACGCTGGATGAGCCCGCCATTCTCGCTAAGGCGCGGGAGTACGCGCCGAAAATAGCTGCGTCGGTCAAGGCCCCGGCGCAGTGACCGCAACGCGCCGTGTTACCGGATATACAGGACCGCGACCCCCATCCTGTTAGGACGGGCGAGTGTTTCGCTGGCGGTACATCTTTAGAGCGGTATTGCGGAGAACTTCGGGGATGTTCTTGTTGGTGGTCAGCATTTTGAGGTCGGTCGACGTCAGTCGCGGCAACAAGTGCATCGAGACGCTCACGGGGGTCTTCGAATTGCTGACCAACCCTTTCACGATGGTGTAGTTCTTCATGAATGACCGGCGCGCCGCGATCAATCGCAGCGCGTCGGTCGAAAGCGTGGTCATCGCCGCAAACGATTCCACGTCGCGGTCCACCAGCCGGGGCGATTGCAGCACAGCTCGCTGCACCATTTT
>Ga0302326_10025450_pt1 | contig 12002 bp, 9 predicted proteins | sample Palsa_T0_3_FD_202264 | JGI IMG/M metagenome (GOLD analysis project Ga0302326, IMG submission 202264) | Peat permafrost microbial communities from Stordalen Mire near Abisko, Sweden - Palsa_T0_3 | ecosystem: Environmental > Terrestrial > Soil > Palsa > Peat permafrost | place: Sweden: Abisko... | reverse complement strand
TTTTCGGATGCTGGCGGCCAGTCCGACCGCCGGCGGCTGGCTGAAAACCGTGACCACCCGGCTCTGCCTCAATCACCTGCAGCGCTACCGTGGACGCTGGCGGCTCTTTTCGGAGCTCAGGCAGCCCGGCGCGGGGAGCGGCGGCCCGGATGACGCCGACATCGAATTTCCCGCCCCCGATGTTTTTTTCGCCGGGATGGACGCCGCCGACCGCAAGGACGCGGTGGAGCGCGCGCTGGCGCGGCTCCCCGACAGCCAGCGGGTGCCGCTGGTTCTTTTTCATTTTGAAGACCTGTCCTACGGGGATATTGCGGAGAAGCTCGGCCTCTCGCTGGCCAAGGTGAAAAGCGATATTTTTCGCGCGCGCTCCGCCATGGCGCGCGTCCTCGCGGACATCGCCGGTGAATCCAACCCTATTTGATTTTTCCCATGTCTCCCCATGATCCCAACAGCGCAGAACGCCGCATCCATGAGATTCTGCGCGCTCTGCCCAACCGCGGCGCCCCGCGCGCGCTCGAAGCTCGGGTGCTGGCTGAACTGCAACGGCACGAGTCGCGACCGTGGTGGCGTCAGTCCTATGTGGCATGGCCGCTCTCGTTGCGCGGGGCCTTTCTGGTCGTGACCGCCGCGGTGGCGGTGGCCCTGGCCGTCGGCCCAAGCCGGGTGCTCAACGAGCTCGCGCGGCGCGTGGAATGGCTGGCATCCCTGCGGTCGCTCGGCGACTGCCTCTCGGGAATGGTCCAGGATGTCCTTCGCGCCATTCCGACGCCCTGGCTCTGGGGCGCGCTCGCCGCCGTGGCCGCCTGTTACGCCGTGCTCGCCGGCCTGGGCGCGCTGGCCTACCGCGCCTTTTTCCGATCCAAACTGCAACTGCCCCACGGCCCCTCCGCATGAAATCTTCATCCGTTTCCATTCTCCGGGGCATCGGCTTCGTTTCCTTTTTCTCCCTGGCCCTTCCGGCGTTTGCCCTCGAACGGGAGCCTCCGCCCGATGACAACGCGGCGCCGTCGTACGATGGGTCGGCCGGCTATTCCCGGGTTATGTCGAACAATTACATCCCAGCGAATGAGCATGTCACGGGCGACGTGGTGGCGGTCATGGGCAACAACCGGGTGGATGGCTACGTCAGCCACGACGTCGTCACCGTCATGGGAAACGCCGTGATCAACGGCACGGTGGCCCACAATGTGGTCACCACGATGGGCAATGTCATGCTGGGCTCTCACGCCGAGGTGGACGGCGATATTGTCTGCACCGGCGGCAACGTGAACCGGGCCCCGGGTTCGATCGTGAAGGGTCGCATCGTAAACGGGCCGTTCGGGGGCGGGCATTCGACGAGGCGCGGGTTTCCGGGCTTCGTCCCGAGAATACCCTGGTCCCGCTATGGATGGCCTTCGGCCCCCGCCCTCCCCGTCGTGGTGTCGACCCTGGTGATCATCTCCATCGGCCTGTGCACGCTGCTGGCCCTGGTGTTTCCCAACGGTATCCGCCGCTGCGGCGACTCGCTCGTGGAGCGGCCCGGCATCACAATCCTGGCGGCATTCGTTGCGCTGCTCGCGCTCCCGCTGATCTTCATTCTGCTGTGCGTGACAATCGTCGGGATCCCGGTCGCGATCTTTTTCCTGCCCTTGGGAATTCTGGCAGCGGTGTTATTTGGCAACGCATCGGTTTATGGTTTGGTCGGCCGGGGTCTTTCCCGTGACCGCCTCCATCCTGCGCTGGCGGTCCTGATCGGCGGCGTCCTCTGCGGACTGTTCTTTTTCAATCCGATCACCGGCCTGTTGCTTTCCCTCGCCCTTTCGGTCCTCGGACTGGGCTGCGTCGTGACGACCCTGCTTACGTCAAAGAAGTCGGCGGCCGCGGCGGCCAGCCCTCCACAGCTCGTCGCTCAAGTCCCGCCGCCGCCAGCCCCGGCCGTTATTCCGGAGCCTGCGCCGAGCGCGGCGGTCCCGGATTCCCCGCCCTTGGCCGCGTCCTCCGCGCCAGCCGCCGTTTCCCCTTTGATCTCCTCCGCGCTCCCTCGCGCCGGATTTTGGATTCGCATGGGCGCCTTGTTCATCGACGTCCTGATAATCGGCTCCGTCTTTGGTGATGGCGTCATCAACCATCGGATAATCCACGAAGGATTCCATATCTCCGGATCCAACCTCCTGCTGCCTCTGGCCATTTATGGCGCCATCATGTGGAAGCTGAAGGGCACCACTATTGGCGGCATGATTTTTGGCCTGCACGTGGTGCGGTTGGACGGCCGGGAGGTGGAATGGGAGACGGCGATCGTTCGCGCATTGAGCTGCTTCCTCTCGGCGATTCTCTTCCTGGGGTTCATCTGGATCGCATTCGACGACGAGAAACAAGCCTGGCACGACAAGATCGCCGGCACGGTGGTGGTGCGCGCCAAGGGCAAGTCGCTGCTATAAATTTTCGGATTCCGAAACTCGAATTTCGAAGTTTTTCCCTTTCAGTTTTGGCTTTGCTCCCGCTCTGCGGGAGCCAAGGCCGAAACTGCCGCGGCGTAGCCCCGCGTTCAGCGGGGCGAAGACGGGCCCCAGCGGGACCTGAGCTTGCCGAAGGCCCCTTTCTCCATTTGTCTTTCGGCATGACCACCCCACTTGTCGGAATCATCATGGGCAGCACGTCGGACTGGGAAACGATGCAGCACGCCGCGCAGACGCTCGATGGCCTGGGCATACCCTACGAGAAGCGCGTGATCAGCGCCCACCGGACCCCCCAGCTGATGCATGAGTGGACCACCGGCGCCGCGGATCGCGGCCTCAAGATCGTGATCGCGGGCGCCGGCGGCGCCGCGCACCTTGCGGGCGTGGCTGCGGCGCTCACCGCGCTGCCCGTGCTCGGCGTGCCGATGGAATCGGCGTCGCTCAAGGGTCTCGATTCGCTGCTCTCCATCGTGCAGATGCCCGGCGGCATCCCCGTGGCCACCTTCGCCATCGGCAAACCCGGCGCGGTCAACGCCGCCCTTTTCGCCGCCGCGATCCTGGCGCACGGCGATGCCGGGATAAAAAAAGCCCTCGACGACTATCGGGCGGCCCAGACGAAAAAAGTCGTGGAAGCGAAGCTTCCGGAATAACGGGGCCTGGTCCGTGGCAGCCCGAGGACCATGAATCGCCGGGCCTTTTTTCTCAGCGCGGCGCCTTACCTTCTCCTGGCCGCGCTTGTCCTCCTTTTTTTCGGCGACCTGCTCGTCACCGGCCGGAGCTTCGCCTTGCGCGACACCTTCGCCAATTTCCTGCCGTGGCGGATCTATGCGCGCCAGTCCCTGGCGGCGGGCGAAATTCCCTGGTGGAATCCCTACGGCGCCTATGGCAAGCCGTTTGTCGCCGATATCGAAGGCGGTTTCTATTATCCCGGACATGTCCTGTTCCTTTTTTTGCCGGTCATGCTGGCCTTCAAGCTGTCCTGGATGCTTCACCTTTGGATCGCCGGCGCCTCGATGTTTGCGCTTGGCCGCGCCTGGGGCCTGGGCGTGGCGGCCGCCTTGATCGCGGCCGTCGCCTTCATGTTCGGCTCGTTTCCGATCGCTCTCCTGGAATCCGCCGACGGCCTTGAGACGATCGTATGGACGCCCCTGGTCCTGCTGCTGCTCTTTCGCCTGGCGGACATCTGGGCCCGCGGCGCGGACGCGTCGCCGCGGCAATTGGGCAGGCGCAGCGCGCGGACCGTAGTGAGCCTGGCCGTGGTGACGGCCATCCAGTTTCTCGCCGGCCATAGCGAGTTCTTTTTATTTGGCGGGATCTTTTGCGCGATTTGTTTCCTGGGAAAATGCCTGTGGGAGGTGCGCGGCGGGAGGATCGCCGGGGTGTTGCTGGCGGCGCTTCTGGCCGGGGGACTGATGGCGGCGCTGGTCCTTCCCCAGCTCGGCCCCACGCTCGAGCTGCTGCCTTATTCGGACCGGTTGCAGATGCACAACCCGGGCCTGAACCAGGGCTCGGTTTCCCCGCGGCATCTCCTGGCGATGGTCTTCCCCTTCCTCTACGGCCACCTCGGGCTTCACGGCAAATATTGGGCCGATGCGGTGGAAGAGTTCACGGTCGGCACCTGCTATTTCGGCCTGATTCCCCTGCTCCTTCTGCCCTTCAGCCTGTTCCCTCTCTTCAAACGGGGATCCCGTTCGTTTCCCGTGGCGCTCCTGTGGTCGCTGGGGGCGGCCGGCCTGATGCTCGCCATGGGGAAATTCACGCCGCTGGCGCCCTTCTTCTACAAGCTGCCGTTCTTCACCCATTTTCGGATGCCCTCGAAATTCAACTATTGGGTGTGGATCGCCGGGCCGTTGCTCGCCGGCTTCGGATATCAGGCGCTGATCGGGGGGACGATTTCCCCCGGGGAGCGGCGATGGCGCCGGGTTGCCTTCGCCCTGATGCTGGCGGCCTGGGTGATGTTGGGGCTGGGTCACAACCGGATCATGGAAATCTCGGAAAACGCCAGCGTGCTGGCCGGTCACGGCCGGCTGGACCAGGCGAGGGCCGGCGGAGTGAGAGCCGACTATCTCCTGGGCCTGCTCTGCTTTGGCGGCGCGTTGGGAGTCCTCGCGCTGCGGTCATTCACCCGGATCAGGCAGTCCCTGGGCGACGCCCTCGTCATCGGCTGCGTATTCCTCAACGCCGCGTTCATCGGCCGGCAGATTCACCCGGTGCTGCCCGACGAGGTTTATACGAGCTCTCCGGGGAATCATATCGTGGCGGCCTTGAAATCCGACACCTGGCGGGTTCATACGTTTGCCCCTGAATTCGGCGCCACCATGTACCTGTACGGCGAGCCAAGGCGGGAGATTTTTGATTGGGCGAAGGCGATTGGGACCGAGGATTGCTGGCTGCCCTATGGGATCTATTCGACTTATTCCGGCGGGTTCAAAATCACCCGCAACCTGGAAATATTAATCGGGTTGATTGAACTGCCAGCCAACGACCGGGTGGCGCTCAGCCGGCTGGTCAATGTCCGGACCTCGATCGTCAACAATTCACCGGGCCTGGGCTCCGCTGTGTTGCACCGGATGGCAACGGAGACGATTTCCAACAGCCTTCCGCGCGCCTTTGTCGTCACTCGATGGCGGATCGTGGGGATGGACGTGTTCCCTTTCGCCCAGCAGTTGCTCGCGGGAAACGCCTTTGACCGGGAAGCCGCCGTGGAATTCGTTCCCGGAGCCGGCGGCCCCTTGCCGCCTCCGCCCACCCCTGACGTCAACGGGCCCGAATCCGCCCCGAATGCGGTCCAAGTCTTCGAGCCCAAACGCAACAGCGTCCATTTGGAAGCCAGCGCTCCCTGCCGTTCGCTGCTCGTCCTGAGCGACACATGGTACCCCGGATGGAAAGTTTTCGTGGACCACAAGGAAGAGCCCATCTATCGGGCAAACATCTGGTTTCGCGGAGTCTTCCTGGAACAGGGAAATCACGAGGTGGACTTCGTCTATCGGCCCAGTTTCATCGGGGTTTACGTGACCGTGAGTCTTATCAGCGCGGCCTGCTTATGCCTCCTGTGGTTCAAGGGCCCCTCAAGACCGGCGCCCCTGAATAAAGTTACGGAAGCAAAGCTTCCGTAATGGGATCTCTTGAGGTGGGGCGGCTTGCCCCCAAGACGCCTCATTGGGAAGCTAGTCCGAGTTTTCTCTCCTTCGGAGCCGAACAGGCGTCTTGGGGACAAGCCGCCCCACCTCTGAATACTTCTCGGCTACCGCTGGGCATTTCTTCGCTGCGTCCAAATGTTTCATCGCCGAAATTTGATATAGAATCTCCGAAGTTCGAATTTCAGGTTTCAAATTCAAATTTCATCCTTCCGAAGGAGAGTGCCATTTAACGAATTTTTTTCCCGTTATGCTAACTCTATAACAATATTTTAATATCATTCGTGGCACATAAATGGCTCATAAAAACGGCCCTACAGAATGAACCCATAACCAAAGAAAAATATGTCAGATCCAGCGATACCCTCCACCCCCACGATGAAGCCGACGCTCGGCCTCACCGGTTTGACTGTCAATGCGATGGCCTTGATCGCGCCCGGCGCGTTCCTGTGGCTAACCTTCGAGGAGCAATCCACTTTCGGCGCCCCGGGTGCCGGGTGCGCGATGTGGTTCGGCATGCTGCTGTCACTGGCGCTGTGCTACGCGACCGCGATCAGTTACGCGGAGCTTTCCAAGCTCTACCCAGGCGCGGGATCCTCATATTTTTACGCGGAACAGGCGTTCCTGGCAAAATCCAAGGCCTTCAAGTACGCCCGGGTGGTCAAGTTTTTCACGGGCTGGGCGAGCCATCTGTATTACTGGGCCTATCCCGGCCTGATGGTCGGGGTCACGGCGCTGTTTGTCGGGTACATCGCCCAGGCAGTCTTTCCGAATACCTTCAGCGGCGTCTATAACAGTCCGCTTCTGATGTATGTATTTTGCATCTTATTCTCCATTTTCGTCTCCTACATCGCCTACCGCGGCGTCAACGGAAGCACGATGGTCAATCTCAGCGTCAATGTGATCCAGATCGCGGCCCTGATGTTTTTCGCCATCCTCGCGATCTGCTACCGGGTGCACCACAAGCAGGGCGACGTCGCCTACCACCTGTCCAACCAGGTCGCGGTCAACTATCAGGTGGCGCAGACGCCGCAGTTGGATGCGAATAACAAGCCAATCCCGGTGCTCGACGCCAACAACAAGCCGACGAAGAATGCCGACGGAACGCCCGCGTACGCGATGCAGGATGCCCAGGACAGCGACGGCACCCCCACCCCCGGCGACGCGAACGGAAATGCCGTGCCCCTGGCCAAGGCCGCGCCCTTCACGATCGACTACAAGGCCGGCGCCTGGACGACGGACTCCAACAACAATCCGCAGTTCAACTACCACCCGACGCTCAAGTCGGTGATCGCGCCGCATAAGTTCAGCTTTGTCTTCATCCAGGCCTGTATCGCCATTCTTTGCTTCGTCGGCTTCGAGTCGGTGACGTCCATGGGCGAGGAGGCAAAGAATCCCAAAAAGCACCTGCCTTGGGCCATCCTCCTTTCACTCAGCATCCAGGGCGCAATCTGCTACATGTTCGAGTACTTTGCCGCGAACTATCTGCTAAATAGTGGTTATACCATGCCGCAGGCTTCGGGCTCAGCCGCACCCATCGGCGACCTTATGCTCATAACCGGCACATGGCTCTTCGGCAGCGCGGCGGCCGGCAAGGCATTCATGCTCGTTGAGGGCATAACGGTCTTCCTGGCGCTGATCGGCACCACGCTGGCCTGCCTGAACACGGGCGCCCGCGTGACTTACGCGATGGGCCGCGACAAGGAAGTTGGATCCCACTTCGGCCTGCTCCACGGCAAGAACCTCACGCCGCACAAGTCGATCTGGACGCTCTGCATCCTGTCCATCTTCATCGGCATCATCACGGTGACGACCTACCTTGGAGGCACCACCCCGGCAGCGCTCGACAAGCATAACATCTGGTACAGCTTCGGGATCTTTGCCCCATCCTTCTACACCACGGTGCCCAATTCCCTGCTCATCGTGACGCTGGTCAGTAACTTCGGGACTTTCCTGCTCTACATGACGACCTGCTTCGTCGCCATGGTGGCCTTCCGGGAGCACCACATGTTCCACGGCATCAAGCATGTTGTCATTCCGATGCTGGGGATGCTGGCCAATCTGGTGTGCATGCTCTTCTACTTGGTCGGGCCGTTTTCGGTCGCCGGCATGAGCTGGCACGAAAGCTACATCGCCCTCGGCGTCGCGGCGCTCTGGGGCATCTACGGCGCGTTTTACTTCATCAAGGGCAGCAAAACCAAGGGCAAGGAGATCCTGCTCACCGTCAAGCCGGCGTAGTTCTCATTTGACCCGGCCCAACGCCGGATAAACATTCAAGGCTCCGTGCGCGCGTCCGCGCCACGGGGCCTTTTTCATCTCCGTCACCCCGACTCCCTCCATGCGCCTCCGCTACGCCAAGATTTCGACGACCGGCCCCGTGCGGGCGATCAATGAGGACTGGCTGGATTTTTGGGAGTCGCCCGACCCCCTGGTCCGGGAGCAGCAGGGCAGCGTCGGATTGCTGGCCGACGGCGTGGGCGGATATGAGCGCGGGGAGATCGCCAGCCATCTCGCGGTCGATGAGGCTCTCGCCGAATTCCAGGCGGCCCCGGCCGACACCAAGCCCTACGAACTCCTGCGGCGCATGATTGCCCGGGCCTGCGCCCGCGTGCATGACAAGTCGGTGACGGATTTTCACGGCCAGATGATGGCCACGACGCTGGTCGCGTCGATATTCCGGAGCCGGACCGTGTGCGTCGCGAATGTCGGCGACTCCCGCGCCTATTTCATCCGCCAGAAAACCATCCGCCGGCTGACGACCGATCATGTGGCTACCGCCCTGCCGGTGAAGCTCGGCCTGATGCTGGAACGGCAGGCCATGGCCAGCCCCCACCGCAGCCAGCTCACCCGCAGCGTCGGGTCCGAGGCGTTCTGCCAGCCCTCGTTCGCCACGCAATTTCTCAATCACGGCGATTTCATCCTGCACTGCACGGACGGGCTGCACGCCTTTGTCCTGGACGAGGAAATGCGCGAAATCGTGACGCGCAATCATCCCTATGACGCGTGCCGCGAGCTGGTGGCCCTCGCGGAGAAGCGCGGCGGCGACGATAACATCACCCTGCAATTGATCGAGGTCCGGGATTGGGAAAAAGTGGCGCAGGCGAAATTGACCCTGGCCCCGCGCACGGCCACAGCCGGGGGCACCAAGGCGAAAGCCGCCCCCGGGGACCCGGCGCCCAAGCCCGCCCCGGTCGCCGCCGGGACCGGCGACTTGACGCCCGGCATGGTGCTCGACAGCCGCTTTGAGCTCACCGATCTGGTCGCCCGCAGCAACATGTCGTCGATTTTCAAGGGCAAGGATCGGAAGACCGGCGAAAGCGTGGCCGTCAAGGTGCCGCTCATGGCCTTGGAAAGCGACATCGCGGGGTTCGAGCGGTTTCAGCGCGAGGAGGAGATCGGCGCGCGCCTCAACCATCCCGGCATCCTCAAGGTCATAAAGGTGGACGGCGAAAAGAGCCGGCCGTACCTGGTGATGGAATTTCTGGACGGCACGACCCTCGCCGACGTGCTGTCCAAGCGCAAACCGCTGCCGGAGGGCGAAGCGATATCCTTTGCCAGCCGGATCTGCGAGGCGCTCGAGTATCTGCACGCCAATGGCATCGCCCATCGCGACCTGAAACCGCAGAATATCATGGTCTGCAGCGACGGGAGCATTCGCATGTTCGACTTCGGCATCGCCCGGGTCGAAAAGGCCCGCCGCCTCACTTTTGTCGGCCTGACCCCGGCCATGGGGACCCCCGATTACATTTCCCCCGAACAGGTGAAGGGCAAGCGGGGCGACCACCGCAGCGACATCTACAGTCTCGGGGCCATGCTTTATGAGATGGTGACCGGCGCGACGCCCTTCGAGGGCGAAAGCCCCTACGTGGTGATGAATGCGCGGGTCACCGGCGACCCGGTCGCCCCGCGAAAGCTCAAGCCCGAGCTCAGCCCCGCGCTGGAGGAAGTTATCCTTCATGCCCTGGAGCGGGATCCCCGGCAGCGGTATGCCTCCGCTGCCGAGATGAAACGGGAGCTCGACGATCCCAGCCTGGTGACGCTTACGAACCGCGATCAGCGGCTGCGCGCGCCGCAACCGTGGAAAAGCAGCAAGCTGCGCATGTGGATCGTGGTCGTCCTGATCGAGCTCCTAATTATCGGCGTGGCCGTACTGATCGTCAGGCACCACCACCGGTGAGACGGCGGCCGGCCCGAGGAGTTCGGTAAACGTCTTCCGCAGGCTGCCCAGATCAAAGGGCTTGCCCAGCACCAGGGCCGCGCCCGAGGCGAGAGCCCGGGTCACCAGATCCCGGGTCGGGCGCCCGGTCATCATGACGACCGGCAAATGCCGCAGCGCCGCATTTTCCTTCATGGCCTCGCAGACGGCGATGCCCGACATCTCCGGCATCTCAATGTCGAGCAGAACGATATCCACGGGATTTTCGGCGGCCATCCGCAGGCCCTCCCGCCCATTTGGGGCGCCCAGGACCGCATAACCCTCGGACTGGAAAAAGAACTCCAGGGCCTGCAAAACGGAGGAATTGTCGTCGATGATCAGAACGCAGGGCATGGGGAAAATCGGGTGTCAAAATTTACCTATCGTCCGCGGGGCCCCGGGTCCAGCCATAATCTCCTTGGTCAGGGCCGCGTCGATCAGGGCGGTGACACCCCGGCAGGCGCGCCGGGCCGCGGGCGACATCTGCATCCGCTCGAGGTTCCGGCATATCCCCAGCAGCGTAAAAAGGATGCGAGCCCGATGGCGCCGCAGCTCCGACTCATCCGAAGCCCGGCCCGGAGTGCGCTTGGTCTTGGCCATAGCACACCATTTGTATATAGTCCCTATTTTGTCAACCCAGGACCGCTTCGATCCTTACTAATTTCTACTTACTACTTACTACTTTCCGTGCTACTCCCTCGGGATGCATTACACCCAGCTTTTCCGGCGTCTGCGGGAAGCCAAAGGGCTCACCCTCGAGGAGCTGGCCAGGCAATCGCGCCGCCATCGCAATACCGTGATCAACGTGGAGTCGGGCCGCCCGGTGAAGTTCAAGACGATCGCCGAGCTGATGGTGAAGATGGGCTATGGAACGAACTCGCCTGAAACGAGGAGCATGGCGCTGCTCTGGCTTGAGGCCATCACCGGCATACCCTTCTCCCAACCGGACACCGAGGCGTCCGCGCGGAAAGCCATCGCCGGCTATCGGGCCACCGCGCGGGACGCGGGACGCCAGCTCGACCGCGCCGTCGTCCGCGCCGGCCTGGACTCCGACCAGATCGCCCTGCTCGCCTTCGCCGCCCGGCATCCGGAAGTGCTGTCGATTCTGGAAAATGTCAGGGCCCTGGCGACCGAGTTCGCCGTCCGGGATGATGAAACGCTGAAGGCGGCAGAGGATCCAAAGTAGACGCGGCGTCCCGCTGCGTTCCTCGCAGGCACGCGGCGGGACGCCGCGTCTACTTTCAAAGCAGCTTTCGCAGCTCCTCGGGGTCCGTAACCGGCGCCTGGCAGCTGTATTCCTCGCAAAGATAAGCGGTGGCTTTTCCTCCGATCGGCTTCATGTCCGCCAGCCAGGGGGCGCGGGACGCGAGCCAAGCGTGGCCTTCGCCGCCGTCCAGCCCGATCAGGGTCCGGCGCGGGCTCAGCTCCGCGCGCGCGGCGTCGGCCAATGCCCGAAAATCCGCGTCGCGCGGATCGCCCGCCAGCGCAAGATGACGCGGGGGCTCGAGCGCCAGCTCGAGCGCGCATAGCATCTGCGGCAGGGCCTGCGGGGTGTCATGCCAGCGCGGACGAAACTCCGCGAGCGTGCGCAAAGCGCGGATGCGGTAAGGTAGCGCGGGAAATAAACCAGCCAACCGCAGCAGATTCATCGCCGCAACCGAGCTCGGAGTCGGCTCGGCCCCGTCATAGTCCTCCTTCAACCTCAAGATCATATCCGTCGCCCCCGCCGCGGAATTGAAATATCCTCCCCCCGCATCGTCCCAGAACAATTCTTCCATCTTTGCCTGCAGCCGCTCCGCCCACTGGATCCACGCCACATCGAATGTGGCTTCGTACAAATCGAGCAGGCCCTGGATAAAATACGCGTAGTCTTCCGCGAATCCTTCAATGGTGCCGCGGCCCTCCCGCCAGGAGCGGAAGAGGACGCCGCGCGCCTCGTCAAACAGCTCGCTCCGCACGAATGCAGCCGCCTTCAGCGCCGCCGCCAGGTAGGCTTCGCGTCGGTCGGACAGCGATTCGGCGGGCACGGCCGCCGCGCGGGCCAGCGCCGAAATCATCAGGCCATTCCAGGCGGTCAGGATCTTGTCGTCGAGCTGGGGACGGGGGCGGCGCGCGCGGATCGCCCGGAGATGCTCCAAGCCCGCGACCAGCCGGTCGCTGGCCCGCTCGAGATCCAAGCCAAGGCTTTTCGCGGTCGCCGCGAGCGGCTGCCCTTGCGCTAGGATGTTCCGGCCT
>Ga0302326_10025449_pt1 | contig 12002 bp, 17 predicted proteins | sample Palsa_T0_3_FD_202264 | JGI IMG/M metagenome (GOLD analysis project Ga0302326, IMG submission 202264) | Peat permafrost microbial communities from Stordalen Mire near Abisko, Sweden - Palsa_T0_3 | ecosystem: Environmental > Terrestrial > Soil > Palsa > Peat permafrost | place: Sweden: Abisko... | reverse complement strand
TCACCGAGACGCTCGTGATGGTCGTCAGCGCCCCCGCCGACGCGGCGGTGACGCTGGAGGTCACGAACTGGGCCTGCGGCGTCCACTTCAGCCCTGAGAACGCGCTGACGGCCCCGGCGGTGCCGGTGCCCTGCACCAGCTGGCCGGTGTCGAGCGTGTACATGAACTGGCTGGCCGGGACCGCGGGGGCGGCCGTGGCGGTGGAGATGGGCAGGATGCCGCCGGGCGCGACCACGTAGGTGCGCTGGTCGGTGATGTTGCCTGCCAGGATCGAGGTGACGTTCGCGGCCACCGCGATGGTCGCCAGCAGCAGCGCGTTCGCCGGCAACGCCGGGGCCGCGGGCGCACCGGAGGGCGTGCCGGTGATGATCTCCACGTAGCTGGAGGACGTGTCGTCGCCGTTGTCGGCGACATAGGCGCAGACCGCGTCGACCCGGGGGTTGACGGTGTCCGCGGAGGCGACCGTGAAGCTGGTGCTGGACAGCAGCCCGAAGACGTAGCCGCCCTCCAGGCTGGAGGTGGAGTTGGCGCAGCAGCAGTAACCGGCGCTCACGTTGACGTTCATCCCGGACGAGGGCGTGACCTGCATGGCGCCGACGCCGGGGAAGACGCCGGAGGGCACCTGGACCGCGCTAGCCGTGCCCGAGTTGTAGACCCTCGTGCCCACGTCGTAGGTCCGGAACGGTGTCTGGCCGTCGAGCGGCGCGTTATCCAACCAGCACGGGTATCCGCAGCTCAGCGAGGTTGCCAATTGAGAAACTCCCGTCAGGCTGGAACTCGGTTCCGGACCCGTTGCGGGGGGTTCCCTGCTGCGCCGTTACGGCACCTATCGCATCGCTTTCCTGCAGTTACGCCAAGTGCGCCTCTGTCGCGATCCTGGCTCGGTCATAGCGGCGATGGCATAGTACGCACATGGCTGCGAAGTCGTACGGGTCATCGTAGTTGCCGGTCAGGTTCGCCCACTCATACCTGAAGTCGTCCTTGCAGCCCCACACGCATGAGTCGGCTCTTCCCCTCAGTCGCTGCACCCTGTGATGTTTGGCCTTGTAACTGGCCGACTCGCCCTTCCATATCCAGTTGGCGTCGCCCTTTAGCGTGCCCGTGAGCATTTCCGGGTCGCCGTGCTTCTGCCAGCGACGATAGTGACGCTCACACCATCCGCGGCCTACCACCGTGCGCTCGCACCCCTCAATGCTGCACTCGCGCCTGGGCTGCGGGCGCCGGCCGATCTTCTGGACGATGAGCGCATCCCCGTACTTCAGGAACCGCTGGTAGTGCTTCCCGCAGTACCCGGATGTGACGGCGGCAAGATCGCATCCTTCCGCAGTGCAGGGCTTCCCGCCGCCGCTGTAAGTCCCGTTGGCTGCCCGCTTCACGGCTAGCGGATCACCGTGCTGCCGCCAGCGCTCATAGTGCAGGTCGCACCACGCGCGCTTTGAGCGCTCGCGCTGGCAGTCGTCAACTTCGCAGCGTGGCCTCGGTGGCGCGTCCATGAGCATTATCATATCACAGCCAAGCACTCGACCAGGTCAGGCTCAGGGTCGCCCCTCCGGTCGACTGCCCGGCGAGATAAATCACGCTGGGTCCCGGCTCTAGGACAAACCAGGCGGAGTAGGGGTCGGCCGGGTAGAACGAGCCGTTCAGCAGCGCCTGCCTGCTGTCGGTGTCGACCGTGAGAATGTCGGACGTGCCGAGCGTCAGGCCGGTGAAGCTGATCTGCTCGCCGAGGGTGGCGCTGACAATCGCCGGGTTCTGCACCGGCCCGGTCACGGTCAGCTGCGGCCGGGTCTCGAATGTCCCCAGGTTCAGCGCCGTGACCGAGGACGCGCCGGCGGGGATGCCGCCGGGGAACACGACAGGCCCGGTCACCGGGAGAGTCAGCGGGTTGTCCGGCGGCGCCGGGAGGATGATCTGCGCCGACTGGGACTGCACCGCGTACTTCCGCGGGTCCGGCGCGACCAGCGGGATCGTGAAGATGACGTCATCCATGGTCGGGTAGGTCTCGGTGACGGCCGCCGAGCCGTTGCGCCGCACCTGGGCCTGCTTGGGGATGGGCTCGTTGTAGGTGAACGTGGTCAGGTCGGTGCTGCTGGTGCCGATGGCGACGGCCTGCTGCATCAGTGCCCGGGCGGCGTCCCGCAGCGCCTGCGTCGGGGCCGATGCCATCACCGTCAGCGTGATGATCCGCGGCCCGTAATACTGGGCGGCGGCCCAGCCGCCGTGGTCGGCGGACCGCTGGATGACCGACCCGACTGACGGCGGCGAGTCCCAGCCGGTGACCTTCTGCAGCACCCAGGCGATGCCGTTGTCATCGACGGAGCCGAGCGGGATGCTGAATACCGACGGGGACCAGGACGGCTGGTAGGTCAGGCTGCCGGTCCAGTACCCGGTGTCGCCTGCGGGGACAGGCGTGAGCGGCCACGCGGAGAGCATCGGGAAGTTCTCCAGCGCCAGGAACTCGTCGCCGCTGCCGCCGTAGGTGGCGGTCCAGGTGGCGACGTAGATCCCCGGCACCATCCCGGTGACCGGCACCTGCCACCAGAAGGTGTACTGGCCGACGCCGGTCCGCCAGATCGTGTCCGGCGTCGGCACGCTGGTGCCGGCATAGGTGAACGGGCCGGCCACGTCGGGGACGACTCCGGCCTCCTCGCCGTAAGTGATGTCCAGGGTCAGTGAGACCGGGTCGGTAAGGTCGCCCGACTCAAAGTCGATGAACTCGTAATAAAGGTAGTAAGGCTGCCCGACTGCGACGGCGTCCGGCGGCGCCAGCGGCATCGTCATCAGCCCGACACCCCCACGGCTGAGGCGAGTTCCATCTTGAGTGCCGCGACCTGCTCAGGCGTCGGGTACTGAGTGCCGTAGAAGTTGACATTGACCGGCTGCGAGCCGCCGGACGCGCCGGATATCGCGTCGGCCAGGTCACCCGAGTTGATGGCGTCCATAAAGGGCCTGCCGTACTTTCTCACCGCCGATGCCTGCTCGACGTACTCGCCTTCCGACAGCCACGTCGGGATGCTGTCCGAGGTCGGCGTGCCCGGCCCGGTGATGTAACCGCCCGCCGCCCGCCCCGCGTAGCCTCCGCCCGGCGTCTTGGTGTAGACCGTGCCGCCGCCGCCGGGCTCGATAACCGAGCCTGCGGTCCCTGCGGCGTTGACCGTGATGGTGACCGTCTTGGAGTGCAGGTCGGCGATCTGATCGATGAGCTGCTGGACGAATTTCGCCGACTTCTGGGCGTCCAGGCCGGCGTTTTCCAGGTCCTTGATCAGCGCTGCCCGGTCCCCTGCGGTGCTGGCTGACGTGGTGCCCGTCTTGAGGATCGAGCCGGTCAGCTTGTCGATCTGCGTGTCAGTGGACTGGCTGTTGATGCCCATCGACTTGAGGCTGCTGATCATGGCCCCGTCGATGGACTTGGACAGGTTGGTGATGGCCGTGTTGACCAGGCCGGTCTTGGCACCCCACAACTGCTCCTGCTTGATCATGCCCTCGACCTGCGTGATGGCGGTCTTGTTGCCGCCGGTCAGCAGCGCCAGCTTCGCGGTCTGCTCGGTCAGGTAGTCCGACGTCCCCTGCGTCAGGGTCCCCGCGGTTTCCTGCTTCTGGCCGTAGGTGTCCAGGGTGGCGATCTGCGTGGCGAACGCCTGCTGCAGGGTGATCGATGCCTGGTTGGTCCCCAGCATGGTCGCGCCGGTCGCCGTCGCGTCCGCAGTGATCGAGTTGAAGCCGGCGGCGACGTTGAGCTGCGCCTGCCACAGGGTGTTGGCCGTGCCGGTCAGGGTGGCGATCTCGTTGTTGAACGCCGCTACCTTCTGCTTGGCGGTGTCCGCATTGTTGCCGATGATGTTCATGTCGGTGGCGATTGCCTCAGCCGGCCCCTCGGCAAGGCCGAGCCTGCTGGCGACCGCGTCGACCTGCTCGCCGAACCGCTGCGCTTCCTCCGCCGCCTGCTTCTGCGCGGCGGTGACCTGCTCCGCAGCCTGCTGTACCGGCGACAGGCCCGCGCCGAACCGGGCGTACGCGACAGACATGTCATCCGTCGAGGACCTCAGGGCGACCTGGTGCCCGCTGACACCGGACAGCTGCTCGCTGAGCTTCTGGTAGCCGGCGACGTTATCGCCGGTCGCGTCGTCCTGCCGGGCCATTGACGCGATGAGGGCGTTGGAGTTGTCGATCAGGGGTTCCTGCGCATCGCTGGTGCGGATCAGCGCAGCAACGAGCGCGCCGAGCGCGACCGCCGCGGCGGCTACCCAGACCAGCGGGTTAATCGCCGCCAGCACCCCGAAGACTCCGGCCAGCACGCCCCCCTCAGCCGCGGCAGCCGCCATCTCCGCGTCCAGGGCAGCCAGCCCGGCGTCCAGCCCGACGAGCTCGGGGTCGACTGCGGCCAGCTCAGCCACGAGCCCGGCGACCTCGGCTTCCAGCGCAGCGGTCTCGGTTGTGATCGCGGCAGTCTCGGCTGCCAGCGCGGCCATCTCCGGGCTGACGGCAGCGCCGCCGGCAGCGGCAGCGGTGAACGCGGCACCCAGCCCGAGCAGGCCCTGCTCGCTTCCGGTGATCCACTGGAAGAAGTTGCTCGTGGCGATGCTGTTCAGGATGGGCGGCAGCTTCTCGGCGGCAAGGTAGGCACCCCCGATGGCGACACCAAACTGGCCGAGCCACGGCACTGTCTCGAGCACGGTGCCGCCGAAGGACAGAATGCCGCCCGCGATATTGACCAGCACCGTGGAGATGCCGTTCAGGGACTCGGCGAACCCGTAGACGGCGGTGGCGCCCCCCTGCAGCAGGTTGCCGAAGGCGTGCATGTCCTCGGCGGTCGCGCCGCTGACGAAATTCAGGAACGCCTGCGTGTCGCCGCCCGACCCGAAGGCGCCGAGCTGGTTGATCAGGTCGCCGACCCCGGCACCCCCGGCCTGGGCGGCGGCGGTGAACTCGGGCAGGATGGCCCGCGCCTGGTTCAGGGCGTCATCGAAGTCGGCGAAGACCTCCGGCTTTACCGCATCGGCGAGCTGGTTGTACTCGCCCCTGATCGCGGCCAGGGAATCCCGGAACGGCCCCGTGTCGTGCATGATGTCTTCGATGGCCGGGATGGCGGCACCGGCGAACAGCAGGGCCCCGGCGGCGGCGCCGATGAACGCCGGGCCGAGCCCGATTACCGCGCCGACCAGCGATGCGATGATCGGGTGAGCCTTGCCCGCGCTGTCGTTCACGCCATCGGACGCCGCCGCCGCCGCGGCCAGGGACGCCGCGAGCTCGTCTACTTCCGGGCTGGCACCCGCAGCCTCGCCGCCCAGGGCGTCGATCTCGTCGCCGGCGGCGTTCAGCCGGTCGGCTGCGGCGGATGCCACGCCTGCCAACTCGCCGGTCTGCGACGCCAGGGCGCTGATGGACCCCCCGGCCGCGTCAGCGCCGGCAGCGAGATCGTCCATCTCGGACTGCAGGTCATCGATGGCGGCTGACAGGAAGCCGAGCTGCTCCTGCGCGCCCTCATCATCGAGGCCGACGGTGATCTCGCCGTGCCACGCCTGCAGCTCGTCCAGCTCGGTCTGCAGCCCGGCGAGGACCGACTCGGCTTCCTCGTCGTCCACGAAGACGGCGATCTGCGCGGCGGTCGCCTCGAGCTTCTCCAGCTTCTCGGTGATGAGGTCAAGCGCGGCGCTGGCTTCCCCGGTGTCAGCGCCGACCGTCACATCGCCGGCCTTGGCCTCCAGGTCATCGAGCTTGGCGGAGAGACTGTCCACGCTCGCGTCGGCCGGGGCCGTGTCCGCGTCGACGGTCACGGTCGCGGACGGGTCGCCGATCTGCGCCTTCAGCTGCTCATCGAAGTCGCCCGCGTCCGGGTCGACGGTCACATAGGCTTTCGCAATTTCAAAGCCGGCCTCGTCAGCCATCGGCCTTCACCTGCCGGACGACGCCGTACATGCCGACGCCGGGCGCGGGCGCGAGGAGCTGCTGCAGTTCCGCCGCCGTCGCCACGGGCATTGCCGCCGCGCGCCTCGACAGGGCTGCCTCAGCCTGCTTCTGGGAGCGCACCCACGCGAGCGTGGCACCGCCGTACGCGCAGATGCGGTCGGCGAGCCTCAGGAAGGTCCGCGCCGGCAGCACTGTGATGTCCTCGATCCGGTGGAAGACGCTGAAGTCGCTGGCAAGGTCATCGAGGCACTCCGTCACCCAGTACGCGGGCGAGACCCATTCCTTCGTGATTTTGGGACCTGCATGCCTTCCTGCACGCCGTTGATGATCATGAGAACCGCGCGGGCCACGGCCTGGAAGTCATCGGCGGAGACCTTCGGGCTGTTCAGCAGCGCGCTGTAGCCTTCCTCGCCGACCATTTCCTCCAGTGCCCAGGAGAATGCGACGTTGACGCCGTTCTTACGGATCTTGTCGAAGTAGGTCAGCATCAGGGAGGCAGGCGGGTTGGCCAGGACGGTGTACTCCTCGCCGTCGAGGGTGAACAGCACGTCGCGGCGGCTGGTCTCGGGGTTGCCGCCGATCCGGATGATGCCGTCATCCGGGTCGTCGTCGTCGGCCCGTGCCTTCCGGGTCGCGCTCTGGGCAACCATCGGCCGCCTGCCTTTCCGGGTTACGAAGTCTGGTCGGTGATCTCGAAGGGGGCTACTGAGCTGGAGATGTAGTAAGACGTCCAGGTTGTGTTGAACAGGTTCGGCTTCGTCTTGGTGTACTCCAGGTCGATCTTCGAGCTGGACAGGCACTTGCGGACGACGATGCGCCGCCTGCACGAGGTCTCCGCAGTGCCGGTGGTGGGCGCCCAGCCGTCGATGATCAGCGCCATGTACGCCGGCTGTGTCGCCGATGTCGTGGTCACCGGGTCGAGGACGGTGTAGCCCGCCTGCGCGGAACTGGTGGTCAGCTGGTTCATCGACAGGTTGAGGTTGGCCAGCGTCGCCTCTTCGAGTGACGCGGTGACCTGGATGACGCGCTTGGTCAGCCGCGAGCCGATCGGGTCAATGAGCTGGTCGACGCCGATGTCGGTGTAGGTGAGCCCGACCTCCAGCAGGACCGAGGTGCCGTCGGCGATGCCGCCGACGTCGGTCCAGGGCGCGATCGGCGGGATGGTGATCGCCGTGTACGCGGGTTCCGTCGAGCCGAACGGCGCGGTGTACAGGGTGGCGGGCCCCATGCAGACGTTGCTGGCGGTGATCGCCATGCCTAGTACACCCCCACGGTCTGCAGGAGCGCCACGCTGATGCTGGTGATGGTGGACAGGGTGACCTGGAGAGTGTTGCCGCCGGCTACGTCGAGCACTGAGTGGAACGGGCCGAAGGCGTACATGTCGGTGGTCGTCAGTGTCACTGTCGTGAAGTTGCTCACCGCCTGCCCGAGCAGGAGGGTGCCGAAGTCGACGGTGACGGTCTCGGCGGACGAGGCCGGGAGCACGAACAGGATCTCCCTGCCCGTGTTCGGGAACTGGAGCGTGGTGCCGGTCGGCGTCGCCAGCTGCGTCGTGATGTTAAGTCCCGGTCCGTCGGGGACGAACTGCACCGGGACGAGGATCTGGTTTGACATGGGGTACTCCCGCAAGAGGTTGGGTTCCGGACACCCGTTGCGGGTCATTGCGCAGTGCGCCGTTGCGGCGCAGTCGGTCAGGGAAGTGCAGCTGTTACTGCTGGTCCTTCTTCGGGTCAGCGGTCCCGGGGGCCGTCTTCGCCTCGGGGGCAGCGGCTTTCTCGCGCAGGAGTCCCTGAGCGCGGAGGGATTCCGCCTCATCCTCGTTAACGTCGTACTCGCGGTCGTTGAAGACGGTCTTAACCCTGGGCATCGATAGTCACCCTTCCTGCCAGGTCAGTGACCAGGCACCGATGATGAATGCGTCCCACTCGGCGAGCCGGACGCCTGCTCCCCACAGCACGACCTCGCCGTCCCGGGTCCTGGCGGCGGCGTGCAGGTCCGGGAGGCCGCCGATGGCCAGCAGCAGCACGCCCGGCTCGTCCTCGGCGAGGGTGCGCCGGTAGGACGCCAGGCGGCATCCCGCGAGCCCCGTGGTGCACGCTGCGGCGAGGAAGAACTCCACCGGGGCCCCTGAGTCGCCGATCGCTCCCGCGGCCCTGTAGAGCCGCTCCATGTCCGCGTTCGATGCCTGGACGCCGGTGGCGTCGAGGAGGTGGTTGGCGATGGCGACGGGGCCGCACATCGTCCACCCGGAATCGTTCGGGCCGGTGATCCACCGCTCGGCAAGGGCGGTGCCGGATGCCTTGGACGGGGAGGACACTGACGATGAGGCGGGGGAGACCGTCTTGGGCGCTCCGATCGTCGTGGTCTTGGTGACCGACACTGAGTTGCCGGAACGGACCGTGCTTGTCGAGGTCGTGATGCCGGTCTTGTTGTTGACGGTCTTGACGGTCGTGGTCCTGCTCGGCGCGCTTGCCATTTACAGCACCTCTTCTCCTGCCGAAACGAACTGAAATGCGATATCAAGCGTGTAACCGGCGTAATCGCCTTCGTCGGACCAGACGCGGCGCGGCTCGGTCAGGCACGCCGCCGACAGCACTCGGGTCGTCGGGAACGTCACCGAGCCGTTCCTGACGGTCAGCGGGCGCCCGAACGTGGTCCGGTCCCAGCAGCCCGTCATGATCTGCAGGGCCAGCTGGTTGGGGATCGACCACGGCAGCCGGTCCGAGCCGGGGATGGTGCCCCAGCATTCGACCTGGCAGACCGGCCGGTGCAGCGGGATGGTGTCGTGCGGCGTGCCGCCGACGGTCACGGGGACGACGACGAAGCCGTTAGTGGCCCACGACGTCTCATCCGCGGGGAGCTGACCGGCGACGCCGTCAGCGACCAGGCCGGGGATCGAGCGGATCCACGCCTGCACCACGAGGTCAGTGGGCGCGTGCAGCGCGGCCGTGAGGCTCATAGCTGCAGGCCCTTCAGCGCGGCGGGCAGCTCGGAGTGCCCGTTGCCCTTCGAGATGATGTCCTTCTTGGCGTTCGCGTAGGCGGTGCGCAGCGACGCGGCGGACTCGCGGGCGACCTCGCGGACCTGGGCCTCGCCGGGCTCGTTGGCCTGGATCTGGCTGCTGGCGCCGAGCGCGTCGTGGCCGAGCAGCGGGTGGCGCAGGGTGACCAGAACGAACCAGGTGATCGCGGTGCCGCGGGGCTGCGGGACCGGGATCATCGTGATGCCGTAGCCGAACTCATCCCCGGAGAAGGCGGACTGGGCATCCAGCTCATCGGCAATCCACGCGCCAATGCGGTCAGCGGAGACGGAGTAGGCGCTCATCCGCCGCCTACCGACTGGTACAGCGCCGGGCGCAGGAACGGTTCCGGGCCCTTGACTTTCGGCCCGACGATGCTCATGTGCGGCCCGTGCGCGATGCGGTGGCCCAGTTCCACGTAGGCGGCGTAGATCCGGCCGCCTGCCCCGCCTGTCGCGGAGACGACGAGGGTGTGCCCGTTCAGGTGGTCCTCGATGGAGTCGGCGAGCGAGCCCGTCTGCTCCGGGCAGAGTCGTTTTGCCGTGCTGGCGATCTGCGGGCCGAGGTGATCAGCGAAGAACTGATCGCTGGCGGCATAGAGCTTTGCCAGCCAGTCAGGATCAATCTCAACGCTAGTCAACGACGCGCCCGTCTTCCGGGAAGCCGATGTAACCGGTGCTCCCGTTGCGGGTCGCGGGGCTGGTCAGCGTGCCGTTGCGGCGTGACCTGCCGGAACGCCGGCCGTTTTCGGGCGGGCGTTCGGGCTCAGAGTATCAGCGGGTGACGGGGGATGCACCTAGCGTGGCTGCGTCAGGACTCCTCGCGGCTGGCTGATGAGATGATCGCGTCGACAGTCGGGCCCTTGACGCCCAGCGCGGCGGCGATGCGGTACTTGGACCAGCCGTGGTGACGGGCCTGCATGACAGCCTTCCGGCGCTGCGTGCGCGCCTCGTCGGCTTTCACTGCCGCCTGCGCCTCGGTTAGCTCGCGCTCAATCTCGGAGTCATCCACGGTGCCGAGCGTACATCAGTGATGCGTAGCCGCGCTAGTTGACGTAGCCATACCAGTGTGTGTAGAGTAAGTCTCATGAGCACCACAGAAACCATCCAGGCACACTGCCTCCGCTGCCACCGGGTTCTCCGGTCCGCAGCCAGCATCAGCCGGGGCTACGGCCGGGTGTGCCGGGCCAGGATCGCCGCCGCCGTCCTCACCGAGGCGCTGGCGGACTTCACCGACCGGCAGATCGCCAGGGCGCGCGACCTCATCGCCGACGCCGGGCTCGTTCCTACCGGCAGGCCGGGCGTCTACCGCAGCGCGAGCAGCGACGGCAGCGTCTCCTACCTCAGCCACTACGCGGGCTGCACCTGCCCGGCAGGCATCCACCAGCGGCCCTGCTACCACCGGGCAGCCGTCCGCATCCTGAACCTGAGCAGGAAGGCAGCCTGACGATGGCACTCACCACCCACGACGTCCTGCTCGACCCGGACCTGTTCCGCCGCGCCCAGCCGTCCTGGCCGCATCCGGAGCCGGTGCCGGAGCCCGACACGGAGCACGGCCACTGCCGCTCCTGCGGCCACATCGAGGGCTGCGACTGCTCATGCTGCACTGAGGGGGAGTCATGACAGCACGGAAGCGCTCAGCGTTCAGCAGGACCGAGCGGAAGGTCTACAAGGCCGACAGGACCGCGCTGGACATCAGGGCGGCCATGCGGGGTCCGGTGCCGCTGGCACGGCGGCTAGTGCGCCGGCAGGTCACCCGGTCGCTGTTCCGCCTGTTCCGCTAGCTCAGGTAACCCGCGAGAGCGGACCAGGGCAGGGAACTGCTCGCGTCGAGAATGCAACGGCACGAATTATGAAGGGGGGGCGAGTCCACGTCATACGCGGGGTAAGGGTTGCCATCTTCCTCTTGCTGACATGCCGGGCAGTTATGAACCAGGAATCCGTCCGCGTAAAAGACGTGCTCGACCTCCACCGTGATGTCATACACGGTCGGTAGAATTGTGCAGGTCAGGACGATCTCTCGAAAAGATTGAAGATGCCATTCACCTTCGTTTGCGAGCAGTGTGGTGAGACTTTCGTGTGTCGCGCCAGCAAGCCGCGCATCTACTGCTCCAAGCAATGCCAGGGCGTCGCCGAACGACTCGTGTCCTATGAGCCACGGGTCTGCCAGGGCTGCAACATCACCTTCGAGCCGGGTGCTTCCGGGCGGAACGCTGCCCGGACCTTCTGTACCCGCGAGTGCTACGAGGCCAACCGCGCCAACACGGTCACCAAGAACTGCCCGGTCTGCGGCCAGGACTTCACGATCAAGGCATGCATCGCCGACCGCTACACGACCTGCTCGAACGCCTGCAAGACTGCTGAGACTGTCTACGTTGACTGCGAACGATGCGGGAAGCGATTCCGCAGCGACCGGCGCTGGACGAGCCGCTTCTGCTCCGAGGAGTGCCGTCGCCCGGCCGCTATGGTGACTTGCCGCAACTGCGATGCCGAGTTCCGCGTGGTGCCCTCGGAGGCTGCCAGCCGGCTGTTTTGCTCGCGTCGCTGCTACCGGAGCTTCTCGGGTGAGACCCGGCTTGAGGCTCGCGTCCGCGTGGCGCTTACGATCCTGGGCATCCGCTTCCAGCAGGAGCACGCCATCGGCCGGTGGCTCATCGACTTCCTGCTCCCCGACCTCGGCGTGGCGCTGGAGGCTGACGGGGACTACTGGCACAGCCTGACCGTTAAGCGTGACGCCCTGCGGGATGCCGAGCTTGAGCGCGCTAGCCTGCGCGTCGTGCGCCTGGCGGAACGAGACATGAACGATGCGCCTGACCTCGGCCGTCTCATCACCGAGCGCCTTGAGCAGGTCACCGGGTTTAAGCTCGCAAGCCTTCCGCCAGCCGGTGACCGTCATGAACAGGTGCTCATCGGTGGCGGCGACCGCCCGTCCTTCCGCTTCAACCACCGTCATGCCGCCCGTGTGCGGGGTGGCCGACGTAGCCCGGACGGCACGCTGCCCTTGTGGGGTAGTGACTAGGTCGCCGGGCCTGAGCGTCTCGATCGGCACGCTTCCCGATGGCGTCGCCACGGGAGTA
>Ga0302326_10025448_pt1 | contig 12002 bp, 8 predicted proteins | sample Palsa_T0_3_FD_202264 | JGI IMG/M metagenome (GOLD analysis project Ga0302326, IMG submission 202264) | Peat permafrost microbial communities from Stordalen Mire near Abisko, Sweden - Palsa_T0_3 | ecosystem: Environmental > Terrestrial > Soil > Palsa > Peat permafrost | place: Sweden: Abisko... | reverse complement strand
ATCTTCAGCGTGGCGGACGCTTTTCTGCTGAAGCCGGTGGCCTTGCCGGACCTCCGGCACCCCGGCCACCAGCATGCTGAGACCAAAACCCTGACAGCACGCGGGCGTGTTTCAGTAACGTAACGCGCACCAGAGACCGATACCGGTTTGATTGGCGCTGGTAACGCCGGCTTCCACTGTGGCGGCCGCCCGCTGGCGGGAAATTACCTCGTCATCCCAGCGTCAGGCGGGCAGTTTCGAGGGTCGGCATGCCCATCGGTTCCGACCGTAGCATGCGGCGCGGCCTGTACCCGGATGGGTGATTTCACCCACCTCTGGGCGGGCGCACCGCCGATAAGCCCTTGCAATTCAACACGCGAGCGTTGGCCGTGCAGTTGCAATCCGTTGCATCCGAAGAGCAGGAGGAGGAGACCCTTTATGAATTTTGACCAGTCACCCCTGCTGGTGATATGGGAAGTAACCCAGGCGTGCGATCTGGCATGCGTACACTGCCGCGCATCCGCTCAATCGAACCGGAATCCGGACGAGCTCAGCACCCAGCAGGGCTTCGAACTGCTCGACGAGATCAAATCGTTCGGAAATCCGCTGATGGTGTTCACGGGCGGCGATCCGTTGAAGCGCCCCGACCTCTTTGAACTGATCCGGCATAGCGTGAAGATCGGGCTGCGCACCAACGTGACGCCTAGCGCTACGCCGTTACTGACGGAGGCCGCCATCGACCGTTTTCAGGAGTACGGCGTTTCGCGCATGGCGATCAGCCTGGATGGGGTGGATGCCCAATCGCACGACGATTTCCGCGGTATCCCCGGCACTTTCGACCGCGCCATGCTGGCGCTCTACCACGCCAAGAAGATCGGCCTGGAGACGCAGCTTCAGACCACCGTGACCCGGCGCAATCTGCCGCGCCTGCCGGAAATGGCGCAGATCGCGGAGGATGTAGCCACCAAGATGTGGAGCCTCTTCTTCCTGATCGTGACCGGACGGGCTCTGGAGAACGACGATCTGGCGGCGGAGGAATATGAGCAAGTATTCGATTTCATGTATGAGTTGTCGAAGACCGCGCCCTTCGCCATCAAGACTACCGAAGCCATGCACTACCGGCGATACGTGGCGCAGCGCATGAAGGCCGAGCACCGCTCCGCGGCGGAAAACGAGAAGACCGGCGCGGTGATGTGGCGCACGGCGGGCGTCAGCGACGGCAAAGGATTCGTGTTCGTTTCGCACACCGGCGAGATCTTTCCCAGCGGATTCCTGCCCATCACGGGCGGGAATGTGTTGCGCGATTCACTGACGGACGTTTACCAGAATTCCAGCCTGTTCCTCTCGCTGCGCGATGTGGACCTGCGCGAAGGCAAATGCGGCATCTGCGAGTATCAGAAGGTGTGCGGCGGCTCGCGCTCGCGGGCCTACGCACTCACGGGGAACTACCTGGCGGAAGATCCGCGCTGCGTGTATCAGCCGCATCTGGCGGAAGCGGTGGCTGGCGTTAGTTAACCCGGCAGGGAGGCTTCCTTTTGGCCGTTGACGCCAAACGTAACTCGCTACTGGCCCTGTAATAGGAGTTCTCCAGCGAGACCTGCCGGCGCGAGATGCGTTCGACGGCGGCGAAGTCGATGACCGGCGCATTCAGAAGGGCAGTTTCGACGGCTTTAAGCCGTTCGAGCCGCCAATGCGCATCAGCCATCTGTTTGACCAGGAATTTTTGGCCTGCGGCCACTGCGCCGAATTCCAGCCGCATACCATTGTAGAGACGGTCGTACTCGTCGTGGTCTTCGTTCTGCCGGACCACGCTGCGGGAGCGCATGCCTCGACGGTAAGCATCGCTGCGCCGGGTGCACTTGGCGTCTGTTTGAGATTGTGTAACCATGATTTGTCCCGACCACAGGGTAACAGACGGGCGAGCGGGATGCGGCCGCCGCGGTGCGCATTGGACTGTAAGTGACTGAAAAACGGCAGAAAAGTTTTGGATTCAAGCTGTGACCGCGACGCGCAATATTTCGGCTACGCTCCACGCCTGCGCAATACATCCGGCAGCGCGCTGGGGCGCATCGCCATCGAAGACTTCAGGGATCTGGCCGAGACCCTCCCCCTGCATGTATCGCCGAAATACGTCCAGCCACTGGGAGACCTGCTCGCGGGCCGCGGGAGACTGGCCGTTTACTGCCAGGTAGGCGGTAATGAACGGCCCCATCAGCCACGGCCAGACCGTACCCTGGTGATAGGCGCTATCGCGGCTATACGGGTCGCCTTCGTAACGGCCGCGATATTGCGGGTCGCCGGGCGCCAGGGTGCGCAGGCCGTAAGGGGTCAGCAGGCGGCGCTCAACCACATCCACCACGGCTTTCATTTTTTCCGGCGGAAGTATCTTGTGGAACAGACTGGCGGCGAAGATCTGGTTCGGGCGGATGGAGGCATCCCGCGCCTCGCCGTCAACGACATCGTACAAGCATCCGGCCGCCTCGTTCCAGAACAGCCGGGCAAAGCTGGACCGCGCGAGATCGGCGGCGGCGCGGTATTGGCCGCTCTCCCGGGCGCGTCCGTACCGGCACGCCAGATCTTCCATCACGCGCAGGGCGTTATACCACAGGGCCTGGATTTCGACCGGCTTGCCGCGCCGTGGAGTGACCACCCAATCGCCGATTTTGGCATCCATCCAAGTTAGCTGCACGCCGGATTCGCCGGCGTTTAGCAAACCGTCGCTATCGACGCGGATGCCGAACCGCGTGCCGCGGACATGCCACCGCACGATGCCGGATAGCACGTCGTAGAGGTGGGCGCGCACGAAATCGTAATCCGCGGTTTGGACCAGCAACGCGCGCACCGCCTCAAAGAACCAGAGCGTGGCATCCACCGAGTTGTATTCCGGTGTTTCACCCGCGTCGGGAAAACGGTTGGGCAGCATACCGCGATCGACAGGCGCGGCGAAAGACAGCAGGATATTCTTGGCCAGATCGTACCTGCCGGTGACCAGCGTGAGACCCGGCAGGGCGATCATGGTATCGCGTCCCCAATCGGTAAACCAGTGATAGCCGGCGATTACCGTGCGTCGTCCGCCTTGCGTGACGATGAACTGATCGGCGGCCCGCACCAGCATGCGGACCAGCGGCTCGCTCGTTGGGCTGGATGCCAACACGGCTTCACGCCAGGCGATCTGGGCGGCGCGCAGTGTTGCGGCAGAGCGCGCCGATCGCTTTTCGGTGGATGCCAAGACGCCAGCGCGAGCGTCGCGGCGCAAGTCGAAAACCAGGACTAGCGGGTTGAACAGGTCTTCGTGGTAGTCGAGGCCGCGCTCCCGCTCCAGCTCATATACAAAATTGCGATACCAATATCCGGCCGGCTGCACGTCGGCGCCGGTGTGCGCGAGATAGAGCGGCGGCAGGCCCGGATACGGTGCGACGGTGACGGAGTCCGCATCGATTTTGAGGTGCGGGTCCAGCGCGGCGTTCTCATGAGTGGTGCTGTGGTAATCGCGGAAAGCGATCAGTGGCCGCAACTCGAGCGTGCAGGCATGCGGAACCGCGCCGCGCAATTCGTACTGGATCACGGTGGTGTTTTCGCCATGCACCAGGAAGACCGACTTCTCGAGTTGCAGTCCTTCGATTTCGTAAACGAAGACCGGGAATGGATCCTGGCGGAACTGTTGCAGGTATCGATAACCCTGTGGATGAACAAAGCCCGGATAACGGTTCGCGGATAGATCGTAGCGCCGGCCGTCGACGACCAGGGTCTCCTCCAGCTTCGAGAGAAGCACCATGCGCCCCGCCGGGGGTTTGGTGGCGGCCACCAGCAGTCCGTGATAGCGGCGAGTGTTCAGACCGGCAATAGTAGAGGACGCGAAACCGCCCAGGCCGTTGGTTTCCAGCCATTCGCGCCGGAAGGCTATGTCCGGATTTTGGCAATCGAGCGCATCGATGCGCAGTGGGGTCATTCCACTTTATTGGAGCAGTTTTGCGGCCGGGCTGCTTCAACGCATACTCAGCGCCATTCGAACAGCCGGTGCACCTGTTCGCCCAGAGCAAACGCGATCTTGTCTTGGGCCACCGAAATACGGAAGGTTCCGGGCCGCAAGCCTTGGGGCGTCAAGCGGCCGTGGAAATGCTGTATTCCGGCGACCGGTCCGGCCGGCCGCCTGGTGAGGGGATCCACAGCGCGCGTGAAGATGCATTCGAAACCGTCGTGCACTTGCGTAAAGTAGATGCGTCCGCCGAGCGGAGACCAACGCGGATAATCGCCTTCTCCCAGATCCACCCATTCCGTGACGGGAACACTCTCGAATCCCCGGAAGGGCGCGGCCCACATGTGGGGCGGGCGGCCGCCCTCCTCAGAGGTGAAGAGCACCCACTTGCCGTCGTTCGAGAAATTGGCCAGGTACAGGTTCGCGCTGGGATGCGCATAGATGGCCTGGTGCTCGGAGGTTCGGGTATCCCAGACCACGATCGTGCGATGTGGCTGTGTGCTGGCCGCCAACACCCATTGGCCGCCGCGCGACAGGTCCCACTCGATGGCTCCACGCCGCCGCGCTGCCCAGAATTCGCCGGTCTTCAGGTTCAGAACTTTTGACTCACCCGCTCCGAACTGAAGGACAAAGAGACCGTCGGAACTGAGCAGCAAGGCCTCCGGCAATGCCGTGTGCGACCCGGTCCGGTAATCCTGTAAGAAGTTGGTCTTATCGGCCTGCGACAGAAGCGCCGCCGTGCCATCCGGGGTGAATTGCCCGCGATGTTCTCCATGCGCCAGTTCGGTCAGGGGCGTGAGCGCTCCGCGCACGGCTCCGGTCTCCGCCGCAATCGGCAGAGCCCAGACGCTTGACAGGCCTTCAACTTCGTCGGCTAAGGTCGTGCCGCCGTCGGATGCGGTGCAGCCGGAAATGTACAATTGAGGCGGGCCAGCCGTGGCGGAATAGCGGTCGGCACGGGTGGACGGCCTGAGCCGGAATTCGCCCAGCCCCAGGGTATACTGCGTGTAAAGCAAGCGGTCTCCCATCACGGCGCAAGCGCGCGCGCCCGACGTCAGAGGTGCGACGAACTCGGGAACGGGCGCGGCGGGTCCGCCATCCACCGGGGCGCTCCACAGCCGGATAGTGGCCCATTCATCGGCCGCCAGGAAAAGCACGGCGTGGCTGTCGGCGCTCCACGCGGCCCCCTGCACCGACGACGTATCCGTGGCCAGCCGGACCGGCGCGCCTCCCTGCGCCGGCACCCGGTAGAGCATGCGCGTGTTGGAAGCCGAAACGTCGCCGCCCGTCTCGCGCGTGTTGAGATAGGCGATCCACCTCCCGTCCGGCGAAAAGCGCGGCATCCGGCCGCCCGCTACCAACAGCCGCGCGGCATCGCCGGACCTGGCTAGCGCGGACCGCAAATAAATGCCGTCGGGTGGGCGCGTGGAATGAAAAGCCAGCCAGCGGCCGTCGGGGGAGAGCGATGGCTCGTCGTTGGCGGCCTCGCCACCGGTGACGCGGTGGGGCGCTCCGTTGGGCATCGCCTTCAGCCAAACATCCGGATGCGTGCCGCCTTCCCCAGGCGATGCGAAGGCCAGCCACTTGTCGTCGCGGGAAAGCGCCGGTTGCATGGCGTTGGGGACGCCGGCGTCAAAAGGTGTGAGCCGGTGGGCGCCCTCGGAAACGCGCAGCATACGGAACCCCAAGATCGCGGCGGCGAGGACCATCGGCACAGCCGCTATGGCGTACCAAAGCTTCTTGCGCGGCTTCCGTGCGCGGACCCGCTGCCCTTCCAGATAACGGGCGAGATCGGCGTCCATCTCGGCGGCGGAAGCGTAGCGGCCGGCGGGGTTCTTGCTCAGGGCCTGCGAGACAATGGCATCCAGCGGCGCGTTCAGGCCGGAGGGTTCCGGCGGGGTACGCGCGACCACGTTGGCCATGGCGGCCGGCGATAGCTCCGCGATGCGGTAAGGTAAGCGGCCGGTCAACAGGCGATAGAGGAGCACGCCTGCCGAGTAGAGATCGGAGGCAAAGGTGAGCGTTTCGCCGCGCACCTGCTCCGGGCTGGCATATTCCGGCGTGAAGGCGAATACGCCGGTTTTGGTGATGGCCGCCTCGGCGGTGGTATCGACCAATCGCGCGGTTCCGAAGTCCAGGAGTTTTACCTGGCCGTTTTCGGCGACCAGAATGTTGGAGGTCTTGAGGTCGCGATGGATCACCTGGCGGCCGTGCACGTAGGCCAGCGCTTCCAGCACCTGGCGCACCAGGGCGATGCGGGCGCGGAGGTCGAGTTCGCACGCATCGCAGAAGCGATCGATGGTCAACCCGTCGACGTACTCCATCACCAGATACGGCAGGCCGGTATCGGTGACGCCGCCATCGATCAAGCGGGAGATTCTGGAGTGATCGAGGCTGGCCAGGAACTGGCGCTCGCGGCGGAAACGGTCTTCGATGGCGGGCGAGGCCAGCGCCAGCGGGACGACCTTGACGGCGGCCGTCATGCGGAATGCGCCATCGGCACGCTCGGCCAGGTACACGGTTCCCATGCCGCCGCGGCCGAGCAGCTTCCGGGCTTGCCAGGCGCCGAAGCGCGGCAGCCGCTCGGGGACCGGCGGAACGGCGGCGCGGACGCGTTGATCGTTGACGAGCAAGCGCTCGACCTCGATGCGGAGGCTTTCGTCGGAGCCGCAGCTTTCGCGGATCAAAGTGTCGCGAGCTGCGCCGGCGGGCTTTTCCACCGCGGCATGGAAGGTGGCTTCTATCTTGCGGAATCGCTCCAGTTCAGCGGGCTGCATGCGTGCTCCGTTCAAGCCGGGCGCAGCCGCTGGCCCAACCGCTGGCCCAGCCATGCCAGTGAGAAACGCAGGTCGCGCTCGACCGTGCTTCTGGAGACTTCCAGGATGTCGGCGGTCTCATCGACCGTGCAACCGAGGAAATAGTGCAGTTCGACGGTGCGGGTTTTACCGGCATCGAACTCGGCCAGGTCGTTAAGCGCCGCGGAAAGGTCCAGCGATTCGGCGCTCTCGCCGCCCAGCCAGGCGAGTTCCGCGTCGAGCGGGATGCGCTGCCAACCCATGCCGCGTTTTTCCGTTTTGACTTTGCGGGCGGAGTCGATGAGGATACGGCGAATGAGCTGCGCCGCGAAAGTGAAGAAGTGTGCGCGATCGTTGAGCGCCACACGACGCATATGCAGCAGGTCCACGAAGACTTCATTGACCACCGCCGTGGGCTGCAGGGTATGCTCCGGCCGTTCGTTGCGCAGGCAGGCTTCGGCGATGCCGCGAAGCTGATCGTATACCAAGGGCGCCAGCGCCTCGATGGCACCCGGCTGGCCCTCTTCCCATCGATGCAGAAGCTCGGTGATTTCTCCCTGGCGGGAATCTTGCACGTCCCATGATAAACCGGTTTCCGATGGCGGTCCGCTGGCGATTGTACTAGCCGTACCCGCGCCGATCCACTTATATATACGGCGCAATTCGTGCGGAAAACCCTTCAGTCTGGCGGCCTGGGAGGCCGCCGCAGGCTGGGAGCCTGCCCCACTTATGCGCAGCAGGCTAAAATGATGACACATGACTTTTTGTTTAGGAATCACTGTGGAAGACGGCCTGGTCGGGCTGGCCGATACACGCGTACTCTCAGGCAGTGAATCGTTGATTGCGAAGAAGGTGGCCGCCTATCAGGGGCCGGGCTTTTCTTTTTTCATCATGACGTCGGGCTTGCGTTCGCTGCGGGACAAGGCCCTGCTGTACTTCGAAGAAGTATATACACGCCAGATCGCGGTACGCGACCGCCTCTTCAAGATCGTAAACCTGTATGCGGGCGAGATACGCCGGCTGGCGGAGGAAGAGGGACCCTCGCTGCGCCAGGCGGACTTCAATTTCAATATTTACTCGCTGATAGGAGGGCAGATGTCGGCCGACTCCGTGCACCAGTTATTTCTGGTTTATCCGGAGGGCAACTGGGTGGAGATCGGTCCCGACACGCCCTATCAGATTATCGGGAATTCCGGCTTCGGCAAGCCGATCCTGGAACGCTCCCTGGCACACAACGATGCCTTCCTGTACGCGTTTAAATTGGCCATTCTGGCCTTCGACGCTACCCGGCTGTGCGCGGCGAACGTCGATTTTCCAATCGATTTGCTGCTTTATGAACGAGGAAGCTTCGAACTGATCGAACATCGCTTCGAGCGCAAAGACCTGGTGCAGATCTCGGACTGGTGGCAGGAACGCATGCGCTGCGCCGTAAACGAACTGCCCTCGGAGTGGATTGAGAAAGCCTTCTCAAAACTGGCGGGAAGAAAGCAGCGCGCGCCTAACTCGTAGTTTCGGCAAGCGGCATCACATCCACCTCCACGCGCAGCGTATGCCGGGCGCCGCCCAGCAGTACGCCAAAGATGGGGCTCACATCGCTGTAATCGCGGCCCCATGCCACGGTGATGTGACCGTCGGAGGGGACGCAATTGTTGGTGGGATCGAAATCCACCCATCCGGCGCCAGGGCACCATGCCGAGCACCAGGCGTGCGAGGCATCGGCGCCGATCAAACGCTGGCGGCCGGGCGGCGGCATGGTCCTCAAATAGCCGCTCACGTAACGCGCCGGGAGGCCCAGGGAACGCAGGCACGCGATCTGGAGATGCGCGAAATCCTGGCATACGCCGCGGCGCTTTTCGAAAAACGTCTGCACCGGGGTGGCGACTTCGGTGGCCTTCTTATCGAAGCGGAAATCCTGGTGGATTCGGCGTGTGAGATCGAGAACCGCGGCCAGCATCGGACGTCCGCCGGGGAAAGACTCGCGCGCATAATCGGCGAGTGCCGGATTCGACCGCACCCGCTGACTATCGAACACGAACTGATAAGCGTCCAGGATTTCGTCGCTGGGGTCCCCAGCGAGCGCCTCCCGCACCAGATCCCATGCGGGTGTGGCGGCAAAGTCCGGCGCTTCGGTAGCCTTCACTTCCAGATCGCTGTTGGCCTCCACGACGAGGCAGTCGTGCGGCTCATCCAGGGTGAAGGAGGTCAGAGTATTGCCGAAGTAGTCGAAGTGGGCGGAGGTGACGGGCGGCGTAGGCAGGATGGCCACGTAGCTTGCCCAGCAGGTTTGTTTCGGAAGATTGCGCGGAGTCAAACGGACCAGGTGATGCGATACCGAGACCGGGTCCTCATAGTCGTAAGCGGTTCTGTGGCGGACGCGGTAGATCAAATGGCGCGCTCCATTTCCGCGTGACTGAAATAGACATTGGTGATCGCGTCCGACAGAGCGGGCAGCGCCGCGCCGATAGCGGCAAGCAGCCGATCCAGGGGCTCGCGGATGCTGCCCTCACCCGGCTGGCAGAGCATGCGCACGTCCGCGCGAAACAGATCCTCAGCGGCCTCTTCCAAATGCGTCTGTTTGGATAGCGGCCAGGCAGCCCCCAAAAGACTGCCGGATAAGCACCGGCAATGCTCCAGAAGATCGTGTATCTGGAAGGCCAGCGAGCGCGGATTGGCCTCTTCGTTCATCAGCAGATCGAGCACGGGCGCGGCCTGCAGCACGGTGAAGTAGCGGGACCGGTAGGTCATGGAGCTGTCGGCGACTTCGAGCAGCATCTCCAGCGTGGGCCAGGTCCGGGTGTTCAGTGGCACGATAATGGCGCGGAAAAGACCCACCAGTTGAATGGAGCGCTCGATGCGCCGTCCAAGACTAAGAAAATGCCATCCAGGTCCGCGGGTGATGTTCTCCATTTCGATGCCGCGCAGGGCGGCGAGTATCCCGATGCAACGGTTCAGGACCGCAAGCGCCTCGCCCGTGGAGGCGTAGCCCCAGGCTGAAGTGTGCGCGGCACCGAACTGGCTCACGACCCGCAGCATGTCGCTTGAAAGGCTGTTGCGGACCTGCGCGGCCGCCCGCGCCGCACGGCTCAAGACCGCATGCAGGCTATCGCTGCGCTGTTCTTCGAAGATCAAGGAAAGGATTTCCTGTTCCAGGTCCCGCCATTGGTCCAGATGGCCTTGGGGATCCTCCTCCGATAGCCGGGAGTGCGGCGACGCCAGGCATTCGTACAACTTCATGAGGCAATCCCACTCCGCCGTGCCGGACGCTCCGAACTCGCCGGTGAGGCGGACCAGAATGGAGCGCAGCAACCGAGCGAGGTGCTCGCTGCGTTCGGCGTAGCGGCCCAGCCAGAAGAGATGGTCGGCCGCGCGGCTGGGGAGATCGGTGCCCTCGCCGCGATTCAGGTCCACCGGCTGATCGTGGGGATGCTGCGGAGTGAATCCATCCACAGGCCCATTCGAAAGCACCCAGGTGTCTTTGCTGCCACCGCCGCTCTGCATGGAAACTACGGGCGTATCGACCGCGGGAGACACGCGCGCCAGTCCGCCGGGCATGACCACCCAGGTGTCTCCCACCGCCGCCAGAAAGACGCGCAGGACCACCCGGCGGGGCGCCATGCCGTCCGGGGACCAGACTGGGGCGGTAGAGAGGTTCACTAATTCCTGCCCTGCGAATTCGTGGGGACGCGCTTGCAGGCGCGCAATCAAGCGCGCCCGTTCGTCGGCGCTCAGCTTGCTGGCAAAAACGGGCTCCAGGCCGTGCGCGGGAAAAGCCGGCTTGATAACCAGGAAATCCAGATTGTCGAGCACGTACTGAAGAGGCTGAGGCTGGCCGCACCACCAGGTGGCGACGGAAGGGAGCTTCAGCCGCTCGCCGAGCAACTGCCGGCAGAGATGCGGAAGGAAGGGCATGAAGGCCGGCGATTCGATCAAGCCGCTGCCGAGCGCATTGGCCACCACTACGTTGCCGGCGCGGACGGCCTCCACCAGACCCGCCACTCCCAGAAATGAATCGGAGCGCAACTCGATGGGGTCGCAAAAGCTGTCGTCCACGCGGCGCAAGATGGCATCCACCGGCTTCAGGCCACTGAGCGTTTGCAGGAACACGCGGCTGTCGCGCACCGTCAGGTCTTCCCCTTGAACCAGCGTGAAACCGAGGTGGCGGGCGAGGTAGGAGTGTTCGAAGTAGGTCTCGTTGAAGGGTCCGGGAGTCAGCAGCACCACCCGCGGATTGTCGCGGCGGGAAGGCGCCAGGTTCAGCAGACTGTCGCGAAAGGAGTGGAAAAAGGAGGCCAGCCGTTCGACCTGGAATTCGCGGAAAAAGTCGGGGAAGGTTTCCGCCAGCACGGTGCGGTTCTCGAGGGCATAGCCGGCACCCGAGGGCGCCTGGGTACGATCGGAGAGCACCCACCATTGGCCGTCGGGGGATCGCGCCAGATCGACGGCGAGCAAGTGCAGGTAAGGATGCATCGGAGTGGGCATGCCGTGACACGGCCGCCAGAAACCGGGGTTGGCGAATAGCAGCGCAGGCGGGAGCAGGCCGCCGCGCAGCAGTTGTTGCGGGCCGTAGAGGTCCGCCAGGATGCGATTCAGAAGATGCGCGCGCTGAATGAGCGCGGCTTCCAGGCGATGCCACTCCGCCGGCGCGATGAGCAGAGGAATGGAATCCAGATTCCACGGGCGGTCCGTACCCAGCGGATCGCCGTAGATATTATAGGTTACGCCGTTTTCGCGGATTCGCTGGCGGGCGATTTTCCAGCGGCGGGCCAGTTCTTCGGCGCCCAGCGCGGACATCGTACCGATGAATTTATCCCAGTGGGGACGCAGGACGCCCGGGGCGGCCGCCATTTCGTCGTAAACGCTTTCCGGTTGGCGATAACCGGCGCAGAGGGAAGGCGCATCGAGAGTATCCGGTGCAATGCTCATCAAGGAAACTCAACGTTCGTCGGATGGGGCTCGCGGTGCGTGGCGCCGACTGGCTGTAATTTTAGCAGAGTTCCCATCGTTCTGTTTCGCGCGAGGCGCCAGGAATGCACTTCGCGTGGGATCGAATTGGGGGGTGCTATGCTGAAAGCGAGATGTTTCCGCCCGCAGCCATAGAGAAGAAGCCCCGCATCAACGCCGCCGTTGCGGAGGTGATCGATGAGTTTTCCCCATCGGTGAAGTACATCCGCTATGACATCGGGCAGGATTGGAGCGGCGAGTGGGCTGTTTTCTTTCGGGTGATGCTGTCGGACGATGTATCCAGGGACAGG
>Ga0302326_10025447_pt1 | contig 12003 bp, 9 predicted proteins | sample Palsa_T0_3_FD_202264 | JGI IMG/M metagenome (GOLD analysis project Ga0302326, IMG submission 202264) | Peat permafrost microbial communities from Stordalen Mire near Abisko, Sweden - Palsa_T0_3 | ecosystem: Environmental > Terrestrial > Soil > Palsa > Peat permafrost | place: Sweden: Abisko... | reverse complement strand
AATGCAGCGGCGAAAGTCACGCAAAAAACGGGAATGAAAGCGCCGGCTGCGCGCCACCTCGTGGTCGAGCGCAAAGAAGCTGGCAAAGTTGCGCATTCTGCGGCCACCGGCATCATGGCCCGCAATTTCCACGGCAGGCACGATGCCGCGCCTCGTTTGCGTGTCGCGCACGAGAAGCGCCGCGTGGCGCAGGCGGCGTCGTCACGGCGCGAGAGCTAAAGGACCGCATTACAGCCGCCCGGCGAAAGCGTCCGACAAGAACTGTTGCGTGAGCGCGTAAGTCAGCCGTGTCGCCGGCTCGTTCCAGGCGGCGACCGGAGGATTGTCGGCGCCCCGGTCGGTATAAGCGTGCAGCACGCCGCTAAAGACGAGCATCTGCCATTTGGCGCCGGCTAAATCCATCTCCCGTTCGAAGCCGTCGCGGTCCGTCTTCGGCGCGACCGGATCCGGCGCACCGTGTGTCACCAGAAGCGCGGCCTTGATCGCGCCCGGCTTGGCCGGCGCCGCGGTCTTGAGATCGCCGTGGATCGAAACCGCCGCGGCAATGTCGGCGCCGTCGCGCGCAAGTTCGAGGACGTTGCCGCCGCCGAAGCAAAAACCGATCGCGGCGCGGCGACCGTCGATCAGATTGCGGCGGAAGGCTTCGGCGACGAGCGTATCGTAGGCAGCGCGCACGCGGCGGCGCTGCTCGACCGCGTTCTCGCGCAGCGGGTTGGCCAATGCCGCGGCTTCCTTGAAATCGGCCGGACGCTTGCGCTTCCCGTACATGTCCGCGACGAAGACCACATAGCGGTCGCCGGCAACCAATTTTGCCCGCGCGATCGCTTCGTCGGTGAGGCCGAGCCAATTCGGCGCCATTAGCACCGCCGGACGCTTACGCGAGACTCTCTCGTCGTAAACCAGCGCGCCCTCGGCGGTGAGCGGGCCCATGGAATAGGTGATGGCTTCGGATTTCATGCGCGTCCCCCGGAAGATTTCATGCGCGTCCCCCGGAATAAGCCATTGAAGCCCGGATGGAGCAGAGCGACATCCGGGACCGGTTGATTGGGGGAGAGAATGGAATCCCGAGGCTACGAAACTACGCCGCGAGCAATTTCTGCACTTCGTTGACGAGTTCGCGCAAGTGGATGGGCTTGGAAAGCACCTTGGCGTGCTTGGGCGCGGTCGAATCGGAATTGAGCGCGACCGCGGCGAAGCCGGTGATGAACATGATCTTGATATCGGGATCGAGCTCGGCGGCGCGGCGCGCCAGTTCGATGCCGTCCATCTCCGGCATGACGATATCGGTGAGCAACAGCTCGAACGGCTCCTCGCGCAGGCGCTGATAGGCTGAGAGACCGTTGTCGTAGGACATGACCTCAAAGCCGGCATTTTGCAGCGCCTTGACCAGGAACCGCCGCATGTCGATGTCGTCTTCCGCAAGCAGGATTTTTGGCATTGTCGCTCGATTCCAGCTGAAAGCCGGCCCTCTACATTCCATAAGCCTGATTGCGGGTAAACATGAGGTGAAGGTTGCGCCGCTTGGCCGCAGCGCGCTGGACAATAGCCGTTGGCGCACGCTAGGGATCGTTATTCGATTGCCGGATCGTTAAGCCTTACGGAACGCTCAAGCGTCATGTGGGAAACCCAGGACGAGTTCGACCCTCCGTTCGAGGCGGCCGAGCCGGCACAATGCCGCGCGCCGCTCTTGTTCAATTCACCGCATAGCGGCCGCGTCTATCCACGCGAGTTCTTGCTCACCTCGCGGCTCGATCTCGCCACCTTGCGCCGGTCCGAGGATTCCTTTGTCGACGAGTTGATCGCCGGCGTGGTAGCGCGCGGCCACCCGCTGGTACGGGCGCACTTCCCGCGCTGCTATGTCGACGTCAACCGCGAGCCCTACGAGCTCGATCCGCGCATGTTCGACGGCCGGCTTCCGTCATTCGCCAATACCCGCTCGATGCGGGTGGCGGGCGGGCTCGGCACGGTGGCGCGCGTGGTCGGCGACGCCCAGGAAATCTACGACCAGCGCATTTCCGTCGCCGAAGCGCTCAAACGGATCGACGGCCTCTACAAGCCCTATCACCGGACATTGCGGCGTGTATTCATGCGCCTGCACCGCGATTTCGGCGCCGCCGTGCTCATCGACTGCCATTCCATGCCTTCCGCAACCGGCGCCAAGGATGAGCGGCCGCGCGCCGATCTCGTCCTCGGCGACCGCTATGGTACCAGCTGCGTCCCCCTGGTCGCCGAGACGATCGAGGCGACCATGCGCGAGTTCGGCTACGCGGTCGGCCGTAACAAGCCTTATGCGGGCGGCTTCATCACCGAGCATTATGGCAATCCGACCGCCGGCCTGCACGCCATCCAGCTCGAGATCAATCGCGCGCTGTATATGGACGAACGCCGCTATCAGAAGGCGGCGTCATTCGCCAAACTGGCCAAGGAATTCGAAATCCTCGCCGACCGCCTGGCCGCGATCCCGCTCGAGGAATTGCGACCCTATCGGGCGGCGGCGGAATAGCTCACAGGGTCCCAGGCGCGTCACCCCTGCCGGCGGCGTGAAATGAAAAAGGGCCGCTCACCTTGCGGGAGCGGCCCAAGTCTAGGGAGGAAACGCCCAAGGAGGGCGACGGTAGCGCGAGAGAATCTCCCGCTACCGCACTGCAACAACATACACCGCGTCGCACAAAACGCAAGTCCTGTTGACCTAATTCACCGGCATTTTCCTCTGGAATCTCCTGTAAATTGTGCAGAGCAGGTCTTCCACAGGGCATAAGCGCGATCGCGGCGAACGGAACGCAGCCAAAAGTATTGGATTGCCAATAGGTTATTCTTGCGCCCGACCACTATGTGCAGTTGCGTAAAATTAAGGCAATGAGCCACCGGCGCGCCTGACATTCAGTCAAGGAAAACTATTTCCGGCGCCGGCGTGTCCAATCGGCAACACTGCAATTGCCCAAACTGAATTGCGGGCGTCACCGGACTCCGATAGTCGGAACCGCGAGGCGGATAGCACATCGATGACCGCGATCGACTTTGTAGCGTTCGTGGAGGAGCTTGCCACCGTCTCCGGCGAGACCATCCGGCCGTTCTTTCGCACCGCGCTCGGCGTCGAGAACAAGAGCCGCTCCGGCGGCTTCGATCCGGTCACCGCCGCCGACCGCGCCGCGGAAGCGGCCATGCGGGCGCTGATCAAAAAGACGTTTCCCGAGCACGGCATATTGGGCGAGGAGTTCGAGGCCGAACGCCCCGACGCCGAATATGTCTGGGTGCTCGATCCGATCGACGGCACCAAATCGTTCATCTGCGGTATGCCGGCATGGGGCACGCTGATCGCGCTCACGCGGCGCGGCGAGCCGATCTACGGCATGATGCATCAGCCGTTCACCCGCGAACAATTCACCGGCGACGGCAGCGGCGCCAGTTATCGCGGGCCGGCCGGCGATCGCGCGCTGCGCACGCGCGCCTGCGCGGCGGTGAACGACGCGGTGCTGCTCACGACCAGTCCGCTGCTGATGGGTGAGGACGATCGGCGCGCATTTCACCGCGTCGAGGAAGCCGCGCAATTGTCGCGCTACGGCGGCGACTGCTACGCTTATTGCATGCTCGCTGCCGGCCACGTCGATCTGGTAATCGAGACCGAGCTCAAGCCGTACGACGTGCTGCCATTGATCCCGATCGTCGAAGGCGCGGGCGGCATCGTCACCACCTGGGACAATGGCCGGCCGCATGCGGGCGGAAAAATCATCGCCGCCGGCGACCGCCGCGTGCACGCGCAGGCGATGGAGATGTTGAAGGGGTGAGTGTCATTCCGGGGCGCCGCGTAGCGGCGAGCCCGGAATCCATAATCACCACCGCTTCAACAAATGCTCTGCCGGCAACAAACCAAACCCTCTCATTCCGGGGTTATGGATTCCGGACCCGCGGGCTGCGCCCGCGTCCCGGAATGACTAAAACAGCGGCGTGCCGGGAACGAAGGCGTCGAACGCCGCCCAAAATTGCGAGCGATAGCGATCCTGCTCCATCAGCAGTTCGTGCTGGGCGCCGTTGACGACGAGCTGCGAGCCGGCGCGAAGCAAGGTGGCAAACTCCTCGATCGCGGTATTCGACACGATGACGTCGCGCCCGGCGCCGATGATAAGAATCGGCTGGCGGATACGCGCGGGATAAGCCGGATCGCCGATCACTCGCATGGCGCGAAACGCGGCGTCGCACCAGGCCACCGTCGGCCCGCCCAGACCGAGCGCCGGCTCCGCCTCGAGGATCGCGGCGTTGCGGGCATAGCGCACCGGATCCGCGGTCAGGATATTGCCGGCGAAGGGCCGCAAATCGAGCACCCCCGGATAGCGTCCCGGCACATACATCGTGCCGAGGCCCCAGGTTCGCATCGCCCACGCGGCCGTGCCGGCGACCGCCAACGAGCCAACAAAGGCGATCCCGAGCATCGGCGCGGATAGTACGACACGATCGAACCAGCGCTGGCCGCGGTGGACGGCGCGGATGACCACGGTCGAGCCCATGGAATGGGCGAGCGCAAAGATCGGCGGCGGACAATCCGGCAGCACCACATCGCGCATGAAGGTTTCGAGATCGGTGTCAAACTCGGAAAAGTTCCCGACATGGCCCTTGAGGCGGTCGCTGAACGCGCGATCCGACAAACCCTGGCCGCGCCAGTCGAGGATGGCGACGGCGAATCCCCGGCTGCGCAGGTCGCGAACGGTCTCGAAATATTTTTCGATCCATTCGGTGCGGCCGGGAAAGATGCAGACGGTGCCGCGACGCCCGGCCGGCGGCGCAAAGCGCGCGAATCGCAAGGACACGCCGTCCGGCGTTTTCAGCATGCCGGTGACGGCGTTTTCGGGAACCGGATTTGCGGCAATAGAGATGAGTTTCATCGGAACTTTCAAGCGCGGCACAGGTACCGCTTACATCACCCTTTCCCCTTGCGGGAGAGGGCTATTTCCACCCCTTGCAGCGAAAGCGGGGTATCCCCATTTCATGTCTGCGCAGGCCTTAAGACGGCTGCGCATCATCCACAGGACCCGGCCCCCAAAGGCGGGTCTCCCGCATGTCGCTTCACAAGGAGGATATGCCATGCGAACTTTCGATCTTGCACCCCTTTATCGTTCCACCGTCGGCTTCGACCGGCTGTTCTCGTTGCTCGACCAGGGCAGCGATGGGGCCGCTCCGGGCTACCCGCCCTATAACATCGAGCGGACCGGAGACAACGAGTATCGCGTCACCGTCGCCGTAGCCGGCTTCAGCGAGCCCGAACTTTCGATCGTAGCCAAGGAAAACACCTTGACCATCCGCGGCGAGAAAAACGCCAAGGAGGAAGAGAAGCGCGGTGACGTGCTTTATCAGGGCATCGCGGCGCGCGCGTTCGAGCGCGTGTTCCAGCTCGCCGATTTCGTCCAGGTTAAGGGCGCCAAGCTCGAGCACGGTCTCCTGCATGTCGACCTGGTGCGTGAGATTCCCGAGGCGAAGAAGCCGCGCACCATCCCGATCGGCAACGGTAAAACGGTTGAGCAGAAACAGGCTGCGTAAGCGTAGCGTCGCGTCAGTTAAGAGAGCGCCCCGGTTTTCCGGGGCGCTTTTTTTGTTCGTCGTCGCCGGCGTCACGCGGCGATGGCTTCGAGCCGCCGCTTGGTCACCGCCGGCCCGAAGAACCCGATGACGATGAACACCACCACCATGGCACCGGCGATGAAGCTGAACACGCCGGTAGTCCCGTAGCGACCGAGGAAGAAGGCGATGAGAAAGCCGGAGAAGATGGCGGAAAACCGGCTCCACGAATAAACGAAGCCGACGGCCTGGGCGCGGATGCGGGTCGGATAGAGTTCGGCCTGATAGGCGTGAAACGAGAATGCCAGCCAATTGTTGCAGAGCGTGATCAAGAGGCCGCACACGATCACGCCGGCCGCACTCGACTGTTGGGCGAACAACAGCCCGAACACCGCGATGCCGATCGCCGCCCACGCGATCTGCCATTTGCGCTCGAAGCGGTCGGCAAAATAGATGCCGATCAGCGGGCCGATGGGCGCCGCGATCGCGATGATGAACGTATAGGCGAGCGACCTGGTGACGCCGATGCCTTGCGAAATCAGCAGCGCCGGCACCCAACTGGAAAATCCGTAATAGCCGATCGTCTGCACCAGATTAAAGATGACCAGCATGATCGTGCGGCCGCGATAGGTGGCGTTCCACATCTCCGTCCAGGCGCCGGCCTTGCGCTCGGCCTCGCCCGCCACGATTTCCGGCGGCGCCAGCTCGCGACCGGTTTCGGTGCGGATGCGGCGTTCCATGTCTTCGACGATGCTTTCAGCTTCGGCGATGCGGCCGTGCTGCGCAAGCCAGCGCGGAGATTCCGGCAGCTTGAGGCGAATCCACCAGATGGCGACCGCTCCGATCGAGCCGATGATCACAACCACGCGCCAGCCATCGAGGCCGAAAATGGTCAGCGGCACCAACCGCCAGGCGAGGAACGCGACCACGGGCACGGACGTGAACATAATGAAGTGCATGTAGGCGAAGGCCGGCCCGCGCTGCTCCTTGGGCACCAACTCCGACAAATAGGAATCGATGTTCACCAGTTCGACGCCAAGCCCAATGCTGGCGATGAACCGCCATAAATCGATCGTCTCCGGCGTGTGTTGAAACGCCATGACGAGCACGCCGATCGAGTACCAAAGAAGCGCGAAGGTAAGGATGGAGCGGCGGCCGAAGCGATCGGAAACCCAACTGAAGAGGAGTGTGCCGACGAACATCCCGGCGAACAGCGCGGCGACGAAACTGGCAAAGCCCTGGAAGTCGAACAAGCCTTGCGTGGTCGGCTTGAAGATGCCTTCCTTGAACAGCCCGATCGCCACGTAGGCGGTGAAAAAGAGATCGTAGAACTCGAACCAGCCGCCCAGCGACAGGAGCGTGATCAGTTTGCGCGTGTAGCGCGACGGCGGCAGGCGATCGAGCCGCGCCGCCACCGTGACTGCCGCGTCCGCAGCCATGACGTTTCCTCTCTCGCGTGGCCACAGCGCTAACACCGGGCCTTTATTGGTTATGTCATTCCGGAGCCGAGACTGTCATTGCGATCGAAGCGAAGCAACCGCACCTCTCTCCGGTGGGAGGGTGAGCACTGTCACTCGTTCATCGGGGGAGGCGGCGGCTTCTTCGGCGCGACCGGCGCGGCCGGTGGTGGCGCGGCAGCGGGTAGTTCGCTCGGCTTGACGCCGGCTTTGGCATCGCGCGCAAGCTCGGCGGGCCGCGGACGCGGCAGCGGCGGCCCGGCGACCGACGGCTGCGTGGCGGGGCGGAGCGCGGACGCTGGTGGCGGCGCCGCCAGGGCTTCCTCATCCGGCAGCATGTCCAGCTCAGTGCCTACAGGACCGTAAGCCGATGGCACGCCGTAGGGCGGCGCCATGGCATAGGGCGGCGTCACCATGCCGATGGTCGGACCGTAAGGGCCCGGACCGGGTACGATCCGATTGACGGCGCGGATGGCGCCGCTATGTGCATCCACCACGACGCGCATGAGGATGCCGCGGAAATCGGTGGCGCGCAGCACATAGGTCGTGCCTTCGCGCAACGGCGGCGCCAGCGGATCGAATCCGGCCAACCGCACGATCTTGGTGACTTCGTAAGGCGGCATGAAGCCGGGCGCGGGAAGCGGCGCCGGCGAAGCTGCCGGCGGAGGCGATTGCGCGTAACCTGGCGCAACGGCCAACAGCAGAACGCTCAGAGCGAACGCGGCAGCCCCTGTTACCCCGGCTCTCACCGGCTTATGCCCCTTACCCGTACCGCGAGGCTAATGCCCGCACGCCGACAAGGTTACCCTGAATTAGGGCGGCGCTTGGGCGCAATTTTAGTTTTTTGGCCGCCCTCACGCGCTCGCAGCAAGTGGCCCCATCGCCTTCACTTTTTCGCCGCCGCGGCCGGATCGCGGTGAATCGGGTCCACCCACAATACGGTGTCCGGTTTCTCCACCGGCTCGATGTCGAGATTGATGGCAATGGCTTCACCGTCACTGCGCACAAGCACGCACTCCAGGACCTGGTCCGGGCTGGCGTTGATCTCCTGATGCGGCACGTAAGGCGGGATAAAGATGAAATCGCCGGGATTTGCTTCGGCGGTGAATTGCAGATGCTCGCCCCAGCGCATGCGCGCCTTGCCGCGAACCACGTAGATGATGCTTTCGAGATGGCCGTGATGGTGCGCGCCGGTTTTAGCATCCGGCTTGATCGTCACCGTACCGGCCCACAGCTTCTGGGCGCCGGCGCGGGCGAAGTTGATCGCGGCCTTTCTGTCCATCCCCGGGGTTGAAGGCACATTGGGATCCAACTGGTTGCCGGGAATGACGCGCACACCATCGTGCTTCCAGCGCTCGGCGTCGTCGTGGGAATGATCGTGATCGTGAAGTTCGGTCATGAATCTCGACCCCACAGATTCTCGAAGCCAGTAGCCGGCGTGAACGTAGCGACATGCAGGCAGTGATTGAAGCGGTGGATTGCCCTGCTCCTTGCACCAATGCGCTGACCGTGGTCCACTTGGCGGCCGAACGTTGCCTAAATCCGAACTGGCGGGCGCAAGACCGCTCCTTTCACCACGCGCCGGACGTGGCCGCCCTTGTACTTACGGCCGGATTCTGCCATGTTCAGCATAGGACAGTATTGCTGTCCTAATTGGTGGTCAGAGCGCGCGCACCCCCTCCCATTCCTCCCCGGCAAGCGGGGGAGGAAATAAGGTGGGGGCAAAGATGCGCGGGGGCCAGCCGCCGAGGGCGAGGGCGCGTCAGGCGGCGGCACAAAGCAGCCAATGGCCGGCAGCGGCACGAAGGTTGCCTCCAAAATGATCGGTTCGCCCTCGGGCGCAACCTCTTCCTTCCTCTTCCGCTTGGATGAGCAAGGTCGCGGTGGCGTCAGAAGACTATGCCGACCCTCGCGATGGGCCCGTGCAGGCGCCATCGAGGAGCGCGAAAATGACGATGGGCGCGCAAGCTTTTGGCCTGTTCGATCCGGCGCTGGAAAAGGATTCCTGCGGGGTCGGCTTTATTGCCGACATCAAAGGGCGCAAATCGCACAAGATCGTCGAGGACGCGCTGACGATCCTGGTCAATCTCGAGCATCGCGGCGCGGTGGGCGCCGATCCACGTGCCGGCGACGGCGCCGGCATCCTGGTGCAGACGCCGCACAAATTCTTCGCCAAGAAGGCGGCCGAGCTCGGTTTCAAGCTGCCGGCTCCCGGTCATTATGCCGTCGGCGCGCTGTTCCTGCCGCACGACGCTGCCTGGCGGCGGGAAATCATGGACACCTACGCGCAAGTCGCCGCGCAGGAAGGCATGACGCTGATCGGCTGGCGCGACGTGCCGACCGACAATTCGACGCTCGGCGAATCGGTCAAGCCGACCGAGCCGGTGCACAAGCAGGTGTTTCTCGCGCGCAATTCGAAGACGCAGTCGGAGGACGAGTTCGAGCGCCGGCTTTACATTCTGCGCAAGACCATCTCGTCCACGCTTTACGGCAAGCGCGAGCGCCGCACCTCGCACTATTACCCGGTGTCGATCTCCTGCCGCACCGTGATCTACAAGGGCATGTTCCTCGCCGACCAGCTCGGCACCTACTATCCCGATTTGCACGACCCGGACTTCGAAAGCGCGCTCGCTTTGTTGCATCAGCGCTTCTCCACCAACACCTTCCCGACCTGGTCGCTGGCGCATCCCTACCGCATGATCGCGCACAACGGCGAGATCAACACTTTACGCGGCAACAACAACTGGATGGCCGCGCGCCAAGCCTCCGTTTCGTCGCCGAAATTCGGCGCCGACATCAACAGGCTGTGGCCGATCTCCTACGAGGGCCAGTCCGACACCGCCTGCTTCGACAACGCGCTCGAATTCCTCACCATGGGCGGTTATCCGCTCGCGCACGCGATGATGATGATGATTCCGGAGGCGTGGGCCGGCAACCCGTTGATGAACGAGGAGCGGCGCAATTTCTACGAATACAATGCCGCGCTGATGGAGCCGTGGGACGGTCCGGCGGCGATCGCGTTCACCAACGGCCGGCAAATCGGCGCCACGCTCGACCGCAACGGCTTGCGCCCGGCGCGCTACATCGTCACCCGCGACCACCGCATCATCATGGCCTCGGAAGTGGGCGTGCTGCCGATTCCGGAAGAGGAGATCGTCACCAAGTGGCGGCTGCAGCCGGGCAAGATGCTGCTGGTCGACCTCGAGGAAGGCCGGCTCATTCCCGACGAGGAGCTTAAAGCGACGCTGGCCAAGAGCCACCCCTACGGCGAGTGGCTCGAACGCACGCAGATCGTGCTCGAGGATTTGCCGGCGTCGGCGGACGCGGCCCCGATCTCGAACCTAAAGCTGCTCGATCGCCAGCAGGCCTTCGGCTACACCCAGGAAGACCTGAAAATCCTCATGACGCCGATGGCGGCTACCGGCGAAGAGGCGGTCGGCTCCATGGGCAACGACACGCCGATCTCGGCGCTGTCGGAACGGCCGAAGCTCCTGTTCACTTACTTCAAGCAGAACTTCGCCCAAGTGACCAACCCGCCGATCGACCCGATCCGCGAGGAACTGGTGATGAGCCTCGTCTCCATCATCGGCCCGCGGCCGAACCTGTTCGACCTCGAAGGCTCCTCGAAGACCAAGCGTCTCGAAGTGCATCAACCGATCCTCACCAACGCCAATCTGGAGAAGATCCGCGACATCTCCGAGGTTGCCGAGTCGCACTTCAAGTCGCTGACGCTCGACGCCACCTGGACGGCCGAGGCCGGCGCCGCCGGCCTCGAAGCGGCGCTGGCGGCGCTTTGCGGGGAGGCCGATGGCGCGGTGCGCGACGGCATCAACATCGTCATCATCTCTGATCGCCGCGCCGGCGCCGACCGGATTCCGATTCCGTCGCTGCTCGCCTGCGCCGCCGTGCATCATCATCTGATCCGCGAGGGGCTGCGCACGTCGGTCGGGATCGTCGTGGAATCCGGCGAACCGCGCGAGGTGCACCATTTCGCCTGCCTCGCCGGCTACGGCGCCGAAGCGATCAATCCCTACCTGGCCTTTGAGACGCTGACCGCGATGAAGGACGAGCTACCGCAAAAGCTCGACGACAAGGAAATCATCAAGCGCTACATCAAGTCGATCGACAAGGGACTGCTCAAGGTGATGTCGAAGATGGGCATCTCCACCTATCAGTCCTATTGCGGCGCGCAGATCTTCGACGCGATCGGATTAAAGTCCGACTTTGTCGCCAAATATTTCACCGGCACCGCGACCCGCATCGAGGGCGTAGGCCTCGACGGCATCGCCGAAGAGGCGGTACGGCGGCATCGTGACGCTTTCTCCGATGCGCCGATCTACCGCTCCATGCTCGACGTCGGCGGCGATTATGCGGTGCGGGTGCGCGGCGAGGATCACGTCTGGAACGCCGCCACCGTCGCCGCGCTCCAGCACGCGGTGCGCGGCAATTCCTACGAGAAATACCGGCAATACGCCGCGATCATCAACGAACAGTCGCAGCATCTCTACACCATCCGCGGGCTGTTCGACTTGAAGTCCGCCGGCGACGACGGCCGTGCGCCGATCGCGATCGGGGAGGTCGAGCCGGCCAAGGAGATCGTCAAGCGCTTCTCCACTGGCGCCATGTCGTTCGGCTCGATCTCGCGCGAGGCGCACACCACGCTCGCCATTGCCATGAACCGGATCGGCGGCAAGTCGAACACCGGCGAGGGCGGCGAGGAATCCGACCGCTTCAAGCCGCTGCCGAACGGCGATTCCATGCGCTCGGCGATCAAGCAGGTGGCGTCGGGCCGCTTCGGCGTCACCGCCGAATATCTCGTCAATTCGGACATCATGCAGATCAAGATCGCGCAGGGCGCCAAGCCCGGCGAAGGCGGTCAATTGCCCGGCTATAAGGTCGACAAGACCATCGCCAAGGTGCGCCACTCGACGCCGGGCGTCGGCCTGATCTCGCCGCCACCGCATCACGACATTTATTCGATCGAGGATCTGGCGCAGCT
>Ga0302326_10025446_pt1 | contig 12003 bp, 11 predicted proteins | sample Palsa_T0_3_FD_202264 | JGI IMG/M metagenome (GOLD analysis project Ga0302326, IMG submission 202264) | Peat permafrost microbial communities from Stordalen Mire near Abisko, Sweden - Palsa_T0_3 | ecosystem: Environmental > Terrestrial > Soil > Palsa > Peat permafrost | place: Sweden: Abisko... | reverse complement strand
GTCGTAGAGCTGGCGGCCGCTATCGACTTCGCGCTTCAGGATGTTGTACTGAATCGCCTTCTCATCTTGGCCGGTGACCTCGCGGACCTGGGCGTCGTAGGTCACGGCGAGGAGCTTTTCTTTGCTCAGGGCTTCCTGATAATCATTTTCGATGCGCGTCAGGATATCGGCGCGGGTCTTCTCGAAGGTGACCTCAGTGACCGCCAGTTCGGCCTGCGCGCGTTTCAACTGGCCGAATTCGGGCGTGTAGATGGTACTGAGGTCCGCAACCTGACGGTGAAGATCGTTCAGTTTCGAGGTGATGTCTTTGAGGCCCGTGTCGCTGAGAACATCGGCGACGGTATTCGGTGGGCTGTGTTTCGCCATTTCGAAACGGGCCTGTTTGGCGATGCGGTCGGATGTGGCGGCGGAAAGCTGTTGCTGGAACTGCTGGAGTTTCTCGGTGGCGACGTTGGTATTTTCGTCGGTAAAGATTAAGCCGGACTGGCGCGCGTAGGCCTGCAGGGTGTCTTCGGATTTCTTGAGATTGTCGCGGGCGTCGTCGATTTCTCGAGTGAGCCAGTCGTTGGTCCGGTGGGTAGTGGCGAAGCGGGCTTCCAGATTCTGCTGGATAAACTCTTCGATGAGGGTGTTGGTGAATTCGGCGGCGAGATGCGGATCGGTGGAATCGGCAGTCGCTTCGATGACGCGGGTGTGGGCAGTGGCGCGGACTTTCAGGGAGTTGGCGAGACCGTTGAGCAGCCTTTCTCTTGGTGTAGACTGTACGGGTTCGCGGAGATGGAGCCAGCTGCGCCAGCCGGAAGATGCCATTTTGGGCTTGTGAGCAGATGGCGCTTCGGGGTTCATCTTGTTCAGAACCCGGTTCATGAGCGCGTCGCTTTCGAGGAGCTTGGTCTGGGTCTGCTCTTCGGACGTGTCATAAGAACCGTCGTTGGTGGTGACCGGGTTGGTTTGCTTCATGTTCATGAAGTCTTCATTGAGGTTGAGGACTTCGATGGACGTGCGGGCACGGTAGACCGGCTTCATGGGGATGCAGATGCCGAAGCCGATGAGGAGCCCGGCAACCGACGTGAGCAGGATGGCCCCTTTGTGACGCATGACCATGCGCCAGTAGTCGAGGAGACCACCTTCGGTGTCGGGGGCGTCGGGGCCGTAGGCGGCTGCGCCGGAATAGTAAGGCTGATGGTGCCCCGGTTGACTCGGGATCACCTCGGCACGGCGGGGTTGATCAAGGTGCGATGGGCCGGGACTCGGTAGCAAGGGGTGATGTTCTGGTTCCATGGGTTATTTCGTTATAAACAGGAAATGGCTCTGCGTTTGAAAAGGCAGATGTGTTGAAATCCGGGAAATGCGCTTATCAGGCGCGTCGTTCCCTTGGCCCAGACGCGGGCTGGTAGCCGCGTGTCCGTGGGGATGTCGCGGCGTTGAGAACGAGAGCGAGCGCTCACCCACATCGCGGCAACCGGGCGAGGCAAAAGCCGCGGCAGCCCCGGCCCCATGAGATCAATGAGAGTAGATCAGGGCGGTGCCAGCCATTCCGGTAATCATGTCCAGCGTCTTATAGGCCGCAGCTTTCGAACCGCTCCCAGGGACGAAGAGGATGTCTCCGGATCTCAGCTGGACGTCCATTCCCTTTCCCGCAAGCATTACTTTCAAATTCACGGGGATTTCCACGCGATCCGGGGAACCGTCGACCATTCTCAGAATCTTGGCCTTATCGGAGGCGGCGGTGCGCTGCAGACCTTCGGCGAGCGAGAGCACCTGGAGGGCGGAGAGCGTTTCGTGCTCATTCAGCAGAAAGCCGCCGGATTTGGTGACGTTGCCGACCGCATAAACCACGTCCGCCTTTGATACCGAAATGCTGTCTCCGGGCATGATGGCGATGTTGTCAGCGCTGTCGATAGCGTTGATGAGGTCCTTGACTCGGACAGACGCGGTGCAGTAACGGTCCGTGGGGTCGATCTGCGCACTGGGAAGAGGAATCGCTCCCCATTGCATATCGCGTCTGATGCGGATCAGATAACCGGCATCGAGGCGAAGGCCTCCGGCGAGCGAGAGAACTTCGAAGAGACTTTTACGGCCTTCGATCTGACGGATGCCGGGGGTGTTGACGGCACCGAGGATGGAGACGGACTGGCTGCCGAAGGCGGAGAGGGAGACGACGACCTCGGGATCCTTCAGAAAGCGGGCGAGGCGAGCGCGTATTTCAGACTCGAGTCCGGCTGTGGAGAAGCCAGCGGCGTGGATGCGGCCCGCGAAGGGAAGGCTGACGTCGCCGCTCATGTCCAGGCGGAAGATCTTGTCGGTGAATTGGGCGTCGAGATCGGGGACGGTAACAGAGAACTGATCGCCAGGGCCCAAAACGTAGTCGGCGGGTTGTGGAGCAGGGGCCTGCTGTGCGGCGGCCGAAACGGAGAGGATGAACGCTGTCAGGAGTTTGAATTGCATGGTGTTGGTGGATCTCTGTAGGATGAAAATCGTAAGTCGCCGGACACGCTACCGCTTTCTCGGTCCCAAAGGCGATTCGTAGTTGGCGCGGTCTGACCAGGAAATGCAGCCGGACCGCGTTTAGTTAGTGTAACCGTAGTTGCCGCTCACACTAGAGTTTTCTCTGACACGATAAGTACTAAAACTTCTTAACTTAAGTGTGTTATTTTACATGAAATTGCGGACGATCTGCCACCACTGTGAGTTCATAGGCCGCTACTTGGTAATTGGAGTATTGCTCCTAGAGTGCGCTACTGCGTCAGGCGTGCTTGTGCAATAATTCCAAGATGCGGCAATGGAGGATCTGGTGGTTCGGTGGAATCGCGTTCCTCTCCGCGGCACCTCTGCCGGTTAAACATTTTCTGGGAACGACGGGAGTTTTCCACAATTCAGGACACTTTGCCGTATTCGCGGTATCGGAGGTGATGCTGCTGGCGGACGCAGCGACGTCTTTCTCACGGGTGCGGCGGAGCCTTTTTCTCCTGGCTTTCGCGTCGGCTACGGAGTTGCTCGAGGCCGTGCTTTATCACAATCGCGTCGAGTGGTTCGACCTGTTCATCGACTATATGGGGATCAGCGTGTCAGCACTGTTGCTGTATGCGGGACGCGTCTTGATGGCCAGATGACGTGATAGTTCCCCATGGACAGTTCCCCATGGAGGGCCGTCAGAGCGCCGACTGGAATCACTTCACTTCACCGCTTGGGACAACACGCTGAAGGTCCGGAGGAAAGCCTCAGATACTTCGGTTCGGAAGTTCTCCCGTCGCTTCAGCTTTAGCGGTCGCTAAATCCATCGAACCGCAGAATGCGGCCGAACGCGAATGAATATTGGCGCACCTCTCACGGGCTACGTTCCAAAACGACCCTGCCCGCTCCGGTCAAAAACGCACAGCAAAGCATGGCTTCGTCGCTCACCTCGCCGCGCTGATCCAGTACACAGACGTCGCTGTCCTTATCGCCCAGATCGATTCCTATATAAAACGCGAAGTCCTCTCTGCCAGTTGCTGAAGTCCGGGATGAAGTACTCCCGGATCTCACGAGCTGAGTCCTTTCCGGTATCGGCGTCGAAGCACCTCCAGCAATGGATACTCTCGAACGGAACGACGCTGATCGGGAACAACACTCTCCGCTTTTCGTTCAGTTCCTTCTGCCGCGCGTGGGCGGTTTCCGTTTTCACCCATTCACTGTCCATGCTATCCCCGGAGAGAATCAGGAGCATGCGGTCGTAAACGCGAATCGCCTCGTCGATCTGGTCGTGAAGTTTCCGGCCGCCTCTCATGTCGTGCGGGGCGAACCAACACCGAACGCCTTTGTTCTGAAGGTCGGCATGGAGTCGGGTCGCGAACCCGTGGTCCTTCGTCGAGTAGCTGATGAAGCAGGAATAGAATTGAATCGGTTGGTTCAGAATTGAGGGGAAGAATTCGATGAGCTGATCAGGCAGCCCACATCCGCGTAAGAATTTTAGGGGGAGCGTTCGGGACTTGGCAACCGTCCGGTGATCGATCATGCTGGGCCCCGCATGATCGCAGTCCTCCAGTCCCTTTGCGTCAGTTAGATTGACGTAGCTCAAAACAGTACCGCCGAACCGTGCCGCGACATGTCCCCCTTCAAAAACAAAGACGTCCTGATACGGTTCCAACCAGCCTGAAAACTGGGCGTCACTGGCATCAACTCCCATAAGAATGGCGTGATGGAAGCTCGTCCAAATAAGCTTGGAACTGCTAAGATCCGTACGATCAAGTAGGGCGTGGTCCAGCTGAGCTTCTGATAGGTTGGCCCCGTGCAGGTTGGCCAAGGAGAGATCCGCCTCGCTGAGATTTGCTCTTCGAAGGCTTGCTCCCCGAAGATCGGTCAACGTTAGGTCAGCCCCGCATAGATCAGCGTTTCCGAACTCTGCCCCGGCGAGATCCGGCTCCAGAGCCGAGTCACTCAATTCTATGCGTGATAAAGGGCTTTGCGCGTAGCGATTCCTAACTCGCCAGTGATTCCAGGCGGCAGTTCCCTTCTTGAGGATGGCGAGATGCTCCAGATTGGCCATACTTGAACGATACCGCCCGCCACACCGCCGTTTTTACTTCTTGATTAGCATCCCGCCATTTAAACTTCTTCGCGCATCTTGCAGAACTCGCTTGCATGTGTTTTCGAACAGAGCGATCACTGTCATTACCGCAGCAGACACTGCGTAGGAGATTGAAAATGAAAGCATTTAGCATCGAAAACGAAACGAACAACATCACAATCCACGCCTCCGCAAAAGAAGCGGAAGCCGTCGTTAACGCCGAAAGCTTCGGAACCGAAGCGGCCCTGGCGAAACTGGCCGCGGACTGGTCCACAACCCGGCTGATAGAGATTTGGAACAGCCTGCCGGGCGCGGCGCCGATCAAGAAATTTAAAGATCGCGCCACCGCAGTAAGCAGGATCTGGCGAGCAATCCAAAGTTTGGCCGAGGCGGCTCCAGCCGCGGACCAACCCGAAACCGTAACGGAATCCGAGACCGCGGCAGTGATTTCGGAAAGCCCGGAGCGCGCACCTGCTACGAACATTGAGCCACACCAGCCCGACGCCGCGCCGAAGGACGCCCCCGCGAACAACGACGCCACCCCGGCTACCGACGCGCCCACCGCGATAGACGAAAAGCTGCTGCGGGTCCGGGCTACTGCAATGTCTGCCACGAAAAATACGCCCCTCCCGGCACTCGCCTCCACCGGGGGCAGTTGTTCGGCTGGAATTTTCAGGCGTGGGTAGTCTATCAGCGTATTGCGCTAAAAATGTCATACCGGCTAATCTCGAAAGCTGCGTTTGATCTTTTTTCGGAACACCTCTCCCCCCAGACGGCAGTGGGTTTTATTGAAAAGTTCGCTGAACATTATCGGCGCAGTGAAGCTCTGCTTTTACGCGAACTGTTGAATGGGCCGGTCCTGCATCTCGATGAAACGAAGATGAACATCCTGGGGGCCGACCAATACGTATGGGTTTTTACTGACAACATTCGGGTGGTGTTTGGGCTGAGACCAAATCGTGAAACGCAGTTCCTGAAGCCACTGTTGTCGAGTTTCAAAGGCATTGTGGTGACCGACTTTTATGGAGGATACGATGCGCTGCCCTGTCGGCAGCAAAAATGCCTCGTCCATCTGATCAGAGATTTGAATGACGATCTCTGGAAGAATCCGTTTGAAGAGGAGTTCGAGCAGTTTGTTGTATCTGTCCGCGACTTGCTGCTTCCGCTCGTGGGAGATGTTCAGCGGTTTGGCCTCAAGGCCCGTCATCTCCGCAAACATCGCAGTCGCGTCGATCACTTCTATCGCGACATGATCACGGGTAAGGTTTCCGCGCGGGACACGACGGCGCGATATCGGAAAAGGTTTGAGCGGTACAAGGACTCTCTGTTTTCCTTTATTGAAGACGACGGTGTTCCATGGCACAACAACACGGCTGAGAGAGCGCTCCGTCATTTGGCAGTCCAACGGAAGATCTCCGGTTCGTTCAGCGAGAAAGGGGCCACCGACTACCTCCGGCTCCTCGCTATCGCGCAAACCTGCCGCTTCCAGGGGAAATCGTTTCTCGGATTCCTCCTGTCGAAATCTACAAACGTCGACGAATACAAAGAACGGAGCAGAGCGCATCCGGACTGGGCAGTCGACCCCGGGGGAAACGAACAGCGAGCACCGCCTTAGGCACCCCAGCCGAAAGCACACGACAGAACTACAGGCATCCACGGGCGCCACGGTTGGCACCTACAAAGTGGGAATAAGGCCTGTCGGCGTAGCCTTCGACGGCGCCAATATCTGGGTATCCAATTTTGGCGACAACACTGTGACGAAGATCAGCCCCGCAAACCAGCAGATCCCATCCATTTCGTCCGCCGGCATCGTTCCCCTTTGCAGCACGGCCAGCACGATTCAGCCGGGCGAATGGATATCGATCTACGGAAACAATCTCTCCAGCGGAACCGCCGTCTGGAACGGTAACTTCCCCCGCAAAGCTCGGCGGCGGCTCCGTGTTATCAACGATGAAGATCTGCTGGCCACCCGCGAACGTCTCCAAGTGCTCGTAGAAGCGCTTGAGATCAGTCCCCGAGATAGTGGAATAAGTTCGGAAAAGCTTCGAACACTCGTGGAGCCCTCCGCCGATGATCCTCCTTATCCCCACCCGTCACGTCGTCTCTCTAAGGCAGCCGACATTTGAACGCCGTAGTGCCCAGCAACCACGCGGAGGCGACTCCAAAAGAGCTTGGACCCTGCTTAGAAGCGCTTATCTGGTCTGGTCCTCACCCGGGTGTCGATCAGGCTCATGAAGAGATCGCCCACCCGCGCGGGCCAAGGTGCTACCGCCGGTCTCCCAAATGCCGCGCACAACGAAAACCGATCCTCTCGCTCCTGATGCCGGGGCGGTGCCAGTCGCGGAACGCCGCGCGCAAAAACCCTGCCCCGCCGAACCACAAGCCGCCACGCGCGATTCGGTAATCTTGTTCGCCTTCGACATACTCATCACCCACCCACTCCCAAACGTTCCCCGCCAGATCGTCTACTCCCTCTTTCGTACGTCCGCGCGGAAACAACCCTACAGGGCTTGGAGCACCGATCCCTGTCTCCCGGTAGTTCGCCCGAGTGGTATCGGGTTCTTCGTCGCCCCACGGATAAATCCGCCCTTCTACTCCCCGCGCCGCCCGTTCCCATTGCACATTCGTAGGAAGGTAGCAGCCCTTCCACGCGGAGTACGCCGCGGCTTCATACCAACAGACCCCCACCACCGGGCGATTTGGATGCAGCAACTGTTGGTCCCAGTCGTGCGGCGCGCCTTCGTTTTCCGGTTTGCCCGCCGCCCACCATTGCTGGTTCTCGTATCCCTCCTCATCCATGAACTTGGCGTATTCTTCCACAGTCACCGGATATCGCCCGATCTGGTAAGCGCTGATATCGATTTCCTCCGCAGCTTTACCTTCCCCGATCGCGAGGGTACATGCCGGAATCTTAATCCAGTTGTTCACGTGCAACCGAGGATCCCCTGCCTGTCCCAAAGCATCGGCTGCTTCTACCCGCATCTTCAGATCGATACCCCCAGTCTCCGGCTCGAATACCGCCAGTGCTTCTTTCAGAAAAACCGCGTAACGCGAGTCGCCGACTTCGTATTGCAGGGCGCGCAAATCTCTCAACATGGCACCCAACAGGCCTACACAGAGGACTCGGCCACTTTGCGATCCGTCAGCGTTATCTAGAATTGACGAGACGAGTCCGTCTACCCGGTCCGCACCCAGCCGGATCAACACTCCCCCCAGCAGCCGCATGGTCTCGCGCCATTCAGGCCGGTAGAGGCGCCCCTCTTTGAACAAGACTTCCTTCTGCGTCGCGTCCATTAGGCCGGCGCAACCGCGCGCCGTCAGATACTCCTGGAACGTCAGATGCCGAAAGCGCAACTCACTTCCGTGAACGCTGAAAATCCCGCTGTCCACTTCTTCCCGCTCGATGAACTCCAACGCACGGGCATACCGCCTGTCTTCCTCTGTTTCCCGGAATTGCCCCGCGATGAGCTCCGCCGCCCGGCCTTTCGATATCTGCGTTGCGCGACCCTTCAGTTCCGTCTGCATTCCCAGCGCAAGAGCGCTCAGAATCGCGAGGCAGCGGTCGTAGCGTTCCCGGCCCTCGTGCTCGCGGGCCCGAGCAAGCCAGATCACGATGGATTCATATAGGTCGGCGCGCTGCTCTGGCAGCCTCCGCTCGTTCCAATGCACGACTGCTAGCGCCGTCAGCATCACCGGGTTGCTCGCCATGCGTCGAATCTCGATACGAGCCTGCAACGCCTCAAGAAGTTCCGCGTTGTGACGGGCCGCTCGTTCGGCGTCGTTTGGAAAAAGGAAGCGCGTCCAATGATCGAGAAAGCCCTTGATGTCAGTCACATCCAGATCCGCGATCGAAACCTGATAAAAGCCCTCCAGCGTTGCGCCGCCCTGATATGCGCCTGGTCGGGTCGTTACTACGAAGCGCGCTTCCCTATATACATGCGTCGCGTCCTCAAACAGCCGCGCCATCGATTCGCGGGTCAGCGGGTCTGGCGCTTCGTCGAGTCCATCCAGCAATATGATCGTGCCCGGCTCGCCCAGCTTGCTGTCGAAGAACGCGAAGTCAAGGTCCCAGTGTTTTTCTCTTGCCAGATGTGTGAGATAGTGTGGCAGCCACGCTGCCGACTCCTTCAACGGCGTTCCCGCGCTCTGGGCATTCTTGCGGAGATGGTCTTCGAGGTTGCCGATACGGATAAACACAGGAAAGCCGCTCATACCGTGATCTTGCAACCGCTCCCATGCGATGCGATGCAGAAAGGTAGTTTTACCGCTCCCGGGGTCACCGCTGATGACAATCCTCCGGTTGGTGAGCGCGGCTTCGAGTGGAACACGTTCGCTGGCATCGCGCCCCTTGGATGTGAGCGGGATATATAAATCATTAATCGGGACGCGATTTGCGCTCCCGCTGCCCACCTGAAGCCCCCGAATATCAATCCAGCCCGTATGCTCGCGAAGCCCAGCAAGGTATTTGGACACGTCCTGTTTTGCCGCGGGCGGCACAATGCCATAACCGTTCCGTTCCTTCCATTTATTGAGGGCGTGCAGGAGCACCGTCTGGAGATTGTCGGGCGTGGTGAAGTGCGCGAAAAACCCGAGTGCGCCAAGCCACGCTTTGAAGTCTTTCAGGCGTGACACATTCCTTTCAACCTCGGCAACCAGATCCGGTGGAAATCTGCCGGTTCTCTTAAAAGCCTCCATCGGCCGATACTCTTCGCGTAGATTGTCGGGCCACGCGAACGCCTCATCGACCACGAAAGCGAGGACCTCTTTCTTCCGCTCGCCATTCAAGGCCGCTTCGCATTCGAGCCACGTAATACTCTTATCCTTGCCTCCCGGCGTCCAGCCATATCGGTGCGCCACGATAACGACCACGACATCGCATTCGGCGACCTCCGCCATGCAACCCTCGTAGGTCTCGTGCTTACTCTGGGGCGCGAATGTTTCCATCCTGCGGAATCGTAAATCGGCTCGCTCCACGGCCTCGCGGGCCGCGTCCCGATACGGTCCGAGGTCTTTTTTGGTGGATGAAATAAAAATCAGGGGCACGTAATCTTGACCGGCGGAGGCCATGGCCCATTTTCACCCACCGTCCAGACCTTTGCAGCAGAACTGGGATAATCGTTTCCCAGCGAGCATCACTTTGCTTTCTGGCTGGGCTTAACCGATGAGACCGTCAGCGAAGCTGCGCTGAAGGCGGCGCGCGGCGATCATGCTTTGCCTTCCTTCTTATGTTCGTGCGACTCGTCCCTGTCCAGCCGCAACAAATACTGGTTCAGCTCGCTGATCTCCTCAAGCCTGTCCTTCACCTGCCGGTAGCGCTCCAGAGACTGACGCACCGCCGGAACCTGCTCAGGCCGCAGGCTCAGCTGGCGGGTCTTGCCTCCGGGATAGTTCACGTTGAGAACCCAAAGAGGATGCCCCTCACCGCGCGCGCACTTCGGAAAACCGCTGGTGTGATGGGTGATGCGCTCCAGCAGAGAGCCGCGCAGGACATCGCCGGAAGGGGGCATGGTGGAAGCGGAAAACCAATGTCGTGCCATTATACAGGGTTGGATAAACAGAGATGCGATGGGTGGATATAGTGGGTCGATGAGGATTTCGTTTCCTATCCTTGCCTTATTGGCGCCACTCACATTGTGCGCGGCCGCGCCGGCACGCACGCCCACGCAGGACGGTTTGGTCTACAGTCACGCGGCAGGCGAGACGTTGACCATGGATTATTATGCACCGAAGGGGAAGGGTCTGCATCCAGCGGCAATAATTATCCACGGCGGCGGCTACCAGCGTGGCGACAGCAAGAGCGGCAGCGAGGCTTACTGCGCCGATTTCCTGGCGCCGGCGGGATATGCCGTTTTTTCGGTCAATTACCGGCTTGCGCCGAAATATCCCTACCCTTACATGGTTTACGACGTCGAGCGCGCCATCCGCTATATCCGTCATAACGCCGCGCAGTGGGATCGCGCAGTGGGATGTCGATGCGAATCAGATCGCACTGGTGGGCGGTTCGGCAGGCGGTTTTCTGAGCAACATGGTTGGGTTGCTGGGCACGCCCGGAGACCCCGGAGCGGCGGACCCGGTGGATAGAGAAAGCGCGAAGGTGCAGGCCGTGGTGACGCTGTTTGCGCAAAGCAGCTTCGCGACGGTGCCGCTGAATGCCGATGTGCACGCGCTGCTCGATCCGCTGATTAAAGAGAAGGGTGAGGCAGAAGCGGAGAAAGAGGCGTCTCCCATCACGTATGTTTCGAAAAGCGCGCCGCCGTTTCTGCTGATTCAGGGCGATAAAGACGAGTACATTCCGTTTACCGAGGATACGAATCTACAGGAAGCCCTGCGCAAAGTGGGAGTGCCGTGCGAGATTATCCGAATTCCCGGCGGGCCGCACGGCACGGGCAACTGGCATACGTTGCCGCATGTGCCGGATTGGGAACGAGAAATGGTGGAGTGGCTGAATGCGCGCTTTCAGCGGACAGGCCCCATCGGCGCGGGCATTCGGGAGAGACTTCCGAAATAGGCTACTACTTGATATCCAGCGTTACCGGATTGGCCGCCGCGCCATCCACCTGGAGCTACAGCGTGAGCAGGCCGGCGTTTTCGCCCCGATCTCAATGAGCGACCAATGCCGAACCAGTGCCAGTGCAGAACCCCGAATCGGGCAACGGGCCGCGAAGAAGGCCTGGAAAGAAGGCGTCCGCTTCGCCATGGGTTCGGAACTGACCATTGTTTCCGTTAAGGCGGAGACGGGCCGTATGGGCGGCCTGTTCGAGCCCGCGGCCGGTCCGGACCAAGGTGATCCCGGCGTTCTCGCGCAGCTCATCGCAGTGCTTATCCACCTGTCGCAGGGTCGCGAGGAATTGGCTGAGCCCATCAAGGACGTGATCCTCCTGCGTAAACGCCAGCGGAGTGGTGATCCACGCCCAGGGATGCTGGTGAACGGAGTCGCTCGCCGCCAGAACTCCCGCCAGATGTTGCGCGTACACGGCGAGAAACTGGTCCGCCTGCGAAAACCGCATGCGCGTATACTGAACGACGATCGGCAGGATGACCTGTTCGAGCCTGGCCCGATGGGCGGGAATATCCTGGGCGCACCGGTCGCGCGCCCACAGAATCTCAAATACCGTCGCATCGAAAGGCGAGATGGTCTTGTTGATCAGCGACGCGTACTGCGTGAGGAGGAGTTTCTTCTCTTCGATGATCGACAGGTGCCGGTCGAGTTCACGCGGTTCCTGAAATGTGCCGCGCGCGCTGACGCGCAACGCAATGTCGTTGAGCAGCGCGTCTTTTTTGTTTTGTGGCTGTGAACCTCCAGGCAGAATAGCCCAAGCCCGGCATCGTCGAGTCGGCGGCGGACCACTTCCAGTGCCGCGAGTTTTTCGGCGACGAACAGCACCGTCTTGCCGCGGGCAAGTGCCGCTGCAATCAGGTTCGTGATGGTCTGCGACTTGCCCGTGCCCGGAGGGCCC
>Ga0302326_10025445_pt1 | contig 12003 bp, 9 predicted proteins | sample Palsa_T0_3_FD_202264 | JGI IMG/M metagenome (GOLD analysis project Ga0302326, IMG submission 202264) | Peat permafrost microbial communities from Stordalen Mire near Abisko, Sweden - Palsa_T0_3 | ecosystem: Environmental > Terrestrial > Soil > Palsa > Peat permafrost | place: Sweden: Abisko... | reverse complement strand
CTGCGGCAGCAGCGTTGCCAGGTCGACGAGGCGGCGATCAAGCCGTATCTGAACCTCGAGGTGATGATTGAAGCCGCTTTCTATACGGCGCGGCGTCTGTTCGGCTTGAGTTTCGCCCGACGCGACGGTGTCCCGGTGTGGCATCCGGATGTGCGGGTCTGGCAGGTGCGCGCAAGAGACGGCAGCGAGATCGGCTTGTTCTTCGGTGATTATTTTGCCCGGCCCTCAAAGCACAGCGGCGCCTGGATGACCTCGCTGCGCGAGCAACAAAAACTCGACGGTCCGGTTCAGCCGCTTATCGTCAATGTCTGCAATTTCGCCAAGGCGGCTGCCGGCGAGCCGACGCTCTTGAGCTTCGACGATGCCCGCACCCTGTTTCACGAATTCGGCCATGCGCTGCATGGCCTTCTTTCCGCGGTCACCTATCCGCAGATCTCCGGCACCAACGTCGCGACCGATTTCGTCGAACTGCCGTCGCAACTCTACGAGCACTGGCTCGAACAGCCGGAGGTTTTGCGGCGTTTCGCCCGGCATTATCAGACCGGCGCGCCGATGCCTGAAGAATTGCTGCAACGGCTGATCGCGGCGCGAAATTTCAATCAGGGTTTCGCCACTGTCGAATATCTCGCATCCGCCTTTGTCGACCTCGACTTTCATTCGCTGTCGCCGGCCGGCGCCAACCCTGGACAATGTGAGACTGGCACGCTTTCGCGCATCGGCATGCCCGAGGAGATCGTCATGCGCCATCGTCCGCCGCATTTCAGTCACGTGTTTTCCGGCAGCGGGTATGCCGCCGGCTATTACAGTTACATGTGGTCGGAGGTTCTCGACGCCGACGCATTCGAGGCCTTCGAAGAAGCCGGCGATATTTTCGATCCGGCGACCGCCGAACGGCTGCAAAAGACGATTTACGCCGCCGGCGGTTCGCGCGATCCCGCCGACGCCTACAAGGCCTTCCGCGGCCGCCTTCCCAGCCCCGATGCGCTGCTGCGTAAGCGTGGTTTCGCGCCGCGGGCCGTGACAAACTAGCCCTTATGGATCTGCATAGCGCCGGCCACCGTCGCGGCGTCGCCGCCGCCCCGCACTTCGCCGCCGCCGCTGCCGGTCGCGACATCCTTGCCGAGGGCGGCAACGCGCTCGAAGCCATGCTGGCCATGGCGGCCATGATCGCGGTCGTCTATCCGCACATGAATCATGCGGGCGGCGATGCATTTTGGTCGATCCGCGAGCGGTCGGGCCGCGTCCGCACCATCATGGCGCCGGGCCCTGCCGGAGCGGCGGCGCAGCCTGAACTCTATCGCGATTACGAAACCATCCCGACGCGCGGACCCCTTGCAGTGCTTACAGTTCCGGGCGCCGTAGGCGGTTGGGCGATTGCGCTCGAAAATGCTCATGCGGTTGGCGGAAGGTTGCCGCTTAAGGATTTACTTGCCGCCGCCATCGATCGTGCCCGCGCCGGCTACGCGGTTACGCGGAGCCAGGCACAGGTTACTGCCGAAAAGCTTGCCGAGTTGGCGCCGGTTCCGGGATTTGCCGATGCTTTCCTGCTTGACGGCAAGCCCCCGCCGCAAGGGGCGGTCCTGAAACAAGAAGCATTCGCGGCGACACTTGAGCACCTCGCGCATGTCGGTCTCGACGATTTTTATCGCGGCGATATCGCGCGCGAGCTTGCGGCCGATCTTGAGCGGATCGGCAGCCCGCTGACGCGCGAGGATTTCACCCGTTATCGGGCGGCGCCGCGCGAGCCCTTGCACGTCGCACTGCCGAAAGCGGCGCTCTACAACACGGATGCGCCGACACAAGGCGTCGCTTCGTTGATGATCCTGGCATTGTTCGACCGGCTCGGCGTGACGCAAGCTGAAGGATTCGACCACGTCCATTGCCTGGTCGAAGCGACCAAGCGCGCGCTGCGGATGCGCGATCGCGTGGTCAGCGATCCGGGAAATCTGGCGCACGCGCTCGATCGCGTTCTCGAGCCGCGCTTCATTGCCGGAGAGGCCATGAAAATCGATCGGCAGAAGGCTGCGCCCTGGCCGCTCGGTGCAAGCGAAGCCGATACAGTGTGGATGGGCGCCGCCGACAGTTCGGGCGTGGTCGTCTCCTATATCCAATCGCTCTACTGGGAGTTCGGCTCCGGCTGCGTGTTGCCGCGGACCGGAATCCTGATGCAGAACCGCGGCATCAATTTCTCGCTGCAACGCGGCGCGCTCAATTTCCTGGTGCCCGGGCGCGTGCCGTTCCACACGCTGAATCCGGCGCTCGCGGTCCTCAAAGACGGACGCGTCATGGCCTATGGCGCCATGGGGGGCGACGGCCAGCCGCAGACGCAATCCGCTGTCTTTACGCGCTACGCGCTGTTTGACGAGCCGCTGGCGGATGCGATCGATCGGCCGCGCTGGGTGCTTGGCCGGACGTGGGGAGCGCCGCGCACGGCGCTGCGGCTGGAGCCGCGTTTTGACGACGCGCTAATCGACGCGCTCGTTCACGCCGGGCATGACGTCGAACTGGTCGGCGAGCCATATTCCGGCATCATGGGCCATGCCGGAGCGGTGGTGCTGCATCCCGACGGCCATCTGGAAGGCGCCCATGACCCGCGCTCGGATGGCGGAGCAGCGGGGGTGTAAGGTTGTCCGCCGGCCAGGCTTCTGACGCACGTATCAACCTCTCGCCAGAGACACCTTTCGCGTATCGATCGCCTCTTTCGCTACTCGCACTACCTCGTTTTCCGTATCGGCGTGCGGGGTCGTGAACACCGGTACCGAAGCCCCGTCAACGCTCATGTGCTTGCCATCCTGACGACGGATGTGGGCTTGCCATTGGCCCTTTTCGTTGACGAATTCCGTGATGACGTATTCTTTGTATTCCATCGGAGAGCCCTTCCTTCAGCCGGAACAGCAATCTGGCTCGGCTCATCATTCTATTTAGATTAAGCCCCCATTCCGCCCCACTCGGGATTAAAGTGCGGAACACCTCGTTGGGCGGTATGCGAGCGCGAACCTGATGTTACATCGTTTCGTCTTTTTGATCGCTCTCCTCCTCGCCGCCATGGTTGCGACAGGGCGCGCGCAAGCGCATCCTCATGTCTGGGTCACCATGACCGAGGAGCTCCTTTACGCGCCGGACGGCTCGGTCACCGGCGTTCGCAACGCCTGGACCTTCGACGATATGTTCTCCGCCTTCGCCACGCAGGGAATTGCGCAAAAGACCAAAGGCACGTTCACCCGCGCCGAGCTGGCGGCCCTCGCTCAAGTGAACGTCGAGTCGCTAAAAGACTATGCGTATTTCACCTACGCCAAAGCCAACGGCAAGAACCTGAAAGACGCTTTCCTCCCACCCATCGATTATTTCCTCGATTATGATCCGAAGGCCGCCGTGCTGACGCTTCACTTCACCATGCCGTTCAAGACGCCGGTGAAGGCAAAAACGATCGAGGTCGAAATTTACGATGAGGAATTCTTCATCGACTTTGGCTTTGACTCGAACAATCCGGTGCGGCTTGTCGGCGCCCCGGCCGACTGTGCCTTGTCGGTCACCAAGCCGCAGGATGCAAATTTCCCGGCCGTGCTGCGGCTCGACAAGAATTTCGCGACATCCGAGGCCAATATCGGCACGGGCGCGAATTTCGCCAATAGAATCACAGTCACCTGTCAGTGAAACACGCCAAGGCGGCGCCAACCGAAGTCGGCGCCGCCTTGCTGGTCACCACATTCGGCGTCAGCCTGTTCTGATCAGGCGACCTTTTCGGTCATGTGCCGGAACATCGCCTTGCGCGCCTCGTCGTCCATTTCCGCCTTGAACTTGTGTTTGTCTTTGAGCGTCATGGCCCGCTGCGCCGCGGGACGCGCGCTGATCTCGTCGACAAAGCGTTTCAAGTTCGGGAACTTCGACCACGCGGGCTCTCCGAGTGGCATCAGCCGTGCCCAGCCCCACACATCCATGTCGACGATCGTATAAGTATCGCCGATCATGTACTTCTGCTTGGCAAGCCGCGCGTCAAGGATGGCGAAATGGCGCTGGGCCTCGAAGGCATAACGATTGATGGCGTACTCGTTCTTCTCCGGCGCGTAGATTTTGAAGTGAACCAGTTGGCCGGCATAAGGGCCGACGCCGGAAGCGACAAACATCAGCCATGACAACAATTCGCCGCGCGCCTTGTCGCCTTTCGGCGGAAGGAATTTGCCGGTCTTTTCCGCGAGGTAAAGCAGGATCGCGTTCGAATCGAACACGGTGACTTCGCCGTCAACGATCGCCGGCACTTTGCCGTTCGGGTTTATAGCCAGATAGTCCGGCTTGTGCTGGTCGCCCCGGCGAGTGTCGACCGGAAGAGCCTCATAGGGAAGCCCCGCTTCCTCAAGGAACAATGCAACCTTGGTGGGATTGGGAGCGCCGCTAAAATAGAATTTCAACATTCGTCCTCTCCTTTTTATCTGTCATCGCAAAGAATGATCCGCTCAACCCCGCTTCGGGCAGGGCGGAACAGAATTGTGGCTCCCGCAACGACCGTTAGAACAATCCAACAATCTTTCCGTCGCGGCCGACATCGATGGCATCCGCGGCCGGGACTCTCGGCAAGCCCGGCATAGTCATGATCTCGCCGCAGATGGCGACGACGAATTCGGCGCCGGCGGAAAGCCTCACTTCGCGCACCGGTATGACGTGATCCGCCGGCGCACCCTTGGCGTCCGGATTTGTCGAGAAGCTATACTGCGTCTTCGCAATACAAATGGGAAACTTGCCGTATCCCATCGCTTCGAAATTCGCCAGCTGGTCGCGCACCGCCTTGTCGACCGAAATGTCCTTCGCGCGGTAGATTTCCCTGGCAATGGTGCGGATTTTTTCCAGGAGCGGCATATCGTCGGGATAGAGAAGCTTGAGCTTGCTCTGCCCGCTGTCGCAGATTTTCACGACGGCGCGCGCGACACCCGCCGCGCCCTCGCCGCCCAGCGCCCAGTGGTCGGCCATCAGCGCCTCGACGCCAAGCGCCTTGCACTTCTCCTCCACCAGCTTGATCTCGGCGTCGGTATCCGACGAAAAGCGATTGATCGAGATCAGCGGGACGACGCCGAACTTTCGCATGTTCTCGACGTGACGTTGCAGGTTGCTCATCCCGGCTTCGAGCGCGCCGAGATTCTCGTGCTTGAGGTCCTCTTTCTTCACGCCGCCGTGCATTTTCAGCGCGCGAATGGTGGCGACAAGAACGACGCAATCGGGCGCGAGCCCGGTCTTGCGGCACTTGATATCGAGAAATTTTTCCGCGCCAAGATCGGCGCCGAAGCCAGCCTCGGTGACGACGTAGTCGGCGAGCTTGAGCGCCGTAGTGGTGGCGAGCACCGAGTTACAGCCGTGGGCGATGTTGGCAAACGGCCCGCCGTGAATGAAAGCGGGCGTGCCTTCAAGCGTCTGCACCAGATTCGGCGCCAGCGCTTCTTTGAGCAGCACGGTCATTGCGCCCTGGGCTTTCAGATCGCCGGCGCGTACCGGCTTTCGATCGCGCGTGTAGGCGACGACAATATTCGCAAGCCGCTTTTTCAGATCGTCGAGGTCGCGGGCCAGGCAGAAGATCGCCATCACCTCGGAAGCTACCGTGATGTCGAAGCCGTCTTCGCGCGGGAAGCCGTTGGCCACGCCGCCCAGCGACGAGACGATCGAGCGCAACGCGCGATCGTTCATGTCGAGCACGCGGCGCCACGCCACCCGGCGTTCGTCGATGCCCAGCGTGTTGCCCCAATAGATGTGGTTGTCGAGCATTGCCGCGAGCAAATTGTTGGCGGAAGTGATGGCGTGAAAATCGCCGGTAAAGTGCAGATTGATGTCCTCCATCGGCACGACCTGCGCGTAGCCGCCGCCGGCGGCGCCGCCCTTCATGCCGAAGGACGGACCAAGCGACGGTTCGCGAATGCACAGCATCGCCTTTTTGCCGATGTGATTGAGCGCATCGGTTAAACCCACCGTCGTCGTCGTCTTGCCTTCGCCGGCCGGTGTCGGATTGATGGCGCTGACCAGGATCAATTTGCCGTTCGGACGGCCCTGGATCGACTTGATGAAGTCCATCGATATCTTGGCCTTGTAGTGGCCATAGGGCTCGAGATTTTCCGGTCCGAGCCCGAGCTTTTCGCGCGCGATATCCAAAATCGGACGTTTCTTCGCGGCCTGCGAAATCTCAATGTCTGATTTGGGCGCTTTGTGTTGCGAGGCGACGGCCGGAGCCTTCGCCGCGGTGGCGGAAGATGCAGTCATGAAAACCTCACACCGGGGTTGAGCTTTGCGTTGGCGGCGAATTCGCCGCCCGCGATTTTTGGTCCGTCGGCTTGCACGCGTGTGACTTTGAAACGGCCATCCGCGCACACAACGGTAAACCCGTCGGCGTCGACGGCGACGATCTCTCCCATCTTGCCGGCGATGCCCTTTGGGTCCTTCGCCGGCAGCGGCTTTGCTTCGAAGATTTTGATCCGCTTGCCGTCAAGTTCGGACCACGCGCCGGGCGCCGGATTACAGCCGCGAATGACGCGATCGACATCTTGCCAGGGTCTGCCCCAGTCGATATGCGCGTTGTCGGCGCCGCAGCGGCCCTCATACGTCGCCTTGCTCTCGTCCTGTTTATGGCGCGGCGCTTTGCCGGCTTTGACGAGATCGACGGCCTCAAGCATCGCGTCCACACCCATGGGGAACAATCGATCGAAGTAGACTGAGCCGAGCGTATCGGCCGGCCCGATCGGCGTTTTCTTTTGCAGCAAAACATCGCCGGTATCGAGTCCGTTGTCCGGCCAGAAAATCGACAGGCCGGTTTCGGTCTCGCCTTTAATGATGGGCCAATTGATGGCGCTGGGCCCACGATAAGCGGGCAAGAGCGACGGGTGATACTGGATCGAACCGTGGGTTGGAGCGTTCAAAAAATCTTCCGGCACGAACAAAGTGACAAAGGCCATCACTTGCAGGTCCGGCTTGAGCGCGCGGAATTCCTCCAAAACTTCCGGCTTGCGGTACGACGCCGGCTGATGGACCGGAAGCTTCAGCGCAAGGGCCGCTTCTTTGAGCGGATCGGCTTTGGCGCCTTCCTTTTCCGGAGCAACATAGGCGGCGACGACGTTGTCGCCGCGCTTGACCAGCGCTTCCAGCACGGCCTTGCCGAACGCCTGCTGCCCATGAACGACAATACGCATCAACATCTTCCTTTGGCAGGCTACGCCCGGTACGCGACATTGTTGCCCGACGACAAATAAATCAGGCGGCTTCGGCTTTCTTCTCGGCCACGCTCAATGCGCCGGACGCTTTGATAGCGGCAATCTCTTTCTCCGAAAAGCGCAGCACCTCGCGTAACACTTCGTCGGTGTGTTCGCCAAGCAGCGGCGAGCGGCGAACGTCGGCCGGCGAGTCGGACAGCTTGATCGGGTTGCCCACCGTCAAATATTGCCCACGCGTGGGATGCTCGACTTCCACCACGGTGCCGGTGGCACGCAACGACGACTCTTCAGCGAGCTCCTTCATCGACAGGATCGGCCCAACCGGAATGTCGTGCTTGTTGCAAAGCTCCATGACCTCGAATTTGGTCTTGGTCATGGTCCACTGCTCGATGGTCGCGAAAATCTGTTTGAGCCGTGGCAGCCGCGCGTTCGGCGTGGCGTAATCGGCCTCTGTCTTCCATTGGGGCTTGCCGATCAGATCGCAAATCGCGCCCCAAACCGGCGTCTGGGTGATGAAATAAACATAGGCGTCGGGATCGTTCTCCCAGCCCTTGCATTTGAGGATCCAGCCGGGCTGGCCGCCACCTGAATCATTGCCGGCGCGCGGGGTGGCCGCGCCGAAGGCAACGCCCTCGCCATATTGACTATACTCGGTGAGCGGGCCGGCCTTGAGCCGCTGCTGATCGCGCAGCTTCACCCGCGCGAGGTTGAGGACGCCGTCTTGCATGGCGCACAGGACTTTTTGGCCTCGTCCCGTTCGCTGACGCTGGTAGAGCGCGGCGACGATGCCCAGCGCCAGATGCAGCCCGGTGCCGGAATCGCCGATTTGCGCGCCGGTGACGAGCGGCGGTCCGTCGCGAAAGCCGGTGGTCGAGGCTGAACCGCCGGCGCATTGCGCGACATTCTCGTAGACCTTGCAATCCTCATACGGTCCAGGCCCAAATCCTTTCACCGACGCGACGATCATGCGCGGATTGAGCTTGTGGATGTGATGGAAGGTCAGGCCCATGCGGTCGAGGGCACCGGGCGCGAAGTTCTCGACCAGCACGTCGCACAATTTGACCAGGCGTTCGAGGATTTCCTTGCCCTTCGCATGTTTGCTGTCGATCGTGATCGACCGTTTGCTGCCGTTGAGCATAGTGAAATAGAGGCTGTCGGCCCCTTTCACATCGCGCAATTGCGCGCGCGTAATGTCGCCGATTCCGGGCCGCTCCACCTTGATAACGTCCGCGCCCATGTAGGCGAGTAGCTGCGTGCAGGTCGGGCCTGACTGCACGTGGGTGAAATCGAGGATGCGCACGCCGTCCAATGCCCTGCCCGCTTGGCCCCAAGGCTTTGACGAAGGCCGCGGCGCGCCGTTTGCGCCCGGTGTTTTCGCGGTGCGCGCGGCCTTGAATCCGACGACCTTTCGCGCGGATTTTTTTGTTGCGGTTTTCTTTCTCGACCGGGCCGTTTTGTTGGCAGCTTTTTTGGCATTCCTGCCGGCGCTTTTCGTTCGCGTTGCCATTGCCGTGCTCCTTGAAACTTCCGGCCGCAACCATGCGGCCATGAAAATCACTTCTTGCGCAGCGCGCTCTGCGGGTTGAGGTTGCCGATGCGGCCCGACTCGCTCCCGGCCGCGGGATCGATCACTGCGTTAATGAGGGTCGGCTTGGCGGAATCCATCGCCGCATTGACGGCGCGCTTGAGCTCATCCGGCGAGGTCGCGTTGACGCCGACGCCGCCGAAGGCTTCGATCATCTTGTCGTAACGCGATCCCGTGACGAAAACAGTTGTCGCCGGATCGGGACCTGCATTGTTGACATCGGTGCCGCGATAAATCCCGTCGTTGTTGAAGACGACGATGCAGACCGCCAGCTTGTAGCGGCAGATAGTCTCGACCTCCATGCCGGAAAAGCCGAAGGCCGAGTCGCCTTCGACCGCGAGCACCGGCTTGCCGGTTTCGATCGCGGCACCGATGGCATAACCCATGCCGATGCCCATTACGCCCCAAGTGCCGACGTCGATACGCTTGCGCGGCTGATACATATCGATGACGCCGCGCGCGAGATCGAGCGTGTTGGCGCCTTCGTTGACCAGAATCGCGTCGGGCCGTTCCTTGATGATGGTGCGCAGCACGCCGAGAGCGCCGTGATAATCCATCGGCGAATTGTTGTTCATCAGCCGCGGCGCCATCTTGGCGACGTTGTCGTCGCGTTTTGACGTGACGGTCTTGATCCAGTCGGCGGACGCCGCTGGCCAGTTGGCCCCCATGCCGCTCAAGAGCGCGGCGACGCAAGAGCCTATGTCGCCGACCACGGGCGCCGCGATCTCGACGTTTGAATCCATTTCCTTCGGCTCAATGTCGATCTGGATGAACTTCTTCGGCGCATCGCCCCAGGTCTTGCCCTTGCCGTGCGAGAGGAGCCAGTTCAGCCGCGCGCCGATCAACACGACGACATCGGACTCCTTGAGCACGGTCGAGCGCGCGGCGCCGGCACATTGCGGATGCGTGTCGGGCAAGAGCCCCTTGGCCATGCTCATCGGTAGGAACGGCGCGCCGCTTCTTTCGACGAAGCCCTTGATCGCATCATCGGCCTGCGCGTAGGCGGCGCCCTTGCCGAAAATAATCAGCGGACGCTTGGCGCCCTTGAGCACGTCGAGCGCGCGCTTAACCGCCTCAGGCGCGGGGATCTGGGCAGGAGCGGCGTCGATGACCTTCACCAGTGATTTGCGTCCGGCTTCCGCGTCCATGACCTGGCCAAACAGCTTTGCCGGGAGATCGAGATAGACGCCGCCGGGACGACCAGACAACGCAGCGCGGATCGCTCGCGCGACGCCGATGCCGATATCGGCGGCATGCAGCACGCGGAACGCCGCCTTGCAGAGCGGCTTGGCGACGGCGAGCTGATCCATCTCCTCGTAATCGCCTTGCTGCAGGTCGACGATTTCGCGCTCCGAAGAGCCCGAGATCAGGATCATCGGGAAACAGTTGGTCGTGGCGTGGGCCAGTGCGGTAAGGCCGTTGAGGAAGCCGGGCGCCGAGACCGTGAGGCAAATCCCAGGCTTCTTGGTGAGGAAGCCCGCTATGGCGGCGGCGTATCCGGCGTTCTGCTCGTGGCGGAATGACAGAACGCGGATGCCGGAAGCCTGCGCCATCCGTCCGAAATCGGTGATCGGAATTCCCGGCACGCCGTAGATCGTCGTCACGCCATTGAGTTTGAGCGCGTCGATGATCAGCGAAAAACCGTCGGTCTTTTCCGGCTCCGCCTGCGGCGTAACGTCGATGTTACGCTGCTCCTTTGCCGCCGCCTCGGCCATGAAAGGTCTCCCTGAGTTCCGTCACCCTCTTAAAGCGCGAGCGCAATTGCACACCGCCTCGATCCGGGGTGAGCTCATTATTCAGTCCAGATAATCCACGTATTTGGCGACGTGCTCGGCAAGGCCGAGCGCGTGATCGCGCACCAAAATCTCGGCGCGGCCGGCATCGCGCGCTTCCAACGCCTCGATGATCTGCGTGTGGTCGCGGATCGAGCGATCGACACGATCTCTTTCGCCGATCGTCTTTCTGCGGATCATCCGCATGTGGGTGAACAAATTCTCGGCAAGATCGACAAGGGTCGTGTTGCCGCTCATGCGAATGAGCGCCTGATGAAATTCGATATTGATCTCCGAATATTCGTCGAGATGCGCCCGCACTTTGCCATCCTCGAACGTCGCGAACATGCGGCGCAGCGCGGCGATTTCTTTGTCGCCGGCAGTCTGCGTAACCAGTCTTGCTGCCATGCCCTCGAGCGCCGCCCAGGCGATGATCAGGTCGATGACTTGGCGCTTGGTCTTGCGGGCGACATACACGCCGCGACGCGGCACGGTGCGCACGAAGCCCTCGCGCTCGAGCTGCGCCATGGCCTCGCGCACCGGCGTGCGGCTAACGCCAAAATCTTCCGCAAGGCCGCGCTCGTCCAGCCTGATTTCGGAGCGGCTGCTGTAGATATCCATGGCTGCGATGGCATCTTTCAGCGCGGCATAGACCTGATGTTTGAAGTTTTCCGCGCCGGGCAGCGGCGCGACCGCGGGCCGCGGCCGCCCGCTGTTCACCGCGGGGCGGTCTGATCGTGTGCGACTGACAGTTGCGAGACGTGCTGGCATGGCTGGCATACATTATTCCAGACCGGAGCAACCGCAAAGGCCCTTCCTCAAACGGCTGCCCGACGAGGGATTTCGGGCCTTTCCAATCGGTCCCTGGCCCGATCCGGCTTTCAACCGTGGTTGGTAATCCGCCGGCGCATCGGCTTGAGCGCAAACAAAGCCAAAGCCGCCACCGCAAGGTTCATGATGGAGGCGATGACGAAGACCCAATGCCAGCTGCCGCTGTAGCTCTTGATCAAGCTCCCCACCGGCACGACCCAGACTGCAGTTCCTTTTGCCGTGTAGAGCAGCCCCGCATTGGCAGTCGCGTATTTCGCGCCGTAGGTGTCAGTCGCGATGGCCGGAAACAGGCTGAAGATTTCGCCCCAGGTGAAGAAGATGAAGCCCGCAAACAGGATGAATAAATACGGCGTCTGCCCAAACGCGCCGAGGCTCCAGTAGGCTGCGGCGCCGAGAGTAAACACGATCCCCATCGTATTCTCGCGGCCGATTACATCGGACACCCAGCCAAAGAACGGCCGCGCCAGCCCATTGAGGATATTGTCGATGACAAGCGCCGCGCTCAGAGTCGTGGCGGTGACGAAAAACAAATCGACGTTTTGATCGGAGAGTCCGAAATCCTTGGCGATCGGTGCGATCTGCGCCGTGGCCATCAGGCCCGACGCCGCGACCATGACGAACATAGCGTAAAGAA
>Ga0302326_10025443_pt1 | contig 12004 bp, 6 predicted proteins | sample Palsa_T0_3_FD_202264 | JGI IMG/M metagenome (GOLD analysis project Ga0302326, IMG submission 202264) | Peat permafrost microbial communities from Stordalen Mire near Abisko, Sweden - Palsa_T0_3 | ecosystem: Environmental > Terrestrial > Soil > Palsa > Peat permafrost | place: Sweden: Abisko... | reverse complement strand
TGAGCTTGCCCTCGGTCAGGTAACTCGCGAGCGCCTCGCGCGCCTCGCCGTAACGATCCCTCCAGTCGAATACGATCATGCCCTGCATCTTGATGCGGTTGACGAGCACAGAACGCAGCATCGTGTAACCATAGGGCGTCGTGGCGTTGTACTCGGCGATGAGTCCGCAAACGATTATCCGGGAGTAAGGGTTCATGACTCGCAACAGCGTGTCGAGAATCTCGCCGCCAACGTTCTCGAAATGGACGTCGACACCTTTCGGGCAGGCCTGGCGGAGGTTCTGCAGCAGGTTGCCGGCTTTGTAATCGATGCAGGCATCGAACCCGAGTTCCCGCACCACGTAATCGCACTTTGCGGAGCCGCCGGCGATGCCAACCGCGCGACAGCCCCGGATCTTCGCCAGCTGCCCTACGACGCCGCCGACGGCACCCGATGCCGCCGAGACGACGACCGTCTCTCCCGGCTTCGGTTGGCCGATTTCGGACAAGCCGAACCACGCAGTAATACCGGGCATGCCCAAGATGCCGAGGTATGACGATGCCGGTGCACGCGCGGTGTCGATCAGTGTAAGTTCGCTGCCCTTGGCCACGCCGTAGAGCTGCCAACCGAGTTGGGTCAACACCGCGTCTCCGGGTTTGAAGTGCGGATCGCGCGATTCGATCACCTCGCCTACGGTTTGCCCCACCATGAGCTCGTTAAGCTGTACCGAGGGTGCATACGACTTGACGTCGTTCATGCGGCCGCGCATGTACGGATCAAGCGAAAGCCACTCGTTGCGCACCAGCACTTCACCGGCAGTCGGCGTGGCGATGGGCGCCTCGACGATGCGAAAGTCTTCTTCGGTTACGGTGCCCCGTGGGCGACTCGCAAGTAGGACCTGCTTGTTGCCCGTCATGGATGCCTCGCGCGTCAGCGCGCGCCCAGCCAAAAGCTCAACATACCGATCGAGCGGATTTCGATGCCATCGATGGCGACGTGCAGCGGCTCGTCCTCACGCTGCGCACCGAGCACATAGAGCAAAGGCAGGTAATGTTCGGGCGTCGGAACCGCGAGGCGCGCGTCTGCCCCAGCCTGTTCATAGTCGATCAACCGCTGGTATTGCCGCGTCGAAAGCGCATCGCGCACGTAGTCGTTGAAACGCGTCGCCCAATCGTAAGGCGCACCACCTCCCCAGCCGATCAGGCGCAGGTTATGCACGACGTTACCGCTGCCGACGATGAGCACGCCCTCGTCGCGCAGCGGCGCCAGATGGGCGCCGATGGCGTGATGAAATGCCGCAGGTTTGGTCGCGTCGATGGCCAACTGGACAACGGGTACGTCGGCATTGGGGAACGCGTGCTTAAGCACCGACCACGTGCCATGATCGAGCCCCCAGGAGTGATCAAGCGCGACGTCCACAGGCGCAAGAAGATCGCGCACGCGGGCGGAGAGGTCAGGATCGCCGGGCGCCGGGTATTGCACGTCGAACAGCGCCTGTGGAAAGCCATAAAAATCATGGATGGTCTTCGGCTTTGCCATGGCCGTGACCGCGGTAGCCTGCGTGTACCAGTGCGCCGAAATCGCCAGGATTGCCTTCGGTCGACCGGCAAGCACGCCGAGCTGCTGCCACGCGTCGGTGTAACGGTTGTGCTCGAGCGTGTTCATTGGGCTGCCGTGCCCGAAAAAGATCGCCGGCATGCGGGAGGTTGTCGGAGCTGTCATGGACGGGTCGGCGCGACAGATGCCGGCGCACGCGCCGGCTGCCGCCAGAGAATGGAGGCAAAGGAACGCAATTGCAAGCCGGTAGGCGTCACGCCGATGGCGGCTGCGACCATCCACGTCGAGCGACGCCAAGTATGTTTTCTGCCAAGCCGGCAAGCACCAGCACGACACCGGCCAGCTGCAACGGCGCCAAGCCTTCACCCAAGAAGATCGCCCCGCTTGCCAACCCCGACACGGGAATCAGTAACGCGAAGGGCGAGACGAGCGCGGTCGGATACTTGTGCAGCAGTCGTGCCCATGACGCGAACCCAAACAGAGTCGCGCCCCAGGCGAGCAACAGCACGCAGCCCCAGGCCAGAGGACTTGCGGCGGCCACTGCTTTCCAGACATCGGCGCCGCCCTCGAAAGCGAAGGACATGAGCGCGAGCGGAAGCGGAGCGACGAGGCTCGACCAAACGACGAGCGCGAACATGTCGGAATCGTATCTTGCTGCCCGCTTTGCCACCACGTTACCTACTGCCCAGGCAAGCGCACCGGCGATGACCAACAGGAATCCGGTCAGCGTGGTGGTCATCCCGGATTGCAGGCGGTAGGCGCCGAGCAGCACCACACCCGCGGTTGCGATCCCGGCACCGATAAGGTCTTGCTTGCGTAATCGATCCCCAAGGAATGCGATCGCAAGGCCGGCGGTGAAAAAAACCTGCACCAGGATGACGAGCGACGACAAGCCGGCAGGCATGCCGAGCTTCATGCCGAGGAACAGCAAACCGAACTGGCAGACGCCGATGGCAAAGCCGTAGCCAGCGATATAGAACCAAGGCATCCGCGGCCGTCTGACGAAGAATACCAACGGCACGGCGGCAAGGAAAAAGCGCAGGGCCGCAAGGGCGAAGGGTGGGATCTCGCGCAACCCCACTTTGATCGCGACGAAGGAAAAGCCCCACAGCGCGACGACGGCTACAATGAGCACCAGATCGCGAAACTCGAGGTGAGCTTCCGGCTTCAACGCGCATCCGCACGCGGCGCGCGCAGCGTCTGCCCTATCAACGCCGCCGCCAGCAGTGCGGGGAAGATCCAGTCAAGCGACGCTTCGATGCGCCAACGCGCACGCATCGAACAATCATAGGCAAGTCGCCGCCGTTTGCAAGCCCGGCTACTGCTTCTTGGCGAAATCGCCTGCGAATACGTCGACGAACGCGTCCGGCCGCACGTACTTGTGCAACGCGGCGTTGACCTCCTGCGTGGAGAGGCTCGCGATTTCGGCATCGACCCGCCCCGAAAAGGCAAAGGTTCGGTCGAGATAAGCCTGCTTCACGAGTTCGCTCGCAAGCCGCCCATCCTGCGCCCGGGCAAGAGCACGCTCTTGCAGCATCGCCTTCTTCGCGTCATCGACTTCCTTGTCAGTAAAGCCATCGCGCACCGCACGCCCGAATTCTTCGTTCAGGGCCGTCTTCAGTCGCAACAGGTTTTCTGGCGCGAAGATCGCCTCGCGCGTAAGCGACGTGTTGGGCTCAAAACTCGATGCATCGAGCGACGAATAGACGGCGTAGCTCAATCCCTCGCGTTGCCGTATCCGTTCCCAGAGGCGCGAATTGGGAGAGCCCCCGAGAATGAAGTTGGCAACGGCCAGCGCCGGATAATCCGGACTGGTGTCATTTACCGGCAAGGCAAGTTCACCCGAAAGTACGGCGTTGGCCTTGTCGGGCGTTTCGGCATGGATCTCCTTGGCTCGCTTGGCGACAAGCGGCTCGGGCACGCGCGCGTAGGGCTCCCGGCTCGTCCACGACCCGAACAATTCCTCAAGCATGGGTCTCACCGCCGCCGCGTCGAAATCGCCAACCACGGCCAACTCGGCATGCGAACCACCCGCGAAACGCGTATAGAAGTCCCGGACTGCGTCGAGATTCGCGATCTCGAGGTTTCGCGCTTCCTCGTCGACTGTTGGCACATAACGCACATCACCTTGCACATACGGATTGCCATAACGACCCAGCGCGCGTTCGGCGACGTCTCCCGGATCGCTGCGGCCCGCCTCGACGTCGGTTTGGCGCTCGCGTTTGAGCTTGTCGAACTCGCTCGCTGGAAATGACGGCTCGCGCAGTATTTCGGCGACGAGCCGCAGTGTGTCGGGGAGGTGCTCGTGCACAGTCTGCCCGCGCACTTGTGTGCCCGCGCCATTTCCACCGATCGACAGCCGGGCTCGCGAGGCATCGAGCGCATCGTCGATCTCCTGCCGGCTGCGCCTGGTGGTACCGCGCATGAGCATCGCCGCGGCGAGCGTGCCGTCGGTATCCCGGCCAATGAGCGACCGCTCGTCACCTTGGTGCAACTGAAGCGCGAATTGCACGGCGCCGCCACGCGTCTTTTTCGGCAGTAGAACCACTTTCATACCGTTGGCGAGCGTGAAGCGTTGGCTGCGCGATTCGAGATTGGCGGGAGTCGGGTCAAACGATTCTCCCGCGGCGACCGCTTCGTCGCCCTTGTAGTCCTTGACCAGCGCGGCGACATCGATGCTCGCCTGCGCCGGCGCACGATTCGGCTGTGCGTCGGGGATGAATTCACCGACCGTGCGGTTCGACGGCTTGAGATACTCGACTGCCACGCGCTGCACGTCGGCAACAGTGACGTTGCGCCAACGATCGCGTTCGAGGAAAAACAGCCGCCAATCGCCGCTCGCCATCGAGTCGGAGAGCGATGCGGCGAACGCCTGCGGGCTGTTGATAACGCGCCCGAACTCGTTCAGGGCGCGCGCACGTACGCGCTCGAGCTCGGCGGCCGTGATGGGGTGCGTCGAAACGCTTTCCAACGCGCCAACCATGGCGTCACGCGCCTTGGTGAGTGAGTCGTCCCCGGCGACCTGGGCGAAGAACATCACGACTCCAGGATCGCGCATGCCCCAGTTGTCACCGTCGACCGCACTTGCGAGCTTCGCATCGACGAGCGCGCGATAGAGACGACCCGAGGGTGCGGCGGTCATGATTTCGGTGAGCGCATCCATGGCAACAAAATCGGGGCTCGCCTGAGGCATCGTGTGATACAGCGCACCGACGAGTTGCGTGTCGCCGACACGGCGCAACACCACCTGCCTTTCGCCATCCTGCACCGGTTCATCGGTGTAGAGGGGCGGAAGCTTGCGCGTCGGCCGCGGCAGGGGGCCGAAGTGTTTGGCGATCAGACGCAGCGCGTCATCGGCATCGAACGCGCCCGCCACGATCAGCACCGCATTGTCAGGCTGGTAGTACAGGTGGTAGAACGCCTGCAAACGTTCGATGTTGACGCGCTCGACGTCGGTGCGGGCACCGATCGGCTCTTTGCCGTAATTGTGCCAGTTGAACGCGGCTGAAAGCATGCGCTGCACAAGAATGCTGCGCGGGTTGTTCTCGCCACTTTCCATCTCGTTGCGCACAACGGTCATCTCGCTATCGAGGTCCTTGCGCGCGATGAACGAGTTGACCATGCGGTCGGCTTCCATCGCCAGAACCCAGTCGAGGCTCTCAGCCGAGGCCGGGAACGTCTCGTGATAGTTGGTGCGGTCGAACCAGGTCGAGCCATTGAAGTCCATGCCACGACGCCCGAACTCGGTCATGATGTTGCCTTGCGCAGGCGTGCCTTTGAACATGAGGTGTTCGAGCAGGTGCGCCATGCCGGTCTCGCCGTAGTTTTCCTGGTGTGAGCCGACGAGATAGGTCACGTTGACCGTTGTTTTGGGCTGGGTCGCATCCGGAAAGAGCAAGACGCGTAAACCATTAGCCAGCGTGTATTCGGTGACACCTTCGACGGTGGGACCTTGCTCGACGCCGGCGGGCAAACCGGCTGCAACCGTGGGCCCGACCAGGGCGAGGCAGGGCAGGAGGGCAATGCGGGCGAGGGCGCGGAGCGAGAACATATAGGTAGTGTGGGGCCGGAAGGTGACAATCCAAGGAAGGCCCGACTGCCAGTAGGGACATCGATCGGCCGGCGAGCATGAAATGGAGCGCCGGGCGCTGCTTTGGTTCCCTCGCCGCAGCCGGCGAGGTCGGCTGCCGCGGCAGCCGGTCCAAAATCCGGCTTCGCAACCCAAGTGCAGGCTTTCCGGGCCCTTGAGCGCGCACTGTCCAGGTGGTCAGAACCGTCCAGGACGCGACGCAGGGGCGGTGAGGCCCGGCACGCGGGGCGCCCGCTCGTCGCGGCGCGGATGGGGTAAGCTCTCGCCGCGTATTGCGACCAGGTGGTCGCGCCGCCCGTCCCACCCCATGTCTTAGGGAGTCGTCGCGCAACGCCATGAGGGCCAGTCGCCGCAGTCTTGCCGGATTGCCGCTTCGAACGATGCTCGTTTGCGCCTTGCTCGCACTCGCCACGGACCTGGCGCGTGCAATGGAAGGCGACGAAGGGACGCTCGCTGAAGAAGGCGCCGTGCGCATGTCGGCGGACGAGGCGCGCCGTGCGCTCGCCGAACCGACACCACAGGGCGTGTCGGCGGCGGACGAGACTGCGTATTGGGTGAAACGCCAGCAGGCCGCGTTTGCGGTGGGGGACAGCGGCGTGCGAATCGATGCGCTGCGGCACCTGGTTGTTCTGACGACGCGGCCGGACGGTATTTCGCCGTACAGCGGTTTCCTGTGGCGGGAGCTGCAGCGAAACGGCAACCAGACCGAAGCCCTGGAACTCGGCGAACGCCTGCTGGCGCAGAAATCGCTATCGCCAAGCGCACACCTTTTATATCTGCTCTTTCTCGCCGAGGACTACGTCCAGATAGGCGACATGGCGCATGCACGCGAAAGAGCAGCGCAGGCCGAAGCGGAGCGCGGCAAGTTCTCCGCCAACCTCGGCAGAGACGGAGCCTATATCGCGGTGGAAAGCGAACGGCTGAGATCCTTGCTCGCACAGCATGATGCCGACTGGACTCTCGCCGAGTCCGCCGCAAAACGATCGCTTGAACTCGCTAACCAACTGGTCGCCACGCTGCGCGCCGATGCGGCGACCGACCCGGTGCAATATGACCGTGCGATCCGCACTCGCAATCCGTGCCTCACGCGTTTGATCTCCGTCTACACGCTAGAGGGCAAGAGCGCCGAGGCAGAGCTCCTCGCTCGCCTCGGCATACGTTATGCCCAGGAAGACCAGACCGGCGGCACGACGATCGGTTACTGGTACGGCCGCATCGCGCAAGCAAAGCTCGCCCAGCGCCGCTACCGGGACGCTTACGATGCGGCGACACGCTCGGTCGACGTGTTGCAGGCGAGCGGGGCGCTCCTCAGTTCGGACTACATGATCACGTCCGAGATCTACTTGATGCAGTCCCTTTTCGGGCTCGAAAGCTGGGACAAGGCGGATCAGCTCGCGGCGTCCATGCGCGAGGCAACCGTCACCGACGCGGTGGCGAGGGCCCGGTTCGACGGCGCAATTCTGCAATCTTTTCTGCACCTGGTTAACGGGCGCGCCGACGCGGCACTGCAACGTATTGAGCCGGCGCTGCGCTACCGCGGCCGCAATTACGGTGAATCGCATCCCCTGACGATCGAGGCGAAGGCGGTCCGAGCCATGATCTACCAGGCGCAGGGCCAAACGCGCGCCGCACTTGGCGACTACGATGCCGTCTTCGGCTCGATCTTCGCCGCCGACACCAGCTTCGCCGATGCCGAGCCCGCGGGGCTGCGTGGATTCTATACGCCGCTCGCCCTGCGCTCCTACCTGCGCTTGGTTGGAACGAGCTTTCGCGAAAGCGGTGGCCGCGGCGTGTCTGAATCGATGGCGAGCGATGCCTTCCGTGTCGCCGACCGCCTGCGCGCGAGCGTGGTGCAGCAGGCCTTGATCGACAGCTCGGCGCGCGTGGCGGCGAGCAATCCGGCGATGGCAGAGCTGTCGCGCCGAGAGCAGGACGAACGCCGGAAATCGCGCGATTTGATCGCGCGACTCAATACCGAGCTCGAGGACGACCAGAAGCTCACTCGGGAAGCCGAGGAGCGGCAGAAAGCTAACCCTGATCCCGCCGAAGCGAAGCGCGACAAGGAGCGCGCACGGGAGCGCCATGCCGAGATCACGCGCAGCCGCGACGACGTGGCCGCCGCTGACAAGGCGCGTGCCGACATCCTGCGCGAGCTCGCGCGGCGCTTTCCCGAATACCAGGCCCTGGTCAATCCCAAACCACCCACGCTCCAGGAGACCTCGGAGCTGCTCGACCCCGATGAGGCGCTGGTCAGCATTTTTCCCACGTCGTTCGGCACCTTTGTGTGGGTCAATGGCGGCGGCAGCGGTCCGGCATTTCACGTCTCACCTCTGACCCTCGGCGACGTCAAGACGCTGGTCGCGCGCCTGCGCGCGACGCTCGATGTCGGTGACCGCCCGGCCCCCGGTTCGGTCGTTTTCGATGCCGCCGCAAGCTATCGCCTCTACACGGAGCTGCTCGCGCCGGTGTCGCAACGACTCGCCGGCGCACACAGTCTCATCTTTATCGTCAACGGGGACCTGGCACAGATTCCCTTGGCCGTGCTGGTGACCGAAGCACCGGTGCCGGCCGGCGGGCCGCCTGCGTGGCTGGTGCGCAATGCAGCTGTGACGCAGGTGTCGACGATGGCTGGGTTTGCCGCCGTGCGGCGGACCAGGCGTGGCGTGGTGCCCGCATCCGCCTTCGTAGGCTTTGGCGATCCGACGTTCCGCCGCGACGCACCGCAGGCAATTCCCGGCGCCGTGCGGGCAGTGCTCAAGGCTCCGATCGTTACGACGCAAGAAGTCGGATTCAGCGCGGCCGACTACGCGCAGCTGCCACCGCTGCCGGAGACCCGCGACGAAGTTCTGGCGATCGCCAGCGTCCTTGGTGCCGATCCGGTGCGCGATGTTTACCTGGGATCGCAGGCGAGTCGCAAAACCGTACTGGCGCTCGATCTGTCGACGCGACGCGTGCTCGAGTTCGCGACCCACGGCCTTAAACCTGGCGACCTTGCTGGACTGTCGCGGCCGGCGCTCGCCATGGCCGCTACCGCGGACGCGGACGAATCGCCGCTGCTCATCCTCGACGACGTCATGACACTCAAGCTTAATGCCGACTGGGTCGTACTCTCTGCGTGCAATACGGCATCCGATGACGGACGCGCGGAGGAAGCGCTGTCTGGGCTTGCACGGGGGTTCTTCTTCGCCGGTGCGCGCTCCTTGCTGGTGACGCATTGGGCGGTCGAATCGCGCTCGGCACAGCAACTCGTGACGCGGACGTTTACCACCTTCGCCCGCGACCCGGCGCATGATCGTGCCGCGGCACTGCGCCAGGCGCAGCTCGAACTCATCGACGGGCAGGCAGGAGAGGCGTATCGGAGTCCATTCTTCTGGGCCCCGTACGCGCTGTCCGGAGACCCAAGGCGTTGAAGCCGCGCGGCGTCCGCGTCGGCCTGGCGCTGGCGGTCCTGGCCGGGATGGCGATCGGCGGATTCGATCTTGTCGCTCCGCTCGAACGCAAGCTTGTCGATACCGGATTTGCCGTACTGCAGGGCCTGCCGGTTGATTCGCGCGTGCCTGAAATCGTGGTCATCGGAGTCGACGAGGCGACCGTCGCATCGATTCCCCAGCCGATTGCCCTGTGGCATCGCGAGCTTGGCGAATTGCTAGGTGACGTGGCGGGTGCGGGGGCGCGCCTGGTCGGAGTCGATTTGGTATTGCCGGAGCATAGCTACGCGGCGATCGTGCCCGACCTCGACCGGGCGCTTATCGACGGTATCCTGAAGATGCGTGGCGCCGGTGGCATCGTGCTCGCGATCACCTCCGACGCAGGCGGTCGTCCGCGACCCCTGTACGCACCCTTTGTCGCGGCGGCGGGTGTCGGAGGTGTGGGTTACGGGCTATGGCGTGCCGATCCGGACCGCGTGGTGCGCCAATTCGACGAGCGGCTGGGTGCGAATGGCGAAGCGGTACCGACGTTCGCCGGACAACTCGCGCGCGCACTGCACGTCGAGCCTGTCACGGGCGGTATCAACTACGCGCTGGGCAATGGATTCGTCGTCCTGCCGCTCATTCACGTCCTCGAGTGGGGACGTGCCGGCGACGGCGAGAAACTTCGCCAGGCACTCCAGGGCCGGATCGTTCTTATCGGCGCCACGCTCCCGTTCATCGATCGAATCGAGGTTCCGGTCGCGCTCGCGCGCGAGCACGTAACGGATGACAACGCGCCTGGTGTGCTGGTCAACGCGCAGACGTTGCGCACGCTGTTAGCGCAACGCGTGGTGCAGCCGTTGCCGGGGTGGCTCGCAGCTGTGCTCGGCGGCGCCGCCGGGTTGGCATGGCTCGCAGGCAGGCGGCCGCTTCCGACGGTGGTCACGCTACTCGCGTTGCTCGGGCTTGGACTCGTGACGGGTGCCTGGGCGCTGGAACACGACCGGTGGCTTCCGATCGCCGCCATCAGCCTCAGCGCGGCGCTTGCCGCTGGCACGCGCCTGGCGCTGGAAGCCGGCATTGCGTGGCGCGAGCGCTTGCGTTTGCGCGGCGTATTTGCCGGTTACGTAAGTCCCCAGGTGATGCACGAGATCGAGACCGGCCGGCTCGATGGTATGGCGAGCAGGCGCCAGTTCATTTGTGTGCTGTTGATGGACCTGCGTGGATTTACGGCGCGCTCGGAACGCGAGGCACCGGGACGCATCGTGGCGATGCTCAACGCGTGGTGTGAGGATGCGACCGTTGCCATTCACGCCCACGGCGGAACGGTCGACAAATTCATGGGCGACGGCATACTGGCGTTTTTCGGCGCACCGGCGCCAATTGCACAGCCGTGTGCAGCGGGCTTCGCCGCGGCGCGCGATCTGCTTGAGCGGGTGCGCAGGATGAGTCAGAATCTGGCCGCCACCGGCGAGGCGCCGATCGAAGTCGATATCGGACTCGCATGCGGCGACGCAACGGTCGGCCATATCGGCGCGGCCACACGTTATGCCTACACGGCGATCGGCGATTGCGTCAACGTCGCGGCACGGCTGGAAGCGCTTGCCCGGGATCTCGACTATCCGCTATTACTGTCGGAAGCCGTGGTAGCGCAGCTCGGCGCCGAGGACCGCGCCCGATTGGTCTCGCTGGGAGTGCAGGCAATCAAGGGTCATTCCCCGCTCGAGGTGTTCGGATGGCGATGAAGAAAACGTCGTGGCGAAGCGCAAGCGTTGTATTGGCAACCGGTTTGATCGCCTACGCCACGGCGACCGCGCAGCCGGTCGCGATCGTGACGGACGTGCTGGGCACGGCGGCGTATGGGTCTGCCATGGCGACGGTCGGCATTCTGACCCAGCTCGATGCGGGCGTCCGGGTGCGCCTTTCGCCGCACGCGCACATGACGTTGTTTTTCTATAGCGACGGGGCCCAGTTCGAGGTCGGCGGCCCGGGCTCGGTCGTGCTCGACACGACCGGCGTGCACCCTGCCGACGGCGCGACGGTCAAACCGCTTGCCGCCGGAGGCGCGCCGGCGGTGCAACTCAAATCCGGCGGGCTGGTGCAGGGCGCCATGGTGATGCGCAATCTCGGGTTGCGCATCATGGCTCCCGATGGGCTCGTCCTGGCGACGCAGCCCGCGCTCGTCTGGTCCGACACGCGTCGTGAAGCGACCTATGATGTCGCACTCATCGACGCAACAGGTAAGCGCGTATTCGAAACGACGACCGCGAGCCGCGCGGTGCCGCTGCCGCCGGAGCTCCAGCTCGAACCGGGCCGGTCCTATGCCATCGAGGTTTCGGCCCGCGTGCGCGGCACCACGGTGCAGACGGCGCGCGCCGAGTTCGCGGTGGCGCCGGAAGCGTTGCGGGCGCGGGCACGGGCACTTGAACCGACGCTTGATGCGCCGGTCGCGGAGCATGTCGCGTACGCGCTGTGGCTCGACCAGAACGATCTGCACGACGAGGCACGCAAATGGTGGGCTGATCTTGCGGCGGTGCGCCCCGAACAGGGCAGCCTTCGTGCGCGCGCAGGATTGCCTTGAGGCCGCCTGCGTAGATTGACGTTTACGTAAACGTAAGGTAGTGTGCCCGGCCTGGGGGCGTGGAGTAAGCTTTGCCTCTCGCCCCCGCGCATTGGATTGCATTTGCGTCTCGGGAGCCGCCGATGAACGACACAGCCATCGCCAAGAAGCCGCCGGTCGCGAAGCCGACCCACAAGGTGCGCTTCGTCACCGCCGCGAGCCTGTTCGACGGCCACGATGCGTCGATCAACATCATGCGCCGGATCCTGCAGGCAACCGGTTGCGAGGTGATCCATCTGGGTCACAACCGCTCGGTTGAGGACATTGTGACCGCTGCGTTGCAGGAAGACGTACACGGCATCGCGATCTCGTCGTACCAAGGCGGCCACCTTGAGTTCTTCAAGTACA
>Ga0302326_10025441_pt1 | contig 12005 bp, 13 predicted proteins | sample Palsa_T0_3_FD_202264 | JGI IMG/M metagenome (GOLD analysis project Ga0302326, IMG submission 202264) | Peat permafrost microbial communities from Stordalen Mire near Abisko, Sweden - Palsa_T0_3 | ecosystem: Environmental > Terrestrial > Soil > Palsa > Peat permafrost | place: Sweden: Abisko... | reverse complement strand
TGCTTTTATCTCCCGCACTAAGCTTAGGAGGCATGGAGTCAGGAAAACTGTTGCATAATGCTCACTTTGGGAAATTCGAGAGTACCTTAGTCTTGGACCCACGCTCGGAGCCAAGAGCGAAGCAACATGAAGTCACAGCAACGTCAGGCCATATTGGAAAGACTACTGACGTAGAAGCTGCCCCCGATTGGGCACCCGCATTCTTGCCGCCAGAAAAGATAAGCCTGTGCAGGGCAAGGCGCGTGGAGGTATGAAGTCGGCGTTGTTGCAGCTCGTCCAAATGGGAGTGACATCCCAAAGCGGTTGAACAGAAAGCACCCAACCCTCCGACAGATCATTGTTAAGCCCACCGAATAAGGCCTACCTGATTCCATCTCCCCGCACACCGCATCGACCTTTTTCATGATGCTCCCCACTCGTTGTATCCAGTACTTTCAGGAGGCACCGCCATGACTACGATTCGACTCAACGAGTGCGCCCGAGAAAGCAGAACAACTGAGGCGGGATTGGCAATCCATAGAGCGGGATTACATAGGTAATCCGATTCACCGCTAGAATGAGCAAAATTGAACAGAAATGAAAACGAGGACGGGTTATGTTGTAATCCAACAACCCACGGCAGACCCTATTTCTCGAATGGCCCTGTTAGCGAGACAGGGCTGTTCGGGGATTCTTACTCTTCCATCCGCCCAGCAGGCTGAACACCTCCCTGACAATGAATCACTTGTCATTCAATTTCTTTTTCTGCTCCTCAATCCAGCCCTTTATCACTTTCCGTATGGCGCTATCACGGCATTCCGCAAGGGCCTGTTCCAACCTCTTGATCTCAGTTTTGATAACCGCAATTTCTCCCGGTAAAAGCCTGTCATGACTGTCCCGTGGCCGGACCATCCATCACTATCGCTAACTTGATTCGTTCGACATGAACTATTTCCAATTCTTCATCGAGTACTTCACAAGCAGTTCCCGGCACGGCATGACATCGAGGACAGGTCAACGACATAGGACTAATGGCAACGTAGGCGGGGCTTAGGCATTCTTCGTGTACAGTCTTACCGTCTCTGTCCATCTTTCCTTCTTCGAGCGGCACTACCCTGCCGCAGACCGCGCACTCTACGATAGGCCCGAACATGCGACGTAGCCCCCCGGTGAAGGCCCGGTTCAACCGACTCAGCAAGTTGATCGTTGGGCAATAAGCCTGCTTAATTTTTGCACTTTTCTTTTAGCACATGGAGGTGTTCCGCAACTGTATGGCAACGAACATAATAGTCAAGAATGCTCAGTTTCCACACATCTTGACGAGATACTCTAGCAAGTGCCTCTGACACCGATTGACGACGCTAATGAGTGCTGGATGTACCACTAACCACTAACGACTGCCACCAGAAGAGCATTTAGAAACGGCTGGACGAATTCGCCTTCACAGTGCACAAGACCTGTGTCAATGAAGCGGTCGAACAGAAAGCATCCAACCCTCCGACTCAGACCTCTCTGGAAGACACAAATGACATATGGCTTATATCACCCGTAATTCGATAACGGCAGTTCTTGCAGGTACTCCCGCGCGTTAGTTGACGCTCTGCTCGCATGGATTCCGCCGTCCGCGGCTCGTCCATTTCCTTCTTGACGCGAGCGAGAGTAGCTTCGTTGAATTCTACTTCGGCCCATTTTTGTGCAAACCTCTATCACGTCACGAATTAAAAAAGACTATAGATCAATTTGGAACAGAGATGGCGGTTTCAGAATTATTTTCATACTGGACAGTTTTGAACAGTTCGTGTCGGCTGCGGAATGTAACATTCTGAGTGTGAAATGGCGAGCTCCTTTTCATGGTCGGAGGGTTGGACTATCGCAGACGAACAGTGTCAGAAGATCGACGGAGGGTATAAGGCAGTGAAGTTCAGAGTTTTTCTGTCTCTCTGAACGGAGTCGATATTTTATTAGCCGATCCAGAGTCCAACCGTCAGCAAGCGCTTCAAACTAAGCAAGGAACTGCACCGCCTCACCAAGGGACAGACCGAAGCCGTGGAAACGGCCACTTAGCCGAGGTGCTACATGGCAATCTTTGACCAATTTCCCGCTCTTGATTGCAAGAACTGCTCTCGGCCCATTCCACTTCCTCCAGCCAAGCGTCCCGATACACTTGAAGGTCGAGGATTGTGGCCCCAGGGTGGGTCAAGCCGAAATTTCCTATGTCCTGCGTGTAGGCATGTGCACGGATATTCCGCTCCAGATGTCAAGTTAATGCTCCCTCACACAGATCCACGTAAAGCGGGTACGCCATACAACGTAGTTTACATACGGTTACAATGCGGAGTGCGTGGCTGTGCGTCTCTTTTACGAATTCGTACACTAATGCCATTCGATATATGCCCGCATGAAGAGGTCACGGCAGCGCTCGTATCAAGCCAAGCTCATGCGATTGCCTGTGGCAACGGACACATCCTAAGCGGCGCCATTGTCGCTTACGGCCTCGCTCTTGACGCCCACTTTGACGAGGATTGGGAGATTGGGGTGGCGTGGAATAAGCGGACTTCTGCATCGAGTATTAGGGAGGCCGGCCCCCTGCCGAGATCGGCCTGAATTTCCCCATCTTTGCGGCTCAGTAACCCGATATCCCTTGCTTGCGGTGGCTTCCTATAAAGGTCCGGTGAATGAGCGGACTCAGGAACTGTTCAATTTTGTACAGTTCCGACAAATACCCCCCAGTACACTGGCATTGAACATGCCAAAAGTTTGCTAGATGGACTCCTCCGAAAAACCCGTTTCGCATAAAGTCCTGCTTGTGGATGATGATGATGCCGTGCGGGAGATGATGACCAGGACGCTGGAATCCAAGGGATTCGGCGTGGTTGCTGCCGCCAGTGTGGCAGAAGCCCTGAGATTCATCACTACAGAGAATTTCGATGTGCTCATCACTGATCTGCACATGCCGAATCCCGGTGATGGTTTCACGGTGGTCACCGCGATGCGCCACTCCCAACCGAACGCACTTACGCTGCTGGTCAGCGGCTACCCGGACGTACAGAGCGCTATGGCCGCTATACTCTTGGAAGCGGACGAAGTCATGTTGAAACCATTCGAAGTAGGGCGACTTCCAGAACTTATCCGCGAAAAGATGCTTGCTCGCAAACCCGCCGCGCGGTTGGCAAAGGAAAGAGTGGGCGTGATACTGCAACGCTGTGTTCCCGCTATCATCGCAGAGTGGTTTGCACGGGTAAAACAGAGCGATGAACTCAACCATATTTTGCTCAGCGAGGACGAGCGTACTGGTCACCTTCCTAAGCTGGTTGAAGATTTGGTTTTGCGCCTGAGCAAGCCCAGCGCCACCACAAACGACAGCGATGCGATCTTTTCCATTGCCGCAGTGGACCATGGTAAGCTGCGATATTTGCAAGGCTATACTCCCGAGATGCTGGTGCACGAATCTCGAATTCTTCAGGTGACCCTGTTCGGGACATTGAAAGACAACATGAACGCTCTGGATTTCAGTTTGCTGCTACCGGATGTCATGACGATTGCCGACGAGGTGGATGCGCAGTTGACTCAGACAATGGGCAGTTACATGAGGGCCATCCAGAAGTCAGCGGCAGCGTAGCTACTGTTACCATATCGAGCTTGCGGGATGCCGACACGATTCTAGCGTTCCGGACGAATGGCGTTCCAATCTTCAATCGGTAATTGCAGTTTTCAGTCCACGGGCTTCTGACACTCGTGCACATTGTGAGTTGTGATAAAAACTCGGCTGATTAGGCTGCGTGATTCGAGGTAACTTATTAAGATTGGGGCCTGACAATCGCCGCGTTCTGCGCCATGTGCTCACTTCGCCATTTTGAGCGACACTACGTGCACTTCGTTCTTGTCCGAATCAACATTTGCGGTCAAGATGACATGGTGCCCTTCGTGTCCTTTTACTGTCTCCGGGTTGATGATGGTCCAGCTCTTGCTATCCTTGTCGCTCACAAACGTCCTACCGTCATCGCTGATTTTGCCCATGACCTGAATCGCGTTCTTGGACGTATCGGCCTTCATGTTGTCGTTCTGGGTGGTGTCCTGAGCTGAAGCGACTCCGATGGTTAGCAGGGCGATTGCGAAACAGATTGTTATCAACAATGTTTTCATTTTGTTCTCCTTAGAATTTCCAAATCCAAATTACCAACGGAGCCACTTGGTGTCTGATCACAATTGCACAGTTTGAAATTATGGGACAACCATGGCCAGCCCTAAATTAAGAACTGTCGCCTTCGGTTCCTAGGACTGAAGAAGCCTCGCTAACGTAGCATTCCTCGTGCACGGTTTTTCTCATTCATCAGCTTTGCAGTTATTGAACCGCTGATGAGACGCAAACGCGCCTGAGCATAGGAGCAGTCCTATCTCCAAACGGTCTTGCTCTCGGCAGCCTTCCTGCCACACTCAGATCGGCTTGGGACCTTTGGTCGCGACCAGCACCTCCAACAATGTGGCTGTATTGCGAACGCTGCCTGCGATTGTTATGAGTGGTTCTGACAGGAACAGATGTTGTTCCGCCAGCGCCTCAAGACGCGTACTGACGTTGAGGAGTTGATCGACTTCGCGCAAGATCGCTTGAAAAGGCATCGTGCACACCCCTCTCTCGCTGAAACACCTAAGGTGGGAGAACTTCAGATGGACTGGCTTAGGTCAGAAGACCTGAAAGAGGAGAAGGTGGTAACCACCCCGGCGTCACTATAGCACGCCAGAAGATGCTGTGCTTGCTCCTAATTAACCCCTGATCGGTCAGCCGATAAGGGAGCAGGTTACGGTTTTTCCGGGAAAAGAAGTTCTAGTCGTGGAGAACAATATTGAGAAGTGAACTGTGAACTTGCAATGCATCGCCGGCCTGATAATCAATGAACCCCAATTTTCTGAACTTATTCATGAAAAAACTGACCCGCGACCGGGTTGTGCCTATCATCTCTGCGAGGGTCTCCTGACTCATCTTGGGGATTACAGTCTCGGGCCTGCCTTCCTTGCCGAAATGAGCAAGCAATAGCAATATCCGGGCCAGTCGTTTCTCACTGGAATTGAAAAGTTGGTCAACTAAATCCTCTTCGTATCGGATGTTCCGTGTCAACAAATAGGCCACGAACAGATCGGAAAAAGCGTGTTCCCGGTGAAGCACTTCCACCATGGACTTCTTCCCGATTCGCATCACAGAGCAATCCGTCATTGCGGTGGCGGAGCACAGGCGGAGAGGCTGCCCTGTAAGGCAACCTTCCCCGAAGAAATCGCCCTCGTTCAGAATGCCTATTGTGGCTTCCTTCCCGGCCTTCGACACAACGGTGAGTTTTACCTTTCCTTTCTTTATGTAAAAAACAGCGTCGGACGAGTCGCCCTGAGCAAAGATTGTCTGCGTTTTGGCAAAAGGTACAATCTTCCTGCCGCCGTTGATGGTCGAAAGGAATGTCTTAGAATCGAACTTGATGAGTTTCTTGGCCGTTACCACGAGTGCCATGGTTGGCCCCCTCTCAAGAGTTTCGAATGCAGCAGAAGACAACTTCCTATTAGGGAAGAATAAATGCTCCGCGAAAGGGAGAACAGCGTCAAGCGTGCGGGCAAAGCTGCGATTCCGCCCGACGAAAATAATGGTTTCACGCTCGGTGTCGAAAGTCAATCCATCCCATCTTGCTGATTTTACTGCCCTTTTGCAACCTGGTTCCGACCGATGTCCTCCTGCGCCAGGTGCCAGAAGATGAAGAGGACGAAGAGGAAGACGACCGTAAGAAGGAAAATGATGAAGATGATGACGAAACCGAGGACGGCTATCCAACTATACGCAAGTGAGAGTGGAGTAAAGCGGCGAATTGTGGCTCTGGGCGGGAGATTTGGGGATCGAACTATTCGTTACTGTGCGTCGGGCGTATCTGCGATTTCGGATAGTGGCGGGGGAGTGGGTCGGTCGCCTCGCCTTTATTCAGCCCTGACGCTCAGTCTGCAGCTCCGGTAGTTGTGGAGCGTGATTGGTCATAGGGGACTGGTTGACCACCAGCCAGTACAGGCCCAGAGTTTTCACGGTCGTCCGGAACTGATCGAAGTCTACCGGCTTCTGGATATAGCTGTTCACGCCCAGGTTGTAGCCCTCAACCAGATCTCGTTCCTCGTTGGAAGAGGTCATGATAACAACCGGAATCGTCTTGGTCCTGGAATCATTCTTCAATTGCTTGAGCACTTGCAGACCATCAACTTTGGGTAGTTTCAAATCCAGCAAAACCAGTTTGGGAGGATGATTGAAGCTTCTTTCGGCAAAAGCGCCACGGCAGAAAAGGAAGTCCAGAGCTTCTTTGCCGTCCCGGACGACAAATATGCTGTTAGCCAATCTCTCCTCTCGCAATGCATAAAGGGCGAGATCTATGTCGTTCTGGCTGTCTTCAACCAAGAGTATGTCCTGAATTGTGTTCATAGTGAACCTCCGGCAGCTGCAGCGGCTTTTTCGGGCACAGAGTGTTCCCCGGCGCCGAGCGTGAAAAAGAAAGTGGCGCCGCGATCCAGTTCGGCTTCGACCCAGACGCGACCTCCGTGTTTCTTGATGATGCGCTCCACGGTAGCCAGGCCAATGCCGGTGCCTTCAAACTCTTCAGCCACATGCAGGCGCTGGAATACACCAAACAGCTTGTCCGAATATCGCATATCGAAGCCCACTCCGTTGTCCTTTACAAAGATTACTGTTTCCCCTTCTTTTTCCGTCTGCCCGATCTCGATCACGGCGGGAGACCGCGGTCGGGAATACTTCAAGGCATTGCTAATCAGGTTTTGAAAGACCTGCGGCATTAAGATGGGATCGCATTCTACAAACGGCAGCTGGCCGATCTTCCATTCCACCTGGCGACCTTCGGTTTCGGGCGCTAGCAGGGTTATGACGTCCTCCACCAACGAACTCAATCCCGTGACCTTAACCGTCAGCGGCTGCCTACCCAGGCGCGCCAGTTTCAACATTTCGTCCACCATTTGGCCCATTCTGTGGGCTGCCTGCACGATGAGTTGCAGGTGCTCATGCGCTTCGGCGGGCAGAGAGGGGCGGAATTTCTCTACGAGTATCTTGGCGAACCCGCTTATGTGACGTATTGGCGCTCGCAAATCGTGCGACACCGAGTAGGTGAAGGCTTCCAGTTCCTTGTTGGCGACTTTCAGTTCGGCAGTACGCTCAATCACCCGCCCCTCCAGGCTTTGATTGAGCGTTTGGATTTGCCGTTCCGCAGCTTTGCGTTCAGTGATATCGCGGAGCACGGCGACGCCTCCGCCGAGGTTGCCATGGTCGTCCTTCAAGGGCCGTGCTGAAACTTCGAGAAACACCCCTTCGGCACCCCCAGGCTGCTGAACCATCATTTCCACTTGCACCGATTCCCCGTGCAAAGCCCGTACCAGCGGAAGGCGATCCGGCGGACACGGCGTGATTCCATCGGATAGAAAGACTTGGTAATAAGGAGTCCACTGCTCGGTGGGCAAGTCGGAAGCGTCACGACCCATCAGCTTTTTGGCGGAGTCATTCCAGATGAGAAAGTGCCCGTCGCGATCGGCGGCGATCAGTCCCTCGCCCATGCTGTCCAAAACCAACTTGAACATCCGGGTTTGCGCTTCCAGGGCCTCGCGGGAGACCGACAGTTCCTGAGCCTGCGCGGCCAGCAGTTCCTGCGCTTCCTTGTGCTCGCTGATATCCGTATTCGTTCCGAACCACCGGACCACTCGCCCTTCCGAGTTCTTTAGCGGCATAATGCGATTGAGGAATGTACGAAAGGTGCCGTCAGCGCCCCGCAGTGGGAATTCCATATCGAAGGGCTTGCCGGTGGCAATCGAGGCTTGCCACCGTTCCATTACCTTGGGCAGCATCGCGAGATCGATAGCGCTCCGCCAGCCCCACCCCTCCATCTGCTCGGGGGTTGTGCCCGTGTATTCGTACCAGCGCTGGTTGTACCAAGAGATCGCTCCGTCGGCCCCAGCCATATGGGCCAGTTGCGGGATGCCGTTGGCCATGGCATGAAAGCGTTCTTCGCTCTCGCCCAGAGCTGCCGTGCGCTCCTCGACCCGCTGTTCCAATTCGACGTTCAGAGTGTTGAGTTGGGATCTTGCGCATGCGCTGACCGCGGTCTCGCGGATGACGACGAGAAAAGCGAGCGACCACAAGCCTATCTCGAGAAAGAGACCTGCGATGGCGATGATTCTCGTCAACCGCTGTCCGGCCGCCGCTCTTTGAGAGCGCTGGCTCAACAACCGCGTCTCCTCAGCGTGCATGTCTTGAGTTGTTGCGCGAACTGCAACGACGAGCCTCTCGATTTCCAGCGCGTCGCCACCACCCGGATAGGCTCCCAGTTTCCGGCGCTTGGCGATGATGCTCTCGGCGAATTCGAGCGCCGTGCGCACCCGCGGCTCTAGCACATCCAGTCGCCGCTGCTGACTCAGATTATCCGCTGTCAGATGCCGCAATGTGTCCTCGTCTTGGTAGATGTTCCCGCGGGCGGTCTGATGGTGGACCAGCAACGGCTCTTGCCCGCTCAAGGCAAACGCCCGGGCGCTGGTTTCCGCTTCGAGCACATCTCGGGAGGTGCCCTGGATCGTCGCCATCACCTCATAGGTGTGGGATACCCAATAGGCATCCTGCTCCGCGCGCCGGGCACCGTGCCATGACCAAAAACTTAAGAATACTGTTAGAAGCACAGCCACGATCAAGCCGCCGGTCACCCTGCGCCGGAGTAGAGCCTCGATCCGTACATCGAACTGCTTGCGCTCTGCCATTTCCTTATCCAACCACCAAAGATTGCTTCCGCCGCAGTCATCGAATCCCCTTAGAACTATGAGGGTTGTAGCGGTTTGAGATGTCCCATGTCTTCACTGTAGCCCTTCTTTCTGTCCCGAGCCTGGGCATTAGGTGTGCACCCTTTGCCCCAGTTCTAGAACTTAGCGGGATGAATTCTCACCCCTAGCGAGTTAGTAAACAGTGTGATTATCATCTTCAAGTTCGACCGTAGGCTTCGATGGATCCGGCGCGGTCATCATATAGCCCAGCTGAGCGACAAGCCGATAGGCCGAGTAGTTGCCCGGCACGGGAGCGATCGTGACCCAGTGGTCGTGGTGCGCGGCGTCATACCCAGTGAGTGAGCATTTCGCCGACTTCGGGCTCGCCGGCCTCTCGCGACCAGGAAACGTCGACCGGCCGAAAAATGAGATACCGCTTGCCGAAGTTTTCTCCGGGATTCAGATACATGTACGCCAGCAGCCAATGGTCATCGAGTTGGTTGAGGCCGGTCTTGGCGTCGATTAGATCAGCATAAGAGACGAGTTCGAGGCCGTTCTTACGCGACCAGTCGCCAGGGTCTGTCAGGAAGAGAGGTTGCGACAAGATGGGTGTGAAATGCAAATGGTCCTGAGACACCACAAGGCCCATGCCTCCTTTGACCCAACTGAGGCCTATAGTTTCGCCGGTTGTCTTCCACCAGGCGGACCCGCCCGCATCGATGGGACTCGATTTGCCGCTGACACCGGGCTCGCTCCACGAGCCGTTGAAATACTTCTTCCACTTGCCGGGGCCGGGATCAGAGATCGGTGCGCGCGCGGCGAACCCATATCCTCCGTCCCACGAGTGTCCGCCGTTGTGCACACAATAGCCGTAGTAGTACCCATCCTGCCCGCGCATGACGTTGTAGCAACTGTCTCCGGTCATTTTGCTGTCATGGGGCGGATCGGTGCCAGTGATAATAAGCCCTTCGATCTTCCAGGTGTGTCCGTAGTCGGAGGAGCGGGCCATGGTCATGGAAGCGTGAGTCTGGCCGTATTTGGCGTAGTTGCAGGCAGTTTCATTGTGGTTCCAGCCGTAGAGTGTCTTACCCTCCACCTCGACATGCACGATCCACTGGCCGCATGAATCAGGGCTTCCCGCGAGGCCCGGCTTGAGAACTGCATCGGCGGCACCGCCCATATCGTAAGGATGGTTTCCATCGATAGCCCACGTGGTGCCGGCAGCGGTGAAGCCGCGGAATTTGCCGTTGGGAAGTTGAATCGCAGTGAACGAGCTGTCGGCAATATTTGCGGCGGGACCGCGAGCGACCAGGGGAACGCCGACGCGGATGCGCATCCTCGCATAGGGGATCCGGTTTCTGGACATCCGTCAGCGGCGCCACGGCCAGCTTTCCAGCCTCGGTCAGTTCTCCGCAGCGATAGACGCTGTCAGCATCCGGCTGTTTCGACCAGGGATCGGAATTCCACGCAAAGTAATCAACCCCGCCAGCCGATGTTCCGCGGCGGCCTTGGCAAAATTCACACGCATCTCCTGCACGAGTAGCGCACGAGCCGAATCCTTCGGAGGACACGAGAAGTCATTGTCCGGAAAACCCCATTCGGTGACCCAACACGGCTTTCCTCCGGACTGACGTGCCGCGCGACACGGAGCAAGATCCACGCTTTCAAACCGCTCAGTTCTTCTCGCCGCAACCACAGGATCTCCCGGATGATCGCTCGAAGGATAAGTGTGGATTCCGTAGCCGTCCACAGAGCATCCAGGCCATTCGCGCGCAGAAACGTCATCGTCGCCGACAAACTCACCATGTCTTCGCGTTTGTTGTTGTATAGCTTTCCTCCATCCGGTGCGGTCACCATTCCCGCTGAAATGAGGGGCGTAGTGCGATTCAACCGCGAATGATCCCGGACTTCCTTCAACACCGCTATGATCTTCACGTACTGCAGAAAGCCCTTGGCAATCTGCTTTCCTTCGGGATCTTGCGATAGATCGGCGAGACTGAGGATCTTGCCTTCGCCGGGCAGGGGAAACTCAGCGTTGAAAGCAGCCCAGTTCATCTCGTTGCCCAGCTCAATGCCTGCCAGCACGATGCCGTTGGCGTCGAGAGCGTCGAATAACTTCTGATAAAAGGGTTTCGAAAGTTCGGGGTCCGCATACGATAGCGGATGTCCGCTCCACATTGCGGGAAACTTATCCGGCTGATACGGACGTGTCGGAGCATTCGGGGAATATTCCGCTCCTACCCCCAGCAGGATCCGGATGCCCTTGGCTTTTGCACGTTTCGCATAGTCGATTCCCTTGTCGTCGCTGCTAATGCCGCAGCGAATTATGTGCATATGCGCTGCCCCGAGTTGGCTGAGGACAGCATTCTGGTCGGCGACGCTGGCGCGCATCGGATTGACCACGTTCACGCCAACAACTGCATCTTGCGCGCGCACGGGGCCAAGTAAGAGCATGAGAGGTAGCAACGTTCTCAGAACCGAAGACATCAGGCTTCGCTTTCTTCCAACCTTGCCCATCGCCACCGCAGTTTAGGCCCCACTCTGGATCACAGCAGAGGCTGCACTCACTAGCAAGAACCCAAACCTCGCTCTAAAGTCGCATGCCCCCCACAAGTTTTGCAAAGAATTCTAGAGCGATTTCGGGACGAGTGGCCGCTAGCCTTGATCGGAAACGCCTCGGGGAGGCTTTCCGGCGAACCGCGTTTCAGAGGTCAGATTGGTGATTGATCCAGCTCTCAGCACTAGCCTGCGCCTGAAATCTCAGGATTGGATGCAGCCCCGATGGACGAGGCGTAAACTGTCCCCAACGTGGGTTTGCCCGTGCAAGATTGGGCGCGCACGCTGTGAGAGAATCTAGCTGCCGATTTGCGGTGATTTAAGGGTTCTCCCAAACCGGCGGAGGGGATCTTCGTTATGATCTCTGCAAGCGCGGCTTTAACCGGCTCCTACGACTACAGCGAAGTGGCGCGCTCAGTGTTCATCGCCATCGTCGCGTCGTATGCTGCGCTCGATCTCGCGGGACGCGTAACCGCCGCAAAGAGCGGAATTCGCCTGGCATGGTTGAGCGGCGGCGCGATTGCGATGGGCATCGGCATGTGGGCGATGCACTTCAAGGGGATGCTGGCTTTCCACGTGCCAGTGCCCGTCGAATATCACTGGCCGACAGTTCTGGCATCACTCCTGGTGGCGGTCCTCGCGTCCGCGGTCGCGCTGTATGTGGCGAGCCGCCCGAAAATGGGTCCCGTTGAGGCCTTGACCGG
>Ga0302326_10025440_pt1 | contig 12005 bp, 12 predicted proteins | sample Palsa_T0_3_FD_202264 | JGI IMG/M metagenome (GOLD analysis project Ga0302326, IMG submission 202264) | Peat permafrost microbial communities from Stordalen Mire near Abisko, Sweden - Palsa_T0_3 | ecosystem: Environmental > Terrestrial > Soil > Palsa > Peat permafrost | place: Sweden: Abisko... | reverse complement strand
TCAAGCGGCCGGGGCGTCGATTGGAATGGACAAGACGACCATCGGACTCGAGCGCTTCGATCCGCCGCTCGGCCACGCATATCTGGAGCTCGTGCAACAAGGCGAGTCCAACCCGGCCGCAGCGAATGCCATCCGGTCGAAGCTCGCCGCCATGTGTCCGAAGGAGTAGCGCGTGCTCGGGATGGGGACACTGCGGAGCGCGGTTGCCGTCTGCGTGATGCTGACTGCGGCGGCGTGTGCGAGCACCCGCCAAAATGCCGGCCAAGAGACGTCTGCCCCAATCGCACCGGCGGACTCCGCGACGACAAGCGCCGGCGCCGCGGCCGACGCTGCCCAGACGGGCGGCACGAACGGCAGTGCCGGACATGGGACATGCCCGATGATCGGCAGCGACAATGTCGCCGCCGTCATCCACTTACCGGTTCAAAGCGTCGCGGTGAGCGATGATTCGAACACGTGCACGTTTCACTTCGGCGGCTATCATGGGGACCTTACGATCACCTACGCCGCGCAAGGCGGGCAAGAGGAGCTCAAAGACGTTCGCACGGCGTCCGGCGCGACGCAGGGACTCGTCGGGGCCATCGCGGCCGCCGTTTCGGCACCTCCCGGCTCGAGCGGTGCGCTGTCCGCGACGCCGCCGCCCGGCGTGCAGAAAGTCGGCGACGATCAAACCTTCATGAACGAAGGCCCGGTGACGCAGTTCTACGCGGTGCGGGGAGACGCGTGGATCGAGGTCGAGGGCGGCTTTTTCCCGGCCGGCGTGACCGGATGGATCGCCCTCCCAGCGATTGCGAGCAAAGCTCTTGCATCCCGCTAGCGCGCGAAGCCGTGCCGCAAACCAGGGCGGTGTCTTAGCCGAAGCTTAGCTTTGCCAGCGGCGGGCGACGGAGTTTGCTTTCGAGGCGGCTTTTGATCGAAGGCCACTCGGGTGCGATGATACTGTAGGCGGCGCTATCGCGCGCGTAGCCGTTGATCGCGCGCGCGCGGTGGAAGCGAAGGGTGCCCTCGTACGTCGCACCGAGGCGGACGAGCGCGGCGCGCGAACGGCCGTTTTGCGCGTCGGTGTAGAAGGCGACGCGCAGTATGCCCCGTTCTTCGAAGGCTTGCCGCAGCAAGAGGTATTTCGCTTCGGTGTTCGCGGGCGTGCGCTGAAATGCGGGCGCCAGCCACGTCCAGCCGATTTCGAGCGCGCGCTCCTCGGGATGAATGTCGAGGTAACGGGTCGAGCCGATCGCACAGCCGCTTTGGCGATCGACGATTGCGAACGGTTCTTCGCGGCCTTCAGCGGCCGCTTCGAGCGCCGTATCGATCCAGCGGCGCATGCCGCTCGGGCCGGTGAAACCGCGGATCGGCATGAATCGCCAAATCTCGGGGCGCGCGGCGGCGCGGAACAGATCCGCGGCGTGGCGCTGTTCCAGCGGCTCGAGGTCGATCGTCTGACCGTCGTGCATCATGAGATTGTATTCGGCAGGATAGGGACCGGAAACATCGTTGGACGAACGGCTTTCGCATGCTAGCTGAGGGCGGCAGGGGCGCCGGAGCGGCCGCAATGACGATGACGGCGCTCAGTAAGACGGGCGCCGCCCCCGGTTTAGATCTGGGCGAGGTCGCCGTCCCGCGGATCGGACCGTCCGACGTATTGATCCGCGTGCGCAAAGCCGGGATCTGCGGGACGGACCACCACATCTACGCCTGGGACACCTGGGCCCAGCGCCGGATTAAGCCGCCGCTTGTCGTCGGGCACGAGTTCGTCGGGACGATCGAGGCACTCGGTGCCGCGGTGCGCGGTTTCTCCATTGGCGAGCGTGTGTCGGCCGAGGGGCATATTTCGTGCGGCACCTGTTTGCTCTGCCGGACGGGTGAGGCCCACATCTGCGAGCGCGTGATGATCATCGGCGTCGACACGGACGGCGCGTTCGCAAACTACATCGCAATGCCGGCGGTCAACGTCTGGCGGCTCGACGACGCGATTCCAGACGAGGTCGCGGCGATCTTCGATCCGCTCGGTAACGCCGTCCATACCGTGATGGCGGCCGGGGTCAGCACGAAGAGCGTGGTGATCACGGGCGTCGGCTCGATCGGGCTGATGGCGATTCCGGTCGCGCGCGCCGCAGGCGCGGCGTCGGTCTACGCGATCGACGTCAATCCGGCGAAGCTCGCGCTTGCCGAGCGCGTCGGCGCGGATGCCGTGTTCGATGCGCGCGATCCGAACCTGCTCGACGAAATATCGCGCCGGACGGGAGGCGACGGTGCGGACGTGCTGCTCGAGATGTCGGGCAGCGGTTCCGCGATCGACGCGGGCTTGCACATGCTGCGCAACGGCGGCCGCGCCGCGCTGCTCGGCATCCCGCCCGACGACGTCAAGATCAATCTCGCGGAACGCATCATCTTCAAGGGCCTCACCGTGCTTGGGATCAACGGCCGCAAGATGTTCGAGACGTGGTATCAAACCGAGGCACTCGTCAAGAGCGGGCGCGTCGACCTGCGCCCGATCATCACGCACGTCTTACCGCTGGAAGCTTTCGACGAAGCGTTCGGGCTGATGGAGTCGGGCGCCGCCGCAAAGATCGTACTCGACGTTGGGGGACCGCCTTGAACGCTGCTTTCGAATCGAAACTCGCGACCGACCTCGCCGCGCTCAAGGCCGCGGGGACGTACAAGACCTTACGCCATTTGACGACGCCGATGGCGGGTCACGCCCATATGGAAGAAGCGGGCGACGTCGTCGTGCTCTCGAGTAACAACTATCTCGGCCTCTCGGATCATCCCGAGGTCGTCGCCGCGGGGATCGCGGGCCTGGAGAAATACGGCGCGGGCACGGCCTCGGTGCGCTTTATCTGCGGAACGTACGATATCCACCGCACGCTCGAGGCGAAGATTGCGTCGTTCTTCGGCTTCGAGGCGGCGCTCACGTACGTCTCGTGCTGGACTGCGAACGAAGGGCTCTTGCCGACGATTGGGACCGCCGGCAACACCCTGATCTCGGACGAACTCAACCATGCATCGATCATCGACGGCTGCCGGCTCGCCGCGGCGAAACGGCTGCGCTACAAGCACGCCGACATGGCCGACTTGGAAGCCAAGCTGAATCAGGCCGAAGGGCAGGCGTTTATCATTACCGACGGCATCTTCTCGATGGAGGGCAGCCTCGCGAACCTGCCGGCCATCGTCGAATTGGCCAAGCGCTACGGCGCCGTAACGATCGTCGACGACAGTCACGGAACCGGCGTCATGGGGCGGACCGGACGCGGCACGATCGAACATTTCGGCCTCGAAGGAGAGGTCGACATCCTAACCGGCACGCTTGGTAAGGCGCTCGGCGGCGCGGCCGGAGGCTTCGTGGCAGGGAGCGCCGCGCTCGTCGACACGCTCGTGCAGCGCTCGCGCACGCAGCTCTTCTCCAATGCTCTGCCCGCGACGGTCGCGGCAAGCGCGTTGCGCGCGATCGAGATCCTCGAAACGCATCCCGAACTGCTCGCAAAGCAACGCGAAAACATCGCCTACTTCCGCGCGGGGCTCGAGCGCCTCGGCTTCAAACCGCTCCCCGGCCCAAGCGCGATCGTGCCGATCATCGTCGGCGAAACGGCGGCTGCGATCGCGATGAGCGACCGGCTTCTGCGCGAAGGCGTGTTCGTGACCGGCTTCGGTTTCCCGGTCGTACCGGAAGGTACGGCTCGCATACGCGTCCAGCTCAGCGCAGCGCTCGAACGAGCCGACCTCGACCGTGCGCTTGCGGCGTTCGAACGAGTCGGAATTGAGGTCGGTGCGATAGAGTCCAAAAGACTAACCGAAGGGGCCCCTTTGTAGACAAAATTTCAGGGGATGCGACCCTGCGCCGGGACAAAATACGGGGATGCAATACGCGGCCTTCCTTTTGTCGCTCCTCATGCTAGCGACCACTTCCGGTATCGCCCTTGCGGACTCTCCCCCGGCGTTCGTTGGGCCTCCCGGCTGGAGCCACAACCCGCCCGCCGCGACCGATCCGAACCGTACGATCGATCAATGGCATCTTTCGGGCGACGTCTCGTCGGTGACGTTCATCAAGGATACGTCGACCACGTACACCGACGCGGTCGCGGCGATCGAGAAGAACTTCAGCACCAACAAGATCAAACCGGCCGCCGACAAGGACATGTCGTGCCGCGGTACGACCGCGCACCTCGTTGAGTTTGCGATCGGACCGGACGGCCACCAGGTCGACATCCAACGTCTGGTCGTTCCGGACGGGAACGGTGTCGACACGGTAACGTATACACGTTCGAATGGAAGCGTGTTCGATCCCGACGTCAAGAAATCCGAAACGACCTACTGCGGCTCGTAAGATCCGACCGATCCAAGCGGTGGCTAGGGTCCGCTCACGATCATCGTCACAACCGCTTTGGGAATAACGGGCTTCGTCGAGGCGAAGCAATCGGCTTGCAGTCCTTTGCGCGCGACGTCGAGGCGGAATTTCGTCGCCCGCGCGAGATCCTCGGCCTTTTCCGGCGGCGGAAGCGGAATGTGCAGGTAGGCCGCAGCCGCCACGACCATGCGTGTGACGTGGTCGCGCGTCACGATGAGATCCGGGCGGAAAGGATTCCACGAGATCAGCGAGCGGTTCATGGTTTCGTCGGCGCCGGCTACGGCGCTTAGCGTTTGGAGCTGTGAAACGTCGACGCAATGGTAATCGGTCATGTAGTACTCGATCGAGGGCTTGAGGTAGGCCAGCACGAGTTCGGTCCACGCGAAGGTTTGCAGGCTGTTGTAGAGCTGCTGGATGTCGCCGCAACCACCCGGTGTCGTCTCGCGGATGTTCTCCGCAGCGTTCGTTGCGTCGTATGCATCGACGACGAGTCCGAGGCGACGCTGGAAATCGGCGACCGTTTCGTCGCGCGCGGGCTCGGCCGCGCGCAGCGCCGCTTGCGCCGTCGCAAGTTTTGTATCGACGTCGCTACAAGCGGCGCGCGCTCTCGAAGGCATCGCGACGACGGCCAGCGCAAGCACGACGGCCGCGCACGCCAAGCGCAAAATCCCGGCTAGGTTCAAGCTCCGTCCCCGATTGCCACGACCATCTCGATCTCGACTGCAATATCGAACGGGAGTTCCGCCATCCCGACCGCGCTGCGCGCGTGCGAGCCGATCTCTTCGCCGAACACTTCGATCAATAACTCCGAGCAGCCATCGATCACGGCCGGCGTTTGGTTGAATCCCGGCGCGCAGTTCACCATCCCGAAAACCTTCAGTATCGAGCGCACGCGGTCGAGCGACCCGATCTCGCCGCGCAGCGAGGCAAGCATCTGCAGCCCCGTCAGCCGCGCTGCGCGGCGCGCCTCCTCCATCGTCACGTTTGCGCCAACCTTGCCGCGCACGAGGTTGCCGGCGCCCAGTTCCGTCGCGCCCGCCTCGACCGGCCCATGCCCGGACACGAAAACAAGATCGCCGTGCCGCTTGCAACGCAGATATAAACCGGCCGCCGGTAACAGTTGCGGTAAGTCGATCCCCAACTCGTAAAGCCGCTGCTCCGTGCTCATGCTTAGGCCGGCCAGGTCGATTCGGCGCGGCGCCTAGCGCGCAAAAGGATCCTCGATGCGAACTCCCGCAATGATCTGGCCGGCGTTGAGATCTTCGGAAAGGAGCCTGGTCGCGCCGGACTCAGCGGCGGATGCAATGATGAGCGCGTCCCAAAATCCCAGTTTCGCTTGGTCCTCGATTCGGAAAGCCGCTGCAATCTGAGCCGGCGTCATATCGACGCACCAGGTCATATAGGTGCTGACCACGAGGCGCGCGTCCTCCTTTGGAAGAGGCGTTGCGATTTTACGCGTCACCGTAACGTAAAATTCTTGGAGTACCTGCGGGCTTAGCAGGCCCGTTCCATCCTCCCACAACTCACGCAACGCGTCCCGTGCGACTCGCTGCTTGAGCACGGCGTCGACGTCATGAGCGTAAACGAGAACGTTTGTATCGACGAACGTCTTATCGCTCATGGAGTGCGGTTCGATCCGCTCGGTGTGTGCCGCCGAGATGAAAGCCACGCTCGAGGAGCATCATCGCTTGGCGCTTTGCCCGTTCGTAGGACTCGTCTTCGCCGACCAAGGCCTCGATCTGGGCGGCAACCAGGGCGCTGATCGAAGTTGAACGGCGAGCCGCCAGCACTTTTGCCTTTCGGACCGTGTCGCGATCCATGCTGATCGTCAGGTTCTGCTTCACGTATTTACGTGTAGCACGTACTTTACGTGACGTCAAGGCGATGTTGCAATGAGTCTATCAAGCTCGAGCCAAAAAAGAAGATCCGGTGAAGCGAAGTTCATCGGATCTGAATTGGTTGCGGGGGCGAGATTTGAACTCGCGACCTTCGGGTTATGAGCCCGACGAGCTACCGGACTGCTCCACCCCGCGATGGGCGAACCACAGTATATCGGGACGGTCGGAGCCCGTCAAATAGGAAATGCCTCTCTCGCCGCCGAGCCCCACGACGCGCGCTTCCAGATCGAATGCCCGCGCCCATGTCACCCCGAGCTTGTCGAGGGGCCGCACTCCGTTGGTCCTTCGACTGCGCGCCTTCGGCGCTTCGCTCAGGATGACAGGGGGGGGAGGGGGCGGAACGGGGGGGCGATGGGCGAGCTTGGGGCGTTTGTGCGCGCGCTTCCGAAGGTTCAGTTGCACTGCCACTTGGAGGGGACCATTGAGGCGGGGACGTTCCGCGAGCTTGCGGGGCTGCGGGGGGTCGAGAGCGCTCGCGCGACGGGTCCGCTCGAGGCGACCTACGCGTTCGCGACGTTCGGCGAGTTTCTGCTGACCTTCGCCGAGGTCTGCAAGGCGCTGCGGCGACCGGAAGATTACGCGCGGGTCGCGCGCGAGTACGTCGCGAGCGCCCAAACGCAGAACGTGCGCTATGCGGAGCTTTTCATCTCGCCCTCCGTTTGGACGTTCTTCCACCCCGGCCTCGACGTCTCGGCAACGGTACGAGCGATGCGCGACGCGTTCGAGGCGGCCCGGCCGGACGGCCCCCAGGTCGTGCTGATCTGCGACTTGACCCGGAACTTCGGGGTCGAACGCGCCTTCGAAACGGCCCGGCTCGCGGTGCGCCTTGCGCAGGCAGATCTTGGGATCGTCGGCATCGGGCTCGGGGGCGACGAAGCGAATTTCCCGCCGGCCCTCTACGCCGAGCCGTTCGCGTACGCTCGGGCCCACGGGCTTCGCACGGTTGCGCACGCGGGCGAAGCGGCCGGCGCCTCGAGCGTTCGCGACGCGGTTGAGATTCTCGGGGCGGAGCGGATCGGCCACGGCGTTCGCGCGCTCGAAGACCCGGCGGTCGTCGCGCTGTTGGCCGAGCGCGAGGTGGCGCTCGAACTCTGTCCGACCTCGAACCGCCTGACCGGCGCCGTCCCGGCCGGAGCGCCCCACCCGATCGCTGAGCTCGATCGGCGTGGCGTGCGCTGCACGATCGATGCGGACGACCCGGCACTCTTCTCGACCACGCTAGAACGCGAGTACGAACTCGTCGGCGCCCAATGCGGCCGCGCGAGCCTCGTGCGGTTCGCCCGGAACGCGATCGACGCGAGCTTCGCGAGCACCGGGCGCAAGGCGGCCCTGCGCGCGGCTTTTGAGGTCGCGGCCGGCGGCCTGGAAACAACTCGCCCGTAGCGAAGGTTACGGGACATATGCCCGGACACACGCACTTTGACGAGTCGACCGAGGAGTATCTCGAGGCGATCTACCGCCTCGAACGGGAAGGCTCGGGCGTTTCCACGTCTGCGCTCGCCTCGGAACTCGGGGTCGCCCCCGCCTCCGTCTCGGGCATGTTAAAGAAGCTCGCCGGAGACGGCTACATCGAACACCACGCCCGCGGCGAAGCGAAGCTGACCCAAAAGGGGCTCGCGGTCGGGGTGCGCGTGCTGCGGCGGCATCGGCTCGCAGAACGTCTGTTGACCGACATCCTCGGCATGGATTGGGACGAGGTGCACGCCGACGCATGCATGCTCGAGCACGCGATCTCGGCCCGGGTCGAGGAGCGGCTGATCGCGGTTCTCGGCAACCCGAAGACGTGCCCGCACGGCCATCCGATTCCGCCGAGCGATCTTTCCGATCCCGAATGGCCCGGCTTTCCGCTCGCGCAGTTGGAGGTGGGCGCCGACGCGCGCGTGCACGGCGTGACCGAAGAGGTTCCCGAGATGCTGCGCTATCTTGGATCGATCGGTTTGCGTCCCGGCGCCGATGTGAAATTGTTGGAGAAGGCGCCGCTCGGTGGACCCGTCACCGTGCGCGTCGGCGGCGAGCGGCAGCACGCGATCTCGCTCGAACTCGCACGCATGGTCATCGTCTTACCGAGCGACTCTCTAGATACTGTCGAATTCGCAACCGCGTAAGTGCGGCCGAAGCATCTTGCGTGTTCGCTCGACGATTCGCACCGCTTCGACGCCGAGCGGCCGGCGACGACGTGCCCGCACGACGGGGCGCCGCTGCTCGTGCGCTATCCGCGCATTGCGCTGGACCGCAGCGCTCTGGCAGCGCGAACGGCGTCGATGTGGCGTTATCGCGAGGCGCTTCCGCTCGACGACAATGAAGAACCGGTGACGCTCGGGGAAGGCGGCACGCCGCTCGTTCGCGTCGCGCGTCTCGAGCGCGAACTCAAACTCGAAGCGCCGCTGTACGTGAAGGACGAATCGCGCAACCCGACCGCTTCGTTCAAGTCCCGCGGCATGTCCGCAGCGGTGACACGCGCGAAGAAGCACGGGGCGACCGAACTCGTCGCGCCCAGCGCCGGAAATGCGGGCGGCGCGCTTGCGGCCTACGGCGCGCGCGCGGGGATCGACGTGACGGTCTTCTTGCCGCGCGACACGCCGCCGACCTTGATCGAGGAATGCGCGACCTACGGAGCGCGTGTCGAACTCGTCGACGGGCTCATCGACGAGGCGGGAAAGCGTGCCGCGGCGCACGCGCGCACGAACGGGGCTTTTAATCTCGCAACGTTGCGCGAACCGTATCGGATCGAAGGCAAGAAGACGATGGCCTTCGAGCTTGTCGAGACGCTCGGCAGCGTCCCGGGAACGATCGTCTACCCGACGGGCGGCGGAACGGGGCTCGTCGGCATGTGGAAAGGTTTCGACGAACTGCAGGAAGCCGGCTGGATCGGTGCGGAGCGACCGCAGATGATCGCGGTGCAAGCCGAGGGATGCGCGCCGATCGTTCGCGCGTTCGCAAGCGGCGCAGAGACTGCCGAGCCGTGGGAGGGCGCTTCGACGGCCGCGTGGGGCTTACGCGTCCCGGCGGCGCTCGGCGATCGGCTGATGCTGCAGGCGCTACGCGCGTCCAGCGGCACGGCGCTTGCGGTCGGCGAGCGCGAGATGCGCGATGAGATGCACGCGCTGCGCGCGCGGGAGGGGATCGACGCAGGCGAAGAAGGCGGCGCGGCGCTCGCGGCGCTACGCGCGCTCGTCGCGAGCGGCCGGGCGCTTCCGGGCCCGGTCGTCCTGTTCAACACGGGCAGCGCCCTCAAGTACGGACCGCGAAGCGCCGGAGCGTCGTGACGCGCTCGGCCGTCACGCGATTGCTCGTGCTCGCAAACGTCATCGTCTACATTTGGGAAGTCGCTACGGGCACCGATTTCAACAACAACGAGAGCCTCTTAAGGCACGGCGCGCTGCTCGGGACGCTCGTGCTGCAGCAGGGCCAGTGGTGGCGCGTGATTACCGGCGCGTTCGAGCATGCGGGCCTCGCGCACATCGGGCTCAACATGTTCGCGCTGTACCAACTCGGCATGTTCGTCGAATCGGTCCTCGGGCCGTGGCGGATGCTTGCGATTTATACGATCGCGCTGTTCGGCGGGGGCTACGCTGTCGTGTTTTTCTCGCCGAACGACATCACGGTCGGCGCGAGCGGCGCGATCTTCGGCCTCTTCGGCGCGCTGATCGCGATCGGCGTCCGGCTCGGAGCGCGCGGCCGCTCGCTGATCGCGCAGACGCTACCGATTCTTCTGATCAATCTCGTCTTTACGTTTGCGGTTCCGTTCATCTCGAAAGCGGGTCACGTCGGCGGGCTGATTAGCGGTTTCGTCGCGGGGCTCGTGCTCTTCGCGATGCGCCAGCAGCCGGCCGCACCGGTCGCCGTCGATACCGCGACCGGCGAACACACGGAGGCGGAGTACCTCCCGCCCGAGGGCGCGGCCTAGTGTCCGCGGCGCCGGTCGACTCGATCGAGGCACTTTTCTCGCCACACGGGCCGATCGCGCGCGCCCTTCCCGGCTTCGAACCGCGGCCCGGTCAGCTGCAGATGTCGAAGCTGGTCGAACGGGGATTTCTCGAGAGCGCGCACACGATCGTCGAAGCCGGTACCGGCGTCGGCAAGTCGCTTGCGTATCTCGTGCCGGCGATTCGCAGCGGGAAGAAGGTCGTCGTTTCGACCGCGACGATCGCGCTCCAGGAACAGCTCGTGCGCAAGGACATTCCGCTCGTCGTGCGCGCCCTGGGCGTTCCGGTGCGCATCGAACTGCTCAAGGGCCGCAATCACTATCTGTGCCGTTCGAAGCTCGACCGCATGCGTGCCGAGCGTCTGATCGCACAAAGCGCGACGATGGAAGCGGTCTGGACGTGGGCCGACCGCACGCAGACGGGCGACCGTGCGGAGCTTGGGTTCGTGCCGCCCGCGCTCGAATGGGAAGCGCTCGATGCGGACGCCGACGATTGCATCGGCGAATTCTGCGAGCGCTTCAAGGACTGCTATTTCTTCGAGCGGCGCGACGCCGCGCGCTATGCCGACATCGTCGTCGTCAACCACGCATTGTTCTTCCTCGACCTCGCGCTCGGCGGCACCCTCCTGCCGTCGTACGACTACGCGATCCTCGATGAAGCCCATCAATGCGAGCAGTGGGCTTCGGCCGCGTTGACGGCGACGCTCTCGACGTCGAGCGTGAACCGCGTGATGCGCCGCCTTCACCGCGAGTATCACGTCCCGGCCGAATGCGACGCGCAGATCGACGAGAGCATGCGCGGTCTCGTACAGACGCTGGCCCGCGTTCCAGGCGAGCGCTACCCGCTCGCGGCGAACGACGCCGCGCAGGAAGCGCTCGGGGCGGTGCAAGCGGGTTTCTACCGGCTCGAGAATTGGCTGCACGCAAACTGGCAGGCTGCGCTCAAGCGGCCGCCCGACAACGTTGCGGAAGCCGAGCGCCGGCGCGACCTCGCGATGCGCGGCGTGCTCGCCCACGTCGCGACGATCGAGCGGATGGGATTACCCGAGGAGGACGCGATCAGTTGGGTCGAGCGGTCCGAAGGAGGGGCGCGCTACGAAGTCCACTCGGCGCCGTTCAATGTCGCCGAGTACTTGCGCGCGGCGCTCTTCGCGCGCACGCAAAGCGTCGTGTTGACGAGCGCGACGATCGCAACCGGCAATTCCTTCAAATTTCTGCGCGGCGCCCTCGGCGTCGACGAAGCGCAAGAGTACGTCGCACCGTCGCCGTTCGATTATCGCACGCAGGCCTGCCTGTTCGTCGCGCCGCCCGATTGCAATCCGAAAGATCCGCGTTTCGCCCGCCGCGTCGCGCCGCTCGTCGAAGAGATCTTGGACATTACGAGCGGCCGCGCATTCGTGCTGTTTACGTCGTATGCGCGCCTGCACGAGGTCTACGACGCCGTGCGCGAGCGCGTGCCGTATCCGATGAAGCTGCAAGGCGAGCTGCCGCGCGCGCATCTGCTCGATTGGTTCCGCCGTACGAGCAACGCGGTACTTTTCGGGACGAATACGTTTTGGGAGGGAATTGACGTCGTCGGTGCGGCGCTCTCGTGCGTGATCGTCGACCGACTGCCCTTTCCGTCGCCCTCGGACCCGATCGTTGCCGCTCGGTTGGCTGCGCTCGAGGCCGAAGGCCGGTCGAGCTTCGAGGAATATATGATTCCGTCGGCCATCGTCCGGCTCAAGCAAGGATTCGGGCGCCTCATCCGCTCGAAAAGCGATCGCGGGCTCATCGTTTTGCTTGACGGGCGCGCCGTTTCGATGCGCTATGGCGCAACGATCGTCGCTTCATTGCCTCC
>Ga0302326_10025439_pt1 | contig 12006 bp, 11 predicted proteins | sample Palsa_T0_3_FD_202264 | JGI IMG/M metagenome (GOLD analysis project Ga0302326, IMG submission 202264) | Peat permafrost microbial communities from Stordalen Mire near Abisko, Sweden - Palsa_T0_3 | ecosystem: Environmental > Terrestrial > Soil > Palsa > Peat permafrost | place: Sweden: Abisko... | reverse complement strand
ACGCGTTGGCCGATTCTTCCGAATCCGACGATGCCCAGCGTCTTGCCCCAAACGTCGCTGCCTAGAAGCTGATCTAGTTCCCATCCGGGCCACCTGCCGCCGCGCACCCAGGTGTCTCCCTCAATCAACCGGCGGGCTACCGCCATCAGCAGAGTCCATGTGAAATCGGCTGTCGTTTCATCGAGCACGCCCGGCGTGTTCGTGGCGATTACTTTGTGGCGCGTACAGGCGGGAACATCGATGTTGTCGTAGCCTACGGAAACCGTCGCGGCCACTCGGAGTTTCGGCGCTGCGGCCAACAACTCATCGTCGACCTTCTCTGTGAGCAGGCAGACTAGCGCATCTTTATCGGCCACCCGGCTGAGCAGCTCCGTGCGGCTGATTCGCTGCGGATTCGTCCAATACTCGGCGTCGAACGTGTCGTCAAGGATCGCGCGCGCCGCGGGGAATAACGGATTCGTCACCAGAACCCTGGGCTTGCTCACGCCATCCTCCGAAAATAATTTGCGCGCAGGCCCAGTAGAATAGCATCGCGGGCGGAGATCGGCGGACAACAACGATGACAGCCGACGGACAAGTGGAACCTTTCCGCTGACGCGACGTTGACGCCCGCTGCTGCCCCGACTATAGTGCCGGAAGGCGCGCGCATGCAGGGGGCCGCATGCCGCTCCGACACTATGGATTCGCGACTTCTCCATGACTTGAACGCCGCACTCCCGCGTGACGGCGCCCAACAGAGCGTCCTACACGAGCCGGAAGATCTGATGCTCTACGAGTACGACGGTTCCGTGGAGCTGGCGCGGCCCGACGGCGTCGTCTTCCCGCGCACCGCCACCCAGGTCGTCGAAATCGTAAAGATCGCCAACCGCCACAACGTGTCCCTGATCGGCCGCGGCGCAGGCACGGGACTTTCCGGCGGAGCGCTCGCACGCCGCGGAGGCATCATCGTATCCTTCGCGCGCATGAACCAAATTCTGGAGGTCGATACCGCGAACCAGCGCGCTCGCGTGCAGCCGGGAGTCGTGAATGCGGACCTGAGCCTGGCCGTCGAACATCTGGGTTTGCATTTTGCGCCGGACCCGTCGAGCCAAAAGGCCTGCACCATCGGCGGGAACGTATCTGAGAATGCCGGCGGCCCGCACACGCTGGCCTACGGCGTCACCACTAATCACGTGCTGGCTATCGAAGTTGTGCTGCCTACCGGCGAGATCGTCCATCTCGGAAGTTCGGCTCTCGATCCGCCCGGCTACGACTTGGCCGGACTTTTCGTCGGCTCGGAAGGGACTTTCGGTCTGATCACGGAAATTACCGTCAAGCTCACGCGCCTGCCGGAAACCATTAAGACATTGCTTGCGGCGTTCGATTCGGTGGACGATGCCACGGAGACGGTGGTGGAAATTACGGCGCGCGGAATTACTCCGGCGGCCTGCGAGATGATGGACGGCTGGACCATTCGCGCCGTCGAAGACTACGTCCACGCCGGATTTCCGCTGGACTCCGCCGCCATCCTCTTGATCGAAGTGGACGGATTACAGGAAGCGGCCGAGTCGCAAGCGGCCCAGGTGGCGGAGGTCTGCCGGCTTCATCGGGCGCGAGAAGTGCGCGTCGCAAAGGACTCGCGCGAACGTGATCTGCTATGGAAAGGTCGCAAGAACGCGTTCGGTGCTGTGGGACGGCTGTCGCCGACTTATTACACGCAGGACGGCGTTATCCCTCGCACCAAGCTGCCGCAGACTCTGCGCCGCATCAGTGATATCGGCCGCCAGTACGGATTCGAAATCGGCAATATTTTTCACGCCGGCGACGGCAATCTGCATCCCATAATTCTTTTTGACGCGCGCGACAAACAACAGTTCCAGAACGCCGTCGCCGCTGCGGGGGACATCATCGCGTTCTGCGTGGAGGTGGGCGGCGCGATCACCGGCGAACATGGCGTGGGCATGGAAAAGGATCACCTCATGCCGCTGCTTTTTTCCGAGGCGGATATGGCGCTGATGCAGCGAGTGCGCGACGCGTTCAATCCCGCGCAGATGCTCAATCCCGGCAAGATTTTCCCTTCGAAGAGCTGCGGCGAGATTCATGTACGACCTCAACACACTGGCTCCGGTTCCCGTTCCCGTGCCTGATCCGCAATCAGCCACGGCGGCTGTTTCCGTTGCGTCTCGTCTCGGGGAGATCCTGGGAGCAGCAAACGTTTTTACCGATCCTGCGGATCTTTCTTCTTTTGCTATCGAAGGCACGGTTCCCGCAGCTGTGGCGCGGCCGCGCGCGGCGGAAGAAGTTGCCGCCCTCGTCAAGTTTGCCGCCGCCGAAAAGCTGGCCATTGTGCCGTGCGGGGCGCGAACCAAGATGTCCATGGGGATGCCGCCGCGCCAATACGACATCGCCGTGGACATGACGCGAATCAATCGCATCCTCGCCTACGACCCGGACGATCTGACCCTCAGCGTCGAGCCGGGCCTGCCGCTGCGAGAGTTGGCCGCGGCGCTCACGCAGCGCCACCAGTTTCTCCCGCTGGCCGTGCCTTTCTTCGACCGCGCCACGATCGGCGGCACGATCGCTTCGGGCGTGGACTCGCCGCTGCGGCAGTTTTACGGCACGGCGCGCGACTACACGCTGGGCATGGAATTTGTAACTGGCGATGGCGCGCTGGTAAAAAGCGGCGGGCGCGTGGTGAAAAATGTCTCGGGCTACGACATGCACAAGCTGATGATCGGGTCGTTCGGCACGCTGGGCATAATCACGAAGATCAATTTGCGCACGTTTCCGCTGCCTGAGATGACGCGAACTTATCTCGCGACCTTCGATGACGCGGCGGGCGCTTGCGAATTTCGCCACGCGATCGCACGATCGTTTCTGCGTCCGCAGAGCCTTGAGATTATTGCGGCCGGCGGCGCTCCATCGGCCGCGCATCTACTGGCGCCATTCGCTAGCGAGCGAGATTGGTGCGTCGTTATCTCCGTGGCGGGCAACGCGCTGGTTCTCGGGCGCTCGCGGCGCGAACTCGAATCCATGTCGCGACAAGGCGAGCATCCGGCGCGCGACTTCACCGAGCTGGCGCCTGCCGATGAGCGGAAGATATTGCCGCTCCTCCGGGAATTTCCCGGCGGGGCTCCACGGAGCAATCTACCTTCCGCGCTTCTCAAGATCAGCGCGCTCCCCAGCGATTTGCAAGTCGTCGCCGAAGCTATTTCCCGACTTGCCGCGGAACAGCAAGTCTCTTGGACCCTGCTCATGCGGGGAGTGGGCATCGTCTATCTATCGCTCGCCGCTGCCGATGCGAGCGCCGAATCCTCGCTGCGTCTTGCGGCCGCGTGCGATGCGATTTCTTCGCGCTGCAATGGCCGGCAGTGGGATAGCGCCGCGTTCCTCTGGCGTTCGAGAGAAAGCGGAAGCAAGACGAACGCATGGGCGCCGGTACGGGACGACATCTCTCTCATTCACAGACTCAAAAACACTTTCGATCCGGCAAACATCTTCGCTCCCGGCCGCTTCGTGGGGGGCGTCTGACGATGGCTGGCAGCCCGAGCAGTTTTTCCGCAGTCGACAAACCCGAATATGCGGATTACTCCCGCTGCGTTCACTGCGGCCTGTGCCTGAACCAGTGCCCCACCTACCGGCTGTGGAACCAGGAAGCCGATTCGCCGCGCGGCCGCATTCGGCAGATGGCTCTGGTCGATCAGGGACAACTGGCCATCGGGGATTCCTTCGTCGCACACATCGATCGCTGCCTCGATTGCCGCGCTTGCGAGACGGCCTGCCCGTCGGGGGTCGAATACGGCAAGCTGGTTGAAGCGGCGCGCGCGCAGATTGAACAGAAGTACAAGCGCCCGCTCGCTTCTCGTCTGGCTCGCAACCTGGTCTATCGGCGGCTGCTTCCCTACCCCAAGCGCATCGCCAAGGCGGCGAGCTTCCTGCGCTTTACGCAGCGCTCCGGCCTCGCATCTTTCGCGCGCGTCACCGGGATTCTACGCCTGCTAGGATTGCGCGACCGCGAGCGGCTGATGCCCAAGGTCGATTCCGAATTCTTTTCCAGCGCGCTTGGAGAAACTTTTCCGGCGCGCGGCCTGCGCCGCGCCCGTGTGGCCTTCTTCGCCGGATGCGTCGCGCAGGTCACTTTCAGCGATCTCAATCGCGCGACGATTCGAGTGCTGCAGGCGAACGGCTGCGAGGTGGTCGTGCCCGCGGGTCAGCTCTGCTGCGGCGCGCTTCCCGCTCACGCCGGAGTCCGCGATGTCGCCCGCAGCCTGGCTCGCGCGAATATGCGGGCCATTGCGTCCTCCGATTTCGACGCCATCATCACCAACGCGGCCGGCTGCGGTTCGACGCTCAAGGAGTACGCGCACTTGTTTCCCGCGGGCGATCCAATCCATCAGGCTGCGGCTGACTTTTCGGCGAAAATGCGCGACGTTACGGAATTTCTCGCGATACTGGGATTGAGCGCACCGCTTCGCCCGCTGCCGCTGCGCGTCACCTATCAGGATTCCTGCCATCTGCTGCACGGCCAGAAAGTCCGCGAGGCGCCGCGAACGCTGATTCGCTCCATACCAGGAGTAGAATTGATCGAAATGCCGCTCGCGGACCAATGCTGCGGCTCAGCCGGCGTCTACAACGTCACGGAGACGAAAACCTCGCTCGAGTTGTTAGCCCTGAAGATGGTTTCCGTGGCGCAGACCAAATCGCAGGTGATTGTGACGGCCAATCCCGGTTGCATCCTGCAGCTGCGAGCCGGAGTCGCTGGCCGCCGCACCGGTCAGGAAGTGCTGCACGTGGTCGAGCTGCTCGACCGCGCCGCTACCCCGGCCTAGCTTTTACCGCAGCACGTGCCTGCGCCGCGCAAAGACCGCACCCTTGTATAAGGCGCAAGGATGCGGCACCCACAACGTAATCTTAATTTCATCGCAGAGGCTACCGCATTCTTGTGTCAGCTGGACGCCTTTTTCGGATCTCGGATTCGCATCTTATGTGGAGGGCGCTTCCAAAGCTTCAAGTCGCTCGGCTTTGGAAACGGTCGCGGGAGTCGGTCGTCATAAAACACGATTTCGAGGGAACTGATAAAACCATCCCGGGGAAATAGAAGTACATCCACCGCATCGTCATAAGCCTCTATCGGGACCGTATTTTCTCCAGCTGCTTTGGCTGCCGACGATCCCCAAACTGGCGGACTTACAGTGCCACATCCGCACTCGCATGCCCCCTCAACAGAAACGGAAGCTAATTGCAGCCTGAGACTTTCGCATTCAGGAAAATCAGCCGAGAGCAGGAATTCCAAAAGCACACGTTCTTCCTCACTGAGCGGTCGAGGTTCGATCAACAGCATGGGGCGGTAGCTCCCTCTTACTTTTCTCCCACGAGATACCGGCAGCCCTGCGGTCCCATCTGCGCCGAATGGACGGCTCCCGCCGGAACGTCGCAGCGTTCGCCCACGCGATAGGTTTGCGATTTTCCGCGCATGGTCAGCGTCATTTCGCCGTCGAGAATGATGTGCGCCGTTAGCCCGGCGTGCGTATGGTCCGGATAGTAGGTCCGGGGCGCGTCTTGCCATACGAAGGCGTGTCCGAACCCCTCGGATTCGAGCTGCTTGCGCAGCTGAGTCTCGTCAGGCGTCGCCATAGATATTTCGTGAGCGGATTATAGCAGTGGCGGGTTTCAAACCCGCCTCTACGTGCGATAAGAAACGGAAGCGTGCCGCCGAGTGTGGTCGTTTTATCGCCAAGCACGATTGCCGGGCACGGCATGCCGTGCCCCTACGGAAGCGTGGCACGGTGGACTCAGGATGATGGGGACGCGTGGTTTTATAGCGGCGGCGTGAAGAGGGGAGAAAAGCTTGCGGGCCGGTGTGGGGATGTGGCGTCCGGCCCGCAAGTGGCGTGGTACAACCTCGAACAAGGAAGACGGCCCTTGCCGCGCTACTGCACGGGCGGCTGGCCGAGGCTCTGCCCCAAACCGCGCCCGGGTCTTCCTTGTGTAACTGTAAAATCCGCTGGCACCTGAAACAGTGAAGCATCCGGCTCCGCGCGCTGGATGTTGCTCAGCGTGAAAACCGTTTCGCCCGTGCGCGGATCGCTTCGCCTGGTCATCACCACCGTCTGCAGATCGCTCGAATACCACCGCTCCGTGGTGATCACGATGGGCTTTTCGTTTCCGATGGCTCCGGCCGGGATGGTGCGCGTGTAACGAGTGCCCTCCGCTACCAGTCCGCTGATGGTCTGCGAGCCCAGGGGCGTGGTGACCACATTGTTCCGGTCTTCTCGCGCTCCATTTTTATTCTTTCGCCCCGATCTTTGCGGCAGCTTCTGCGCGGTTTTCAGATCCGGCTGCAAGGCATAGCTGGCGCCCGCGACAACATCGTTAATCAACACGAAGTGTGGGGCCGCATTGCCCGAGGCTGCCCATGGACCGATCGACTTCAGAGTCACGTCTCGGCGTGTGCGGCCCTGGCTATCGCGCGCGACCGTTCCGGTCGTCGTTCGCTGGATTTGATTGCCGTCGGGCAAAGTCTGCGATGTCTGCGTGGAGATGGTCGCGCTATAGGGCGCGCCGGCAACGACCTTATCGTTGAATCCGGCGGCAAAACCCTGCACTCCAATGGCATCAGGTGGCGGGCCAAATCCATGGGGAGGTGGAGGCGGCCCTTGTGCCGCGGCAGCTCCGCACGCAAGGGCCAGCGCCACCATCAATCTGCTCGCCGTTTTTCCAGTGAATCCCATTCCACGTCTCATGTGCACCGTCACTCCTGGATGTCTTGCGAAACGAGCCGAATGGCCTCAGGGGTCCCGTCTTCACTGACCACAATCTCCACCGGGACCGACTCCGTGCTGCTCAAATCGCCCACCGGGAAACCTAGCGATGCCAGCTCCGAACGCGGCAGCACGGCGCGCACGATGGCATCGTCTTCCATGGCCCTGCCGTCACCGGCAGAGGGCAAGCGAATAAATCGGTTCTCGCTCTCGTTCTCCGCCACCGCCACCTCCGCGTACGTTTGCTGCGGGCTGGCGCCGGTGCCGGACCCGCCGCCGTTTCCCTCGATAGCTGGCCGCGTCTCGATGGACGCCGGCGCGAAATGCCGCAACGCCCAGCCGGTCGAAAACAACACTATCGCTGCCGCCGCTACAGCGGCGGCCTGCCACGCCACGCTCCGCCGCGTGGCACCTGTTTTTGCGGCGCGAAACTCAGCCACAAGCGCCGTCTCGATCCGTCCACGAGCCAAATCACCAGGGCGATCAGCCCTTTGATCCGCGGCCACCATCCGAAGAGCGGAATCCAGCCGCTCGACATCGGTCAACAGCTGTGCACACCGCCCGCATGACTCCGCATGAGCCAGGGCCTCGTCACGGACGTCAGGGTCAAGCCCTCTGCGGCGGCCCAAATCGTGAACGAGCTGTTCAAATTGGAGACAGTCCATAGCCTTCGATCCTTCAGTTATTGGCGCTCACTTCTTCAGTCATTCACCGCTTGCGTTCGCCGCACGGGCGTCTCGCTCAGCTTTTCGAGCAGGATGGCGCGCGCACGATGCAACCGCGACCGTACGGTTCCGATCGGGCATTTCAACGCCGCCGCCGCTTCCTCGTAACTCATTTCTTCCAGATCGCACAGCACCACCGCCTCGCGATACTTTTCCGGCAGCGTTGCCACCGCCCGGCGCAGTCGGTTTGCGGCTTCCGCTGTCGACAGATCGCCAAATCCACCGGTGGGTTCAGCGCCTGCGCCTCTGTGTGTGAAAGGCAAGCCAGACCTGCGGCCCGGGCCGTACGGACTGTGCCCGGCAATCTCGATTGTTTCCGGTTCGTCGTCGCCCCAAGTCGCCAGCCTGCGGTCTTGCTCCCAACGCTTCCTCAGATGGTTACGGGCGATGCCGATCAGAAATCCAGCCAATGCGCCCTGCGCGGGATCAAACCGCTTCGCGTCGCGAATCAGAGCCATGAAGACTTCTTGTGTGACGTCCTCGGCTATTCCGCGATTTCCGCTCATATGCAGGGCATAGCGATAAACCGCTGGGTGCCGGCGGCGGTACAGCGACACAAAAGCTTCCTCGTCGCCAGCCAGCATACGAGCCAACAGCGCGTCATCGCCGATTTCCGTGACCTTCGTCATTTCAGGTTCGCCCATCAGGTCATGGGCTCGGCCGCGGCTCTCAATGTGGGTTCCGGCACAGAGGCTCTCCAGTTCCAGTATTTTCGGATGCGCCAGATCGCAAGACGGGTACAGGTACCGCACAGGTACACTTGACCCCCGGCTCGCTCTCCCATAAGGTATGTCCGGCAATTCCAGGCACCGATTCGACATTGGGTTCGATGTCAGGTGATATGGGGCGCGCGGGGCCGTCTGAGCCGCGCACAAGCTGGGAGGAAAACATGCAGGAATTCGATCCGCACGTTTTGGAAGAGAAGGCCGTTCCCCCGCCGCCGGAATTCAGCCAACGCGCGCACGTCAAGTCCCTGGCTGAATACCGCGAGATATACGACCGCGCCCAGCGGGATCCCGAGGCGTTCTGGACCGAGCAAGCCAAGCTCCTCGATTGGTTCGACGCGCCCAAGCGGACGCTGGAGTGGAATCTGCCGCACGCCAAGTGGTTCGTGGGCGGCAAACTCAACGTCTCCTACAATTGTGTGGATCGACACCTGGCCAAGAATGCCGCACGGCCCGCGCTTCTCTGGGAAGCCGAAGACGGTTCGACCGTTCGCCTTACGTATGCCCAACTGCATGAGCGCGTCTGCCGCTTCGCGAACGCGCTGAAATCATTGGGGGTAAACGTGGGCGATGGCGTTGCGATCTACATGCCCATGATCCCGGAGCTACCCATTGCCATGCTGGCCTGCGCGCGGATCGGCGCCGTTCACTCTGTGGTTTTTGGCGGCTTCAGCGCCACCGCGCTCGGTGATCGCATCGCCGATGCAAAGTCGAAGATTTTGGTCACCGCCGACGGCGGCTACCGCCGTGGCAAGGTCGTTCCGCTGAAGGACACTGCCGACGCGGCGCTGAAGAATTGCCCCACTATTGAGAAGTCCATTGTCGTCCGTCGAACGGGTGCAACTGTTGCCTGGCGAGAGGGCCGCGATCTGTGGTGGCACGATCTCGAGGCCAAAGCCTCCAAGGATTGCCCCGCCGAGCCGCTCGATTCCGAGCATCCGCTATACATTCTCTATACCAGCGGCACCACAGGAAAACCGAAAGGCGTGCTGCACACTTCCGCCGGTTATCTCCTGCAATGCACGTGGACTACCCGGCTGGTCTTCGACCTTCGTGATACCGACGTTTATTGGTGCACGGCGGACATCGGTTGGGTCACCGGCCACAGCTATATCGTCTACGGCCCGCTCTCGAACGGCGCCACCATGGTCATGTATGAAGGCGCGCCCGATCAGCCGCGCAAAGACCGCTTCTGGGAGATCGTCGAGCGCTACAAGGTCACCATCTTCTATAGCTCTGCTACGGCCGTGCGGGCTTTCATGTCCTGGGGGATGGACTGGATCAACCAGCACGACATCTCGAGCTTGCGCGTGCTGGGAACGGTGGGAGAACCGATTAATCCCGCCGCTTGGAAATGGTATTACCAGGCAATCGGCAAGAATCGTTGCCCTATCGTGGACACCTGGTGGCAAACCGAAACCGGGTCGATCATGATCTCGCCGCTGCCCGGCGCTACTCCTACCAAACCCGGGTCGGCAACGCTTCCGCTACCCGGCATTATTGCCAAGGTCGTCAATCTGAAGGGCGAACCCGTTCCTCCCGGCGAGACCGGCTATCTGACGATTCAGAAGCCGTGGCCTTCCATGCTGCGAACCATCTACGGCGACGACGAGCGCTTCGCACGCGAATACTGGCAGAAAATTCTCGGTGTCTACTTCGCCGGCGACGCCGCCCAGTGCGACAAGGACGGCTACATCTGGGTGCTCGGGCGCGTGGACGACGTCATCAAGGTAGCCGGCCATCGCCTCAGCTCGATGGAAATCGAGAGCGCGCTGGTCAGCCACCCCTCGGTGGCGGAGGCCGCCGTGGTTGCTCGTCCCGACGAAATCAAGGGCGAGGCTATCGTTTGCTTCGTCACCTTGCGATCCGGGTATACCCACTCTCAAGAGCTGCGTGCCGCGCTGATGGATCACGTGGCGGCTACCATCGGCACCATCGCCCGTCCAGCCGACGTCCGCTTCTGCGAATTGCTGCCCAAAACGCGCAGCGGCAAAATCATGCGCCGGCTTCTGCGCGAGCTGGCCGACAAGGGAGGGATTTCCGGGGATACCACGACGCTCGAAGACATGAACGTGATCGAACGCCTGGCTGCCGCTCACGCGCAGGACGACGAATAGCTCTTCGTTCACGGCGGAGTGAGCATGACGGCGTACCCAGCCGGTCTATTCTTTGGGGGCCATCATCTTGGCGGCCGAGCGCACCACGAACCGGCGAGGGGCTAGGCGTTCGGCTTGGACCATCCACCAGTTTCGCTGGCCCGAAATCACGGAGCTTTTCCCGGCCGCAAGCGCCTCCAGGCCGACACGGGCCACCTTTTCCGCCGTCTCGGCTACTCGAAAGATTCGATCCGGCTGCTCGGCCACTTCTTGAAACTCGGTGGTCGTCGATCCGGGGCAGAGCGCACACACTCGCACGCCGAATTTCTCCACTTCCTCGGCAATTCCCTCGGCGAACAGCAGGTCGAACGCCTTGGTCGCCGCATAGACGGCATTGAAAGGCAGAGCTTGAAATGCCGCCACAGACGACACGATCATGATGTCCCCGGCCCGCCGCGCCACCATTTCGGGGATGTAGAGCCGCGTCAACTGCACGACCGCCGCGCAGTTCACCTGGATCATTTCCAGTAATCGCTGTTCGGGGATCTCCTGGATGTAGCCGAATGCCCCGAATCCGGCGTTGTTTACCAGCAAGGAGACTTCGATCCCGTTGCCTTTCGTAAATGCGTAAATCGCCTGCGACGCTCCGGGTTGGGCTAGGTCCGCCGCGAATATCTCTATTTCGGTGTGATATTTTGCCTTCAGATCGCCGGCCAGCTCCTCGAGACGCTCTACCCGCCGCGCCGTCAGCACCAAATGCGCGCCCGCTGAAGCAAGCTGCTCCGCCAGCGCCCAGCCGATCCCGGCGCTCGCTCCCGTTACCAGCGCCCATTTCCCCACCCATCTTTCGCGCCAGTTGCTGGACACAGGTTTTCTCCTGAACTCAAACGCCATGAAATCACAAACGGAAGGTGTTCGGGAAGCGGGAAAAACGAAGTGGGAGCGTCTGCCTGTGCCTCAGGCGGCGCGATCGGCGGATCGAAACACGGTCTTGCGGATGCGTTCGCCCTGTTCTTTCAGGCGATTCAAAAGGCGCCGGGCCCAGACAAATTCAGCAGCCAGAATACCCAGCGCGAGTAGAATCACAATCCAGCCAGGCCCAGGGGTAACGATCATGATGATCCCCGCGGCCAAAAGCGTGAAACCGAAGATAATCTTCAGTAGTCGCTTGGCCTGTTGGAGTGACTCAACCCACATAACGTCAACTGCTCCTCTCGCCGCCTCACCCTAGTCTCAGCCTACTCTCTCGATAAGAGATTGGATGCTGGCTGCGCACAAAGTATTCCAAGACTGCACCAGCACGCGAGTTGCCATCGGAGTCTCTGCTTGCCGCACTCACATAACCACGCTGATAATGGGCTTTGCTCATAAAACGCATTTGAAAGTTCGCAAGCTCTATTCCAATTGTGGAACTTTTTTCCTGGCGAGGATGAAAAAATGGATCTGCTCACCGTGCGGTTGGAAATTCCCGCGAATGCGAATTTGATTCTCGGGCAGTCACACTTCATAAAAACCGCGGAAGATCTCTATGAGGTTGTCGTCAACACGGTCCCCGGCGCCAAATTTGCCGTTGCCTTCAACGAAGCCTCCGGCCCTTGCCTCGTTCGCGTCGAATCCAATGACGACGAACTGCGTGCGGCAGCTATCGCCAATGTCCAAGCCATCGGAGCCGGCCATGTCTTCGCGCTGCTGATCCGCCAGGCCTATCCCATCAATCTGC
>Ga0302326_10025437_pt1 | contig 12006 bp, 9 predicted proteins | sample Palsa_T0_3_FD_202264 | JGI IMG/M metagenome (GOLD analysis project Ga0302326, IMG submission 202264) | Peat permafrost microbial communities from Stordalen Mire near Abisko, Sweden - Palsa_T0_3 | ecosystem: Environmental > Terrestrial > Soil > Palsa > Peat permafrost | place: Sweden: Abisko... | reverse complement strand
GGCCGGCGTCACCGGCACCGGGCCGGGCGGCCGGATCGTGCGCCGCGACATCGCGCGGCTCGAGGAGCATCGGCAGGAGGGGCGGGAGCGGATCGAGGCGAGGCCGGACGCCGCGTCGTCGCCGGCGGCCGCCACGTCCTCGGCTGGTTCGCGGCCCGGGCCGGTCCTGGCGGCGGGCGACACGCTGATCCCGCACACGCCGACCCGGCGGGCCATTGCCCGCCGGCTGACCGAGAGCAAGGCGACCACGCCGCACTTCTACCTGTCGACCGAGTGCGTGGTCGATGAGCTGATCACGTTGCGCGGCCGGATCAACCAGACCGCGGCGGTGAAGGTCTCGGTCAACGACTTCGTCGTCATGGCGGTCGCGGCGGCCTTCGCGGACGTGCCCGAGGCGAACGTCACCTGGAGCGACGAGGGCCTCGTGGCGCACGGGTCGGTCGACGTGTCGATCGCCGTGGCGACCGAGGGCGGCCTGGTCACCCCGGTGCTGCGCGGCGTCGAGGGCAGGCGCCTCTCCGGCATCGCCCGGGAGACGCGGGCCCTGGCCGAGCGAGCCCGCGATCGCCGGCTGCTCCAGCACGAGCTCGAGGGCGGCACGTTCACGGTCTCCAACCTCGGCATGTACGGGACGCTGGAGTTCTCCGCGATCATCAACCCGCCGCAGTCCGGCATCCTCGCGGTCGGCGCGGCGCGACCGCAGCCCGTCGTCGTCGACGGCGCGGTGACCGCGGCGACGGTCATGAGGTGCACGCTCTCGGTCGACCACCGCGCGATCGACGGCGCCCTCGCGGCCCGCTGGCTGTCGGCGTTCACTACCCGCCTGCAGGATCCGATGGGCATGATCGTCTAGCCGAAAGGGCACGACAGATGCGAGACCTGTTGGCCTGCGCAGCAGCTAAAGGTGTTGACGCTGGCCGATCTGGCTGGCCTACTGTGCAGCCATGGACGATTCCGCTGCGCCGCTGCTGCTGTTCGTGGTCGGGCCGCCGGCCGTGGGCAAGATGTCGGTCGGGCAGGCCATCGCGGAGCGCACCGGCCTGCGACTGTTCCACAACCACATCTCCATTGAGCTCGCGCTGCGCTACTTCGAGTACGGCACCCCAGCGTTCTGCCGGATCAGCGACGAGGTCCGCCGGCGGGTCATCGAGGAGGTCGCGGCGAGCGATCTGCCCGGCCTGGTCTTCACCTTTGTGTGGGCGTTCAACGTGCCGGAGGATGAGGCATTCATGGACGAGTACGCGATGCCGTTCCGCGCGCGCGGCGGGCGCGTGCTGTTCGTCGAGCTTGAGGCGACCCAGGCTGAACGGCTGAGGCGCAATGAGTGCGAATCGCGCCTGGCCGAGAAACCGTCCAAGCGCGACGTGGGGGCGTCCCGGCGCCGCCTGCTCGAAAACGACGCGCGGTACCAGCTCAACTCCGGCGGAAAGTTCGACCAGCGGCCGGACTACCTGCGGATCGACAACACGACGCTGACCCCCGGCGAGGTCGCCGAGCGCGTGATTTCGCGCTTCGGCCTGCCTTGCTCGACGGGGGCGAATTCATACTCCTAGCAACCCGTGGTCTGCGCGGTAGTCGGTCCGGCCCGGCTCAACGTGTTCCGTTAGGGGCACGCATTCGTGGCTGGAACCATCAGCGTGTTCCGTTGGGGGCGCTATACGACCTGAAGTGCACACAATGACCTGTTTATCCGTCTTGCTTGGTGCACGTGGTGCGGGTGGGGATGTTGTTGCCGATGCGCGAGCCGCTGAGGCCTGTCAGCCGGTGCCCAAGCCCGGGGCGCGAGCCTCTGCCTGGTCAAGGCGCATGACCCGCTGGGTGTTGGCGACCAGTGCCTCGGTCGTGACCGCGATCCAGTCGGCGATCGCGCGGTGCTCGGCCGGGGTGTAGCGGGCGGCGATCTTCGCCATGTCCTCGCCGAACGGGCCGAAGGCGGCGGCCAGTTGCGCGTCCAGGTGCTCGTTCGGCAGCAGGTGCACGACGACCTTGCGGCGGTCGTTCGGGTCGCGCTCGCGCCGGACGTAGCCGGCCTTCTCCAGCCGGTCCATCAGGCCGGTGACGGCGCCGGTGGTGAGGCCGGTGTGCTCCCCGATCGTGCCCGCGGTCACCGTGCCCAGGCGCCGGAGCACGTCGATGCACTTCCGCTCGACCGCGCTGAGGCCCATGAGCCTGCCGACGGCCTCGTGGAACATCACGATCGCGGTGGAGAACTCGCGGCCCAGCAGCTCGGCCGCCGGCGGGTTTTCTGAGGCGGCGGCTTGCGTCATGTTCCGATCCTACCTTAGAGTGTCATTATCTTAGTGACTAAGTCAATTACTTGCGAAGATGATGAGTTACTGAGAGGAGGCGGGATGCGAGCCATCGTGGTGGGAACGGGACTGGGCGGGCGGCGATTTCGGCCAGGGGTACCGGATCAACGTCAACGCGGCCGGGCACGGTGGGCTGCGGGCGCGCCTGGCGACGAGCAATTCCGGGCCTACGAAGCCTCGCTGCACCGCGACCCGGCCTCGGTGGTGACGACCGAGCCCTACGTGATGTGGGTGCTGATGGGACCGGCGGACGAGTTTCCCTCGGTGGGCACGTCACCGGACGGGCTTCTCCGGTTCGCCACCGAGCGGATGGGCGGCTGGGATCCCCGCGCGACCTCGGTGCTGCGGGAGGCGATGGTGGCGGACTGCTTCCTGACGTCGCTGCGATCGATGGACGAGATCCCCGACCTTCCCGACTGGGGCGCCGGGGCGGTGCCGGTCGCGTTCCTCGGGGATGCCTTCCACGCGATGCCGCCGGCCGGCGGCGAGGGGGCGAACACCGCCTTCGGCGATGCCGCGCTGCTGGCGTCGCGGCTGCGGGCGGGCGGCACCGTCACCGAGGCGGTGGCGCGCTACCACGCCGACATGCGCATCTCGGCCGGTGAGGCCCTCAAGCGTTCGGCCAACTACGCAATCAAGGAGCTGTCCCGTGTCCGAGACCCGTACCCCCACCCGCAGCGCAAGCCCCGAGGGTCAGCCGCGGCAGCCGCGCGCCGTCATCGCCGCGGTGCCCTACCTGCTCGACTTCCTCGTCCCGCTGGTCGCGTTCTACGCGCTGACCGCGGCCGGGGTGAGCTCCTTCTGGTCGCTGACGATCGGCGGCGCGCTGACCGGGGTCATCTCGGTCGTCAACACGATCAGGCGCGGCAAGCTCGACGGCCTCGGCCTGCTCGTGATCGCGGAGATCGCGCTCGGCCTGGTGCTCATCGCCACCACCCGCGATCCGCGGCTGGTGCTCGCGCGCAGTTCGCTGTACCTGGCGCTGGCCGGGATCTGGGTCCTGGGCAGCGCCGTCATCGGGCGCCCGGTGACGGTCAGCACCAGCAAGGCGTTCGCGGCCAGGAGCGACGGCCAGAACGGAATCGCGGCGGTCGACTGGCTGGCGGCGAATTCCGCGCCGTTCCTGCGCATTCACCGCTGGCTGTCGGCTCTCTGGGGCGGGATGTTCCTGCTCTACGCGGTGGTGCGGGTGGTCATCATCTACAGCACGAGCGTTTCGCGGGCCGTGTCGATCAGCGAGATCCCCGGCATCGTCGCCATCGGCATCTGCCTGATCGCCTCGCGGCAGGCCGGCCAGCGGCTGGAGGCGCTCGCCCACGAGCGGATCAGGCAGGCCGACGGGAGTGCCGCTCGCAATCCGGGGTAGCCGAACGGCATGGCAATCGGCGCGCTCGGCGAAGCTCAGCAGTCCGGCGCGCGGCGGGACTCCGGCCGGGTGCGCCGGCCGGCCGATCTGCTCCTGGCGGTTCTCTCCTTCCTGGTCGTGGCGGCGGTGCTCGGTTCCATCCGCGCGCTGCCGCTTGGCAGTACCGAGGCGGCCGATGACGTCTCGCGCTGGCTGCTGCACATCCCGCGCTGGCTGTCGTACGCGGCGGCGGTGCTCGCCGGGGTGGCGAGCTTCGTCCTCGTCGTCGTGTCGCTGGTCGTGCTGCTGCGCGATCAGTGGCGGGACGCGCTGAACGCCGTCGCCGCGGGGGCGATCGGCGCCGCGGCGGCGGTCGTCGCGACCGTCATCTGGCGGATCGAGAACGCCACGGTGGAACGCGCGGTGCTGCACGGCAGCAATCCGTCGACGTTCGTGGTGGACACCGCGCTGGTCGCCTTCGTGGTGGGAACTGACCTTTCCCGGCTCTCGCACTGGAAGCAGTGGTGGCCCCGGGTCGGCGCGGCGCTGCTGCTGAGCGGGTTGGCGGTGGGGACGCTGACGCCGTTCGCGGTGGTGATCGTGGCGTCCGGCGGCCTCATGATCGGCTGGGTCGTGCGCTGGCTGCTGGGCGCGGCCTCGGTCCTGCCGAGCGTGACTGAGCTCACGCGGTGGCTGACCAGCCGCGGAGTCGAGACCACGGACCTGTCGGCCGCCGGACCAAGCCGCGCCCGGCTGGACGGCAGGCTCGCCGACGGCGCCCGGATCCGCGTTCACCTGTCCGGCCGCGACACTCGCGGATCGGGGCTGGCCCGTCAGCTGTGGGCGCTGGCCCGGCTGCGGCCGGCGGTCGCCGGGCACGTCGCGTTCGGCTCCCGCTCCCAGGTCGAGCAGCTCGCCCTCGCCTGCTTCCTGGCGCAGCAGGCGAGCGTGCCCAGTCCCTCGGTCCGGCTGCTCGGCGAGATGCCCGGCGAGACGCTGGTGCTGGTGACGACCATCCCCGACGGCGGCCCGGCGGCCGAGCCGGCGTCGCCGGGAGCCGAGGTCGCGCCGCTATCGGGGGCGACGGCATTGTTCGCGGCGCTGCGGCGCCTGCACGACACCGGCGTCGCGCACCGGGACGTGCGGCCGGGCAACGTGTTCATGTCCGGGGACCGCGCGGGGTTCTGCTCGCTCGACGCGGCCGAGCCCGGGTCAAGTGAACTGGCCCGCCGCCTCGACCTGGTGCAGGCCCTGGCGACGCTGGCGGCCGCCTCCGGGCCGGCCGACGCGGTCAGCGCGCTGCGGGCCGGCTACGGCCCGGTCGACGAGGTCGCGGTCGCGGCGGTCGTGCAGCCGGTCGCCCTCGCGCCCTGGGGCTGGCGGGCGGCGAGGGCCGCCACCGGTTCGCTCAACGACATCAGGCACCAGTTGCTCGGCGATACCGAGACGGCCCCTGCCGCCCCCCGGCTGGAACGCTTCCGCTGGCGGACGGTGGTCACCGCGGTCGCCCTCGCCGTCGCCGCGTACCTGCTCATCGGCGAGATCTCCGGTGTGAACGTGCTCGGCACGCTCGGCCAGGCCAATCCGGGGTGGCTCGCCGTCGCGGTGCTCGGATCGGCGCTGACCTACCTCGGGGCCGCCATCGGCATCGCCGCGTTCATCCCGCAGCGGCTGTCCATCGTGCGCGGCTTCTTCGTCCAGCTGGCCACCGCGTTCGTCGGGGTGGCGATGCCGCCGACCGTGGGCCATGTCGCCGTCAACGCCCGCTACCTGCACCGCGAGAAGGTCGACGAGGGCACCATCGCCGCCGCGGTCACGGTGTCCCAGCTGGTGAACATCGTCACCACGGTGCTGCTGCTGATCGTGCTCGGGGTGCTCACCGGCTCGGGACTCAGCAAGTTCAAGATCGCGCCCGGGGTCGACGTGCTGATCGGCCTGGCGGTCATCGCCGTCGCCGTCATCACGGTGCTTGCGGTACCGCAGACCCGCAGAATGGTGACCAGCGCGGTGTGGCCGCACCTGCGGGAGATCTGGCCGCGGCTCCTTGAGGCCGTCTCCCAGCCGGTTCGGCTGGGCGTTGCCGTCGGGGCGAACCTGCTGCTTACCGTCGCGTACTCGGTCGCGCTGATCGCGGCCCTGCGGTCGGTCGGCGCGCATCCGGCCATCCTCGCGACGGTGGTCGTCTTCCTGGCCGGCAACGCGGTCGGAGCGGCCACGCCGACGCCGGGCGGGATCGGCGGAGTCGAGGCCGTGCTGGCGGCCGGGCTGACGGCGATCGGCATCCCGGCCCACGAGGCGATACCGGCGGTGCTTCTGTTCCGGATGGCGACGTTCTGGCTGCCGATCCCGCTCGGCTGGGTCAGCTATGTGGTGCTGCAGCGGCGCGGCGTGCTGTAACCGCGCGGGCGGGACGCAGATCGTGACCGAGGCGGGACGGACCTTGATGCGCAGTGTCCTGGTGGCCGGGCGCGCGCCGCCGTCGAGCTCGTAGCGGACCTTGCGGTCGAACCTGATCCTGATCTTCTTCCCCTGCGTGACGTTGACGAAGGGGGACTGGTCCGGATGCCCGACGGCAAGCCGACCGAAGGTCCGGGCCCACTCGACCGGGTTCCTGGCCGTCACCACCCCGAGCTCGAGGCGCCCGTCGTCCGGCTGCGCCTGCGGGAAGGCCTCGACCCCGCCGAGTATCTTCCCGACGTTCGCGGCCAGCACGCACGACACCTTGCCGGCGAAGAAGCGCTTGCCGTCTACCTTCACGGTCGCCTTCGCCGGGCGGACCGCGAGGTTCCTGATCCCGGTGACGACGTAGGCGGCACGACCCAGCTTGTCCTTCGCGCCCCGGTCGGCGTCAGAGATCATCCGGGCGTCAAAGCCCGCGCCCGCCATCACCATGAAGCGCTCGCCGTTGACCGATCCGGTGTCCAGCCGTCGCCGGTCCCCGTGCAGCCCGATCTGCACCGCCTGGGCGAGATCGGTTGGCACCTCGAGGTTCGCCGCCAGCAGGTTCGCGGTCCCGGCGGGCAGGATCGCCACCGCCGTGCCGGTCCCCGCCACCGCGTCGATGCAGCGCTGGACCGAGCCGTCGCCGCCCCAGACGAACAGCACGTCAACCCCTTTGGCGGCGGCCCGGCGCGCGTACTTGGGCGCGCGCCGGCTCTTGTTCACCTCGTACCACAGCGGGTCGGTGACGCCTTCCCGGGCCAGGATCTCCCGCAGTTCCGGCAGCCCGCCGCCGAGACTCTTGCCTGCGTGCGCCACCACGGCAACATCAGCCATCTGAGTCAGACCTTTCGCCAGCGGGCCTCGCACAGCCCGTACACGCCGAACACCAGGAGACCGAGCGCGGCCAGCAGCATCAGGAACTCACCGAACGGCTGGTTCCGCAGGGTCAGCAGCGCCTTGTCGATGCCGCCGGAGTCGGACGCCTTGTGAGTGATCGCGGCGGCGACCACCCCCACGCCGGCGAGGCCGAAGACCACTCCGCGGGCGATCGTCCCGGTCATGCCGAGCACCTTGACGACGCGGCGCGTCCGGGCGCTCATCTGCCCCATCTGCAGGTACTTCATGAACTTCTTGCGGATGCCCTCCACGATCAGGACGATGCCGGCGATGATGACGGCCGCCCCGATGAGGCCGACCAGCACCCGGCCGTCCGTGTGCTTCATGGCGGTGGCGGTGATGTCCTGCTGGCGCTTGGACTGGCTCTGCGCCTTGCCGTGAATCACGGTGAACGTCAGGTAGGAGAAGGCGGCGTAGATGATCGCCCGGCCCAGCGACTTGAGCCGGGGGCCTGCCCCCGGCGGCTCGCCGGTGACGCCGAACGCGGCCTCGCTCAGGCGCCACAGGGCGTAGGCGGCGAAACCGATGCCGAGCAGCCACAGCGCGACCAGCCCGTAGGACTTGCCGACCAGCAGTTGCAGCGCGCCGAGCTGATCGGCCTCGCGCTTGCTCTGTCCCAGCGCGACCAGCACCGCGACCAGGCCGATGAGGATGTAGATGACACCGCGGGCGGTCAGGCCAGCGCGGGCCAGGAAGTGTGCCGCCGGGCTGTCGGACGCCCGCCTTGCCGTGCGCAATGCGCTCGGCGCCGATGTTGAGTGCATACCCGTCACTACCTTTGTGACAGGCAAATAAACGTTAGGTAGCCCGAATGGCGGTGGCAGTCAATGGCCGTGTCGCACAATCCGCTGTCGTTTACTGACGCATTTTCGAGCGCGATCCAGGTGTGAATCGGCCGGCCATGGGCAGTCAGGCGCCCATGTCAACCGCCGCCGCTACCCGGCGCACTCTCGCGCCGCTTGCCATCGTCACCGCCGCGGCATTCCTATTCGCGATCCTGCTCATCCTCGTACGGCTCCAATGGGCGCCGCTCGAGTCCGCTGATCACCACGCCGCGACCGGGCTGAATCGACTGGTGGCGGGCCACGCCGCCGCCGTCAGCGTCATCAAGACGGTCACCTGGCTGGGTAGCAGCGGCGTGCTGTGGACGGTGACCGGGGTGGCCGCCGTCGTGCTGGCGATCCGCCGCCGGTGGCGGCTCGCGATCTACCTCCTGGTGGCAGGCGCGGGCGCGCTGACGCTCGACCCGGTCCTCAAGGCACTGGTCGGCAGGCTGCGTCCGGTGGTTGCCGATCCGATCGCGTACGGGACCGGCAACAGCTTCCCGAGCGGGCACGCGCTCGGCTCGATCGTCTGCTACGGCGCCCTCTACCTTGTCTTCTTGCCGGCGACTCGAGGAAACTGGCGCCGCGCGTTCACCGCGGTGATGGCCGCGCTGATCGTCGCGATCGGCGCCAGCCGACTCCTGCTCGGCGTGCACTTCATCTCTGACGTTCTGGGCGGCTGGGCGCTCGGCGTCACCTGGCTGGGCGTCACCGCCTTCGCCTTCGAACTGTCCCGCCGTGCCACCGGGGCGCCGACGGCCGACCCGATAACCGAGGGCCTCGAGCCCGACTCCCGCACCGACCGCCAGCCAGCAGAACCGGAGACCACCATGTCCCATGAACGCGTTAGACAGTACGGCCGTATCGCCGCCGGGATCGTGGTGATCTGGGTGCTGATCGTCGGCATCCTCACCGGCATCGGCAAGCTGATCATGATCACCCACAACGGGAACGGCGACCTGCTCGGCGACCGGACGATCCCGCGCTGGTTCCTCGCGCACCGCACCCCGTCGCTGAACCACTGGAGCCTGGACGTCAGCAACCTCGGGGCCACCCAGGACATCCTCATCGTGAGCGTGGTGGCCTGCGTCGTGTTCCTCGCCGTCACCCGCCGCTGGCGGCCGGTGATCTTCATCGCCGTGGTCATGTTCGGCGAGCTTGGCGCCTTCCTGATCGTCGAGGAACTCGTCAAGCGCCCGCGGCCGGCCGTTCCGCACCTCGACTCGGGCCTGCCCACCTCGGCGTTCCCGTCCGGTCACATGGCCGCGACGACCTGCCTCTACGTCGCCATCGCGATTTTGGTCATCGGCCACGCGCGGGGCTGGTGGCGCTACCTGTTCCTGATCCCCGCGATCGTCATGCCCATCGCGATCGCCACCGCCCGCATGTACCGGGGCGAGCATCACCCGACTGACATCCTCGCCAGCGTTCTGTTCGCCGCGCTCTGGCTGACCGCCACCACCACGCTGATCAAGCCGAACGAGAACGCCTTCGACCGCAGGCCGCTCCGCCTGCCCGGCCGCAAAAATGCTGACAAGCACTCCGACAAGGACCGGGAGACCGCGCAGCCAATCGGCTAGCACGAGACGCGGAACGACGACCGGGCATCCGAGCTAGCAGCGAAGGATTGGCTGACAATGGCCAGTGCGAGCACCTGGGAGCGAATCGAACGCCGGCACCTTCGCGGGCGGGAGCGGGAGTCGCACCGGCACCGGCCGGGCGAGCGACCCGATCCCTCCCGCCGGGTCGGCACCGACCGGCTGCCGCAGATCAAGCACATCGTCGTGCTGATGATGGAGAACCATTCGTTCGACAACTACCTCGGCACCCTCGGCCGGGGCGAGGGATTCCCGCTCGGCGACGACGGCACGCCCGATGCGGAGAACCCCGATTCGGCCGGCGCCATGGTCCGGGCCTATCACGCGAGCTCCACCGTGCAGGCCGACGGCGTGCCCTGCCAGAGCTGGAGCGCCAGCCACACCCAGTGGGCCGACGGCAAGATGAACGGGTTCGTGACCTCGACCGAGCAGGCTGCGCCCGAAGGCGACAAGGCCGCCGCCATGGGCTACTGGACCGAGGCGGATCTGCCGTTCTACCACTCACTGGCCCGGACGTTTCCGCTGGCAGATCGCTGGTTCAGCTCGTGCCTGGGGCCGACGTTCCCGAACCGTAGGTTCCTGCTCGCCGGGACCGCCAACGGCCTGATGGACGACCTGCCCTTCAACCTGCTCGACCGGCCGCGGTCAGGCACGATCATGGACCTGCTGACCCGGCACGGGATCTCCTGGGTCAACTACCGGTCGGCCAGCAAGGACCAGTCGGCGTTCCGCCGATACGTGCAGTACCGTCGCCGCCGGACCCGGCACCATCTGACCTCTCTCGGCCAGCCGTTCCGCAAGACCAGCGACGTGTTCAAGCGGGACCTGCAGTTCACGTCGGCGATTTACCCGCTCGGGATGGTCAGGTACATGGCCCACGTCCGCAGCCTCGAGCAGTTCTTCGCCGATGCGGACTCCGGCCGGCTTCCCTCGTTCTGCATCGTCGACCCCGACTTCCGCACCTTCTCGGAGGAGAACCCGCAGGACATTCGGAAGGGCGAGAGCTTCGCGGCCGAGGTGATCAACCGGGTGATGCACGGCCCGGCCTGGGCGGACACGCTGCTCATCTGGACCTACGACGAGAACGGGGGCTACTACGATCATGTCGCCCCGCCTCCGGCGGTGCCGCCGGACAAGGTCCGCGGCCGCAGCCTGGTCGCGCACCAGTCCCTGCTCCGCAGTGTGCTTAAGGTGCTGTTCCCCGGCTACGTCCGGCATGCCGAGCAGCTGGTGGCGGGGCCGGGCGCCTACGATACCTACGGCTTCCGGGTGCCCGCGGTGATCGTGTCCCCCTACGCGCGGCCGGATTGCGTCCTGTCGGACATCTTCGATCACACCTCGGTGCTGAAGCTCGTCGAGGAGAAGTGGAACCTGCCCGCGCTGACGCTGCGGGACGCGTCCGCGACCTCGCCCCTTGGCGCGCTGGACCTGGCGGCTCCGCCCGCGTTTCTGACGCCCCCCGAACTGTCCCCGCCCGCGCTCGCATGGGGTGCCTGGTAAGCCGGTGAACGCCGTCGGCCGGGCCGTGTGGGTGGGGCCGGCGCTCGTCGAATCACGCGCGTTAGTTAGCGCGCCGGCTACGACTGGATGAACGCCAGAATGTCGGGGTTGAGCACGTCGGCGTGCGTGGTCAACATAGTCCTCGCGGATGAATTCGGAGACGCACTCGTACTGGCCCTTCGCGCCGCCCATCATGCCCTGGCGCCACCAGTTCGCGATGACGTCCGCCGCGGTGCTCGCCACCGCGCAAAAGCTGCACAACCACAACCTCACGGAGATCTGCCGCCATCTCGAGGACATCGGCGCCTTGCGGGACGGCGTCGACGCACGGCTGGCAACCCGGATCATTACCTACTACTACGGCATCGACGGCCTGCTCCGAACTCGCGACGTGTTCGGCTGGTCGCTGGAGCGCTCGAATAACTGGCTACTGGCCAATGTCTCCGCCGCGGTCCTGCGCTGACCGGCGGCCCGGGTCAGCTGATCAGGTGGCAGTCCTCGCAGGCGCTGATCGCGCCGAGGTCCGCAAGCAGATGATGGCCGCGCTGCGCGCACCTAGTCCCCGGCCAGGTGCGGCCGGGGACGTCGGGATCAGGGTCCGGCGGCTGCGGATCCGCCACGACCCAGGCGCCGTCGTGCCAGACCCAGAAACGGCCGCCGGAATAAGCCCACGGCTGAGGGTCGGAAAGCTCGTTCAGCACGGGGTCGGCCGCCGGCACCGGCCACAGCGGCGGCGCCCAGCCCTGTCGGCGAAAGCGCTGGTTCCAGGCCAGCCAGCGCGCGATGTCACCGTCGTCGTGATTGTCGAAAAGATCTAGCGAGCGCCCCAGGAACTCGAAGAGCTCTGCTTCCTGGCCGCGCAGGAACCCATCGATCCACAGCCAGGCCTCGGGCGACGCTCCCGTGATGTCGCCGGGATGGACCGTGACCAGCAAGCTGCGGTCCCGCGCTGACACGTGCAGGTGACCCCGGTGCGTATGGGCGCTTCCCTCGATTGACCACCGCAGGTCAGGATCCGGCGTCCACTCCGGCTTGAGCGTGACCCATATCCGCTCGTCCGGCCACGGCAGTATCCCCTCCCGCTCGCTGTC
>Ga0302326_10025436_pt1 | contig 12007 bp, 17 predicted proteins | sample Palsa_T0_3_FD_202264 | JGI IMG/M metagenome (GOLD analysis project Ga0302326, IMG submission 202264) | Peat permafrost microbial communities from Stordalen Mire near Abisko, Sweden - Palsa_T0_3 | ecosystem: Environmental > Terrestrial > Soil > Palsa > Peat permafrost | place: Sweden: Abisko... | reverse complement strand
AACACTTTTATTGACTGCATCATTTGGTGAAGAAATTTATTGCAAAACTTCCTCATCTTTAATTAGAGAAGAAATACTTGTAAAACCTAAAATTACAATTTTTGATTATCAAGATGAATTAACAAAAATATTTCCTGCAGAAACCAATAATGGTTTCAAAAAAGGCATGAAAAAACCGATGTATAAAACTGTTTATAAAAAATGTGTAGTTGATAATAAGAAATTTAATCATGCTATTGCCAAAATCGCATTAGTGAATGCCAGGCTAAATAGACCAACTTTGATATCTGTAAAACAAATAAATCATGGTAATAATATTTTGAAGGAAATAAAAACAATTGACCCAGATATTAATGTTATTTTTTTAAATGGGCAAAATAAAAATAAATTAGGATTTGATAAAATCAAAGAAGAATTTACTGCAAAGAAAATTCCAATTCTTATTAGTACGATATTTGATGAAGGCGTAGATATTCCAGCCATTGATGCATGTATAGATGCCGGAGGAGGCGTTAGTGCATCTAAGGTATTGCAACTTGTTGGTAGAGCCATGAGAAAATATCCAGGTAAGAAATTTGCTTATGTTTACATCTTTTGTCAAAATTATACATATTTGAAAAATCATTCTGTGGAAAGGATTTCAGCCTTACAGGGCGAAGAGGAGTTTGAACTAAAGGTTGTCAAATATGACGGATGATTTAGATTCGATAGTTTTGCAATTTCTCCAAATTTATGGCATAAGGCGGTTATTTGAAGATTTTGATGAACAAAATATCAAAAAAGAAAATTCCCATTGGATGTGTAATTGTCCATTTCATGATGAAAGCAATCCATCTTTTGGCATGAATGCAGATTCTGGACTTTTCCATTGCTTTGCCTGTGATGTTTCAGGAAATATATTTCAATTTATTTCTAGAAAGTTAAATTTACCCTATAAAGAGTCAATTGAATATGTCAAGAAGTTAGCCGGATTAGATGGTTCCGTAGATATAGATAAATTATTATTTTTGAATCAAATTAAGTCTAAATTTATTGTTGAAGAAAAGAAAGTCACAGAGAAAAAGTCAATAAATATTGATGAAAAAGTAATGAAACAAATGAATACTGGCCCAGACCCCTATAAATATCTGGAAAGTAGGGGATTTTCTGGACAAACCATTAAGGACTTTGAGTGTACTTTTACCAATAAATGGCGTAGATTAAATACAGAGACTAATAAATATTATTATGATGAGAGAATCGTCGTCCCCCTTCATGATTCTTTTGGGAAAATTATTGCCTTTGTTGGTAGAACTCCAATAGATGTAATTCCCAAATATTTATACACTTTTGGCTTTAATAAAGTTGAATATTTGTTCAATTTTCATCGCGCTAAGCAATTTTCTAGTAATGGATTAATTATTGTAGAGGGCCCTTTGGATGCCATGAGATTATGGGATTTGGGCTTCAAAAATGTAGTCGCGATATATGGGGCTTCTCCGTCAGAGGAGCAAATTGATTTGATGCTGCGATATACTGATAAAATTTATTTGGCCTTTGATAACGATAAAGCCGGAAACACAGCTTGCAGAAAAGCAATTGATGCACTGAAAAATAGATTAGATTTGAATGTTTTGGATATTTCTCCATATAAAGACCCAGGGGAAATAAAATCGAGAGAAGAATTTGAAAAAATCCATGAGAATGCCTATAATTGGCATACTTTTTGGTTGAAAGCAAACTATAATACAATATAAGGATTAAATATGTCAATTAGAAAATTCGGGGCTCCAGCCTCATCACATGATAGAAGAATCACAGCAGAAGACGTAGAGGCGACCCAAGGTTGTCCAATTTCAGAACAGCAAGAAGATGAGAAAAAAGACAAAGATGCAGAATCAAAAGAACCAGATTAATTTTGAAGAATATATTCAAGATTTAACATGCATTTTGGATGCTGAGTGGACGACCGAACAAAAATGGGAAGAAGTCCTTGCCTTGGTTCAAGATTATAATCAAGAAGTTTCTGTTCAGGAAAATTTGTCAGAAGAAAATACTAAAAAAGCAACTCTTAATAAATTTTCTAAGGGTCCTTTTGCTATTGAGGACATAGAGCCAACAGAATCAGAAGTAAAATCTGAACGTGAATCTTATTTTCAAAGACAAATTGATGGACTTTATGTTCAAATACAAGGACTTGACGGAGAGCTAGAATCAATAGAACGCCAAAATAACATGAAAAGCGTTAGTAGTACCCTGGTCGGTATTAATAATGAACGAAAAATAGAACTCAAAGAAGAACAAAAGAAGTTATATAGCAAACTTCAATCATATCAAAAACGATTACAATAAGGAATAAAATGCACCCATCATACGCAAATACAGCATATGCTTCTATTTATTTTGCCGTACCGCAAGATATTAAGAATTTATTTGAAATTTCTGCAGAAAAGTATTTTTCTCAACAACAAATGACTGTTGATGTTTTTAATAGCAAATATGCATTTGAAAAAGAAAACGGAAGCAAAGAGAATCCCGCTGAATGTTTTTGGCGAGTTTCTGCATATATTGCCTCAGCAGAAAGTGATGATGGATTTTCTTTAGAAATTGCAATTGAATTGGCTATTAAATGGTTTTGGATGATGTGGAAAAAAGAATTCATTCCTGGTGGAAGAATTATGGTTGCCGCAGGAAATCCCGCTAAAGTGTCATTTAATAACTGTACAACTAGTTTCCCGCCAGAAGATTCACTTGAATCTATATATGATGCCGCCGCCAAGATGGCTAGATGTTTATCTTATGGAGAAGGCATTGGACTTGATGCAAGCAAACTTCGTCCAGAAAATATGAAGACTAATAATGCAGCAAAAACTACAAGTGGTGCCATAAGTTGGATGGATTTATATGACTTTACAACTGGAACAGTAGCCCAAAGCGGAAGAAGAGGCGCGCTTCTCTTAAGTTTGAGCATAACTCATCCAGAGGTAATTAAGTTTATCAAAGTAAAATCTGATTTGAGCAAAATAAATAATGCTAATATTAGTTTGCAAATTACTGATGATTTTATGCAAGCAGTAATTGATGATAAGGATTGGACATTTACATGGGTTAATGATAATAATGAAACTATTTCATTTGAAACTCATTCAGCAAAAAATATCATGAGAATGATTTCGGAACATTCTAGTGTTTTCGCAGAACCTGGTCTTCAATTTATTGATATAGCAAGAAAATTTTCTAACAGCGATACTCTTGGTAAAGAGTACGAGGTAGTTAGTACCAATGCTTGTAGCGAACAATGGTTGGACCCGTATTCTCAATGTGTATTAGGCCACGCAAATTGGGCAACATTGCCATTGGATTTTAATGAAGCAACACAAGAGGCAAAAAATAGAGGGTATTATATTTCTTGGTTTCTCGATAATGTCGTTACTAAACAAATTAAAGATAAACGCGCACCGCTTCCCGAATCAGAATATAAATCTATTCAACTTCGTAGAATTGGACAGGGATTCACTGGATTGGCTGATTATTTTTCAAAATTAAACATTGCATATGATTCTATTCAAGCACAAGAAATTGCCAGGGAACTAACAAAGGCAATGACTTCTGGCGCTTATAAACGCAGCATTGAATCCGGAGAGACAAAAGGCAATTTTGGAGCATTTGATGCAGAAAAAATTCGTAATTCCCAATTTATTAAGAATATGATTAAAGATGAAGTCCTTCCTTGTGATTTTTCAACATTACGAAATGTATGTAATACTACTTTAGCTCCAGTCGGTTCAGGAAATTTAATGGTAAATGGATGGGCTAACGGAGTCGAACCTGGTATTGGATATATTTATTGGCGCAGAACAAGAAGTGTAACTGGGAATTATCAATGGTATTTCTTTATAAATCCATTTGTATATGAATTAATTAAAGATGAAAAAATTTGCAAAGATTTGAAAATTCTTGAAAAACAAATTAATGATGCTATTGTTGGTGAAGAAAGATTTGAGTTAGAAGATAAGGCCTTTCAATTACTTAAACAAGCAAACATTGATTTAAATATTCATAAGTTTAGTCACTTGGTTGACCCATTAGCTAAATCAGATTTAATGGGAGCAATTCAACGATACATTGATTCGGCAATTTCTGTGACGTTTAATATGCCAGAATCCACTACGGTTGAAGAAATTGAACAATTATATATTCGTTGTTGGAAAAATCATCTTAAAGGTGTGGCAATTTATAGAGAAGACCCCAAAAACAGAGAACCAATATTTATATTTAATCGTCCAAAGTCTTATAATTACAATATAAATAAACTTGAAAAACAAGAAGCACTTGTAAAATTAAATACAAAATCTAAAGAAAGAATTGTTGGACATCGACCATTAAAATTAAATGGATTTACGGAAGCAATTCAAACCGAAGGGCATAAATTTTATTTTACATATAACCTTGATGAAAATAATAACTTATATGAAGTATTGGCCCATACTAATTCAAGAGAACCAAAAGTTTCAACAGAAGCTGCTCAAGAAATTCTTATAAAAATGCTACAAGAAGAAAATATTCCTCAAATTTTTATTGATGACCAGTTAAATAAATCCTCACATCAATCAAGTGCGGTAAAAATTTGTAGATTAATTTCATTAGCATTACGCCATCACATTCTTCCGTCAACTATTCTTTTGGCTTTAGAAAAACATGATGCTTCTATGTCATCATATTTATTTCATCTCAAGAGAGGATTGTCTCAGTTTTCGCCAACATATATAGAAAGTTGCCCGAATTGCAGGGAAGAGACTATGATAGTTGAAGCTGGATGTAAACATTGCGATAACTGCGGACATAGTGGATGTTAAAATATGAATAAAGAATATGAATCTACTGAAGCTTTTCTTGCATCATTAGAACGTGGTGATGAAAATAAATCTTATACAGATTATCTAGGACAATTTACTAGAGAGCTTTTTCGAGCAGTTAAAGCACATGCATATGTAAAAGATGTTTTTGGCCGATTTTTATCTAATGAATCAAATAAAAATGAAATTACAATAACTCATAAAGTTATTTTTGCTTCTCCATTGACCAATTTATATTTATATATATTAAATCAAATTATTGAAAAAGATTATGATGTTATTGAAACATGTATTGATAAATTTGATGTAAGTTGCGGCCCTGCTGAACTTATAGACGTTGAAGTTAATTTAAATAAATTTAAATCAATTTACTTTGAAGGCCATTTAAATATCGAAAATAAGAAAAGCAAAGAAAGGCTGTCACTAGAGTTGGTCCCTCATGGTTCAAGGCCATTTTTTATGATTAAAGGTCTTAAAACGAGTAAAGAACTGAATCGGTTTAAAAAAATCTTTGATAAAATGCTTGTGAGATTAGATTTTTATAAAAATAAGACTTTGATTTTCAGAAGTTATGGTCTAGAATTTGCTGAATCAAAAGATGTCAAAAAAGAAGACATTATCCTTGATGATAAAATTTGGGAAAATATCAAATTAAATGTTTTAAATGTATTTGAAAAAACAGAAGAGTATAAAAAACTAGGCATTCCAACAAAAAGAGGAATTATTTTAGAAGGTCCCCCAGGTAATGGAAAATCTCTGCTTGTAAAGTATTTGAACGCATACTTAAAAAATAAAGTAACGTTTATTTATGTAACTGATGCCGCTATAAAAGGTCCTCAGACTATTACAGAAATTTTTAAAATTGCTCGATATTACAATCCATGTGTTTTGGTATTTGAGGATGTTGATAGTATTGGAGCATCAAGAGAGGGATTTTCTTCTCCATTAACTTCTGAACTACTAAGTCAACTTGATGGATTAGAAGATTTAGAAAATTGCGTTATCATTGCAACTACAAATTATGCTGAAAAAATTGATGAAGCACTTAAGAATCGTCCAAGTAGATTTGACAGAAGAATTAAAATTGAACAACCATCAGATATGGCGCGCAAGAAAATTCTCAGTAATATTCTTCATAAAATTGATGATAAAAAAGAAATATATATTAATGATGAACAATTACAATCACTAGTCAAGATTACGCAAAAGTATTCCGGCGCATTACTTGAAGAACTTGTAATTACCGCTAAAATGGAGGCTTTTCACAAGAATGAATCACTAAATATTAATCATCTTCTGGCAGCTATTCCTTTTCTTAAAACAAATTATCATGATAATGATGATATTTCTAAAACTAATGTTGGATTTCGCACTCATGATTAAATTAGCCTTAATGGGCAAGATGGCCTGTGGTAAAAGCACACTCAGTGCTAAATTTCAAGAATTTTACAATGCTAAAAGAGTCTCCCTTGCAGACCCATTAAAAGAAGAAGTTTTAAGATTACAATTAACTCCAGATGGAAAAATAGATAAGGCGAGAGATAGAGGACTTTTACAGGATTATGCTCAACTTCGTCGTGGTGAAAAATCGAAGATTTTTTATTATGCTGGTCGTGTAATCATCATTAAAGAATTAGCATACTTAGACCCTAATCATTTAGATGCTATTCTTTTAGGACGATGCTATTCCGATTTTTGGGTTGACATGGCCAAGGATAAACTAAATCAAATCATTCATATGGATAAATTTCTAAGACAAGGGTCTTCCGTCGTTGTGGATGATATTAGAAGATTAAATGAATTGGAGATGTTTAAATCTCAAGGTTTCATTATTGTTAAAGTTGAAGCTGATGATTCCCTTAGGCTACAAAGATTGATAGATAGAGATGGCGGATTTGATGCTTCCAGGCTTAATGATATTTCAGAGTCAGAAATTGATTCATTGCCATGTGATTTTTCGATTAATAATAATGGGTTTATAAAAGAATCTTGGGAAGAATTAGTAGAAAATTTGGCAATTTTTTCATAATTTTGATTTTCATCCTATAATAGTTGTATAACCTACCAAAAGGCAAGCAAAATGGATGAAGAAATTTTAGAACCGGAAACCGAGTCAGTTTCCTGGAAAACATTTAAAGATATTCCACCTGAAAAGCATAAGCAAATTTGCATAAAAGTGTTAAAATTTTGGCTAAAGTCGTATTATAAATTGAATAATAATATTTTTCCAAGGTCCAGTGTATTAAAGCAAGAAGAATACATTAATGGAGTTGTGGATTCTGGGGACTCATTTTGTCTCAAAATGGATATTGATGATGCGATTGAACATCTGCCTCTTCACTTAAAGAAAATTATATATTTGAATTATATACTGGATTTACCAATTAGTAAGATAATTCTTATGTTAAATTATAAATATCGTATTGATGGATACAGGAGTTTAGATGAGTGTTTTGAACATCTTTACGCTTATCTAGGGCCACAATGGCTTAGGGAATAGATGACTATTGCTTGTATCGGTTCCAGAAAAATAACTCCAACGCAACAAAAAATTTGTATTGCTGTGGGTTATTTTTTGGCAAAATTGGGCCATCATATAAGTTCTGGAAACGCCGAAGGTGCCGATGCGCATTTTGCAATAGGAGCTAATGCAGTAAATCCTGAATTAGTAAATCTTTATTTAACAGGGAAGAATCATAATCCACAATTTATTCAACATGGAAATCATCTCTACTATGAAAATGAATTTCCAGAATGGGAAGAATTATCCAGAATTCACCCAAAGTATGATTCATTAAAACCATATGTTAAAAAACTTATGAATCGAAATGCAGGAATCATTTTGAGTTGCGATTTAGTTATTGCCATGCCCAATGAAAAAGTTACAGGCGGAACGGCCCATTCTATGAAAATAGCCCAGAGTTTAAACAAAAAAGTAATCAATCTAAATCTCGATTTAGATAAGGTGGTTGCACTATTAAGTCAATAGAGGTAAACATGACCAAAAAGCCAGTAAAAAAAGCAATAGAATACGTGAAAGACCCGGAGATTTGTATGGAGAATTTCGATATTCTTGCAAAGAAATATCGTCTCCTAATTTTAAAACAGGTCCATTTAGTTTATAACATGCATAACAGGACAGTTGAACTTGCAGACTTAGAACAAGAAGCGTTAATCGCATTATTTAAAAGCATTGAACATTTTGACCCAGACAGAAAAGTATATTTCGCAGTGTATTTAAGTAAAAGCATCTTGAATAAACTATTATGTTACTGTAGAAATTTTCTTCCAGGATTTTATAAAAAAGACCCAGAAAATGAAGGAAAATTTAAAAGAATTAAAGTATACGTAGATACATTGGATTCGGAATATCAGGAGTATAAATACTAAGATGCATGAGTGTGAATTTTTGCCCTTCATGGTAGAAAATGGTAAAAATAGAATTTGCAATATATTTAAATGTAAATGCGGGAAGTGGCATTATACATGGGATTCTGAAATAATTAAAGAACCAGCAAGTGAGGAATCTTTAATCGAATTATCTAAATCTCATAATAGAGAATACGAAGCGTCAATAAAAAATGGTTATTATATAGATGAACGTGGACACAGAATTGATGTTATTCCACATAAGAGGAAAAATTAGATGACTAAAGAAGAAAAGAAATTAAATCAATTAGAGACTAAGGCCCATGAAGCATTTTTAAAATACGAAGAGGCCAATAAGAAAATTTCTGCCGAGATTTCTCAATTTGAAACTTTTGATGAAGAAAAAGAATTTAAATTTCTTTCCGATGTGCCAGATTCTGTAAAACTTGATGGTTCTATGGAACTCATGAAAAATCTAGATGGCACAAAGTATATCGTTCAAAACATTCCTGAAGAGAAAAGACAAAGTTATTTTTCTACGATAGATGCTCTACAAAAAGAAATGCATGAAGCTAAACAAGCATGGGAAGAAGCAGAAGCTGCTGTTGAAGAATATTCGGATGAAATAGATGAAGCTTTATCTTTTCCAGAGATTACCAGTTATGGAAATTATGATGTTCCCCCTGATAGCCAATGTCCGCCAAATAGTTTATATGTAGACTCTCATGAAAAGTTTCTTAAAAGAAAATCTCTTCATTCTAAACCAGAGGAACAAGTTCAACGTCCTATTAGAGAATTTTTTAATTCATAAATGAATACTAAATTTTTACCAGATTGGATTTCAGTTCCAGGTGATACAATTATGGATATTCTTATGGAAAGAAATATTTCTTTTGTTGAATTTTCTAAATTAATGGAAATGTCTTACCTTGATGTAAATAATTTAATTATTGGTAAAACTAAAATAAATAGAAAAATTGCCGACAAATTAAGTAAAGTTCTCGGCGCTTCTTCTAAATTTTGGCTGAATAGAGAAAAGCATTATAGAGATGGATGGTTGAATAGGTTACTTAAATGAAATTGAAATATGAATCAACTTTGTTCTGGTACGATGGCCCAATGCTTTATACCAGCTTGGATGAAAATCAAAATAGATATTTAAGTTTTTTCGTAAGCGATTCAGGAGTTTGGCATGTGTTGATTTCAGATTTAATGCATGAAGATATTCTAAATTCAAAAATTGAAATTAGAGATGTATTTCTAGCCGCTGAAAGTATTCTAGTTTCAGATTTTGAATTCATAAGTTATTCTTGGAGAGATAAAAATAGTTTAGATTTAGAAAATCTTTTACCAGAAAAAGGATTTATACTTTAATGCAAAAAGATATCAATAATCTTCAGGATTTTATTATGTCTCTTCTTCAGCAAAAAGAGGATACGCAGTATGCTTTAAATGCACTCATTGTTGAAGTTGAAAAATTAAAACAAAAATATTATACAGATTTAGAGTATACCTATTTGTTGGATGATTTAAAACAAATTTTAGACTCTGTAAATTTGCAAGATAGTTTTTATTTTATTGACGAAATTGAACAAGAATTGAATGATTTACCGTATAAAATTAAAAAGGCCCAGGATGCTTATAAAATTTTAGTGAATCCAATTTTGAAAAATACACCAGTATATTTTGATGCCGAAAATCCACCAGACCCAAGAGATTATTTTATCAAGGACGGAACAAAATAAATTTGAATTTGTACTATAATAAAGTTAAATAAACGCTTTCAAAAAGGATATCAAATGACAATTTCACCACTCGTTCAAGCATTCCTTATTCATCTAGCTAAATTAGCAGGTCTTTCTGCAGCAGTAGCAGTTATTGTTGCTCTTGTACAAGTAGCAGCAAATTTTAATGTTGGAAGTCTTCCAGCAGAAGCTCAGGGATTTGGTGTTATTCTTGTTCCACTTATTGTATCAGCCTTAACTGCTGCTGAAAAACAACTTGAACTCGAATTATCACAAGAAGAAGCAGCAAAGGCACAAGCGCAATTGGCCACAACGAAGGCACTATTGGCTAAATCTGAAGCTAAGAATCTTGCAGATAATAAGTAAATAATGTCTTAAGATTTTCTTAAGAAATGTTATAATTCTTCAAAGAATGAGTAGTTTAATATAGTTACTTATTCTTTGAGGAAAATAAAAATGACAGCAGCAACTATTCAAACATTTCTTCTAAATCTTACCGAACTTGCAGGCCTTTCTGCGGCAGGTGCAACCGTTACGGCACTTGTGGAAGTATTGCCAAAAATTGACACGACAACACTACCTGCAAATGTTCAAAACTTTGCAATTGTATTAATTCCGGTACTTGTTTCGGGATTAACAATTGTCGGAACTAACATTGCAACCGAAATTACAGCAAAACAAGCAGCAATTACTTTGTAAAAATTGAGGTAAAATAAATTGGACGAAACCGCATCAAGTCCATTGACTGATAGAGAAAAACTTCAGGCATTGTTTAATAAACAATTATTTTTTCAGGATGCAACACAACCCACCGATTTAATGGACCCAACAATTACTCAAGATTGTCTTATTAGTTTTTTGTTGGATTTACTTAGTCATGGATTTCATATTGAAATTACTGCAGTTAAAACGGACCATCATGATGATTCTGCTTTGGGTCTTTATTGTCACTTCAATGGCTACGCGATTGATTGCTGGAATTTAACCGGACCCGTTGCCGGAGATTACGTCGATGCCGGAACGCAAACCTTTAGGACATTTTTAGAAACAGCAGCATCCAATCCTTATCTTTATCAAATTGGACTTGCAGGAAGCGCTGATACACCCGTTAATGAGACTGTAGCGGGACCAACAGTATTTAGTGATGATGGCGGTGACCATGTACATTTTGGTTCACAACCCATAAAAACACAGAATGGAATAGATATGACAGAAATGGTTGGCAAGGGTGGAGTAATTACATCGGTTGTAACTGCACATTGGAGTGCAACATCTCCAGCGCGTCTTAAAGATTATCATGTAGAATTTGCGTTAACGGGAACACTGGACCCTGCTTATAATCTTTCGCTTGGTCAAATTACAGACCCTACAAAAATTGATTGGGTTAAACTTAAATCACTATTTACCATTTGGAAGAATTTTCAATTTGGCGTGTCCTTGGATTATGGGACTTATGACTGGAATCATGCGATGTCTGGGGACCAAAGTCCTAATATCGAAATTGGAGCCCTTTGTATGGGCGGCGAGGGAGTAAATGTAATCGGCCCTTGGGGAAAATATCCTTATACATTTACCCATGCGTGGATTCACGCTGCAATTATTGCAAGAGTTTGCAAAGTAAAAAATCTTAATCCTCTACAAAGTTTTAATGACCCAGGAAAGCAAAATCCTCCTCAATATGTTGTTTCCACTCATGCAGAAAGAGCTTGCCAAACTCCAGACCAAGGTGCCGATACTTATCCCGAAAGAGGATATGGTCCATATAGCGGCGACCCTGATATGAGATGGGATATTGCTGCTCGTGATGTGTCCGATGCAGGAAAACTTAATAATTGGCAGAATGCTCATACAGAATTAACTGCAAGCGCAAATTGGCTTAGACAGCAATCACAAGCAATTATTAATATGGGAATTATAGATTTGTGGGCGATGGACCAGGACGTTACACCTTAGATAAGAATAGCGGAATTTATGCAATTATAATTGCTGATAAATATATTTATATCGGTCAATCCATTAATATTCATTTTAGAAAAACTCATCACTTAAACGACCTTA